>Ga0163216_100434_pt1 | contig 70436 bp, 56 predicted proteins | sample SynspAceP_FD_167610 | JGI IMG/M metagenome (GOLD analysis project Ga0163216, IMG submission 167610) | Saline lake microbial communities from Ace Lake in Antarctica - Synechococcus sp. Ace-P (Illumina Assembly) | ecosystem: Environmental > Aquatic > Non-marine Saline and Alkaline > Saline ...
TTCATCCATGGTAATATGGGTATAGGTCATTTGTGATCACTCCTTGTTTTCTATGGTTGGAAATACAATTAGAGTGTATCACGAATGGCTTTTTTATTTGTATAGCTTAATCTTACAATCCACGTAATGTATTTCGAATATATTTTTTTGACTGAATTCGATTTTTCTCCAGTATTTCGTTCACTTTTAAATAATCAATTTTATCCAGATTTTTTTTTAAATTATTTTTTATCAATCTATCTTCTAAATTAAACAATTTTATTATGTTATCTAATCGTGAATTGACTCCAAATTTTTCATCTAACAATTCCACAAAAAATTCTTTATTTAAATTTATAGAAAAAGCTACTCCATGAAAAGAGTTAGTAACTATATATTTTGCATTATTCATTAGACTCAACCATTCCTCTGGGCCAGCATCAATTATATTTTTACCATTTACTTTTTGTCTAGGATTCCCATTAATTGTAATTATTTTACATTCATTTTCTTCAGAGATTCTTTTTGCAAAATCAATTAAAGTTTTTGAATAAGCACGTTGATAAATTAATATATAATCGTATTTCAATTTACTCTTATCAGATACTGAAATCCATTCCTCCTTATTTAATAACAAGCTAGGATCTAAAACTACCTCTGGTTTGTATTGCTTATATTTTTCTACAATTATTGCCCCTGTATCTTCACGAACAGATATACAATTAAAATTATTTAAGCCTTTCTGATAATATTCATTTTTATCTTTTGGAATTTTACTTATACCAAAACTAGCAGCATAACTATTTTTTTTAATATTATTAGTTATTTTATTTAAAAAAAAGTTTTCATCAGAATTTGTGATTTTATAGTTCCATACCTGATCGCTTCCAACCATAAAAGAATCATAATCCCTATCTGCTTCAGATCCTATTTCTGTATATCTTTTACCTGATACTATGTTTGATAAGAAAGCATCAAATTTATTCCTTCTAATAATCCAAAAAGGCAAATCTAAATACTGATATATTATTCTAAACAAACCTTTTGTTTTAAAGAATCTTTTATAAGAATCTCTATTTTCAAGTTGGTCATTTCTGTAATCAACTACATTTACCTCATAACCCTCACTTTCTATTGCTTTAACTAATCCATATGTCTGTAACACAGCTCCATAATTTAATGATCTGTGAAATGTTACAACTCCAATTATTTTTTTCATTAAACTTTCTCCTTTGTTTTAAAATTATGTTCATTCAACATTGTCATTGGTATACTGGATACTATCATATACATACCTAACATAAAATAATCGTATAAAGGATTGCCCACGATACCATAAAATATGAAGAATATTTGAATATATATAGAAAATAATAAATATTCAGTATTTATTCCATTCATACTACTTATCTTTAAATATATTTTAAAAGAAATATATAAATTTAAAATAAATCCTATTGCAAAAAGTACTAGGCCAATCAACCCGATTTCTGCCCATAGTTGTAAGTATATATTATGAGCATTTATTCCTATAATTTGCTTAACATAGAATAAACCTTTCCCAAAAAATGGATTATCAATTATCATATTCCAAACATCTGAATAAATTTTAGGTCTTCCTGAACTAATTTCGTCTATATCTATATTCGATATTCCATGCAAAAAACCTAAATTAAAAAGAAGAAGAGATATAATAAATGTGAATAAGAAAGCTAAAATAATCATTACTGCAAAAATAATTTTGTTATTATTTTTTAATATTATAAATCCTAAAAATAAAACAAATATTATTAATGAATTAATAATGAGAAATCCTTCTTTTTGAGTTAGTAATAATGGAAAATAAGCTAAGATAAGTAGTATAAAAAGATATATCTTTTTTCTAAATGTTTTTTCTATTAGTATCAATGAAATTATTATAGCTATAAATATAGTAATATAAAAAGCATTGGTCCCTGTTTGACTAGTTATACCCGGAAATTTTCCTCGTGCTAATAATGACTGGCTTATTCTCAATGAACTACTATCCAATATTTTTTTACTTATTATAGTAGTTATAGCTGGATAAAGAAACTGGATCCATGTTGCAAATACATGAACACCCGAAAATATTAAAGCTGTAATTAAAAATAGTTTTTTCCAATTTATAATATTTGAAAAAACTATCTTCAAAAGGGTAAATATAAAAAAAATGCTCACAAACGTTATTGACTCTGTTAGTTCTTTTGTTTTAATAACCCCAATTAAACTATATACTGAAGCACAAAGAAATATAGAATCCACTTTATTTATGGTAATCTTCTCTCTATAATTTTTAATAGTATAACCCAATAATATAATAATTATAAAACTTATAAATAAAATTTGTAGTGATGATAAAGCATAAGAAAAAAATAGAAAAAAAACAATTAAAATAAAAAATATATTAAATATCAGAATTCACCACCTAATGATTATTTATAAAATCAAAATTAAATTATCTGAATTAGATTGTATAAAATGTAAAGATTTGTATTATAAAGTATAATAAACTTTTGTTCCCATACTCTCCATATATTTGAAATTTAATGATCTAATAAATAAAATTATTTAATTCAAATAAAAAGTATGAACATCGGTAAGTTTTCCATTAGAAGACGCTAGTTTTTTTACACAACTGAATCAATACTTTTCTAGAGTCGGTTATCCTTTTCACTAATGAACAAGGGTTAAATTTTTTAATTTATTCATTGAAGGAAAAAGATGATAAGTTATATTACTGAATAAATACATTTCTTGACTCTCTACTTTCATTTAACTTCAAAATTAGTTTTTATCTTTTTTGTATAAAAACAACATAATACTCTTGTAATTATAGTAGATTTTTTTATTCAATGACTTCTATAAGAACTCAATTATACTGTTCAACGTAGTTTAGTCCGTCCATGATATTATTACCACAAGATAAGTTTTTAAAAGCTTATATTTTGCTTGACGTAGTTGGAAAAATTCAAGTATATTATGGATAAAATTTTATTTATCTAATTTAGCTTTATAATAGATTTTAATGTAAAGTTTTTATAAATTTAACTAATTTCTTTAACAAACATTTCTACAACTTTTCTCCAAGAAAATTTATCAACTTTTTTATAGGTTGATTCTGATAACTTCTGATAATTGTCCTTGATGTATTCTATACCCTTTACTACATCTCGAACTGAATTTGAGTCAACAGAGACACCAATCTCTTTTTCTTCAAATTGTTTATCGAAACCTTGATTTCTTGTATATATAACAGGCAAACCTTGACTCATTGCTTCAGCATATACTAATCCAAAGGATTCTACTTTTGAAGGCATTATAAATATATCATTTAATCTATAGATTTCTATTAAGTTTTCAAATTTAGTGTGAGATACATAATTAACAAAATCGTTATTCAAGATATTTTGTTTTAACTTCTCATCCTTTTGTTTAACTATATCTCCTACGATAGTTAATTCAATTCTAGTACCCTTTGAGATTAATATTTTGCATGCCTCTATAGTCAATTCTATATTTTTATTCTTATTAATTTTGCCAACATAAAGAAGCTTTAATGATTCTGAGGATATTTTTTTTGGTGTTTTAACCTTATTTTCAATCCAGAAATTGTCTATCCCAAATGGTATTACTATACTTTTTTTTAGGATTTCAGCTTTTAAGTTATCATCAATATATTTATTTATTAACTCATCTCTATATGTAACTGAAGAGAAAATTATTTTTTTTGAATTTAATAGAATTTTAATTCCTTTACTTCTTAAGTGTTTCATTTTTTTGAAATATATATTCATATCAGTATTAGTTACAATTACTGAATAGGGTATTCCTTTTTTTTTCATAAGTGTATATGCTAAATATCCGTTAGAAAAGAGTGAGTGTGCTAGTGTAGTTGAAAAGGATTCAAGTACTAAATTTTTTTTAATAACGTTTAGTAAATGTTCATTTCTGATCGAAAAGAAAAAGTTTTCAAATTTTATTAAACATTTTTTATGTACAAGAAAATTAATTTCATTTCCTCTATATGTACTGTTTAATTTATCTGGATAAAATAAACTTCCACTCACACCAGGATAATTATTTAATTCATTGACTATATTATAATGTATTGTCGAGTTTTCAAAATTTGAATTTAAATGTAAAATGTTCATTACTTAGTCCCTTCGTTTATAAAATTATTTTTACTAATCTTATTATCTGATTTGTCAAATTAAGCTATACAAACTATCTTCATCCATATAACTCATAAAAACTTCCAACGGTGTTTGGTAATTTAGTGACTTCCTTGGAATGTTATTTCGTTTGTGTGCAACAGATGATACGAAAGTCTGGTCAACTTCGTTGAAATCCATTTTTTTTGGCAATCCATCTTTTCGAAGAAGTCCATTAGAATTCTCATTTAAAGCTCGTTGTGAAGGCGTTCCAGGATCAGCGAAGTAAATAGCGACATCATGTTGGTTGCACAAAGATTTCCAGTTGGAAAACTCCTTTCCGCAATCAAACGTAATGGATTTGAATAAATTTTTTGGTATGGCTTGGAACCATTGATTCATGGCATTCTCAATGTCGCAGGCTTTACGCCCTTTGGGCTTTAAGGTAATGATAGCTTTTGATAAAATCTCTACTAGAGTAATAACCGCACTTTTGTGGTGAACACCTACAATGGTATCTCCTTCGATATGACCAAACTCTTCTTTAAATGTGGGATAGTCTATTATTCTTTCAGAGATATTTCGTTTATAAGCTTGTCTACCTCTACGTTCTTGATGTCCGTTAGGTTTTCTTTTCCCTTTCATCGGGAGTGTAACTTCATCGAATATTCTTTCTTTAAACTGCCTATAAAGTGTTCGTACGGAACAGTCTATTGTCATTTCTTTACGGCCAATAATGACATCCGGCGTCCAGCCCTCAGCTACTTTTCCCTTGATATAAAGCTGTTGTTCTTTTGGTAAATCAATTTTTTTGCGTCCACACTGTTTCTTGTTTTTTTTATACCGTAGGTAATGGTCGAAAGCTGTGTGTCCTGCTTTGAAGAACCTGATAACATTATTAATCGGTGTACGAGTACGATTCAAGTAAGTAGCTATTTTAGCAACTGGAACACCTTGGTGGTAATAAGCTTCTATCATCACTAGTTCATCCATGGTAATATGGGTATAGGTCATTCGTGATCACTCCTTGTTTTCTGTGGTTGGAAATACAATTAGAGTGTATCACGAATGGCTTTTTTATTTGTATAGCTTAATCTTACAATCGACGTTATCATTAATACAAACTATTTTCATAAAAATATCTATAATAAAAAAATTTAGTTTCTTGATAACATGAGAGATATTTTATTCTACTTCTAATGAATCTTTTTTTATTTTTTTGTATAAAGTTAGATGTTTTTTTATATTATTTTCTAATGAATATTTTTGCTTTGTTCGAATTAAATTTTGTTTTTTCTCATTATACATTTTTTGCGGATTATTATAGAACTCTAGAATTCTGCTTACGAATTCATCAGAAGAACTACACACATTTTCTTTATTATCTACAACTTCAACTGATCCACCCGCATCTGTTGTCAATACTATCGTTTTTCTACTCATAGCCTCAACAAGGGTTCTACCAAAGGATTCAGTATTTTTATTCGAAGTTAAAATAAACACATCTACATCATAATAAAATTTATCCATCTCTTCGATATCAACATTAATTTTCCCAATGAATCTATCTCCAAATATTTCATATAATTTTTCAAACATCTGTTTTGTTGATTCTAATGACTTTTCATCTAAGCAACCAACTGTCATTTTCACCCATAACTTATTACCAATAACATTATTAAGATTCTCTGATATTTCCACTGCTAATGGCCAATTCTTCCATTCGGTATATCTACCTGCAAAGCCAATAACAATTCTTTCTTCGTCTTTGTTCTCTAGTGTCTGATCAAATTTTTCAAATATTTCTCCAGCAGTATTTTCAATAATTGTATAATTTAAATGTAACCCTTTTTCCTCTAAAGATTCTCTCCAATGTTTCATATTGAGTTTTGTTGTTGTTACAAGCATATTTAGATCTTTCATAAAATAATAAAAAATATACTTAAAGACACGACTATACTTTGTAAAAAACCCACGCTCAGTATGAATTAAATAAATATTCTTAGATATCAATCTAAATTTTTTGAGTAATGCAACTATAAAAAAGCTTACTTGTGCTTGAGTATGGATAATTGTTGGTTTATGAGTATTAATAATATTTTTTACATCCAATATATATCTAATAAAAGCCAATGGAGTCTTAACTAAATGTTTTATCCTTGTTTGCTTAGTTAAATCAAAATAGATAACATCAGATTTAGGCTTGTTAATTCTTCCGGGTTGAATAACACCTAAAGAATATTTATCCTTTATTCCATTAATAATAATTTTTGTTGATTCTTGCTCTCCCCCAACAGTATCGAGATTATTGTCACCCATAAGTAATATATCTAATTTTTTTCCACTCATTCTAAATTCTCCAATTCAGTTAGTTCAATCGAGTCGTTAAAGTCTCTAATTTGATAATTTGATTTTTCATAATTACTAATAGAATGCTCATATACTAAATTACCTAAAATTTTATTAATAATTTTAAAATGAAATATTAATCTGATTAAAGGATTAAAACATCTTGTTAATTTTAGTTTCTTGTCATGAACTTCTGAAATTTTTTTAACCAATTCACTTGTTTGTACATATTCTTTATTTTGTGGAAAAAAAAGACCCGATTCTTCTTTATCAATCATTACTTTTAAGAATTCACACAAATTATCTATATGAATCATACTACGTTCATTATAAAAGTCAGGGAATATTGGTGTTAACTTTGCTAATTTAGCTAGTTTTGGATAATTTCCCTTAGAACCTTTACCATAAATCATCGGTGGTCTAAGTACAACAATTTTAAAATCATCTGATTCTAAAATTTTTATACCTTCTTCTGCTTGTAGTTTACTATTACCATAAAAATTACTAGGCATTGGATTTGTATCTTTACCAATAATTCTTTTGCTACTACTACCATCACCATAGACAATGATACTACTCATAAATATAAATTGATTTACACCTTCTACTTTAGCTTTTCTTGCTATTTCTATAGTTAAATCTCTATTTATTTTAAAATAAAGTTCTTCCATTTTAGGATCAGATGACACATGAGCAATCCCCGCTACATGAAAGACTACATCATATTGACTAAAATCGTTACTTTTCCATGAATCCCCTTTTACACTTATGGAATCAACTTTATACTTATCAGAGTCCTTCATTAGCCACTTATCTAAAGAAGTTCCAATGTAACTGTTTTTACCAGTGATCAATATCTTTTTCATTATATAATTTTCTCCTCAGTCCTATTACTAGTTTCAGAATTCGATTCAGTTGTTCTACCTTCAACTACACCTCCAGATTTTAATACACTGGATATTGTTCCAAAAAAACATTTTATGTCCATTGATATTCCAATTTTCTTTACATATTCACCATCTAATCTGGCTTTATCTTCTATCTCTAATTCATCTCTACCATTTATTTGTGCCCAACCTGTTAGTCCAGGATAAATATTATTAGCACCATACTTATCTCTTGCTATAATTAGATCATCTTGGTTCCAAAGAGCTGGTCGAGGCCCGATGATACTCATCTCACCTTTTAGAATATTAATAATTTGTGGTAACTCATCTAAGCTTGTTTTCCTCAGAAATTTTCCTATCTTTGTAATAAAGAAATCAGGATTATCTAACAAATGAGTTGGTGCATCATCAGGTGCATCTATTTTCATTGTTCTGAATTTATAAATATTAAAAAGATTTTTATTTTCCCCAACTCTTTTCTGTTTAAAAAAAACTGGACCTTTTGAATCAACTTTTATGAGTAAACTTAAGATTAGTAATATTGGTGAAAGAATAATCAATCCTATTAGAGCCAACACAAAGTCAATCAATCGTTTAAAGACTCGAATATACATTAGTTACCTCCCGTAATATTTTTTTGTATTCTAATTATTATGAAATAAATCTCTTGTATAAATTTTTTCTATCACATCATTTAGTTCCTCTTCATAACGATTTGAAACAATGACATCTGAAACAAGCTTAAATTCATTCAAATCTTCAATTACTTTTGAATTATAGAATGTTGTTTCTGTTAATACGGGTTCATAGACAACTACTTCAATTCCTTTTGCTTTAATCCGTTTCATAATACCTTGGATAGAAGAAGATCTAAAGTTATCTGAATCAGATTTCATGGTTAAACGATAAATTCCAACGACTTTAGGTTGTTTTTTTATGATCATTGCTGCTATATGATCTTTTCTAGTTCGGTTGGCATCAACAATGGCTCCAATAATATTATTGGGTACATCCTCATAGTTTGCTAATAATTGTTTAGTATCTTTTGGTAAACAATAACCACCGTAGCCAAATGATGGATTATTGTAGTGTGCCCCTATTCTAGGATCTAAACTGACTCCATCAATAATTGATTTCGTATCTAACTCACGCATCTCAGCATAAGTATCGAGTTCGTTAATGTAGGCCACCCTTAATGCTAAGTAAGTATTCGAAAATAACTTAACAGCTTCTGCTTCAGTTGACTCCATTAATAAGACATCAATGTTTTCTTTTATGGCACCTTCAACTAATAGTTCTGAAAATCTCTGGGCTTTCTCAGACTTTCCTCCAACGATAATACGAGAAGGATATAAATTATCATATAAAGCTTTGCCTTCTCGTAAAAACTCTGGTGAAAAGATAATATTATCAACAGCATATTTTTCATTCATTTCTTTTGTGTAACCTACTGGCACGGTTGATTTTATGATCATTGTTGCTTTTGGATTGTACTCTAGTACATCTTCTATCACACTTTCTACTGTTGAAGTGTCAAAGAAGTTTTTCTTTGAATCGTAATTCGTCGGGGTTGCAATGACTACATATTCTGCATCTTTGTATGCTTCTTCTTTATTTGTAGTAGCTAGTAAGTTTAATTGTTTTGTTGCTAGATATTCTTCAATTTCTTTATCTACGATTGGTGATTTTTTTTGATTAATTAAATCAACTTTTTCTTCAACAATTTCTAAAGCTTTTACTTCATTATTTTGCGCAAATAAAATAGCATTTGATAAACCTACGTATCCTGTTCCAACAACTGTGATTTTCATTCTTGTACCCCCACTAATTGATTTTCTTCATAATCATAACTTCCATCAACTTCAGGTTCATTTATTATTTTTTCATTCGCGAATGCTATTATTTCTATTCTCAATTCCTCAATCGTACAGTCAGCTAAATGCTCCACAAATTCCATCACTTTATCGACTGGCATATCCGTTACTTTTCCGACGAATATCTTTTCAAAAACCTTTTCTTCTGTTTGTTCACTATCAACCATTAGTTCTTCATAGAGTTTTTCACCCGGACGGATACCAGACTCTGTAATTGGAATTTCTTTTTCAGTAAAGCCACTTAGTTTCACAACTTTTTTTGCCAAATCAACAATTTTTACGGGTTCTCCCATATCTAAGATAAAGATTTCGCCACCTTGGGCTAAAGCTCCAGCTTGAATCACTAATCGACTCGCTTCTGGAATGGTCATAAAGTAACGCGTCATCCGAAAATCGGTCACCGTAACGGGTCCACCATTTTTTATTTGCTCTTTGAATAATGGTACGACACTGCCTCGACTACCTAAGACATTGCCAAAACGCACTGCTGCGAATTTTGTTTTACCTAGTTCGTTTAAACCAGTCACAATCATTTCGGCAATCCGTTTGGTTGCGCCCATCACATTTGGCGGGTTGACGGCTTTATCGGTTGAGATCATCACAAAACTATTGACCCCAGCAGCTTTTGCGGCTTCAGCCATGTTTTTAGTCCCGTAAACATTATTTTTGACCGCTTCACGTGGGTTGTATTCCATCATCGGTACATGTTTATGCGCGGCTGCGTGATACACTCTGTCGGGTTTGTAGTCTGCCATAATATGGAAGATACGTTTACGGTCGCGGATATCTGCAATCACAGGAATGATTTCAATCGAATTACCATATGCGTTTTTTAATTCTTTATCAATTAAATAAATGGAATTTTCACCATGACCTACTAAGATTATCCGTTTTGGTGAAAAGCGCGCAATTTGACGACAAATTTCGGAACCAATCGACCCACCGGCCCCACTAACTAAAATTGTTTTACCCGCTAATTTAGCCGAGATTTGATGCATATCTAGTTTCACTTCTGCTCGGCCTAACAGATCGACCACATCGATTTCTCTAAATTGGCTAACCGATAATTTTCCTCGCAAGACATCTTCAATAGAAGGCATTTGGTTGACGGCTACAGCTGCTTGGTTACATAAATCTAAGATACGCTCGTATTCTTTTGGGTCTAATGACGGGATAGCGATTGTTACTTGTTCAATACGATACTGTTTTACTAATAACGGAATATCAGCTATTCGGCCTAAAACCTGTACATTATACAACAGCATGTTTTGCTTGGATGTATCATCGTCTAACACACCAACTACTTTTATATCATTGCTATCACTTTTTAAACTCCGAAGAAAAATACTGCCTCCTTGACCCGCACCAATGACTAAAGTAGGAATTTGTCGCTCAATGGTATGTAAATTCATCTTTCGATAATGGTGCTCATGGTAAATACGCCAACCTATTCTACTTCCTATAATTAAAGCAGCTGAAAATAGATACCCTAAGACAGTAAATCGAAAACTGACCGGTTGCTTGATTATTAAAAAGATACCGGCGGATATAACATATGCAACTGTTATGCATCCTCCGAGAGCAACTGATTCCTTGATACTCGTGTAGCGATTAATTTTTGAAAACAATTTGGAATAAACGGCCAATGTTAAGTACACAAAAAGGATTAAACTCACTGTGATAAAAAGATTCTTAAAAGATAACATTATGTACGGATTCAAAAAGATATACGCTGCGATACTCGAGATAATAATTGAAAGACTATCATAGCTGACTAAAATACTTTTTTTAAACGTTCGGCTCACTGATTTCACTTCTCTCGTTTTTAAAATAGTCCTAAGAACTTTGATTGTTTAATTTGTTTTGGTGAATGAATCGTTGGTACCTCGCCATTAATTAAGTCTTTCGTTACCTGTTTGAATGCTGAAACTTTCTCTTTGCCAAATTCTTTTTCTAATTTCTGATAAGCATCTTTCATATAAAAAGAGCGTGTTGAAATATTATGCGCATCTGAAGCGATAAAATGAACTAAATTGGCTTCAATTAATTGTTTACTTAACTTTTGAGTTTTTTTACCGAAACTACCTATATAGCTTCCAGCTGTTAGCTGGGCTAGAGCTCCTTTTTCGACCAAGTTCAGTAGCTTAGTTGGATCATTTAGGATGGCGTGATTTCGCTCTGGATGAACAACGATTGGAGTTACACCCGTTTTTTGTAGTTCAAAAAATAAAGAGTCCGTGAATGCGGGAATTGTCGCAGTCGGGAACTCGATCAGAAGGTATTGATTCGCTTCGTCAATGAATTGAATTTTATTTGCTAAGATATCTTCCATTAATTCGCCGACAATGCGTACTTCTTGTCCAGGGAATAAGGTTAATGGAATGTCTCTGTTATCTAATTCTTGTTGAACAGCCGCAATGCCTTGTAAGACAGTCTCTTTTTCGTTTGTCCAGCGACCATTTTTATAATGTGGTGTGACTAAGATGTGAGTAATGCCTTCAGCAACCGCTACACGAGCCATTGCTAAAGAATCGTCCATTGTTTTTGCACCGTCGTCGATGCCTGGTAAAATATGACAATGCAAATCAATCATTCGACTTCTCCCCTATTCTCCGTAATAGTAGTAAGCATTATCATTTGATAGCTCTACTCGGTTAAAGATAGCGCCAATCACATTGGCATTCACCATATCTAATAACTCTTTTGATTTTTTAACCATTTCTTTATCGGCTCCACCTTTGTTAATCACAAAAATGGTTCCATCAACTTTGCTAGCCATCACTTGTGCATCGGTAACAGCGACAATAGGGGGCATATCAAAGATGATTAAATCAAAGACTTCTTCCAACTCTTTTATTAAGTGGCCCATTTTTTTTGAGGCTAACAACTCTGAAGGGTTTGGTGGAATAACGCCACTTGTAATAACGAACAATCCTTCTGTTTGCATCCGATGAGCAATGTCGCCGATTTGTACATCTTTTTCAGTCAAAAGAGTTGTCAAGCCATCATTGTTAGGTAATTTAAACGTTTTATGAACAGTTGGTTTACGCATATCTGCATCTACTATTAATACTCGCTTCCCTTGCATCGCAAAGGTCACAGCTAAGTTGGCCGAAACCGTTGATTTCCCCGCTCCTGGACCAGCAGATGTGACCAGTATCGTTTTTAAATCACTATCCACCATTGAAAATTGAATGTTTGTCCGTATCGTTCTAAACTGTTCGGCAATAACGGAACTTGGTCGAGTCAATGTAATTAAGCTAGGGCGTTCGCTAATTCTTTTAGTTTGTTTCTTTTCAAACATCTTTTTCACCTCTATACTCTACTATGAGCTCTTCTTGTATTATTTTGTTGTTTGACTGGCTCTACTTTTGAAGCTAATTCAGATTCAGACATTTCAGAAACATTGCCTAAACTTGTCCAACCTAACTCTTCGGTGATAAAGCGATCATCACGAACGGACTTATCCATAAACTCTAATAAGAATGCCGCTCCAACACCTAGCATCAACCCAACTAATAAACCAATGACTAAGTTAAGAGGGTTATTTGGCGAAATTTGATTGCCTTCTGGAATAGCCTCAGAAATAATGGTCACATTTTCGACATTCATAATATTGCCAATTTCATTTTGGAAAGTCGTTGTCACTTCATTCGCCATTTCAGCTGCGTCAAAAGGACTTTCATCTGTGACCGTCAATGAGAAAACTTGCGAATTATCTTGTGTTGTAATCTCAATTTTTTCTGATAGTTGTGCTGTTGTCAGATCTGATGCTAGCTTTCCACTGACTTGTTTTAAAATGACTGGACCTTTGATAATGTCTTTATATGTATTGATCATTTGAACATTTGTATTGATGTCCGTCAATTGGATACCTTCCGTTGACTCTGATTTGCGATTGACTAATAGTTGCGCAGTCGAACTATACTTTGGCGTTGCAATAAAAAACGTGAATCCAGCTGCTAAGATAAGCATCACTAACCCTACGCTGATAATCATGGTCATTCTTTTCTTTAAAATAGCAAATAACTCCGCTAAACTGATCTCTTCTTCCATGGTTTCCTCCTACATAACTCTTTTAATCGTTCATTTTCATGGTTGTAAAATAAACACTTTTACAGTATAACATACTGTAAATTAAAATTGGTATATTATTTAATTGTTTATTGTAAAGTTGGTACCGTTTTTAAGGTGAATTCAAACTATTCATCCATGAATCGTTAACAAAAAAGTTTAAAATCGACGAGTGGGCAGTAAAAACTTACCAACTCATCGATTCCCCAATAAAAAGCGAGCAGTTAGCGGAGTGAAATCCTCAACTCATTCATTTTAATTTGATTTTGAATGAGTTGCAGTAAAAACTGTCCCTACTCATCGATTTCGCAGGTAAGTCATAGGTAGGACCTGATTAAACGTTTAAAACAGGCGAACAATCTATACTAACTTAACTAATTATGCCTTATTCCAATAAAAAGAACTGCTAGGTCTAGCAGTTCTTCCTTTTAACTTTTGAATTCATCGGGTTTTGTGTTAATTTGACCAAACTCATAAGCTAACCCATCTAAAATGCGCTTAGCAGCAGTACCATCTCCATAAGGATTCGTTGCTTCTGCCATTTTTTGATGCGCTTTTGGAACGTCTATTAACTCGGTCATTGCTTGTAATACATCCTTTGTTTTTGTGCCAATTAATCTTAAAGTCCCAGCGGCTACTCCTTCTGGACGTTCAGTTGTGTCTCTTAGCACCAAAACTGGTATACCTAATGAAGGTGCTTCTTCTTGCACGCCACCCGAATCACTCATAATAAAGTAGCTTTTAGCGGCTATATTATGGAAATCAATGACATCTAATGGCTGGATTAGATGAATCCGGTTGTGTCCGCCTAGTTCTTTATGGGCTATTTCTTGAACAACAGGATTTAAATGAACGGGGTAAACAACTTCGACATCCAGATGAGCATCCACAACTTTTCGAACGGCTCGAAAGACACGTTCCATTGGTTCTCCTTGATTCTCTCTTCGATGCATGGTCATTAAAATTAAGCGGTGCCCATCCTTTATGTTAGTTAATACATCATGGTGGTAATCCGTTTGAATCGTTTCTTTTAACGCATCGATCGCAGTGTTGCCAGTGATATAAATGTGTTCATTGGGGTGATTTTCTTTTAACAGGTTTGCTGCGCTTTCTTTGGTTGGAGCAAAATAAAGATCCGATAAGACGTCTGTCACTTGACGGTTCATTTCTTCTGGAAAAGGAGAATATTTATTCCAAGTCCTTAGCCCTGCTTCTACATGACCCACTTTCACTTGGTTATAAAAAGCTGAAAGTCCGGCTGCAAATGTTGTTGTGGTATCGCCGTGTACTAGCACGATATCTGGCTTTTCTTTTTTCATGACTTCTTCCATTCCCGTCAAGACACTAGCGGTAATTTGCGCCAACGTCTGACGGTCTTTCATAACGTCTAAGTCATAATCCGGTTGAATCGTAAAAATCTCCAGTACTTGATCCAACATTTGACGGTGTTGAGCCGTCACAACGACTATTGATTCAAATTGTTCTGAACGACGGTTTAGTTCTAAAACTAATGGCGCCATCTTAATCGCTTCGGGTCTTGTACCAAAAACCGTCATTACTTTTATTTTTTTCATCAGGATTACTTCCTTTCTTTGGTTATTTCTCTTGCCGGATTACCAACCATTACACAATTGGCTTCAACATTTTTTGTGACGACTGACCCTGCACCAATTGTTACATTGTCTTTAATTAGGATACCTGGCAAAATGGTGGCATTAGCCCCAATATGAACCATTTTTCCTATTTGTACAGCTCCTGTCAAGACGGCGCCCGGAGAGATATGAGAATAATCTCCTATCAGGCAATCGTGTTCAACAATTGCACCTGTATTAATAATACAGTGTTTCCCTATTCTAGTAGCAGGATGGACTACACTCATCGGCATCACGACCGTGCCTGCTCCAATAGTCGTATCGCTAGCTACTACTGCTGTCGGATCAATAACCGTTGCAAAATTATCTTGCTGACAACTTTCAACAACTTTTTTTCTTACCCTATTCGTTCCAATAGCAATAACCACACTATCAAATTCTGAGCGGTACTCTTCTATTTGTTGGGCTTGAATCATTTTGATAGCGGCTGATGGATTAACTTTTTTATTATCATCGTCTGCTATCAAACTAACTTCTTGGCCGACACTAGTAGCAATCATCATCTGAATCACTTTACTGTGTCCACCTTGACCATATACTAAAATCTGTTCCATTCATTTCACTCCTTGTTGGAGATTATGTACTCAAACATAAAGAAAGCATAGTCGATTTTCCTTTGACCACACTTTCTTTTGCATTCTTACTCCGTTTCGCGTAATTCTTTGCTTAATTGAATCAAATACTTTTTTAAATTTTCTTTTACTTCAGGGTGTTCTAGTCCATATTCAATACTGGTTGTCATGTAGCCAAATTTATCCCCTACATCATAGCGGATGCCTTTGTATTCATGGGCTAACACTTTTTGTGTCTTGTTAAGAGCTTCAATGGCGTCGGTCAATTGAACTTCGTTGCCAGCTCCTGGTTCTTGTTTTTCTAACAGCTCAAAAATTTCAGGAGTTAAGAGATAACGTCCAATAATAGCCAAATCACTTGGCGCATCTTCCACGTTCGGCTTTTCAACAAACTGCTTAACCTCATACAATCCTTCTGCTAGTTTTTTAGCTGGATCAACAATCCCATATTTTGACGTATCTTCATACGGTACTCTCATCGTAGCTAAGACAGACGAGCCCGTCTCTTCATAGCGGTTCATCAGTTGTTTCGTTAAGGGCACTTCATCTTTCATTATATCATCACCTAATAAAACAATAAACGGTTCGTTTCCGACAAAACTTTTCGCGTGAAGAACGGCATCTCCTAAGCCTTTAGGATGCGATTGACGAATAAAATGCAATTTAATTTTAGTGGTGCTTTCAATTAACTTCAACAAATCCCATTTTTCTTTACTGACTAAATTTTGTTCTAATTCGAAATTTGAATCAAAATGGTCTTCAATCGAACGCTTGCTTCTGCCAGTCACAACTAATATCTCTTCAATCCCTGACTCGATCGCTTCTTCTACAATGAATTGGATGGTTGGTTTATCAACGATTGGCAACATTTCTTTGGCCATCGCTTTTGTTGCTGGTAAAAAACGCGTACCTAATCCTGCAGCAGGAATAACAGCTTTTCTAACTTTTTGCATGTGAGCTCCTCCAGTAATTATTTATGTAAAAAAGAAGGTCAACAAAAAGCCAACGTTCTTTTTTCATTTTATTCGTTTTTTATTTACTCATAACCGTTAGGATTTTCTGATTGCCACTTCCATGAATCACGACACATTTCTTCTAGGTTCAAGGTCGCTTTCCAATTTAACTCTTCGGCAGCTTTTGTTGCATCTGCATAACACGTTCCAATATCACCAGGCCGCCTTTCCATCATCGCGTAAGGGACTTTTTGATTGGTCGCTTTTTCAAAGTTATTGACGACATCTAAAACACTATAACCTGTACCCGTTCCTAGATTATATGCTTGGATTTGTTCCGTTTCTAATACCTTCTCAACAGCTTTTAAGTGGCCTTTAGCTAAATCAACGACATGAATGTAGTCACGTACCCCAGTTCCATCTGGTGTATCATAGTCATCGCCAAAGACGCTTAATTTTTCACGCTTACCGACAGCTACTTGCGTAATGAATGGCATCAAATTATTGGGAATGCCATTAGGATCTTCTCCGATCCGGCCACTCTCGTGTGCACCAATGGGGTTGAAGTAACGCAATAGAGCCATACTCCACGTATTATCGGCTTTATACACATCCTGCAAGATTTGTTCAATCATCATTTTCGTCGTCCCATAAGGGTTCGTTGTGCTCAGTGGGAGGTCTTCTGTTAACGGCGACGTGTTATTCATGCCATAAACCGTTGCTGAAGAGCTAAAGACCATCTTCTTCACATTGTACTGCTCCATCAACTCAGCTAAGACAAACGTACCGGTTAAGTTATTGTGGTAATATTTTAATGGTTTAGCGACTGACTCGCCAACGGCTTTATAACCTGCAAAGTGAATCACTGCTTCTAAATCGTGTGTTTGGAACACTTTTTCAAGAGCAGGTTTATCTAAAATATTTACTTCATGAAAACTGAACTCTTTTCCAGTAATTTCTTTGATGCGATTTAACACTTCTGGTTTACTATTTGAATAGTCATCTACAATGACAACTTCATAGCCTGCATTTAATAATTCTACGGTTGTGTGACTTCCGATATATCCGGCACCACCTGTAACGAGTATAGCCATTTAAACGCTCCTTTGATTTGTATTTACTGTTTTATTGCTTACTTGCCAATCATAATATACAACTAGCTAAATAACAATCTTAATCATTTCAAATTAGTTACCTATCCTGACCCAACTTTAGTTCTAGCAAAAAAAATGACAATTCTTACATTGTCATTTTTTCAAATCTTAGTCTATTTCAAGGTGTTCTTTTAACAATGTAGAAACGCGATTTAATTCTTGATCAGAAATTTGTTGATAAGATATATTATTCAACATAACACCTGAACCTGCTAGCTGAATTTGTTCAATATTGCTAGCAGCGGAACGGTATTTGCTAAAAATGTCTACCATGTCCTCAAACGCTAAGTTCGTTTGCATATTATTTTCCATTGTACCTAATACATCCTTATAGTTTGTGATCGTTGAGAATGTAGCGGCTTTTTTTACGATTGCTTCAAGAACTTGACGCTGTCTTTTTTGGCGACCATAATCTCCTTCAGGATCATCATATCGCATTCTAGAAAACGCTAAAGCTTTGGATCCATCAAAAATTTTAGTCTCTCCTTTAGTAAATGAGTACTCCTCATAATCAAAAGTTAACGGACTAGTGATTTCAACACCACCTACTGCATCCACGATATCTTGAATCCCTTGCATATTGACTTCCACATAATAATCAATTGGGATGTCTAATAATTTTTGGACGGTATTCATCGACATAGCTGTCCCACCAAATGCATAGGCATGGTTGATTTTATCCATCGTTCCTTTGCCAACAATTTCAGTGTATGTGTCACGAGGAATACTAACAATCTTAGACGTATTTGTTTTAGGATTGATTGTCATGACCATGATTGTATCCGAACGCCCTTGTTCGGTCCGACCTAAGTCTCCTGTATCAACACCTAACATTAAAACTGAGAATGATTCACTTTTATCGATGCTAACTGGTTTATTTCTGACCTCTTCTTTATCATCAACATTTTTATAGATTTTTTCAGTTGTCCCAGTAACATCACTGTACACTTTCCAGATGAACAATCCGAAAATAGCTAATAAAACAACTAGTATTAATAACCCAATTTTTAGTCCTTTTTTCTTTTTTTGGGGACTTTTATTTGAATTCTTTCTCGCTCTTGAGCGTGACTCAGCCATGAATCTTTCCTCCTAGTTTTTCCTTCTTTATTTCTTGCGAATCGTTATCACTTTATTGTACCAGTAGTTTTTCTAATTGCAATTTATTTCTTTAGTGTACTTTGCAATTGTATAAAATTTTTTTACGCACAAAGTAGTTCAAGTCTATTAAGTATTGTGAAGAATAATACCCTCAAAAAAATAATTAATTTTCTTTGAGGGAAATCTTATTTACTTAGTTTTAACTCTTTTATTATTTTAAGAGTATTAGACCTGCTTTGTCTATCCAACCTAGCTCTTTACCGTCTATTGAAATCAATAACCACGTTGCACGACTGGTAATAGCTTCTTTTTTAACAATTACTTGTTTACCGTAATATTTTTTAGAATTTAAAATATACTGATAGCCTTCTGTTCCATAAGGTTTAGTGTTAATCGTATCTGTTTTTCTGTTGATTATTGCACTATAAGAAACCGTTTTTTTTGATTTTATTTGTTCAATTAGTAATCCCTTTTTATCTACCCATCCTAGCTCTTTGCCGTTTACAGAGATCAAAGACCAAGTAGCGCGATTTGTCACTCGTTCTTTTATTACTTTTACAGTTTTATTCATGTAGCTCGATGTTTTTCCCAGAATTTTATTATTTATTGCTCCCCATGCTATTGAGTTAATCGTATCTGTTGACCGATTGATTTCAGCTGAGTAAGAAATGTTTTTTGTATTCTTGATTTGGTCATACGTATCCAGCCCAGCTTTATCTATCCAGCCTAACTCTTTGCCATCGATTGAAATTAATGACCAAGTTGCACGATTTGTTTTGGCTTCTTTAGTCACCATAACTTGTTTACCATAATACGTGTCAGATTTTGAAATATATTGATAGCCTTCCGTCCCGTAAGGTTTGTTGTTAATTGTGTCTGTTTTTCGTTTAATTATTGCATCATAAGAAACTGATTTTTGTGAAATAATCGTTTCAATTAGTAAGGATTTCTTATCTACCCATCCTAATTCTTTTCCACCGATTGAAATCATTGACCAAGTAGCGCGATCTGTAACTCTTTCTTTTGTCACTTTTATAGTTTGATTCATATAAGGCAATGTTTTGCCTAATATTTTATTATCAATTATTCCCCAAGCTATCGAGTTAATCGTATCTGTTGAACGATTAATTTTAGCTGAGTAAGAAATATTTTTTGTATCCTTGATTTGGTCATAGGTATTTAATCCGGCTTTATCTATCCAACCTAACTCTTTGCCATCGATTGAAATTAATGACCAAATTGCACGATCAGTATCTCTTTCTTTTGTCACTTTTATGGTTTGATTCATATAAGGCAATGTTTTGCCTAATATTTTGTTATTAATCGCTCCCCAGGCTATTGAGTTAATTGTATCTGTTGAACGATTGATTTTAGCTGAGTAAGAAATGTTTTTTGTATTCTTGATTTGGTCATACGTATCCAGCCCAGCTTTATCTATCCAACCTAACTCTTTGCCGTCAATTGAAATTAATGACCAAGTTGCACGATTTGTTTTGGCTTCTTTAGTTACCATAACTTGTTTACTATAATACGTGTCAGATTTTGAAATGTACTGATAGCCTTCAGTCCCGTATGGTTTGGTGTTAATTGTGTCTGTTTCCCGGTTAATAATCGCGTCATAAGAAATATTCATAGTAGACTGTATGTTTTCATAGTAATTAGAATCAAGTTTATACAATTCATTCATCTTAATAACATCTAATACTTTAGAAAAGTATTCTGAATCAGTTGCATAACTAGAAGTTCCGCTACTCAATCCTTTTATAGATTCTTCATAAGTCTTCGCATTTCTCATCCAGGTTCCTGAATAGTTTAAAGTATCATAAGATAACCCATTCCTCATCTTAGCTGCATAATCTTGCAATGACTGTTCGTAAGAGGGATATTTTCTAAAGTTAGCTAGAATATAGACTTTTTCATCTTCTATTTCTTCCCAAGTCCACATCTTAACATATTCTCCATTATAACTACCTTTCACTCCAGATAAATTGTAATAAGGTGGAGAAGCTAATCCACTTTTTCCATAATTACTCTCATGAGCTGCTTGCCCCATCATAAGTGAAACATATAATTTTTCTTGTCCTTTTGCAACTGAAATTTTGTCAGCATAAGGTTTTATGTAATCCAAAAATTGCTGATTAGTTGAAAATAAACTCGTAGTGGCAACAGATAGTTTTAACTTTTCAGCATTACTTAGCGTACTTTCATATCCTTTTCTTGATACTACTATATTTTGATTTATTTCGATTTTACTAGTATCTTTTATTTTCTCATTCCATATTTTTAATTGAACATTGGATAAATTAAAATCTTTGGCGATGGCATTAAAATTATCGCCTTTCATTACAGTATAAATACCATTTTCAGAGACTCTTTTAATCTCTTCTTTCATTAATAAAGCTGAAGAAAATGTGCTTTTTTCTTTAATTCCGAGTAGTTTTTTTTTATTTATGCTTATTTCTTTTTGTTTTGGCTCTTCTTGTTTTGGCTCTTCTTGTTTTGACTCTTCTTGTTTTGGTTCTTCTTGTTTTGGCTCTTCTTGTTTTGGTTCTATTTCTGCTTCTTTAGATTCTTTTTGTTGTTCTTTCAATTTTATTAATAGTGGTTTAAATTGACTAACCTCTATACTAAATTGTTCTAGATCATTTTCACTATCAGAATTTATTTTTACCAATTTAATTTTTTCATATTTTATTAACTCGCTGTATTCTATTTCAAAATGACCTTCATCATTGATATCGATACTCCTGGTTTCATTATTATTCTCATTAATGAGTGAAATGTTTTCTCCTACTGGTAACGTTCCAGATAAAAAAACTTTTCCATCAGTCCTTTGCTCTAAATTTGTCTGATAAAAAAACGCTTCTGTTAATTTTGAATATTCACTATTAGCTATATTGTTATCTATGTATAGTTTATCTATAGGTATAGTACTTCCAATATCTCCAGCCTCATTATGTGTTATATCAGTTTTTATTCCTTCTACAGCCATTACAACATCAGTTGATACTAATGTTGATAATAACAATACACTAGATAACGTAAATAAAATATTCTTTAGTTTCAAAAATGTAACCTCCTTATTATTTTAGTATAAACTTTTTAATATATTTCTATAAAAAATATCAATCATAATCTTATAATAGATATTTATCAAAAAGACAGTGACAAAGGGAAACTATCACTGTCTTTTCAACATCTCTTATTTAACTGAGCTAAAATATGTTTGTATACCTTGAATAATTCCTGTAGCAAGTTTTTCTTGATAGAAATTTGATACTAACTTCCTTCGTTCGGTAGCATTATCTACAAACCCAATTTCAACTAAAACTGCTGGCATTCCAGTTTCTCTGACAACATGGAAATTTGCCTTTTTAGCTTTTCGATCAAATGCTTTAGTCTCTTTTATTAGGGCATTTTGAATACTTTGAGATAATATTGAACTATTTAATAATCGCTTAGGATTGTTAGCCATTAAAATATTATTTGGTTTACCAGCTTTATTGTATGAAAAAGTTTCAATTCCATTGGCTGATCTATTAAAGGAGTTTGTATGAACACTAACAAAAATATCCGGATTTACTTTATTTGCAATTTTGGCTATTTCTGATAGTTCTAAAAACTTATCAGTTGTTCTTGTCATAATTACTTCATAACCAGAATTCACAAGTTTTAATTGTATTTTTTTGGCTACTTTTAAATTTAAATCTGACTCTTTAACACCTCCAGCTTGTGCTCCTGGATCTTTACCTCCATGCCCTGGATCGATGACAACAACTTTTTTAGATGGATATATTTTCTTTATTGCATTGATATCAATCCATCCTAGTTCTTTGCCTTTGAAAGAAATTAATACCCATGCAGCTCGTCTAGTCTTAGCTTCTTTGATGACCGTTATTTCACTATTAAAATAACTTTTTGAATAGGCTATAGTTTTATACCCTTCGATTCCCCAAGGAGTTGTATTAAGGGTATCCGTTGAACGTATAATCCGTGCTTTATAATTTATATTTTTCTGAGAAATGATCGTTTCAACATCTAAACCAGCTTTATCAATCCAACCTAAACCTGATATATAAGACCAAGTTGCTCGATCGGTTACTGCTTCTTTAGTGATATTAACTTCTTTAGCGTAATAGTTTGCTGAAGTAGAAATCATTGAATAGCCACTTGTTCCATATGGTTTAGTATTAATGGTATCTGTTTTTCGATTAATTTTTGCTTTATAATTTATTATTTTTTCAGATAATATTATGTCTTGATTTAATAAACCCTTTTTGTCAATCCATCCTAGTTCTTTGCCATTTAAAGTTATCAATGACCATGTTGCGCGACGAGTTTTGGCTTCTTTAACCACTTTGACTTGCTTATTTAAATAGTCTGAAGATATTGCTGAAACCTTGTAACCTTCTGTACCCCAAGGCACAGTTGATATACTATCTGTTTTGCGAATTATTTTTCTATAATAATTCGTGTTTGTTGTTGTTGTAACCTTTTCTATATCTAGACCTGCTTTATCTATCCAACCTAAGCCTGATATATAAGACCAGGTTGCACGATCAGTTACTGCTTCTTTAGAAATACTTACTTTTTTACCATAGTATTTTCCTGATTTAGAAAGAGTTTTGTAATCACTTGTTCCATATGGCTTAGTATTAATGGTATCTGTCTTACGATTAATTTTTGCTTTATAACTTATTGTTTTTTCAGATAATATCACATCTTGATTAGTTAATCCGCTTTTGTCAATCCATCCTAGTTCTTTGCCATTTAAAGTTATCAACGACCATGTAGCACGACGAGTTTTGGCTTCTTTAACCACTTTGACCTGCTTATTTAAATAGTTTGAAGATATTGTTAAAACCTTGTAACCTTCTGTACCCCAAGGTACGGTTGATATACTATCTGTTTTACGGCTTATTTTTTTATAATGACTGGTGTCTGTTATAGACGTAATTTTTTCTACATCTAGACCTGCTTTATCTATCCAACCTAAACCTGATATATAAGACCAAGTTGCTCGATTGGTTACTGCTTCTTTAGTGATATTAACTTCTTTACCGTAATAGTTTGCTGAAGTGGATATCATCGTATAACCACTTGTTCCATATGGTTTAGTATTAATGGTATCTGTTTTTCGATTAATTTTTGCTTTATAACTCATTATTTTTTCAGATAATATCATATCTTGATCAGTCAATCCACTCTTATCAATCCATCCTAGTTCTTTGCCATTTAAAGTTATCAACGACCATGTAGCACGACGAGTTTTGGCTTCTTTAACCACTTTGACCTGCTTATTTAAATAGTTTGAAGATATTGCTAAAACCTTGTAACCTTCTGTACCCCAAGGTACGGTTGATATACTATCTGTTTTGCGAATTATTTTTCTATAATGACTGGTATCTGTTATAGACGTAATTTTTTCTACATCTAGACCTGCTTTATCTATCCAACCTAAACCTGATATATAAGACCAAGTTGCTCGATGAGTTACTGCTTCTTTAGTAATATTAACTTCTTTACCATAATAGTTTGCTGAAGTGGATATCATCGTATAGCCACTTGTTCCATATGGTTTAGTATTAATGGTATCTGTTTTTCGATTGATTTTTGCTTTATAACTTATTATTTTTTCGGAATTAATACTTTCTATATTTTTCATATTCATTAAAAAAACAGATTTTTCTTGCATATCACCTATTCTTTTTGTTTCTAAAGTTGCTTTAACATTGTTATCTAAGTATTGTTCATCAAAAATTGTCAAATTATATGTATCTATAATATTATTTAGCATAATTTTGTATTCTGCATTATCAGTATATTGATTTGAAATTAGATTCGTGGTATTTTCAAAAATATTTTTATTTTCCCTGTTAGAATTAACTTGTACTTCCTTTACATAATCTAGAAATGATTCTTCAAACGATATATATTTTTTGAAATTAACATTTTCAAAAAATATATCATTTTCTTTATTTTCTTTTTTCACATATTGTTGTACAAATTCATCTGTTTCATTTGCTTTTATGCCAAATAAATTAAAGCTTTTTGAGTCTTCTATTAGGCTACTTGTACCCCATATACTTTCCAATGCTGCATTAGCAATAATTACTGATGCTGACAAGTTATATTCAATAGCAGCATTTGAAGCTTCTGGTGAAACTCTAGCAATAAATTTATTCATTATAGAATCTTTAGAAGATACGGTCTCATTCTCCATCATAACAATAGCCAAATTTCTATTCTCTTTTAATGAAAAAAATTTTTTTGGGTTATTGTTACTACTTTCTTCCTGAGCATCTAGTACAGAACTAGGCTCATTTGATGTCTCTACCTCTATTGTTTTATCATTTGAATCCTTATTATGTAAATCTTTTTCATTAATACCGTTATTACTTTCTTCTATATTTAAATCTAATTCTCTTTTAGTACTTGCCTCCAATTTTAAATCTTGGTTTACTTTATCTTTCTCAATATTTTCACCAATTATTGCTTGACTTGTTGCAGCTGAAACACCTGTTGCTAAAAAAATTGGGCTTATCATACTTAAAATAAGTATTGCCTGAATGACCTTTTGTATCTTTTTCTTCCAGTTTTCCAAAAAAATCCTCCTTGTATTTATTAATTTTCACATAACTTTATTATATCTTTGTTTAATAAAAATTACCATCGTTTTCCATCACACAATTTTAATTTATTTAAACGATTCAAACATTTGTCACATATTTAAATATTATATATTTCCTTGGATAATTCACAGATTTTCTTGAAACTTGTTTGCTTTCTATTATGATTCTATATCTTATTCGTTATTTTGAACTCCTTAGTTTTTTCTCAAATGAGAGCCTTGAAACCGAATGAAAAGTGATAAGCTAACCGATACTATCACATCAGTATTATAGCAAAGATGAAAAGAAACACTAAACATACATTAAAGGAGTTTACAGTCTAAAACAAAATCTCTTCACTAGTTATAAGTATCGCTCTTTATAAAGCGCTGTGATTGATCCAGAATTATTCATTCATGTTACGTATTCTAATAAGTTATCTAGCTTCATAAACTCTAATAGTTTCTAAATAAGCAGACTTTAATGAAAATTTCTTTGAAGCTAATTCAAATAATTTCTCCCCTTTTGCTGATAATGTGCCTGTTTGCCAAAACACATATGCTTCTTTTAATGCAGCAGAAAGTGCATTAGGGTTTAGAGAAGGGATTAGCCAACCGTATGATGAATCTGGTACTAATTTTGCGATGTCTCCAACATTTGTACTAATAAAAGGTATCTTTTGTTCTGCAGATTCTAATAATACCAAAGGAAATCCTTCACTTAATGAAGTTAGAACAGTTACATCCGTTTGTTGTAAGATTTTTTCTATTTCTAATTTATCTAAAGAGCCGTGAAATTGTATTTGCTTTTCTAGTTTCAATTCTGAGACTTTTAGTTCTAATTTATGGCGCAATTCACCATCTCCAACAACATTTAAATGAAAGTTCGTTAACCCACTAGACTTTAAGACTTCAAATAGAAAATCATGTGCTTTAACTGGATGTAGTCTGGCAACACACGTTAATGTGAATATTGTATGAGTTTTCTTCACAACTGGATTTTCACCAAAAATGATTCCATTATATACCACAAAAATTTTTTCTTTTGAAACATCTTTTTTAATTAAATCAGATTTTAGTCTTTCCGTAACTGCAATCAATTTATCAACCTTCTTCAAACTTTTCAAATTTAAATAAGAGAATATCTTTCCTTTTAATCCATTACCCATAAAGTCTAAGACCGGATCGCTATGTACCGTCGCTACCCAAGTCAAATTTAATCGCTTTCTGATTAATGCTAGCAAAAGATTAGATCTAGCACCGTGTGTATGGACTACATCATAATGATTCACTTTAATAAAATCTATTAATCTCTTTAGTATAGTCAAATCATAACGAGAGCGTTGTTTTATAACATGAACTTTAATCCCTAATAAACGAGCTTCTTGAGAAATAGAACCTTCTTCTAATAATAGTAATTCAGCCATTCCAGAAGGAAATTGACTCAATAAGGATAAAATGTGAGTCTTTGCCCCACCTTCTTCTAGTCCGGCATTAATATGTAATATTTTCACTGTTGTTTCCCTCTTTTTTATTGTTATTTTTTTTAGTTTCAATAGCTATTAAAAAAATATAAATAAACTACTATCTAAAATATTAGCCTCAAATCTAACATTTAGAAAGCAGTTTACATTATGAAACGAACTCATTTTAATTGAGTCTAGTAGATTCCTTTAAAGGACGCCACCAATCTTCATTTTGTTGATACCATTCAATTGTTTCTCGGATGCCACTATCAAAAGTATATTTTGGTTTCCATCCTAATTCCTTTTCCAGCTTAGTTGGATCAATAGCATACCTTTTATCATGACCCAAGCGGTCCGCAACATATACAATCAACTCACGAGACAACCCTAGTTTGTCAACAATCAAGTCAACAATTTCATTATTGGTATGTTCGTTATGACCACCAATATTGTACACCTCTCCTTTAAGTCCCTTATGTAATACTAAGTCGATTGCTTGACAATGGTCTTGTACATGTAACCAGTCACGCACATTAAAACCATCACCGTAAATTGGTAAGGGTTTACCATCTATCCCATTTGTAATCATTAAAGGAATTAATTTTTCTGGAAAATGATTTGGACCATAATTATTCGAACACCGAGTAATATTAACATTCATACCATATGTTTTATAATACGAGCGCACTAATAAATCTGCCCCTGTTTTACTGGCAGAATAAGGATTATTTGGAGCTAAAGGAGTTTTTTCAGTAAAGCAACCTTTTGATCCTAGTTCTCCGTATACTTCATCAGTTGAAACTTGCACGTATTTTTTAATTCCCATTTCTTTGGCCACTGTTAACAAGACTAAAGTTTTTTGAATATTCGTTCCCACAAATATTTCAGGATTTATAATACTACGATCAACATTCGATTCAGCTGCAAAATTCACAAAATGTGTAATATTATGTGAATTTACTAAATGACGCACTAATTCTTTATTTATAATATTTCCTTGTACAAAAAAATGTTTTGGATTATCCTTTATATCATCTAAATTGTGGATATTTCCAGCATAGGTTAATAGATCTAAATTAATAATTTTATATTTAGGATAGTTTTCTAACATGTAATGAACAAAATTACTGCCAATAAAACCTGCTCCACCAGTTACTAAAATATTCATTATTTTTCCCACCTAAAATAGAAATATAACTATCAGTTAAACTTTTTTATAAATAATGTACTGCTATTTATTTAGTCTTTATTAAACAAGTCTCTAGTATAAACTTTCTTTTTCACATCATATAATTCTTCTTCTAAACGATTGGATACAATAACATCTGATAGTTGTTTAAACTCTTCTAAGTCTTGAATAACTTTTGAATTATAAAAAGTTTTTTCTTTTAAGACAGGTTCATAAACGACAACTTCAATTCCTTTTGACTTAATCCGTTTCATGATTCCCTGAATAGAGGAAGCTCTAAAGTTGTCTGAATCTTTTTTCATTGTTAAACGATATATTCCTACAATATTAGGATTCATTTCAACTATTTGTTTCGCAACAAAATCCTTGCGCGTGCTATTAGCATCTACAATAGCCCCAATAATATTGTTAGGTACATCTTCATAATTTGCCAATAGCTGTTTTGTATCTTTTGGTAAACAGTACCCCCCATAACCAAACGAAGGATTATTGTAGTGAGAGCCTATTCTGGGATCTAAGCTAACACCTTCAATAATTGATTTAGTATTTAAACCTCTTACTTCTGCATAAGTATCGAGTTCATTAAAATAAGCTACTCGCAATGCTAAATAAGTATTTGAAAACAATTTTACTGCTTCAGCTTCAGTTGAGGCCATAAAGAGAACAGAGATATCTTTTTTGATAGCTCCTTCAACCAGTAATTCAGCAAAAACTCTTGCTTTTGCTGATTCTGAACCTACAATAATTCTTGAAGGATACAGATTATCGTACAATGCTTTACCTTCTCTTAAGAATTCTGGAGCAAATATAATGTTTTCTGTTCCATACTTTTCTTTTGTTTCTTCTGTATATCCTACAGGTACAGTAGACTTTATAATCATCATTGCAGAGGGATTATATATTAAAACATCTTCAATAACACTTTCTACTGTAGAAGTATCAAAGTAATTTTTTTTATCATCATAATTCGTTGGAGTGGATATAATGACAAAGTCAGCTTGTTTATAGGCGGTTACTTTATCTGTTGTTGCAATTAAATTTAATTCTTTTGTTTTTAGATATTCTTCAATTTCTTTATCAGCAATTGGAGATCTTTTTTGATTAATTAATTCTACTTTCTCTTCAATAATCTCTAGTGCAGTCACATCATTGTGTTGAGCCAATAATACTGCATTAGATAAACCTACATAACCCGTACCTACTACTGTTATTTTCATACATATGCTCCTTTATAACTGTTAAATTTTTCAAAAATAAGTTTATTTATCAGAACATTATTTCTAAAAACTTTAAAGTCCATTGTTAAAAAAAGTACATTTACTTATTTTCCGCCATTTTTATCTTGTATATTATTTTAACATACATAATTCCACTACTAAAAGTACTATTAAAAAATATTATCGACTTTTCTTTTAATAATTATTTATTAAGCACTCTTTAATATTTCATAGAAGTCTGCGTAAAGTAACTCTTACTAATACATATTACATGGATTCATTAAATAGATATAATTTCTAAGTCTAGTTAAAAGAATAACCCTCACAAAAAATCATAAGGAAATCCACACACATCAATTTTAAAATTCTATACATTTAACTTCATTTTTTTGCTAGTTTTTTTTCTTTCCTGACCGCTATTAAAAATTTTGGTAAAACTAGCATACGTTTAAATCTAAAAGGTTGTCTTATTAAGCGATAAAACCATTCTAAATTTAATTCAATAAAAACAGCTGGTGCTCTTTTTACTTTGCCGGTAAAGGCATCAAATGATCCCCCTACACCCATAACCAAACCTTTATCAGCTTTTTCAAGGTACTGTTCAATCCATTTTTCTTGTCTTGGAAAACCTATACCGACAAAAACCATATCTGCATTTGAATCTAAAACATTTTTTATAATCTGGTCGTCTGATAAATTAAAGTAACCATTATGATAACCTACTACAGTAATATCAGGAAATTCTTTTTCTATTTTTTTTACAGCTAGTTCAATCACTTCTTGCCTAGATCCCAATAAGTAAACTTTCTTTTTAAGTGTGTGTGCTTCGTGGAACAAACCAAGCATTAAGTCGTATCCAGTTACTCTCTCAGTAATAGGGTTACCTAATATTTTTGAACCTTTTATTATACCGATTCCATCAGCTGTAATAAAATTAGCACGTTTTAACAATTTCATATAATCATCGTTACAATTTGCATACATAACTATTTCTGGGTTAGCTGTAATTACAAATGTTTTTTCTCCATTCTCAACTTTTTTTATTAACTGAGACACAAAATTTTTATGTGTTAAATTATCGAATGGTACGTTTAAAATTTCTATTTTTTTTGTTTTCATTCAACCACCTATTTTTTAATTTATATTAATCCTCTAAATTTATTGTAATAGAGAATTTTTTTACATTAATTTTTTTCCGTCTCTAATAACTTTAAAGACACCGATATTAAAATGATAATTTAGTAGTCTGTTTTTCGTAATAAACTAATCAGTTTCTCGTTTAGAGCCATCAAGAGCTGTTTCTTCTTAATGAAGGAAAGAAATAATTTTGTAAATAGTTTCATCAAAACTTATCTTATTAAATTTTTTTCAAAGTGAGATAGACAAAACTTACTTGTAATTACTCCTATTTTCACTTCAGTTCTAAATAGGCATAAAGTTTATTACGAAAGGTTTCGTGTCTGTCTTAATCAATTTTAAAACACATGCTTTATTTGTTAATACTTTTATTTAAGTAAATAGAATATCCATTATCATCATATATTAAATCATAACTTTTTAAAATAAAGTTATAAAATTCCAGTTCTATTCCTACCTTTCTTTTGCTATTAAAACTAGAATCTATTGCTATAAGAGCTGTATTCGAATGAGTGATGTCATATATAAAATCATCTCCAATAAGAGGATCCTGATTTAAATCTATAGCCGGTAAGTTAAAGTATTTAATAGATGATAATCTATCACTTAATAGATATAAATAACCAGATTTTCTATGAACATATATTTCATCTGTTATTTCCGTATTATTCTTAATAACGTCTGCGACCTCTAAAAGATTGGCTTTTTTATTTTTGTTATTTAATATTATTTGTTCTTTTACATCTATACCATCTGATTCGTTGACTTCTACTATATTAGTAACATATATTTTTTCATAAATATCAATTAACTGAATATTATAAGTTAGTCCGATAACTAGACTAACTACGCAAATAAGTTTAATCTGTGATATTTTTTTTGGAATTTCATTTAATAATATCGCTAAAGGCAATGTAACTGTTGGAATCATTGGCATCAAGTAGTGTTTGTAGGTTCTTCCCGACATTACACTTGTATAATATGATAATATTGCAAATAAAATGCTAGCAACAATGATTTTTTTTTCACTACTATCAAATTTTTCCCATTTAAAAGCTATTTGTGCTAGAAAAGCCGAAAAAATCATGACTAAATAATAGTTAGATAACATAGAGTAAAGTACTCTGACTGCATCATTTCTCTCACCAGAAGTATCTAAATAAATAAAATTAAAAATAAGTGATTGAAAAATACCGTCTTTCAGTGCATTGTTCATATACAAATATGAACAGATTGGTATAAGGATGATGCTTACACCAAATAAAAATAAGCCAAGAACTTTTAGTAATTTAACGTACTCTTTGTTTCGTATAAAATCAATTAATATGACTAAACAAAATATTAGCCATAAAGATACCATATTTGCTCTTAATAAAAAAACAATTGAAAAAGAAATTCCTATCAATATAATTTCATATGAAATTATTTTTTTATTATTCTTAAAAAACTTCACAAAACTATATAGACTATAAGCAATGAATGGCAGAGCGTACTCTTCTGTTAAATTTCCACCTTCTAAAAAAAAGGTTAATGTAATAGCTTCAATTATTAAAGGTATAAAAGAAACTAAATTAGTATTCCATAACTTCCCAGTTTTAAAGGTGAAAACAAAGAAAGTGAAAAGACTAATAAATTCAATTATATAGATTCCATCAAAATTTGCTGTTGACATTAATATGCCTAAATAATTAAATATAAATATAATTGGACCTTTGTGATCAAATATATCTGTATACATTATTTTCCCATTTTCCATAGCATATCCAAAATATGTAAACATACTTGAATCGTGTTTCGCTAAAGCTTCTGAAAATGGATTGGAATGTAGAACTAACGAAGTGATAAATGTTAATAGCACTATTGCGATAAAAGGTAACATAGTATTTAGTTCAAAATTCTTTAGTTTTTTCAAAAGCTCATATTCCCCTCTACAAATTTAAAAACCTTGATAATCGATTTTAAAGGAATTTGTCATTTATTATCTTTTCTAAATATCAGTAAGCTTAACCCGTATTTTTAATTTAATTCTTCATATAATGAAACCAATCGATTTTTCATTTCTTCCCATGAATATTTTTTGTATGCACGTGCTGCATTTAAACTTTTTTCATAAAGTTCTTCGCGATTTTTTGAAATATGTGTCAATAATTCAGAGAAATTCTGTTGATTGAAGTCTATAATGTATCCCATGTTTTCTTCTTTAACAATTTTATCCATTCCAGTATTCGCAGCTACAATAATTGCTTTTCCCATAAGCATAGCTTCATACACCTTATTTGCAGCTGAATATTGATGATTCGGATGATTCGGATCATATATGGCGAACATAATATCTGTATTTTCATATAATTCTAAGGCTTTTTCATAGGGCAACTTCCCTAAATAAGTGACATTTTCTATCTCATCAATATCGTTGAAAGATTCTCGAGCATCTCCTAGTGATCCAGCTAAAAACAACTTATAATTTGTATCTTCTTTGACAGCTGGTATCACTTTATCAATAAATCTTTTTTTCTCTAACCCTCCAACATAGGTCAACAATAGATTGTCTTTTTCATTTAATTTAATATCTTTTTTTGTAACTGTTTGTTTTCTTGCCGGCGTATTATGAACAACTATAATTTTTTTAGGTTGGCTTCCTTCTATTTGTTTTAATCTATCCTCAGAACAAATAATAGTAACACTAGCACGGTTAATAATGTTATATTCTTTTTTCCGAAGAATTTTTTTAGCTAATATAGGAATACTCAAACGACTATCCGCATAGAAATCTGCAATATGATAAACTAGCTTTTTATTATATTTTTCACATATGTTGATAGCCACCGAACCAACATCATAATCTATGGCATGAATGACATCATATTTATTCACATTTTCTTTAAGCCACTTTGAAAGAATTCGTTTGTATTCTAACATTGGTACAATATTTTTAAATCCACCACCAATTATTGCAGGAAGCTGGATCTCATAATTTTTAATGTTCTTACCATTTATAGTTAGTTCTTTTTCAATAATATTGCCTTTTTTTACTGCATCACGATTTCGTGTAACGAAGAAATATTCATTTTTTGTTTCAGATAAAGAATTCCCTACACGTTCTAATTGAGCATTCATTTTACCTTCTGCGTTCCTTATGATGCATATACGCATACTTTTCAACAACCTTTCATTAAATTAGCGATTAATTAAAAGAAGTACAAAAGTTTTAACACTCTTGTACCTCAATAATTATAAGAAGTAACGATTGTCTATAGTCAATATGTTTTGGGTATCTAGTACAATTTTCCCTGTTAAAGCCGCTTCATTTTCTATGATATGATTATGTCCGACCATAACAATAATAAAGTCTACATCATTAAGAAATGTATTAAAATTATCATATTGATTTTCAACTATATTTTTTTTTACTAATGGATCATAGACCTTTAAGCCAGCTGATAAATGTTCTTCCATTTTTTCAAGTAATTGAAAAGTTGGACTTTCGCGAACATCGTCTACATTTGCCTTATATGTTAAGCCATACAATCCTATCCTAGAAAAATCTGTTAATCCATTCTCTTTCATAATTGTATACGCACGATTTAATACAAATTCTGGCATCGAATCATTTGTATGACGTGCTGTCAAAATTAAGTTAGTTAACCCTGGATAATCTCCCACTAAAAACCAAGGGTCTACAGAAATACAATGTCCCCCAACCCCTGGGCCTGGATTAAGAATATCAACACGAGGGTGTTTATTTGCAATTCTAATAATTTCATAAACATCTAAGTCATCGGAACGGCAAATTTTAGCTAATTCATTCGCAAATGCGATATTAATATCTCGAAATGTATTCTCGACAACTTTTGTCATTTCTGCAGTACGAATATCTGTAATAGCTATCTCTGATTCGCAAAAAGTTTGATACACTTTTTTAATTCGTTCGCCAACTTCAACATTATCTGTTCCTATAGTTCTCGAATTGTGTTTTAATTCATGAATCATATTACCAGGTAATATGCGCTCAGGAGTGTGTACTAAGTGAATATCCTCGCCTAATTTAAAGCCTTTCTCTTCAATTAAAGGTTTTACAAATTTATCCATCGTTCCTGGAGAAACCGTTGATTCAATAGCAATAACTGCTCCCTTTTCAGCAACATTTAATACTGAGGTAACTGCTGAAATAATATATTTGGGATCAATTTTTTTACTTGATTTAATGTATGGGGTAGGAACAGTAATTATATACATATCCGTTTTTTGATATTCAGTTGTAAATTTTATTCCTTTATCTACTGCATCAGCGTATAGTTCTACTATTCCGTTTTCTTCAAAAGGAACGCTACCCATGTTTAACTGGTTAACAATTTCTTCACTATAATCCGTTCCTATTACTTCATTTCCAACAGAAGCCATCATTAGCGCAGTAGGAAGTCCTATATATCCTAAACCTATTACATTAATCATTTTTACATCTCCACATCTATTAAGATTCTTTTATTAGTATAGCACAATTTAACACTATTTTTTATAATTTTCAATTAAAGCATCCGCGATTCTCTTACTAGCAAAACCATCACCATATGGATTAGATGCATGACTCATTTCTTTGTAAAGCTCTTTATCTTCTAAAAGGTTTTTGAAATTAGTATATATAGATTCTTGATTCGTACCAACTAACTTCAATGTTTTAGCGGCTATTCCTTCAGGTCTTTCTGTAGTATTCCTCATAACCAGCACCGGAATTCCAAGACTCGGAGCTTCCTCTTGTATGCCTCCACTATCTGTTAAGATTAAATATGAGTTGGCCAAAAAGTTATGGAAATCTAATACATCTAACGGATCTATAATTCTGACTCTATCAGAATCACCTAATTCTTGTGCAGCAGCTTTTCGTACTATTGGATTCATATGAATCGGATAAATCACTTTAATATCGGTTTCTTCCTCAACGATTCTTCGGATAGCTCGAAACATATTATGCATAGGTTCCCCTTGATTTTCTCTTCTATGTGCTGTTAAAAGAATTAGCCTACTATCTGAAGCCCAATCTAAATCCGGATGAGTGTAGTTTTCTGAAATAGTTGTATTTAATGCATCAATGGCTGTATTTCCTGTTACAAATATATCTGTTTCTGCCTTACCTTCTCTTAGTAATGCTTTTTTTGCATTTTCTGTTGGAGCAAAATGGTATTTTGCTACCAAACCAACAGCTTGTCGATTAAATTCTTCAGGATACGGTGAATTTATATCATAGGTTCTAAGCCCAGCTTCGACATGTCCAATCGGAATTTGAAGATAGAAACAAGCTAATGAAGTAACGAATGTTGTCGATGTATCTCCATGTACTAGGACGATATCGGGTTTCACTTCATCTAATATTTGTTTTATACCATTTAATATATTAGTAGTTACATCAAATAAAGTTTGATTATCTTTCATTATCTCTAAATCAAAATCTGGTTTTACATCGAATGCTTTCAATACTTGATTTAACATTTCTTTATGTTGACCTGTCACACAGACTGTCACATCTAATTCTTTTCTACTTTTTAATTCTTTTACTAGCGGGCACATTTTTATAGCTTCAGGTCTAGTACCAAATACAACCATAACTTTTCTTTTCATAACATCCCTTACTTTCTTTTATATTTTCATATTTTTTATAAGTTACTATATTCTTTTATTATTTTGCATAGTTACTTTTATATCTTTTTCTGTTTCTTTTAAAATATATATTGGTCTATTTTTTGATTCTAAAAATGTTTTCCCTAAATACTTTCCTACTATACCTAAACAAAATAATTGTAATCCACCTATCCCCATAACAATGACTACTAATGAAGTCCACCCAGACGTAGGATTATCAAATATTAACGTTCTTACAGAAATAGCTAGTGCTGTCATAATCGCTACTATAAAAGAAAGTAATCCTACTAAAGAAGCAAATGATAATGGAGCATCAGAAAAGGATACGATACCATCTAAAGAATATTTCAATAAATCCCAAAATGACCATGATGTTTCTCCTGCAGCTCTATTCTTATTTTCATATTCAATATATTTAGTTTTGAAACCTACCCAACTAAAAATCCCTTTTGAAAAACGATTATATTCTCTTACCTCCAAAACCGCATCGACCATTTGTTTTGTCATAAAGCGATAGTCTCTAGCGCCATCTACAATTTCAGTATCAGAAATTTTATTGATAATACGATAAAATTGCTTGGCAAAGAAAGAACGTATGGGTGGTTCTCCTACTCTATCAGTTCTTCTTGTTCCAATGCAATCATAATCATCTTTTTTGATTGCTTGATACATAACAGGTAAAAGATCAGGAGGATCTTGTAAATCAGCATCCATTATGACAATGTAATCTCCACTTGCATGCTCTAATCCAGCAAATATAGCGGCTTCTTTCCCAAAGTTTCTAGAAAACGAAAGGTACCTCACATTGTTATTTTTTAAAGATAGATTACGAAGAATTTCTAACGTCCCATCTTTTGAACCATCATTTATAAAAACGTATTCAATTTCTGCATCTTTTATCTTCTTTATCACACTTTCTACTTCATTGAAAAATAACATTAAAACATCTTTTTCGTTATAGCAAGGAACAACGATTGATATTAAATCTCTTGTCAATTGAATCATTTCCATTCTATTTATTATTTTCTAGCGTATAGTATAATTTTTTTAAAATCATTTCTAAACATAATTGAAACAATTATTATATATATTAAATAAAGAAATGCTCCCCATATGTTACTAACATAATTTGCTGTTAAATAAAAAACAATAAAGTGGCTGATTAGTAGAAGATACTCTCTTTTTGTGCTTTTCAAATATTTATATTCTTTATTTGTTGAATACAGATACCAAAAAATATAAGCGAATGTTGTTGCTAAAGCTATACTTGTCATATTGTCTGTTATTAAATAAACAGATCCAACGAGTATTAAGGAACTTGTAGCAAATGCTATGACATCTCTAAAATATTTTTTTTCATTTTTTCTTGATTTATATAAATTTGTAATGATTACATTAGCTACCATGATATATGGTATAGAAATAAATGTTATCGATAACAAAGAAAGTGCTGGAGTATATTTGCTTAAGAACACTTCAATGATTACTTTAAAAACGAAAAATAATAAGCCGCCAATTATGCCAAGTAGTAATAAAATTCTTTTAGTGAATTTAAGCATTTCTTCATTTTCATTTTTTGAAATAATATTATAAAAAATCAAACCAACAGCATTAACAATTAACAAAATTAAATTTAGCATAGACGTTGAAAATGAATATTGCGAGAAGTCTTCTATAGGAAATCCGAAGTTAACAACCCAAGAACCAATATTGCCAACAAAAGTCATTGACATATTGGCTATCAATACAAATATACCTATCTTAAATATACTAACTTTATTTTTAAAGCTAATTCTAAAATTCAACCCATATTCTTTCAAAAAAACGACTTCATATAATAAGAAGATGAATATGTTTGTTACAATATTCATTATTATATATATTACATAATCGCTACTATTCAAAATAAATATTGCAAATAAAATAGTAGAAATATTAATAATTGTCTTAAAAATATTTGCATTTGAATATACTTTAAAATTCCCAGTAGCTTGAGCGAAATTCTGATGATAAGTTATTATTGACATGAACAGAGTGACTATTGAAAATAAAATTAATATTAAATCCTTTATTATAAAAGAAAAAGCCAACATACATAAAAATACAATAAACTGAAATAAAGTTATAAATGTATGTTCTTCATGAAGTTCTTTTTTGTTTATTTCCCCATAATCTTTTCCGCCATATTTAATATAAATACCATCATTAAATCCAAAATTAAAGATATATACAAAACTCAAATATAACGTATATTCTTTGTACATTCCGTATTCTGCTACACTTAAATACGCTGGCAATATAAAACCAACTATAAAACTACTTCCAAAATTCATAACATTAGCGATAGAAACCCTTATAATATTCTTAATCAATTGCATTCTTAACGCTCCTAATTTCTAATCAACATTTTTAAAATTACTCATAATCTTTTTTTGATTGCATTAAATATATACCAAGAAAAGTAATATAAAGCTTTAAGAAATGATAGCTTTTCTATATGGTAGTAAGTATTCCAAGTACGTTTCAATGCGCTAAATTTATCATCTGAAATTGACCCTTTCACATTTCTATAGGAAGACAAAACTTCATTTAAGCCATAAGCGTAAGTGGTATTATTTTTTAATAACATAAGCCAAGTGGCCGTATCTTGCCCTTTTCTTACCAGTGGCATACTAAAATTTCCAACCGCTGTCCTATTGATAATTACCGTAGAACAAGCTATTGCGGTATTTTTTAACAAATCTGAATAATTTAGTTTTGTTGGTACATTAACTTTGTTTTTTAACACTTTGCCTTCTTCTGAGATTGTTTCAAATGCTGTATATGTAAATACAGCATTATTTTTTTTCATAAATAGAATTTGTTTTTCTAGCTTTTCTTTTTTCCAACTATCATCACTATCTATAAAAGCTACATATTCACCCCTAGCTGCTTGTAAACCAGTATTCCTTGCAACAGCAGCTCCTGAATTTTTTTTTAATCGTATATAACGAATCCGCTGATCAATGTTTGAAATTTTCTGTATAATTTCTTCACTATTGTCTTGGGAACAATCATCTATTAAAATCATTTCAAAGTCTTCAAAAGTTTGATTTCTGACAGATTTAATAGTATTTGCAATGAATTTTTCAGCATTGTAAACAGGCGTTATGATAGATACTTTAGGATTTCCCAATATATTCACCCTTACTTTTTATAATTGTATAATTTTAATTGTCGTATTAGGATAGTTTTTTAATTGCTTTCTTTGATTTTGATACCATTTTTTCAAAGTCTCATTTCTATAAATAACAATAATTACTTCATCAATTTCTAATTTTGGATCAATGGTTGATAGCTCTGACACAAATAAAATATTTTCGCCTTGTTGAACTTTATTGATAGTTTCAATAATTTCTTCGCTTATGGGTTGCTCACTGATTACTACTTTTTTCTCAAGATAAGGATGTAAGATACTTTGTACAATTTTTGTAGCATTATACTCATCTGTATAGTTCAAGAAAACGTCTTTTTCATCCCAACTGTAAGTGAAGGCATAGTTAATTTTTTTGTTAAACAACGTTTTTATCAAAGAAAGTGCAATTCCCAAGATTATACCTCCAAAAACAACTAGAACTAGATTTATAATTAACCGTATAATTGAAGGAGAGTTCTCTTGTTCATTGATAAAATCCTCAGTAGATTCTGGTGATGAAATATAATAGATAATTTTATCGTCAAAAAATTGAAAATCATTCTCTTGTAGCCAACTGTAATATGCTTCTGCTGTCTCCAAGTCTTCCTCTTCAGTACCAATACCAAATGAAACAGTTAGAATATTTGTAGATGTATTTCTAAATACATTAATAGGATCTTCATCAGTTGTAGTGATAACTGTGTGAGTCTCTTCATATTCATTCAGTATTGGTAGAATAGCTAAGTTTGTTGATTTCTCTATTTTTTTCACAACATTTTCTTGCTTTAGATATTCTTCAATTAAATAAGAGTTAGTAAATGCTCCAATATTATTTTGCTCTATATAAATTTCAAATGACGCAGTATGAACCGGGGTAATACCATTTTTTGTATTATCTTGTGATTGGCTATCTAAAAAGTACAAACTAACTTGAAGAATTATACCTATAGTGACAATAACTCCCGTCAATACTATAATTTTTTTCATGTATTCTTTTAAAAATAATCTTACTTCTTTTATAAGCGTTTGAATTTCCATTTTCTTCCCCCTTTATAAAATTTATCCTTTATTTTTAATTCAATGTCACTTTTTAATATACTTCTTGTCGCATACATTTCTTTCATCGAAGTTCCTTCACTAAATCTAATAAAAGTTACGATTACACCCCAAAATACCCATTGCCATTCAATCAATATGTTAGAAGCGGAAGATATAGAGGACATAAAGAAAGAGAACATATATGCTAAAAAAACTGCCGATGTTTTACTGATAAACTGGTTATCAGCAAATTTGTAATTAACGTACAACTGTCTCAGCATTAATACATATACAAACATATAAAGGATAAATACTACAACACCGTATCCTGTTAAGATTTCCATCCACCAATTATGAATGTTATAAATTGTACCGGTTGCGAAAGAAGGATAATGTTGCATCCAATATTCTACATTTCCTGCTCCAGTTCCAAATCCAAATGATTTAACTAAAAAATAAAAACCATTTCGTATCAAATTAACTCTAGTCATATTAGAATTACCCTCAACGAAGACACTCGTTTGAAGGTTAACCATTATCGAAGTTACTTTATCTTGCAAAAATGGGGAAAATAAATAGGCTAGAATAAAGGTAATCATTCCTATAGTTAACAGTTTGATAAACGTTCTTACATTAAACAATGAAAAGTACTTAAGAAATAATAAAACTATAATTCCTAATATTAATCCTAACAGGTTAGCTCTAGAATCTGTCTTATACAACAAAAATATTGATGAAAAAATAATCATTAAGTACAAAAATTTAAAAGAATACTTTTTACTAGTTATATATAAGATATAAATCACCGTAATACCTGCTAGCAACATCGTTGCAAAATCATTTTGGTTAGCGTATATCGAAATTGGTATTCTCGTATTTGGTTGACTAGAAAAAGTGTTGTACCTATCTAGTTTATCTAAATTCGCAAAGAGATATTTCCCAGTTATTATCTCTGCCCAACCTATAAAGTTATGCATCGTAATCATGACAGCAATTGTTTGGAAAATTCTATTCATATCCTTTTCTGTACGTATAAAGATACCCATGTAATACATAGACAAGCATCCACTTCCAAGGAAAAAGATAGCATTTACCCAGGCTGTTATATCTTTAATCCAAATAACTGAAATTAGAGCATATAATAGCCAAAAAAAATAAAATCTAGTATAATTTTTACTCATTAAGTTAGAGGTAAAATTCAGTCTCGAATCATTTTTAAATATCATTATCACTATGAGAGATGTCATTAATAATAATATCAATCTATACATTGAAAGTTTAGCAATTCCAACATCTATTGCCAGTATTTGAGCTCCCAGAAAAACTGAACCAACCAATAAATATGTTAGTTTTCTCAATTAAGCACTCCTTTCTTTTAAAAGGGTTTTGTAATTCTTAGATTTCATAATGAGAAATCTTTTTAAGTATGAATTCTTCATAAAGTAAGGCAGAATTTTTATTAGAAAAACACTTAGAGTCAATGATCATTTTTCTTTTTTCTTTTGAAAGTATTTCTTTATTTTTAGCTTGAACAATTTTTTCAACCCATTTTTTCACACCTGCATCAATAGGTTCAAACTCAATTAATCCCATCTCCAAGTCAACCTCTTTTGTAATTCTATTTGAAAGTATGGTTGGTATCCCGGCTGCTTGAGTTTCAACAGCTACTGTTGGAAAGCCTTCATAGAAAGATGGCAATACAAATACATCCATCATGCTATAAAACTTGGAAACATCATTTCTCCTGCCTACGAACTTTACAAAACGTTCCAATCCTTGTTTTTCAATCTTAGCTTCTATATCTCCCCTTAAATCTCCCTCACCAATAAATAACCAAACAAAATCGACATTCAACTTTTGCAATTGAGTCATGATTTGGATCATAAAATTATGGTTCTTCACTTCATGAAATCTTCCTACATGACCAATAATAATTGTGTCAGGAGAAGTTTCTCCTAAAATATCTTTTTTAAATTCTTTTATATTAATTTCGTCTTCAAAATATAACGAATCGTTTATGCTATTTGGAATATGCATAATTTTTTTTTGCTCTACATACTTAGACCCAAAAACAAATTCTGAAGACTTAGCTCCACAAGATACTCTTTGTTTTGCTAAAATATTGTTAATTTTTCTATTAATATTTTCTATATTTTTTTCAGGTTTTGTCTCATCCGAAGAAGTGTGGGCATGAATAACAAAACGATTTATTTTATTTTTTTTTGCTATTAAATAAAAAGGTATTGCCCGATAACCGGTTATGTGTGAATGAACCATAGAATATTTATTATTCTTAAAAAGATTATTTACCGTTTTGTAAAAACTTATCCATCCTTTTATCTTAGGGTTAGGCATAACTTGCACATGTCCACCCATATTCTCAACATCGTTTATAAATTCTGTACTACACTCATCATAGGTAAGGACATCAAACGTAACTTTATTTTTATCAACTGATTTTATCTTGTTCCACACAAAAGCTGATATTCCACCACCAAAACCGCTCATAATGTGTAATACCTTAATAGTCATTTTTTCACTTCCATATATATATTTTATGAATTATCTACAGCATAATATATTGAATGCTGTAGATAATAGTAGTTTAACCAAGTATTTCACTAAAAACTCTTCTATAAGATAATTATTCTATTTCTCATCGACTTAGCAATAGAATGAAACTCATTTTTTCATTCCATATCTATATAAAATCTATTTATTTATTTTAAAACAGTCACATTTTCAGGTATCTTTTTATTTCCATTTTGTTGTTCTTCTAACCCTTGCGAAGAAACCTTATCGAACAATATTTTTATTGTCTGTAACATTATTTTTATATCTAATAGAATTGAATATTTTTTTATATACAGTAAGTCAAAATTCAACTTACTATTAAAGTCTGTTGCATATTTACCATATACCTGAGCATAACCAGTAATACCCGCACGAACATTGTGCCGTAAATAATAATATTTATTTTCTTTTTGAAACTGATTTACAAAAAAAGGACGTTCGGGGCGAGGACCTACTACTGACATATCTCCTTTTATGACATTAAATAGTTGCGGTAATTCGTCTATTCTCAATGCTCTAATATATTTTCCAACTGTCGTCACCCTAGTGTCATTTGAGGCTGCCAGTACTGGACCTGTATCACTTTCAGCCGTAGCACTCATACTTCTAAATTTTAAAACGTTAAATTCAGCACTATCTTTAGTAATGCGAACTTGTTTATAAAAAATCGGTCCTTTAGAAGTTGTTTTGACTAATATGGCAGTTATTATCATTAATGGTGAACTTAAAATAATTAAAAGTAACGAAAATAATATATCCGTAATTCTTTTAATAAAACTATCTTCATCTGAAATCCTAAAATTTGAAGCCTCTATGATACTTTCGTCTTCAATATTCATAATATTCGGATTAACTAAAATTAAATTCTCGAAACTAGTAGTTAAAAATATTTTCTTATCATACTTAATCATTAAATCATAAATCGCAATTTTTTCTTCTTCTTTTATTTGACTAGCCAAATAAACAATATCGAAAGCATTCATATTTTCTTTGATATTTTTATAAAAATTATCTACTGCTACTAACGTTATCTTGTGACGTCCATTTTTAGCTTGATCAAAATTAAAAATAGTTGATGCTACTTTCATCTCATTTCCAACAACCATTACTTTTTTTGTACCGCTATATCTGAGATATACTTTAAATATTATTATTCTCCAAATTATCAACACTAATGAGCTGGTAAATAAACTAATAACTAAAACTGATCTTGGAAATGCGAACCATCTTCCTGCAAAGGTTACCGCCATTATAGCAATCGTCATGAGTATTTGAATAATAATAGTCAAATAAATAAAATCTGTTAATGATTTATTATATAAAACATATGCTCCAAACAGTAAATTTAATATTATAAATGGAACCATGATATAAATAACAGCACTGGTATACGTACTTAAATTTCTTTCAGGTATGTTTTGGCCAAATTGTAAATAAAAAGAAAGTAGAATTGAGAAATGAAATAGAGCTATATCAATTGCACCTATCAAAATTTTCTTTGTTTTACTAAATTTTTCTCCTTGATTCATTTACTTTTTCCTCCAATAATCTTCTTCTAGAATGTACATTAATTTATATTACCATATTCTAATTCTAAATCCCATTAATGCTTATATATCTTTTTATTTTTCTGGGTATTTTGAGAACTCATAAAAAGAAATATCAATAGTAAAAATATCCAAAAAGAATTAGATAAGTATCCCCCTTTTTGAAAGTTTAGCAATAAAAATAACATACCTATTCTAAAGTTTTTCATCATAATATATCCTGTAAAAATAACCGAACAAGCAAATGCAATTATCCCAAAATCTGATAACATATAGGCATAGATATTCCAGATGGACGGGGTATGTCCGATACCATTTCCTAAAAATAAATGTTCTTTATTAGTATACTGCCAACTGTTTGTAATTCTATTAATTGCTGATGTATCTTCTCCCGACAATATGTCTAGTGTACGCTTAAGCAAAGTCTCACTAAACGTTTCCCAAAAAACAAAAATAACCATAACTACTATAAAAATATAAAAATAATAAAAGTTGTTCCATTTGAAGTCTTTATTTTTAACAAAGTCAAAACTTTTTAACATCTGAATAATTATCATTATAGCAATAGAACTGTATGAAAAGGTTAGGATAATCATCACTGTTAAAAACATATTTACCCATTTAGATATATTCATTCCCACTTTATTAAAGTAGTTTATTCCCAAAATTATATTTAAATAGTAACCAAAATATGAGGGTTCTGAAAAAATGCTTCTTGACCGAATGAATTGATCGTTCCAATTAAATGAATAACTTAAACGATCGCTCCTTGTAAATTCCCAAAAAAAATCAAAAGGTAATGCACCGTCTGAATATATTGCTATCGTAATATATATACCTATCAACGAAACAATAACGGCTACAACATTTATAGCAATTAAAGCTTTGTTTTCTAATTCTCTTTTCTTTATAAAGTTGTATAACCCCATTATAGTAACCAAGTAAAATGTTATTTTCACCAAACCTGCTATTCCAACAGAAATTTGGAAACTTTCGTTATACATATCACTAAAGAGAACATTTAAAAATACTACAGCTATAAGCGCCATAGACAATATGACTTGTTCTTTCTTAAAAATAAAATTACCAGTAATCAACATTAAAAATAATATTATTAAAAAAACAAAATCAGATAATGTAAATATTCCTATCATCCAATCTGTAACAACAAATGAAAATGATAATAAGTATAAGAATATGTGTGCCCATATATTATCGACTTTTTTATTGATACTTAGCCACTTATCGCCCAGGTAACTATAATTCATCTTAACTATTCTCCTTTTAAATAAAATACTTTATCTTTAAATACTATTTTTTTTATGACTATATTATTTTTCCCCTGAATATTCTGCTTATTATATCACAAACTGAATTGTTGAAATATAAAGTTTCTTTAATATTTATTCACATGAAACTCAGTTAATATGACTGCTAAGACTTGATACTTCAGAGTTAAAAAATACAAGTCCCCTCAATTTATCTATTAAAAGAAAAATTGAAGAGACTTATAGAACGTATCATCTTTCAATATATCTAACGGTTTTTAAATTTCAATAATTTCAAGTAACTTTTATCTTTTAACGTAATAGACTTTGTCTGGTTATTAATTTTCTGCTTCCCTTCTTTTTTTGATTTTTTTTCTTTCAAACCACTATATATGGATAACATTTGACGTTTGATTAATTTTTTTTGTTTCTTATTATAAATATCACTTTGATACAATAATTCTAATTCTTCAAAAATTTTAAAGTAAGAATCAAACGACCGTTGTCGTTGTTCCGGTGTCTGTATCGTCATAATAGAGTTTTGTCTGTATCTTCTATAATAATAAAAGGCATTAACGTACATCATCGTTTTTATATGAATAAAAACCTGTGGAGTAAAGAGTTCATCTTCATGGATGATATCTTCTCTGAATGTTAAGTTGTTTTCTGTCAGTACGCCTTTCCTAGTTAAATATAAATACACTGGTGAAACAAACGTCTTGCTATTCGCTTTAAAGCTATCTTCTTCATAAATATGATTTTCTACTAAACGATGGCTGAAGTCATAATATTTTTGATTGATCTCTTTTTCCATACCATCTGTGAAGGCCATTCCATTAAAACGAATTAAATCAAGTTTTTTTCCTTCCATTAATGGAACGAGTTCAGACAATAAGTTAGTATCAATGTAGTCATCTGAATCGACAAACAAGATGTATTTACCTGTGGCTTTAGCCATCCCAGTATTACGAGCACCTGACAATCCTTTATTTTTCTGTTCAATAAAAATAATCCGATCATCACTTAAATAGTTCTGTATTCTTTGCGGGCTTTCATCGGTACTTCCATCTTCTATTACAAGAATTTCAAGTTCTTGATAAGTTTGATTTATAATCGATTCCAGACATTCTTCTATATATTCTTCAACATTGTATACTGGTACAATCACTGAAACAAGTGGTTTATTCTTCATTCGTATACTCCTTTAGAAATGTGTACTATTTTCTTTTTGCTATCATTTCTTTGATTACCTTCATCTCACCTGTAAGGATCAATCCTATCCCAAATACAAAAACAAAAATCATTCCCTTTATCACTAAATTGATAAAATTTGAAAATGGTAGTGTAGGAAGCAATAAAAATATAATCGCTTGAGAAGCTGCCATTAAAGCCGGTTTAAATAAGATTTTGAAAAACTCTGCATAATTTGACTCAAACATTTTATACATCAATAAATAATTCGTTTGCAAAAAATTGATTGTAAACGCAAAGACTAATAATAAAGCTACATATTCAATTTTCCCTGTAGAGATTCCAACAACCATTGCAGTAATATTCGTCACTGCTGTTAAAACACCCGAGACAAGCAACAAATCTGTCCGGTTAGCTGATTGAAAAATAGCTCCGGTAATCGTTAATATTAGTTGAATCCAAACTGAAAATGCCAGAATTTGGAATGTTGCTATACTTCCATCCCACTGTCCACCGAATAAAAATAAAATGATTTCTTTTGCTGAAAAAAATAAAAAAATCGAAAGCGACAATCCAATCGTCCCTAGAAATCGTGTTAACAATAAATAGACATTTTTAATTTTATCCATTTTCGTTTCATAGTCGGACATAATAGGTTGAATAACGGGATAGATTACATTAGTCAAAATCTGATTAGGGTAAAGGGATAATTGATAAGATTTATCATAATAAGCCAATGAACTGGTTGAAAAATAACGTCCAATCAAAATCTTATCTAAATTTCCTGAAAAATAATTGATAAAGTTAAAAATAAATTGATTTTTTGAAAAAGAAAAGATTTTTTTTATGGGGCCTAAATCTAGTTTGAAGCTCACTTTTAGTTTTGTTTTAAAATAAAAAACAAAAAATAAAAAAGCGGCTTTTATTGTGTTGCTTATGATCAATGAATAATAGCTGAAACCTGCCATCGCTAAAACTATCGAGATAATACCTGAAAGAACATTTGCTATCACTGTGACAATATTGACAGCCATGAAGTTTTTTTCTCTTAAAAGCATGTTTTGCGGTACAACTAATATCCCATAAAAGAAGACACAAACGCCAAGAACTAAACTAATGGGTATGTATATCGCATCACTATAAAACAAACTAATTGGGTAACCGAGAGACATGAAAACTAAGCCTAATACTACTGCTAAATAGCAAGAAAAAACAAAGATACTATTGATTTCTTTTTTCGTCAGCTTTTTATTTTGAATAATGGCAGGTCCAATCCCAAAATCAGCTAACATCTGGAAGAAGACTAAAAATACATTTACTACTGCAACAACGCCGTATTCTTTGGGTGTTAATAGTCTAGAAAGAATAGCTTGAACAAGGAGTTGCACAATAACATTAGAATACTTTCCTATAGCACTATACAGTACACCCTTTTTAAATTCATCAATCAGGTTCACTGTATTTCCACTCCCTTTTTATAACCAACTCGCTTAATTATATTTAATAAGTTTTGGGATTTTTTGCCCATATTGGTTCGTAATCTCATTAAACTAAGTGCTAAAGAATAGTTCTTATTCTTAACTAAAAATAACAATGCTTTTACAAATCTGTTTTTCTCGGATCGTCTATTTAATTCTGTTACTGCATGTTCAAGCTTTTCATTGTTCATCATTATTTCTATCAAGCTAATTTTTTCTTTCTTTTTCAAAGTACATTCTTTAGATGAAAGATTCTTTAATTCTAAATAAATCGCATTCCAATATTCTTTGTTCATCAATTCTTGGAATTTTAAACTTTCATCCCACTCTTCCATCAATTTCCCAAAACTGTTAGCTACTCTATACTCTTGGTTGAAGCGATCTTTTGTATAGTGATTTACAGCTGAATCTGGTCTAAAGACATAATGGTAGTACGCATTCGGATTGATTTCAACTTTCTCTATGTGACGATATACTTGTAAATTAAATAAAGCATCTTCACCAATTTTTTGATTCGAAAACTGAACGTTATTCTCTTTCAAATACTGACTTTTATACAATTTATTCCATAATGCATACGGTGTAAAAGAATAATACTCGCTAAAATTTTCTCTGAACTGAAATATGCTTTCTGATGATGCCAATTTAGGTGTACTGAGACTATTAGTTGAACTTCCATCTTTGCTGCTTATTTCTTCAAAAAAACCAAACATTACTAAATCAGCACCTGTTTCTTTTGCAATTTTCAAATTATCTTCAATTAAATTAGTTTCGATGTAATCATCTGGATCTATAAAATAGATATAAGTCCCACTAGCTTTAGCTAAACCTGCGTTACGAGCATAACCTGCACCCGTATTTTCTTGGTTCAGCACATAAACTCGCTCATCTACTTTTGCATAATGCCGACATATTTGTATTGAATGATCAGGTGAACCATCATTTACTAAGATTAATTCAATATTTTTATGCGTTTGGTTCAATACGCTTTTAATCGCTTTTTCTAAATATTTTTCAACGTTATAGATGGGCATAATGATAGACACATCAATCATTGCTTTAACTCCTTTATCCATAATCTTATTCATCTTACAGAATCAAACAACGTAGTCATTGTATCATAATTATAATCTATTCTTCGTTTCATTCTGATTAAGTTTTCTCTAAAAAGAAGAGATTTGCTGATCCCTGTTACTTTCTTTTCATTTTCCCCTCAACGTAATTACCTATCCGGCTACTTGATTGCTCAATTGTTCCTTGTTGATATTCCACAATTGTTGCATTAACCAGTGCTCCTACCGTTAGCAATGCTCCCAGCAGGTTTAGCCACAACATAAATACAATCAATGTCCCAATTGCACCATAACTCAACGTACCTACAGCAAAGTAAGAAACGTACACCGTAAAAGCTTGAGTGATTAAAATCCAGCCAATGGTTGAGAAAATCGCTCCTGGTAGAACTAATTTTAAATTCAACTTTGCATTGGGTACAAAATAATACAACAATGAAAACGAGAAAAACAACGTAAACATGGTTACCGGCCATCGGATACTTAGAAACATATCAATTAAATCAGGCGGCAATTTTAATAAGGGTGTGAGTCCTTCCAGAATCAATTGACCGAAACTAAAAACTACTACTAATAAAATCAAACCTGTTATCAAAGCAACCGTAAAAGTAATCGAAGCTAAACGGATAAAAATGATGTTTTTACGCGGCTCTACACCGTAAGCTTTGTTCATGCTAATTTGCATCGCATTCATCCCTCGGCTTGCAGACCATAAAGTTCCAATTGCAGCGATAGATAAAACCCCGTTGCTTCCCGATGTTAAGATTTTATCCATAGTGGGTTTTAGATTTTCTACTAGGTATGCTGGTACAGCTCTATCTAAATAAGGATAAACCGTTTCAGGCGATAGATTTAATAATGGCAATAAGTTCCCTATTACAATCAGTAATGGAAACAATGATAATAAAAAATAATACGCAATCACTGCGCCTGAATTTGTCACCTCTGCTACTTTATATTTCGTCCATAGAATACCGATAAACTGTTTGACGGCTTTTTTTTTAGTACGTTGAATCATTTTTAAACCCCTTTTTAGTTATTGTTCCTTATTATACTGATTTTTTCATAAAAAAACTAGTGAAGGTCCAGCGTATAAAGGATAATTTTTTAACTTTCAGCTTAAGAACATAATGTTGTAAGACTTTACCGTTAATTTTTTATCTCACAATTTATTTCATCTCTTTTTTAAGTTAGCCTATTCAGCAAAAAATCTAAAATTAACGCTATCTAGCTACGCTGATTTCAGATTTTCTATTGTATTATTTTTTATTGTTTTGATAAATAATCCATGATTGACTCGCCACTTCTAACAAACATTGGCGTAGCGCCTGTCCATACGCATTAGTCCAACCATCACTCATAACCACAACTACATGTCTTTCTCCATTTTGATCTATTATAATCCCTGCATCATGAGACACATCATCCAAGATACCTGTTTTATGAGCAAAGTTGACCTCGCTAGATAACCCAGTATTTAAGGCATAAACTAATTGTTGAGCATCTAGTAAGCCCATAAAATAATCAGTTGACTCTTTCGATAGCAATGTTCCCTCCATTTCTTCTTTTTCTATAACTTTTTTAGATTCTATACCTTTTTCCAGAATTTTTTTTACTTTTACACTAGTTTCAGTTACTTCAGGCAAGCTATCCTCCTTTTTAGAGAGACTATTCCATACTACAACTAGTAACAATGCAAACATAATGACAAGTATCATTTTCACTTTATTGTTTAACCTTCTTTTTCTTTTCTTCTTAATATTGGTCACTCCATTTAACTTATTTTTTTATTATAGATTATTCTTTAGGATTAATTATTATCATTAAAAACGTTGTTTATTGATAGGTATAATAAATTTTTAAAGATAAATATAAAAAAAGTTCAAAAGACATTCTATTAAAATGTCTTTTGAACTTTCAGCTATAGTCATTAGTCTAACTATTTTGAAACTGCGAAGATTTTAATCAGTTTCTGTTTTCTTTCATAATTAGGCAGAGTTCTCAGCATCTTGTCTTAATTGAGCTTTGAACTCTAGGTATTCGGAAAAAAGATAAATGGCTGTGAGGATAAAAGGCATCCTCTTTGCCATTTCCTATTTTTCTTTCATGCCTGATCAGAGTTCTCAGCATCTTATCTAATTGAGCTTTGAACTCTAGGTATTCGGAAAAAAGATAAATGGCTGTGAGGATAAAAGGCATCCTCTTTGCCATTTCCTATTTTTCTTTCATGCCTGATCAGAGTTCTCAGCATCTTATCTAATTGAGCTTTGAACTCTAGGCATTCGGAAAAAAGATAAATGGCTGTGAGGATAAAAGGCATCCTCTTTGCCATTTCCTATTTTTCTTTCATGCCTGAACAGAGTTCTCAGCATCTTATCTAATTGAGCTTTGAACTCTAGGCATTCGGAAAAAAGATAAATGGCTGTGAGGATAAAAGGCATCCTCTTTGCCATTTCCTATTTTTCTTTCATGCCTGAACAGAGTTCTCAGCATCTTTTATTTTTGCTTTGTGAGGATTCTTGGGCCTTCTTTTGTGATGGCTAGTGTGTGTTCGAATTGGCAGCTTAGGCCGGCGTCTTTTGTGCGGGCTGTCCAGCCATTATCGTCCATTTTTGATTTCCATGTGCCTGTATTGACCATGGGCTCAATGGTGATGACCATTCCTTCTTTAAGGCGTAATCCTTTGCCGGCATCGCCGTAATGGGGTACAGCTGGTGCTTCATGCATGGTAGGTCCGATACCGTGGCCGATAAATTCACGGACGACTGAAAGACCTTCTCCTTCTACATATGTTTGGATAGCATACCCAATGTCGCCAATTCGGTTGCCAACTTGTGCTTGTTCAATTCCTTTGTATAAAGCATTTTTTGTTACTTTCATTAGGTGATCGATTGCTGGTGTTGATTCACCTACGACATAACTCCAGCATGAGTCAGACATAGCGCCTTTTAGATTAACGACCGTATCAACTTTAATCAAATCATTGTCTTTTAAAGGTTTGTCTGTTGGGAAACCATGACAAATTTCATCATTCACACTAACACAAGTAGCGAATTCGTATCCTTCGAAACCAATTTGTTCTGGGATTCCGCCTGCTGCTTCGATTTGGTCATGGAAAAATTGGTTAATTTCTGTGCCTGTTACACCTGGTTTAATAAAATCACGTAGTTTTTCGTGAATGCTAGCTAATAGAGCACCTGATTCTGCCATTGCCTCTATTTCTCGTGTTGATTTTAATGTAATCACTTCTTATTCCTCTTTTCTTTTCGTTTTGCCTTTTAAGCCAATTCTATTATAAGCTTAAAATCTTAAAAAGTGAACCTTTCTTCTTTTTTTTACTTGTGAGGTTTCTTAGAAGACTTCACTTACTCTTATTCAACTTAATTAGCGTTGCGAAAAGGGCTTAGTTTTTGGTATACTTTATAAAGAATAGAGTGCGTTTTCAGAAAGGAAGTGAATCAGTAATGGCTACTGCAATGATTGTATTTGCGAGTTTAACTGGCAATACAGAAGAATGTACCGGTGTGATTGAAGAGGCCTTAGAAGATTTAGGCGTCGATGTTGAAGTTGTTGACTGCATGCAAGCTGATCCGGAAGACTTTTTAGCTGTTGATATTTGCTTAGTTGGAACCTATACGTATGGCAATGATGCTAATCTACCAGATGAAATTGTGGATTTTTACGAAGAACTTGCTGAGATTGATTTGACTGGAAAAGTATTTGGGACGTATGGTTCAGGCGATACATTTTATGAAAAATTTTGCAAATCAGTTGATGACTTTACAGAGCAATTTAAACGTGTTGGAGCAATTGAAGGTGCCCAAAGTGTTAAAGTAGACTTGGATCCCAACAAAGAGGATGTTGAAAAGTTAAAAACTTTCGCAAAAGCATTAGTAGATAAGGTCCATTCATTATAAAGGCAAACAAATAACCGAAACCCTAATAATAGGAATTTCGGTTATTTTTATGTTTATGTTTATGTTTATTTAACTATTTATTTAACTGTTTCTTTAATCATTTTTTCTACATCATCAACCAAAGTGGTTTCATCTAGTGTTATCAGGTCTTGTGCTGCGAGAGCTGCTGTCCCATAGACGCTAATCCAGATTTTTTCGAACGTTTTTCTTTTTTCAGTTTTATTTAACGCTTTGGTCTTTGCTTCTTGTTCGAAAGCAGTTAACATCGCTTCATAGGGTAAATCATGCATCCGTTCTGGACCTAAGTGATCTTCTAAAAATAATGCCCGGAAAAAGATGGGTTCATCTTTGGCAAAGTGAATGAAGTTAAGACATGTATTTAAAATAGGCTCTTCTGAACGAGTATTTTTGAAAACTGTCTCAGTCAAATACTCTTTTATTCTTGAATACAGCTCGTTTTTTAAATCGTCCATATTTTTAAATTCTAAATAAATTGGCTGAGTTGAGCAATTCATTGTTTTGGCAATATTTCTAGCTGTAAATCCTTCAAAGCCTTCTGTTTTCACGACATCATATGCTGTATCAAGGATATGTGATTTTAAAATCGTTTTTTTTCTGGCCATTTTGGCTCACCTCTTTTTTATTTCTTTTTGTTATCATTGGCCCTAGTTCTATTAGCGATTGCTTATAGTTGGACTTCGTTTCTTTAGACCTATCTTATATAAAGAATTATTATATAAAGAAAGCATGACACGCCAATTAGTGAGTGACCTAGAAATCATTAGTTTCACTGTGCATTATCCGATTGTCTGACTCGAATGTCCTGATGGTTTATTGCCTCTTTATAAGGCAGGAACTTGTATATACAATATTGTTTTTTTGACTGAACAGCTTCCCCTTCTGTTCAACCTTAACCTATTTTATCACTAATGTCATAAAAAAAAAAGTATTTTACTTCATCTGTTATTTAGTGTACTCTAAATTCTTTTTTCTTTAGACCGGTAGCCATTCAATTCTGCGTTAATTCGTTCAATTTGTACATAGCGGCTTTTAATGAGATAATAGGGTATTATGTCAGACAATTTTTATTCATGATAATCACACATAGGAGGTTAGGAACATGCTAAAAGGACAATTGAAAACTATCGGATTTGTCAATAGTCATAAAACTGGTGAAAAGCGGATCGCCTTACTACCTAAGGATATTGCACCATTGCGACACCGTGAGCTTTTATTTTTTGAGGAAAATTATGGAAGCGATTTAAACATCTCTGATATTGAATATGCAGCTTTAGGTTGTCAGATTGTTTCAAGAGACATTGCTTTGGAGCAAGATATCATCTGCGATCCTAAAATTGGAGACGCTACCTTTTTAAAAAACTTACAGCCTGGTCAAACTCTATTTGGTTGGGTCCACGCTGTCCAGAGTAAAGAAGTAACCGATATATTAGTGGCGAATAAACTATCTGCGTATGCTTGGGAAGACATGTATGAAGACAATCGACATTCTTATTGGCGCAGCAATGAATTAGCCGGTGAAGCAGCCGTCATGCATGCTTATCAATTAAATGGCGTTATGCCTTACGATACCAAAGTTGCGCTTATCGGACGTGGCAATACCGCACGAGGAGCACTACGCATTTTGATTGGCTTAGGAGCAGACGTGAAAGTCTATGACCGCCGTCAAGAAAAACTATTCCGAAAAGAAATGCCCGGATTTGATGTCATCGTCAATGCGATTTTGTGGGATACTGCCCGTCAAGACCATCTTATTTATCGCACGGATCTAAAACAGCTTAAACCTGGTACGATGATTATTGATGTTAGTTGTGACGAAAACGGTGCCATTGAATCAACTATTCCCACATCTCTAGCAAAACCGATTTATGAAGTAAACGATGTGGTTCACTATGCAGTCGATCACACTCCGACTATTTTTTATCGTTCTTCTTCAAGCGCAATTTCCAATGAAACAGCAAAGTACATTGATGACTTGGTTGAAGATCGTCCTAACACCATTTTAGAAGCCGCTTTAATTATTGAAAATGGCTGCATCATTGACCAACGTATCAATCATTTTCAAGATAGACCTATGTTGGATTCATTAATAGAATCCACTAGCCAAGATTCTACTTCAATCCTTTAAATAAAAATTTTTTCCATCACTTCTTTTTATCTTTATTGGGCTCTCAGTCGGCGTGCTAACAACACACGTAGATTACCTTGATTAGAACGAATCTATTCTAAAATCCCTCCTTATTTTTCATTTTTATTTACTGGACTCGTCAAACTATAACGGCATAAGCACTACTTAAAACTACAATCATTTATATTATAACCGTCTGCTGTCCTTTTCTGTTTTGGTATACTGATTATTCATAGTATTTTTATCTCTATTAAATAAATAGCATTTTAGAGTACAAACCCTTATTAATGCGTTTGTACTCTTTCTTTTTTGGTAGAACACCGATTTGATTAAAAGTTCCAAGACCGTTATTTCCGACTGGCCCATTTTAGAATGACTATGAACCAGCCAAGGGTATGTCTTATCCCGTATCACAATAAACAGGTAGTAGGTTTTGAGAAGAGCTCTAACTGATTCAGGATTTTTTTTATTTTTTAAGAATCAGGAAATTGTTTCAAAACGCTTCTTATGCTATGATTATCAGGTCCACTTGTTTAAAACAAGTGAAAAGAAACATCATAGGAGGAAATAATTATATGGTATTAACTAATTTTGATGAACATTTAACTAAATACGCTGAAGCTATTGTTAGAACAGGGATCAATGTTCAAAAAGGACATACGGTTGTTCTTCAAGCTGCTGTTGACCAAGCTCCATTGGCACGTTTAATCACTAAAAAAGCCTATGCTTTAGGTGCAGATGAAGTGGTCGTAAAATGGGCTGATGATGTGGTAAACCGCGAGCACATGGCACACACACCAGAAGAAATCTTAACCGATATTCCACAATATAAAATTGACGAATCTTTAGCGATGATTGCTAAAGGCGCTAGTCGTATCAGCTTAGTTTCTTCTGATCCTGATGCTTTAGCTGGTCTAGATAGTAAAAAAATCGCTGCTTTCCAATCTGCTAATGGTAAAGCGTTAAGCGAACAACGCAAAGCGACGCAATCCAACAAAGTTAGCTGGGTTGTTGCTGCAGCTGCTAGTGAAAAATGGGCAGCGAAAGTCTTTCCTAATCTAGAAACATCCAGTGAACAAGTAGATGCATTATGGGACGCTATTTTTAAAGCCGTTCATGTTTACGATGCTGATCCTATTGCAACATGGGAGAAAAAAGATGTCACATTAAATGACAAAGCAGAGGAGTTAAACAAAGAACAATTTACTGCTTTACACTATCTTGCTCCTGGAACAGATTTAACAGTCGGTTTACCTGCTAACCACCGTTGGGAAGGTGCCGGTAGTGATAATACTCGTGGCGAGCGTTTCATGGCTAACATGCCTACAGAAGAGGTCTTCACTGCTCCTGACGCTAATCGTGTCGATGGTGTGGTCAGAAGTACAAAACCTTTAAGCTATGCTGGAAATACTCTTATGGATATGGCATTCACTTTCAAAGACGGTAAAGTTGTTGACGTTACTGCTGGAGAAGGCGAAGATGTCTTAAAACAGTTAATCCAAACGGATGAAGGCGCTGCTCGTTTAGGTGAAGTAGCTTTAGTACCCGATCCTTCCCCTATTTCTCAATCAGGCATCACTTTCTTCAACACGTTATTTGACGAAAATGCTTCTAACCACTTAGCATTAGGGTCCGCTTATGCCTTTAATTTAGTTGGCGGAACTGACATGTCTGAAGACGAGTTAAAAGAAGCTGGCTTGAACCGTTCTAATGTTCATGTGGACTTTATGATTGGTTCAAATAAAATGGATGTCGATGGCATCCGTGCTGATGGCAGCACTGTTCCTATTTTCCGTAATGGTGACTGGGCCTAATAGAGTATCCGAAATAAAGTGCTAAACTCTTTTTATTCCTATATCATATAAAGAAGACTCAGAGGGTTTAATCCTCTGAGTCTTCTTTGTTTTTAAATAGTACTAGACAAATACCTGGAAGCGTGAGAAGATAAATAGCGTATTGAATCGATCCTATAGCTCAGCTGGATAGAGCAAACGTTTCCTAAACGTTAGGTCGGGAGTTCGAACCTCTCTAGGATCATACCTATTAATCAGACTTTGTACTTAAACTCCCGCATTTAATTGTAGGAGTTTTTATTGTTTGGCGAATCATTTTCTATATGTATTCTCGGACTAAATGGACAAGATAAAGCTAAATGATTGTCTACTTATCCATTTTTGACTTGAATTCGACCAGTTGACTGTCATTTGACATCCAGTTATTCATTTTAGTTTTGTTTTGGACAAGTTGGATAAAAAAGATCATTAACTCGTCGATTTTTATAAAAGAATAGACAATTGAAACGGTAAAGAAGTAAAAGGCAAAATTAAGAAAGCTTTTTATAAAAAATGGTGGTTTTGGTTAGTAATCATCTTATTTTTGTCTGCAATTTTTAGTAGTAGTGAAGAAAAAGCAATCACTAGCGAACCAAACGAAAAAAACCCATTCGCTTATTCTAAAGCAAAAAGGTTTCTAGTTTTCCAACTCATTCTTCTTTGTGTTCTGCGCGGTTGTACAAAATAAATCCAATAGTCGTCAAAATAATGCCAATAACTAAAGTAATCGGTTGGTAACTATCTGTGTTGGTTAATCCAAGAATAAGAGCAATAAATCCTACTACCATAATAAACAAACCATTTTTAAGCATGATGCTCATCCTCACCTGTTTAGTTAACCTCTTACTCTATTGTGCTGGAAAACGCTTACTTAGTCAATTGTTTGCCTTCTTATTTCATTTTATTCTAATATTTATTTCATAAAAAACCCTTCAAAAGTTAACGTTAACTTTTAAAGGGTTCTATCTTTATTTACTTTTTAACCGACCGTTACGCCAGCCATTTTTTTGTATACATCTACTACTTCTGCTGCCATGTCACGGAATGTGATGGCATTCATCAAGTGGTCTTGTCCATGAACAAGCAATAGACTGATATCCATTTTTTCGCCTGATGCTTCTGATGTTAGCATAGCTGTTTGTGAGTGATGCGCTTCAATAAGTGCCTTATCGGAATCTTTTAATTTTTGATCTGCTAATTCAAAGTCGTCTTTTTTAGCGGCATGAATGGCTTCCATGGCATCGCTTTTAGCATTTCCGCCATTAATAATAAGCCCCATAATTACTTGTATATTCCCTTGGTCTTCCAAATGATAACTTCCTTCCACTACTTGTTCTTTTAAGTTTATTTGATTAATTTTAAGGCTTGATCCAATACATTTTCGCCGTTCATCATGCCATAATCTTGCATGTTAATCACTTCTAACGGAATATCTTTGCCAGCCAATTTCTTCTCAAATTGAGCCTTCATAAAGCGGACTTGGGGTCCTAATAATAGAACATCAAGATTTTTTGTTTCGATGTTTGTGTCAGCTTCTGCTGCGGATACTGCAAAAATTTCTGCGTCGATTCCTCTTGCTATGGCTGCTTTTTCCATTTTAGTTACCAATAAACTCGTACTCATTCCTGCTGAACACACTAACATAATTGTTTTTTCTGCCATCTTGAATCACTCCATCTCATTTATTTGTTCCTACACTTTATATAATGCAAATAGCGTGCCAACTTTTAATGCGATAAAAGCGTTATCTGCCAACGCTTTCTTATAATCCGACACCATACACACTAGTCAAAAAAACTACACAGTATCATTAACTGTGTAGTTTTTTTGATTCCACTCTCTAAATTATTCAGTTAGTTGATTTTCTACAATCATTTGAACAAGGTAGGCCTGTTCATCTTGTGGTACGACCAAATTATAGTCTTCTTCTAACGGCTTAAGTAACTGTTGAACGGTTTTTACGACAAGTGGGTATGTGTTTAGATAGTTTTCTCTATTTCGAAAAGATACTCCTTCTTTGCCACTTTTAATGCTTTCAAACAAAAAGGCCATATGCAAGACGATTCCTACTTTGACTTCCACTGGTAAAACTAATTGAAGCTCTACTTCTATTTGCTGAATAGTTTGTTGCAACTTTGCGACTAGTTCACTGACAGAGCCCACTTGTTTCAACGTTCCAGTTAACGTCTGGCTTATTTTATCCAAAGGCCATTCTTCTACTTGGCTTTTTATTTCTACCATTTTTTTAGTGTCAAAGGCTTCATAAGCCGTAAAATAAGGAATATTTTGATAATGAATTGGGACGGTTCCAATAATAGCTTTGATCGCATAATGGGGATTCAGTTGATTAATTTGTTGTTTAATGGATTCCATATTCAGGAATTGCAACGGAATAACGTCAATTTTAGTCGTATCCATTACTTTTTTCAACTGTGCTTCTAGTCTCTTGGCTACTCCTTCTCCAGTAAAACAAGACACAATAATTACTGGTATCTTGTCTTCTTGAAGGGGTTCACTGGTTGGTATCTCACTATTCATCGCCATCCGACAATTTTGATAAATATCGTCTAATTGTCTGCCAATACTTGCCATCCGAATCGCTTCTAACACAATCAACGTGCTGGTCATTGAGAGCGTTCGAACTTCTAACTCCAACTCTTGAGCAAGCATGCCACCAAAAGCGTTTAAAGAGCCCATATCGGTCAATAACAACAAACCATGTTGGTACATTTCTTTATTGGCTACGATTGTTTGGCTGACTGTTTCGTACATCTCTTTCACTTTTACAGTTAGCGGCATATTGAGTGCCACCCCCACTTTTGTATCCAATAATTCTTGCACCGTTTCAAGCATACTGCTCGCAGTGGATTTGCCATGCATGATGACCATCACACCCACTTGATTCGCTGTTGCTTTTTCAGGCTCTTGGGCTTCCATGGTTAAGAACATGGTGATAAAGCCAATCTCATCAAATGGAATATCAATAGAGAATTGTTGTTCTATAATAGCCGATAAATCGATGGCCACTTGAAATTCTTTAGAATAGTTTTTACGAACACTATTTAAATCTGGGTGTACAATGGGCCGTTTTTCTTTGATGCGTTCAATCGCACTTTGCAAATGCAATGAAAAAGCAAACCTTGATTTTGAATGATACGTTCTGCCCAGTTGTTTTTCTGCAAAATCGTATAGCCGCTCTGTTACTTTACGAATATCCAAGGGAACCAACTCTTGATGGATGTCGGATAACGATAACTTTTCTAGGTAGTCGTTAAAATAATGCGGCAAATTATTTTGAATAAATCCTTCTAACTCAACTTCTTTTAATAAGCCCATTTTTAACGCTTCTTCGACACGTTCTTCAATGGCATTGTAGACACTCATGTCTGAGACCACATCTTCATTAATCGTTGTTTTCTGACTCGTAGGCACATAAGAAAAATGTGTTTTGTGACGATCAACTAACTGGTTCAGTCGCTCAGGTGCTTCCTTTACTAACAGCAGTCCTTTTTGAACAGACAATGGCAAATCTTGTTGCGTGCTCTTTAAACAGTCGGTTTGATGCGTGCGATAATGCAAAAATGCTTTAGCACAGACCAGTTTCAGATCTCTTTGTACTTGCCCGATATTGGCTTTGGCTGGATAAAGCATAAAAGCTAGCAAAACTTCGCGTTCGATGATAATTTTTTGATTCAGTCTTTGGGCTTCTTGTTGCAAAAAAGCCGCCACTAATTCGTAACGTTCTTCAATGCTTCGTTCTGCTAAAGGTGGCAACGTAATCGTCATCGGGATGCGGCGATTAAACGTGTCCAATAACACTTCAGAGTTTTCTGTGGTTGCGCCGATAATTTGTACACTTGCTGTGCGTGTCTCACTGCTCTCCCCTAAAGGTCGGTAAACGCCTTTGTCGATAAACGTAAACAACATTTCTTGGCCTTCTGGCGGCAGTCTGTGAATCTCATCAAGAAATAAAATACCGCCATCTGCTTGATGCATCAAACCCGTCCGGTCTTCGGTTGCCCCTGTATAAGACCCTTTTTTCACACCAAAAATATGGCCAAACAACAATTGCGGATTTTGTGCATAGTCTGCACAGTTAAAAGAAACAAAAGGCGCATCTTCAGATAGCACTTGAGATTCCAAAGCAAATTGATACATGCATTCAGCAAATAACGTTTTACCTGTACCAGTTTCTCCAAAAATAATCGTATGCAGTCCCCTAGGTGGGTATAAAATAGCCGCTTTGGCTTGTTGGATCATGACTTTTAAAGACGCGTTGTGACCAACTAATTTATCAAAAGCTTCTTGACTGTCTTTTATTTCTGGCAAAGCAGGATTTACAGCTTTAGCTTGGTATAAAACGGGTCGGCCGGTTTTTTTTTCAATGTATGCTTCCTTATACAATTCATTTAAATAACGGCTGACGTTAGCACGGTCGAGTTCTAATGCCTCAGCAATCTCTTTTGCTGCCAACGGTGACGTTTGTTTCACTAAATACGTTAGGATATCTTTTTTTCGCGACAGCATCCTACTCCTCCTCTTTTGAAACCGGATACGTTAAACTTGTTTAAAAGTAGCGGATGAACTTCAACCCGCTACTTCTATTTGCTTCTATTTCTATAGTCATTTTTTCATTGCTATTAAATTAAAAGGTAAATACCGTTTAATCTTTTTTAGGTTTACGTGCACCTTTATTTTTGTTTGGCTTCTTTCGATGTTTTTTCTTTTTATTCGGTACTGCTGATTGTTCTCCTCTGTTATCTTGTGAAGCAGCTGAAGAGTTTGTTGGTTCTGAGGATTTATGCGTTTCTTTTTTTGCTTTTATTTTTACTTTCTTCACTTTGCTTTTTTCTTTTGTTCTTGCTTCATGTCCAGGTGTTTCTTCTACTTCTGGGCGTTCTTTGACTAATTCTCCACCATAAAGATACAAAGGCGTAATCGTGATTTCTAATAATTGAATAATTTTCTTGAATTCACGACGTTCACGGTCATTTACTAGGGTTAATACCGTTCCAGCTTGACCCATCCGCGCGGTTCTACCTGAGCGGTGAATGTAGCTTTCTTTGTTCATGGGTAAATCGTATTGAATCACATAAGGCAAACCTCTGATATCTAGGCCTCGTGAAGCCACATCAGTTGTTAACAGCAAATCAACTTTTCCATCTCGAAATTGTTGCAACGCATGTTGTCTTTCTGTTTTGTACTTTTCTGCATGCAAAACAGCCACTGAAATGCCTTCGTATTGCAACTTTTCAAAAGCTAAAGTTAAATTGGCTACATTGTTAACAAAAACTAAGGCTTTGAACCCTTCCATCCGGGTCAAACGGCGGATAATTTCCACGCGTTTTCGTGTTGGTGTTTCAATATAGGCATGCAAAACCGTGCCTTTGGATTCGTCTTCGTCGGTTACATCAATCCATTCCGGATCAACATTGAACCACTTAGACAAGTCTTCCATCAACTCGTTACTTGTCGCTGAGAAAAAGCCCATTTGGCGTTCTCCTGGAATTTTACTCATTAATTGACGAACGGTCTTTAATTGGTCTTGCTGCAACAATTGATCTGCTTCATCTAAAATAACGGTTTTAACTTGGTGCAGTTTCAATTTTTTTGTTTCTGCAATTTCAAGTATCCGTCCTGTCGTTCCCACGATAATTTCAGGCTTCTTTTTCAAACGATCGATTTGTCGTACTTTATTGGCTCCACCGATAATGGTTTGTACTTCTAAACCTAGCTGGCTACTCCATTCTTTTACAACGGATGCCACTTGTACTGCTAATTCTTGTGAGGGGGTCAATATGATCAATTGAACACCCGCCTTAGGTTCAATTTGTTCTAGAGCTGGCAAGGTGTACGCCACAGTCTTCCCCGTTCCAGTAGGGGATATCCCGACGACATCACGACCGGCTTTCATTGGTTCATATACTTTATTTTGAATGGCTGATGGTATCGTGTACTCCAATTTTTCCCAATAGTTTTGCAACTCTGGTGCTATTTTTTCATTCATCACTATAATTTCCTCGTTTCCTTATTCCCGCTCTTTATCCTCGCGTCACTACCTATCATACCAAAAAACAATCCAAAGCTAAAGCCGCCCAACATTTTTTTGCAAAATAAAAAAGACCGGACTTAGCTATTTACAAAAACAAGGTCTTGTTTCTTATAAACGGCTTTTCTCGATCTTCTTTAGTCTCTTTATTTTTCTTGGTCAGCCTCATAAACAATGCCTGCATCTTTACGCAAAGATGTCATTAAAAGATTCACTTGGCGACTTAATTCTTGCCAGTCGGAGTAATCTTTTAAAGCTCGTTTATCAGTAGGCTGATTAATGACTCTAGCAAAAGCTTGTGCTTCTTCCATCATTGGTGCTTCGGTTACAGATTGTGAAACGGTCTCTTTCAAACTAGTTTTACGATCAATCACATCAATTGCAGCTATGCCTGCAATGCCATCTATTGAAATCGTTTGGTCTAAACCATAGATTTCAGAAGGCAAATAAGAATTAGCTATTTTTCCAGTTTGGATGGTTACATCAAAATCGTTGTAACGTAAGAGAATCATTCCTTTGCCATCTACTCCAGTAGCTATTTTCGTACAAAAGTATTTGCTTGTATTTGGCACGCCAAACCAAGATAATGCAGCATAAATAGGGTATACCCCTAAATCTGCTAAAGCTCCACCTGAATATTTTAATGAAAAGATATTTGGCTCGTTGCCTGCTAATACTTGATCGTAACGAGAAGAAAACTTCATGTACGTTAAGTTAGCTCCTTGAACGTGTGCTATTTTTTTAATTTCTTCTTTAACAATTTTAAAATTCTCTTCATGAATATGACGAGCAGCTTCAAATAAGAAAACGTTATTTTCTTTTGCTACTTTTATGGCAGCTTCCCATTCTTTAGGGTTTGAAAACATTGGCTTTTCAACAATCACGTGCTTTCCTGCTTTCATAATCGTTAAAGCTTGTTCAAAATGCAAACTATTCGGTGATGCAACATAAATAACATCTAGTTCTGGGTGGTTAGCATACGTATCTAAGTCCGTTTCAAAAACAGTCGCTTGGTATGGATCTCCAAACGCTTTAGCTTTTTCAACCGTTCTCGAATAGACTCCAGTCATTTGATACAATCCTGTTTTAATGGCTGCATCAACAAATTGGTTCGTAATCCAGCTGGTTCCAATAATTCCTAAACGTAACTCCATAGTTATTCTCCTCCAAGTAGATTAAATAATCTCTCTATTTTTTATTTGATTTCAATTTTAGACAACCGAATGTCTCATTTTATCATAACAAATTTTAATCGATTTAGAAAGAATGTTCCTCTTGAGGGTTATTACCGATCTGTTTAGTTTGATTTAATCATTTTTTAATTCATTTGAATTTATCTATCATCTCTTCAATCCGTTTCCAATCTCTTTTCGTCGGGATAGTTTCTATGCCAATGACTTTTTTTGTGAAATCCATTTTTTGTTTCATCCACTTTACATTATGATCCGTCAAGACTATCTGAATATCTTTATGATAAGAGGCTATTTCAGTGGCTGCATAACACGTTACCAATGTTGGAAACCGGGCTTGCAGCATATCGCTTATAAATAATTCTTGGTGTATTCCTATATAAGAAATAACTAAAATTTGTATTTTTTCTTTTTTCGAAATAATTTGAGGCACTAAGCTTTTCCAAAAAAGGATTAAAATAAAGATAAACTCATCTAATTGTACCTCACGTACCCAGGAACCTTGCGGATACTGTTTTACCGTTTTACTTACTATTTCTATAAACTCTTTAAACATTTTTAATGATGGGCCATATAATCTTCTTTCAGGACTAAATAACAAGTTACTTGGTCCTTTAAAAAAATCATGGTAAAAACAATAGCCAATTAAATTGGTTATCAAAAGAGCTTGGTTCTCTATTTCATAGCCGGTTTCTTTTTTTATCTTTTCTATAAAAGAAGAAACGTCTTTGTGTGCGGATTGCAATACTGGATCGCTAGCTAGATTTTCTATATTAAATTCTCGATGATTATTCCAAAAGATGTACATCATAAAAGTCTTTTCTCTGTTGGGTACTTCAAAAGGTAGCTGCTTTACCAACCTACTCAGTACCTGTTCTATACTCGCATTAATTACTTCGGGTATTGCATAGTTATCTTCTATAAAGTGACCTTTGCTGACTCGATCTGAACAAACGGTCATCCAAATTAATGTTCTATGATGCGTCAAAAAAGAATAAGGATAAGCCTCTCTTTCTCTTTCAAGTTGTTCAAGAAAATGATTTGCGGTGTTTTTTAATGGATGCTGGAAATCATTCATGTTCGAAGAGTAATATTCACTAAGAAAAATACTATAAAAATACCGAATTTGTTTCTCCATTCCTGTGATTTTGATTGGATTTGAATGGATGATCAGATCATATTCAGCTAAAAATAGATTGATTTGTTTCAAATTTCGATTAATGGATGATTGGCTCGTATACAATAATTCGGATAAATCCTCGCAAGTTGTTACGTCTAATTCAATTACTTTTTTTATGATTTGGAAATTCAAACTACTTTCCACTAAATCTTTATAAATTTCCTCCATATGAAATAAATCTGAAGTAAATAATTTGACGCCTCTTTGCTTAGATGTTTTGATAAAAAAATTATCTTCAGAATGGCTGTTTATCATCTGAATATCCGCAATCAGTGTTCGTCTTGAGCATTTCAAATTATCGGATAACTTTTCAATTGTCCGCCAAGTATCATCAGAAATCAAAATTTCAATTAACTGAAGCCTTCTAAAACTAGCAGCATCTAGTAATTTGCTCAATGCCATATCATTATTCCCCTCCCAAAAATAACAAATTATCTCATTGTCTTATAATTAAAGTATACCAGTTTTTTAATAAAGTAACTATTATTTAGTTTTATTTAATTTAATGAAAAAGAAAAAAACCGTAGCGTACCCGCAGACGGTTTTTTAGAGGGCCTATATCATTGAATTGTTTGATACGAGGACAAGCTGTTCTATCCGACAAGTGTTTGGCTTGGTTTAAACTTGACTGATAAAGGGGAAGTTTTATTTAATCTCTTGCTATTTTTCCCTTTGACATTGTGATTAAAAAGCAAAGAACAATCGTCATGTTTTTTTGTTTGCCAAACTAAACGGTGCATAAGTACCAACTGTTCGGAGAGTTTGCTTTTTATTTCCAAGATCGTGCTGAGTCAGTTTCTCTTTATCAAACTGAGCAAAAAAATGGTGATTTAATCTAAGAGTTTTAATCTAGCAAGAGGATTAAAACCTTTTCCTTCAACCTTAAGCTAAGGCCTTTGTCCAGCTTTTTTGTTAACGCCACTGAACAACTAACAGTACTCTTAACTTCGGCTTGAAGATTGAATAGGTGTTCCGGGTGTCCCAGCTGCTCACGGCATCACTCCTCCTGTTATTTATCTATGTAAAATATACCATTTATTCGTTAATTAGTCATTTCAATCCTTTCACATGGATAGGTAAAATGTGAATGAGAAAACAATGAGAAAACATAGGTATTTTATGAAAAAATCACATAAAAAAAGAAAGAAGCTAAGAGCAAAAAGCTCTTCTTCTTTCTTTAATTAAAATATGCTGAGCATACTGGTTTTTAGCCATTAAACTTTCTGCGTTTCTTACGTTCTAGTGTACCCGGTATGTTGTCTCTTAATCTTTTCTTATCATTTTTATCCATATCTAAATCATTTAAAAAGTCCATATCTTCATTATCTAAAAAGAAATCAAATATATCTGCATTTTCTCTAATCCGATCTTTATGACTAGATTTTGGAATTGGCACAGTTCCTCTTTGAACTGCCCAACGCAAGGCGATTTGTTCAGGTGTCTTATTGTGTTTTTTTGCTAAAGTCATTGATCTATTTTCTTTGCTAATGTTTCCTTTTTTTATTGGACTATAAGCCATCGAAACAATGTTTTCGCTATCACAAAAATCATTTGTATCCTGGCCACTTTTACCTGGGTACATTTCAAATTGATTGACTGCTGGTCGTACTTTAACTTCTTCTAACAAAGGCACTAAATCAGCTCGTTTAAAGTTTGATACACCAATTGAACGTGCACGTCCTGATTCATAAATAGATTCTAACGCACGCCACGTGTCTAAATTCACTGCATCATCTTTGTCTGGCCAATGAATCAATAATAAATCAACATACTGTTGATTCAATCGGTTTAAACTTTCATCAAAAGATTGGATTGCTTGATCAAAACCCATATCTGTTTTCCATACTTTTGTTGTTAAAAATATGTCCCCACGCGAAATACCCGCGTTAATAGCTCGATTGATTCCTTTTCCAATATCTTCTTCATTATCATAAACAGAAGCTGTATCAATTAAACGATAACCATGAGTAATAGCATAAAACACAGCATCTTCTGCTTCCTTACCCATCATACCACTTGTTCCCAGTCCAATTCCTGGAATGGTATAACCATTGTTTAAGGGTGTTCTGTCTAGTAAGCTTTCAACCATAATGATCACTCTCCTCTTTGTGCTACCTTTAGTTTAACGAAGTCTAGATAAAAACTCAAAAGAAAACACTTACAAAATCCAAAAAAATAAACATGCCTTCTCATTCTTATGAGATAGGCAATTTTGCTGAATTATTTATATTGCAATCAATCTAATGTAACAATAACCACTTCAGGACGGTTATTGAAACGGAAGGGAAAGGTTGAATTTCCGATACCTCTACTAACAATCATCCTATTACCAGGCATTTCTGAATCATAATAGACACCATCAGTGTATTTAGGCCATTTGCCTTGTCCTGGAGAAAAAAGGCCACCTACAAATGGTAGTCTAATTTGACCGCCATGAGCATGTCCGCTCAAAATTAAATCTGGTGCTTTGGTCAAATCCATCAAATAATCCTCAAATAGTTCTGGATGATGAGCTAATAATATTTTGGGTTGTTGCTGCATCCCTTCTGTTAACGAAATACCTCTGAGAATCGGTCTTGGAGCCCTATCAAAATCCTCTTTTTCAGATAAGCCCATCAGAACAAACCCATCTTCTTCAAATTCAATCCATTCTGCTTCATCAATTAAGACTCTAACCCCAGCTGTCGTTAAGATATCTTCCCATTCTTGGAGATAACCCCCGTTTGCATCGTGGTTTCCAGTTACCGCATACGTTGGAGCAATAGAAATCAATGACTGCGCTAAGTTTTGCAATTTCGTTTCTGGCAAATTGCCTCTAACGTCGACTACATCCCCAGTTAAGACAATCACATCCGGTTTTTCTAACGCTACTTTTTTTACTAGTTGCAACATCGACACGCCTTGTCTAGGCAAATGTAAATCTGATAATTGAACGATTTTCTTGCCTTTTAACCCTTTACCTGAACTCGGTAATTTGATATGAAAATGTTTCACTTGTATCCATTTATTTTGTACCACAAGATAGATTCCTAGTGATATAAGTAACCCTATAATAATAAAAAAACTATTCCATTCTGACATAAAAATTCCTCCAAATAATAAAACATTTCACTGTTTCTATCTTCTATAAGTCTACTTTTAACACTCTTTTCACGTTGACTTATTGCTGTATTTTTATTTTACCACAGATTCAAATGGAAAGCGTTTTTATCTGCACTATGTTATACTAAAAAAGAAAGAGGTGATCACAAATGGATAATTTAGGGACCGGTAAAGGACATGAAAACACTGTTCGTGATGCAGCTGCATTAAGAACGTATATAAATGATGAAAATCTAAACGAGTTACCTGAAGAGGAGCTTGATAGAGAAACTAAAGAAGAGCCTAAACCAGAAGACTTCGAACCTTTCAAAGACCCAGAAAAACTAAAAAAACTAAAAAAAGAAACACCTTCTGAAGATAAAGAAAGCAAATAAATAAAAATAAAATTCGCACTTTTTTAAATTAAAAAGTGCGAATTTTTTCTATTCTTTTATATAATCTGTCTCATCTTTTTTAACAGCGGGATTGTCAGCAAGTGGTTGCTCTTGTTCACTGTCAATTGGATTATCTTCTACTTGCTCTTCTTGTTTTATTTCAGGCAAATCTGTTTCAGAAGGAGATTGTTCTATCGGTTTTGATTCTTTGGAGTTTGGCTCATTTTTATTTTGAGGTGGAGTTTCTTTTACACTCTCATTTTCCAGTGTATTAGACAAGTCTTTTTGGCTATCTGATAACTTTTCTTCATCAAGTGGAACAGATAATAATTTGATTTTCAATTTGCTTTCACTGGCTATCTTTAAATCTCGAGTTATTACCAATTTGTAGCCGCTATCACCTTCTATGGTAAACTCAAGTTTTGCTTCAGATTCTGCTAAGTTATTTGTTGTAATATCTATATAACTATTATTATCTGTATCTGTATTTTTATGAACAGATAGATTAAATTGTTCCCCATTTCCAATAATTTTAGCTATTAGATCTTTATAAACTAACTGTACTTTAGCTAAAGGAAAATTACTATTGTCACCAAATTTTAGTGACTTATCTCCACTGATAGAAGTAAACCAAATTTTATTTGTCTCTATAGGTGACATGTTACGATTTTTCGAAAAATCTTGATCCGTATTTAAAAGTAATCGTTTAACCATTAATGGTAAGTCGCCTTCATCAAATTCAAATTCTTTGTTATCTCCATATTTAATAGACACTTTATATTCAATTTTTTCTGATAGTAAATGCTTAAATTTAGGGTTCCCATCAAACGAAAAAGTTAACTTAATAAATTGGTTGTTGTCACTTATTTCTTCTTTTATATTTAGTCCCTTTGATTCAGCAATGTCCATTCTGATTTTCACATAATCTTTTTCTTTTACATATTTTTTAGGTAGTTCTATATATAAAATATTATCATTTAAGTTGTGAACCCAATTGCTGGATTCTGTTTCACTGACATACATAGTTCTTTCAAACTGACTATCGTTGTATCGGATTTCTTCCTTAGTTTCCCAATTTTTATCATCAGAAGCTGGCCAATAATAATTTGGAATTTCTGGTCCAGTTATATCATCTTTTTCATTAATCCATTTAATATTATGTCGTGGATTGTAAGATTAAGCTATACAAATAAAAAAGCCATTCGTGATACACTCTAATTGTATTTCCAACCATAGAAAACAAGGAGTGATCACAAATGACCTATACCCATATTACCATGGATGAACT
>Ga0163216_100435_pt1 | contig 70336 bp, 66 predicted proteins | sample SynspAceP_FD_167610 | JGI IMG/M metagenome (GOLD analysis project Ga0163216, IMG submission 167610) | Saline lake microbial communities from Ace Lake in Antarctica - Synechococcus sp. Ace-P (Illumina Assembly) | ecosystem: Environmental > Aquatic > Non-marine Saline and Alkaline > Saline ...
GGTATCTGGGCCGCACGGTGTGGCGACGCTGGAGCGGATACCACCGCCGAAGCCGCGTTGAGACGAAAATGCATTGTATGAAACTGCTTGGCCAATCGCTCATGGCGAGGGACTTCGAAAGGCAGGTCGCAGAAATCCAAATCCGCATCGCCGCCCTCAACCGCTACACCGCTATTGGCATACCTGTCACAGAGGCAGTAGGCTGAGTCCGTCTGGGAAAGGGGAAGCTCACCCTCAGGCCGATTTGTGCAACAAAGCCACGAAGGGGGCAGATTTTGCACTCTTGTGCCCCATTGGCAACTGGAAAAATATGGCGGCCCCGGAAGGAATCGAACCCTCAACCTCGGACTTAGAAGGTCCTTGCTCTATCCAGTTGAGCTACGGAGCCGCGAAGCGGGGCATGCGCGCCGCTGTGGTCTTTAATACTACGCTATCGACCAGTTTCAAACAGCTGATAGCGGGTTGGGGCGTTATGCGCGATCAAAGCGCGCCCATCAAGGGGCTGCGTGTTCTAGACAGTGCCAAACCAGTCCGGCAGGACCGTGCGGCAGACATAATTGATGAACGGCGGCTTGACGATCCCGCGTTCGGGGTCGCGCACCGGATTATCGCGGATCTGGCTATAGCCAAAGGCCACGGCCTCGTCCCAGGGCAGCTCTTTGGCCTTGGCCAGTTTGCGAAAGAACCGGTCAGCGTGAAAATCGGGTCTTGCCCAGCCGTTCACATTCCAGTCCGTACCCACTGAATCCGCCACGGACTGGCGCACGGCATTGGTGTCCTTCAAGGCCTCGGAATTGGCGTGTTTGAGGTGGACGAAAAATACATCATCTGGCATCTCGAAGGGGAAATCGGCGGTTTTGCGGTAGCCGCAAAAAACCCCGTGCCAGCGCAGCGGGATCGCTTTGCGCACGGCCCATGCCTTGCTGTAATTGCCCGTAACGCAGGCTACGCGGCGGTGCGCCAGCGCGCTGTCTTCGGGTGTCAGCGGGGTGTCGCCTTTCACTTCGGCAAGGTTGAGGCCAAGGGCAAAAAGTGCGGGCGCTTTGGTCGCCTCGAAGAGTTCTTGAAAGCTGCCGTAGGTTGAGGGATTGAAGCACACCAGTTCGTCTGCGTCGGTCTGGATCACCCAGTCATAAAGATTGTTCAGGCCGGATTGAAAGCCGTTGATCAGGCGCACGCGCACACGGTCAAAATTCTTCAGATCCCCGCGCGGGATGGTGATAATACTGGCCTCGGGACATATTTTCTGGATTTCTGCGTCATAGCCATGCGAAATCACATAAAGGTTCCGCGGCCCCAAATGCTTGCCATAGTGGCGATACCATTGCGCAAGCGCCCAGTAGTCGCGGTAAACCATCGTGATGGCGCAAATGTTCATACCAGTACCCTCGTTGAACAAAGGCCTAGCGGGGGAATGTGGCTCGATCAAGGAATTGCGTAGGCTGGCCGCCAAAATCTGGCGGCTATGGCACGCGCGCCCAGAAGGATGCTTTGTGCTTGTGGGTCACACGCAGCTGTTCCACATAGTCCGGGTGGGGAATAAAACGGCTGTAATCCGTGATTTCCGCTTCAGCTGCCGCACAGTCCATCAGATGATCGGCGGCATGTGCATAGCGGCTGCTGCGCCCTTCCCACAGCGTATATTCGATCATCGCGCGCCACAGCAGGGTCGCAGCCAGAGGATAGCGACTGCACAGGGCATCTGCGGCCGGCGTCAGCAGATGGTACATATTCCCGTCCAGTTCTGCCGCGCGGTCCTCGACAAGACGCGCGGCATGGGCCAGGTCCGGCCACTCCAGAAAGAACTCCAGTGCTGTTGCCATATCGGGAAAGCGTAGGGCATGGGCTTTGGCGCTGTCCTCGTGTTCGATATCCTCGAAATCCGGCAGCACCTTGAGATAGTCGCGCAGGGTTTGCACATCCAGCGTTTCGCAAAAACCGGCCCAGCGGTGATTTTGCGCGTCTGCTACACGGCCAAGGGCCAACAGGCAGGCGACATAGGTGGCATCCCAGTCCGCATCCCCTGCCCCTTCTGTATCGCCCAAAATATCGAACGCTTCGTGATGCCGCCCGTCACGGGACAGCATCTGCGCCACCTGCGCTGCAATACGCGGCTGCCTGAGGTGCGCGGGTGCGTATTGCGCGATAAACCCGTCGGTATCGCCCTGCACCAAGGCGATTTCCTGCAAGGATCGCCGGATCAGGCGGGCTTTTTGACCTGTGGCAAGATCCCCGCTGGTGCTGCGCAGATCGCGCAAAAATTGCAGGGCGGCGTGCTCTGAACCCGCCTCTGCAGGCGCATCCTCATGCGCGTTGACCAGTTGCCTGAGGTGTTCCAGCCCCGCATCCCCCAGCGCCTGTGCCAGCAACGTGATGACCCCGTCAAATTCACCGTAGGCATTGCCCCGCAGGGCGTCCCATACCCTGATGGCAAGATCATGCGGGTCCAGACCCGCATGGGGTGCGATATCTTCAAGCCGTGCAAGGCCCGTGCGAAACACATCGCCCACGTCGCCCCGGCTGTCATCGACACGCTCGTAAACCGAAGGAGCCAGCGCAATAAACTGCCAGAGCAGATCAAACGCCTCCGCAGGGGCATCGCCTGCGATCTTGTCGGTGATCATGGCTGCCTGCGTCTCCAGATCTTTGACCAGCGCCTTGCGCTTGCGCCAACCGACATAGCTGGTGGTCCGGCGGATCACGGCAAGGCGCTTGCGCACGTCATGCGCCAACTCGGCTGCACCCAGATTATGGCTCAGCTCCAGCCGCAGGCGGCGTTTGATATCGGCACTGCCGGTGCTGACCTCGATCAACAGCGCGGCCAAGCGGTCTACGCCAAGGGCGGCAAGATTTGCCTCGTTCAGGGTTTTCTTTGACATGGCTTTGTTTGCCACCACTGGACGCGGAAGAAAAGCTTGCATCGCGCTGTGTGTCACATCATTCAGGGGATGTGAAAAACAAAATTCCCCCTGATGTGCACTCCCTGTCCGGCCTCGGATGGTCCGCGTTTTTCGAGGATCAGCTGGAAGCCGGGGAAAGCCACCTGCTGCGCCTGCGCATCGCCACCGTGCACCGCGCACGGATGAGTGCCGAAGGGGCCACCGGTCCCGTCAAACTCAGGCTTGCGCCGCGCGCCAATACCGCAGATTTTGCGGTGGGCGACTGGATTTTGGCAGAGCCGGAGGAGAACTTGGTGGTGCGGCGGCTGACGCGTCAATCCTTGATACAACGCCATACCGCAGGCGCGCGCACGCCCCAACTGATTGCCGCCAATCTGGATACGCTGTTTATCGTGACGTCGTGTAACGATGATTTCAATCCCGCGCGGCTGGAACGGTATCTGGCGCTGGCCAACGAGGCGGGCACACGCTGTGTGATTGTCCTGACCAAAGCGGACCAGATCGCGGATGCCTCCCCTTTCATTGAGCAGGCAGCGGCGCTGCAACGCGGGCTGGAGGTGGTGACCCTGAACGCCAAAAACCAGACCGCGGTCGAGGTGCTGGCGCCGTGGTGCGGCGAAGGGCAGACGGTGGCCCTGATCGGCTCGTCCGGGGTGGGCAAATCTACCTTGCTCAACACATTGGCAGATAAAGCGCCGGAAGATGCCCAAGCGACAGGCGGTATCCGCGAGGAGGATGCAAAGGGCCGCCACACGACCACGTCCCGCTCGCTTCATATCATCCAGACGGGCGGGCTGGTGATTGATACCCCCGGCATGCGCACCCTGCACGTCAGCGATGTGGCCTCCGGTCTGGATGTGCTTTTTGCCGAGATCACCGAGCTGGCACCACTGTGCCGCTTTCGCGACTGCACCCACCAGCACGAACCGGGCTGTGCGGTGCAAGCCGCTGTGAAGGCTGGCACGCTGGACCCAGACAGGCTGGAGCGGTGGCGCAAACTGGGCAACGAGAACCGCGCCAATACGCCAACGTTCACTGGCGCGCGCGGCAACAAAAAGCCCGAAATGCAACGCAAGCGGCGTTAAAAACGCTACTCGTAGTAGTATGTTTCGCAATATGGATAGCTTACGCTGGCCGTGCCACCACCGCCCGAATAAAACGGATATTTTTTGCACATTCCTTCATATTCACGACGCACAAAATTTTGTGCATCTGCTGAATTGGAATGGGGCGTATTTACGCGAAACTTGACGCTGCCCGCATTGCCAAACTGTCCTTCACAATAAAATTCGCATCCGTATTTTGCAACATACGTGCTTGATCCGCCACTACTGCCAGATCGCGCGACCCCGCCGACGATGGCGCCCAGGATGCCCACCGCAGCACCGATGGTTCCAATCGCAATCGCTGTCGCTTCGGCATCGGAGAGCTGGCTGCCCGATGGTGTGCTCTTTGCCGGTGATTTTGTGGCGGTCTGTGATCCGCTCTGCCAGTTATGTTGACTGACAAATGTTGCGCCACCCGGACAATACGCATCTTGCGGGATTTTACCGGACGCTTTCCAGGCGGGGATAATTGTGACTTCCTCACTTGGCGTCAGAGCCCCGATAGAAACCGCGTACCATCCGTTTTCCGCTTTGAATATCTTTGTGTAGGTTTTGCTGGCAACGCTGCTGCGGACATAGTTTTGCGCTGCGGCAAGAGAGGACCGCGAGGCAACAACAAGTTCACAAGTCCCCGGCTTGACCAGAGGCTGTGCATAGGCCTGTCCGCCCACAACAGATTACGACACAATCAAAGACAGCAAGCGCATCAAAAATCTCCGCTAAAACAAAACATTGCCAATTTTTCACATGCTTCATTAAAAATGCAAGCCTGTGAGGCAATGATTTGCGTTCACGCAGGTTAGTCGTCCAGCAAAATCCGCGCGGCATTGCCTTTGTCGTCATCATATTGGTCCGACCGGACCGTCCACAAAAACGCGACCAGCCCGATAGCGCCCAAAATCAGCGATACAGGAATCAGGATTACCAGTACATTCATCACATCCACCTCATACGTTGGGCATTCAGCAAAACCGTGATCGACGAGATCGACATGGACAGTGCAGCCGCAAGCGGTGTGCAAAATCCCATGATCGCCAATGGCACGGAAATCAGGTTGTAGATCGTCGAAATCCTGAAGTTCTGCTGCGAGAGTTTCTTTGTACCGCGTGACACGGACAGGATCAAGGGAAGGTCGGCAAAGCTGTCCTTCAGCACGACGATGTCGGAGGCACTGCGCGAGGCCTCAAGCGCCTTTGCGGGCGCGATTGAGGCATGGGCTGCCGCAAGGGCCGCCGTATCGTTTAGCCCGTCACCGATCATCAGCACATGGTATCCTTCGGCCTTCAACTCTTCGAGGCGGCGCAGCTTGTCTGCGGGGCGCGCATCGGCGGTGACTTTCAAGCCCAGCAGATCCCCCAGCTTTTGCGCAGGGCCGGCAGTGTCACCGGTGATGACTTCACAGGGCAGGCCCATGCCGGCAATCGCCTCGACCACGCCGGGGCGCAACGTCTCGGAGGCCACAAACATCACAGGCGCTGCATCACCGCGCTGAAACCCCATGCCGGTGAAATCAGCACCCAGCCATGCGCCACGGCCCAGCCGCAGGGTTTGCGCGCCCCACTGGCCGGTAATCCCCTCGCCTGCGACTTCGGTGATCGCGTGCAGATCAACCACATCTGCATCGCCCAAAGCTGCAACCAACGCCTTGGACATCGGGTGGTGAGAGGCCTGCGCCAGCGTCTTGATCGCAGCACGGTCTGCGGCCGTCACAGTGGCAGGGATCTCGACGGACGGCAGGGTCAGCGTGCCGGTTTTGTCGAACAAGATATAATCCACCTCGGCAATCCGTTCCAACGCGGTGCCATGTTTGACCAGAAAACCGTTACTGAACAGGCGGCTGATGGCAGCCGTAGACACGGCGGGCACCGCAAGACCCAGCGCACAGGGACACGTGATGATCAGCACGGCAATGGCGATATTGATGCTCAGACGCACATCGCCCGAATAGACCATCCAGCCCAGAAAGGCCGTGAGCGCCAAAAGGTGCACGGCAGGTGCATAGATAGCCGCCGCGCGGTCAGCGAGTGCAGTATAACTGTTGCGCGCGTTCTCTGCCGTCTCGACCAATGCGGCCATGCGGCGCAGAGAGCTGTCCTCGCCCACGGCGGTGGCACGCATCCGGAAGGGCGCCGACAGGTTGATCTCGCCCGCTTGCAAGGCATCGCCTGTTTTTGCGTCTATTGCCGCTGTCTCGCCCGTCAGGATAGAGCGGTCGAGCAATGCAGAAGCTGCAACAAGCGTCCCATCCACAGGCACACGCGCGCCTGCTGGCACCATCACGATATCGCCAACCGCCAGATCGGCTACATTCACAGTTTGCACTTTGCCCGCCACCATAAGGTCGGCACTGTGCACTTCCAGTGCCGTCAGTTCCTTCGCGGCAGAGCGCGCGGCGCTGCGCGTGGTATGGTCCATATACCGCCCGATAAGCAGAAAGAACGTCAGCGACACCGCTGCATCGAAATAGGCATGATGCCCGCCATTCAGCGTCTCGAACAAAGACATACCGGCCGCCAACAGGATCGCCAGCGAGATCGGCACATCCATGTTCATCCGGCCCACCCGCAGGGCCTGCCACGCATTGATGTAAAACGGCTGGCCCGCATAGGCCACCACGGGCAGCGCAATAACCCCCGAAATCAGGTGGAACAGATCGCGGGTGGCATCCTCGGCCCCTGACCAGACGGCAATCGACAGCAGCATGATATTCATCATGGCAAAGCCCGCGACGGCCATACGGGTCAGCAGGGCACGGCCCTGATCATCGCGCGCGCGGCTCATGGCGGATGCATCCAGCGGATAGGCCTCGAACCCCAAGCCCGCCAGTGCGGTCAGAACACGCTCGGGATCTACATGGCCCGTCACTGACAAGCGTTTAAGCGAGAGGTTCACCCGCACATCCTGAACCCCGATCACCGAAGCCATGCCCCGTTCGATCTTGCCGATGCAAGCGGCGCAATGGACTGTCGGCAGCGAGAATTGCAGGCCGGGCCCCGCCGCCAGTGCAGAGGCCGCCGGACCAACAGAGCAGGCAGGACAGGCAGCTGTCATTTCACAACCTCGACGATGATACGTTGCTGGAACAGCGTGCCGTCATCACTGCGCGCCTTGATCCGCAGATTCCAGTTGCCACTGCCACCATCGACGGTGGCCCGCAGTGCAGTCCCGTCAAAGGTGAACGCGGGCACCTGATCCTGTGCGACACTGGTGGCACGGCCAAATGTGGCCTCCTCGATCACGGGGGCGATGGCCTGACCGTCTTTGAGAATGATAAGGCTGAGGGCGTGCACGTCAAGTGTGGCAGAGACCTCCCAGCCGAGTGCCAGCTGGTCCGCCTTTTCCACATCAAAAACCTGACTGGCGACGTAAGAATTCTTGACCTCGAGACCGGGGAAGGTTTTCACCGCCTGATACGCCAGTGTCAGATTGACCGCGATGATCACGCCGAAAGCCATGATGAAGCCGGTCAGCACATGCCATCCTTTTATTTCTCTGGTCATTTGTCTCTCCCGTTAAAACTGGTGTCACGGCTGGCGCGCTCGCCGCTCTCGATGTCTTCAACCCACAGGCGCAGGTCTGTTGTGTGCTCTGTCGCGGCCGGATCTTGCGGTCTGGCAGAAATGTAGACACGTTGCAGAATTGTCGTATCGGCGGGCACAAGCACGTTCAGCTGATCATCCCTGCCCTGCAACTCGATCCGCAGGGTTTTATCGCTGGTCAGGCTCAGATGGATCAGACGGTCTTCGCCCAGTTTGTTGCGCAGGCGCACATCATAGATGTTGCGGATGCTGCCATCGGATTGCACCACATAGGTCGGGTTGCGCACCGGGCTTACCGTCAGCTCGATATCGCTGCGGATAAACAGGGCATAGACCAGACCCACACCGATAGACGCCCACATCACAGTATAGATGATGGTGCGCGGGCGCAGGATGTGGCGCCAGATGGCTTTTGGCGGTTTACCCGCACGCTCTGCCGTCTCGTCTGACAGGGCCATATAGTCGATCAAGCCGCGCGGTTTGCCGATTTTGTCCATCACGTCATCGCAGGCGTCGATGCACAGCGCACAGGTGATACATTCCATCTGCTGGCCATCGCGGATGTCGATGCCCATCGGGCAGACGTTGACGCAGGCCATACAGTCGATGCAATCGCCGTGCTCTTCCTCTTGGGCCGCCACTTGCGGTTTGCCACCGATTTGCAGCGCCGGATTGGGATAAGGGGTCGCTTTGTAGCGCACAGTGCCAGGGCCCGCAGCTTGCGCTTCACGCTCGGCTTTCTCGATTGTCGCTTGATCGCGCTTGCGGACATTGCCCTTGCCGCGCGGCTCACCGCGCCATTCGCGGTAGGCCACAGTCAGGGTGTCGGGGTCCATCATCGCGGCCTGAATGCGCGGCCACGGGCAGATGTAGATACAAATCTGCTCGCGCATGAAACCGCCGAACACAAAGGTGGTCGCGGTCAGCACGGCAATGGTGCCATAGGCGACAGGGTGCGCTGTCAGCGTAAAAAGGTTGACCAGCAGCGTGGGCGCATCGGCAAAATAAAACACCCAAGCCCCGCCAGTGGCCACGGAAATGGCCAACCAGACGGTCCATTTGGTCAGGCGCAGGCGCCATTTACGCACATCCCATTTGGCTTTGTACAGGCGTACACGGGCGTTTCTGTCGCCCTCGATCCAACGCTCGACCAGAATGAAAAGATCCGTCCAGACAGTCTGCGGGCAGGTATAGCCGCACCAGACGCGGCCCAGCGCGGACGTAAACAGAAACAACCCAAGCCCCGCCATAATCAGCAGGCCCGCGACAAAGTAGAACTCGTGCGGCCAGATCTCGATCCAGAAGAAATAGAACCGGCGGCTGGCGATATCCACCAGCACCGCCTGATCGGGGAGGTTTACGCCACGGTCCCACCGGATCCAGGGCATGAGGTAATAGATACCCAGTGTGACGATCAGAATCGCCCATTTGAACCGGCGGAAAACGCCCGTGACGCGGCGCGGGAAAATAGGTTCCTGAGCGGCGTAGAGAGAGGGGGGAGGTGTTGTGTTCATGATATTCTTTCCTGTTCGCCCGCCCTCCCTACGCCCACGCAAAAGGGCGCGCCTTGATCTGCATCAAGAACGCGCCCCCAAAGCGGCGTAGTTTGCGAACAGTGCCGCTTTGTCGCAGGGCCGCTTGCGCGACCCTGCTATTTATTCGCCACCGCCGAGGCTGTGAACATATATTGAGACGGCGCGTACATCCTGATCGGACAGGCGTTGGCCCCACGCAGGCATGACGCCATAGCGTGAATAGCGCACTGTGTGCTCAAGTGTGGCGCGGTCCCCGCCATAAAGCCAGATCGCATCGCCCAGATTGGGCGCGCCCAGATCGCGGTTTCCCTCTGCCATCTCGCCATGGCAAGACGAGCAGTTATCGGCAAACAGTTCCGCGCCACGGCCCGCCATAGCGGTATCATGCTCGGGCGAAGACAGGCTGACGACATATTCGACCACATCGCTGATTTCTGCGGCTTCCAGCATCTCGCCAAAGGCGGGCATTTCGGAATAACGCGCATCATCATCTGTCTGGTTTCGGATGCCGTGCTGAATGGTTGCCATGATATTGTCGACGTCACCGCCCCAGAGCCAGTCATCATCCAGCAGGTTGGGATAGCCTTTTGCCCCGGCCGCACCGGAGCCGTGGCACTGGCTGCACTGCGCGCGGAAGACCGCCCCGCCGCGAGACACTGCATAGCGGTGCAGATCGTCCTCGGGGGCAAGGCTGGCCAGCTCAACAGCCAGAAGCTCTGTCACGAGGCCATCGTTTTTGGCCTCGTGCGCTGCGATTTCCTTGGCCACTTCGGCGCGGGTGGAATAGCCCAGCACACCGGTTGTGGCACCCGAAATCATCGGCCATGCCGGATAGGCGATGGTATATCCGATGGCCCAGACGATCGTGGCATACAGACACCACAGCCACCAGCGCGGCAGCGGGTTGTTCAGCTCTTCGATGCCATCCCAGCTGTGGCCGGTGGTCTCGACGCCGGTGGTCTCATCCACCTTTTTGTTTTTACTCGACATTTCAGGCCCCTTTCAGATCAGAGGAAGAAGGCGTGCTCTGGCCGTCTGTACCTTTTTCGGTACTGGCTTTGGCAGGATTTTTTTCATTGCGGAAAGGGATCATGCTGGCGTCTTCGCGGGCTTTGGTCTGGCTGGGCAGGAAGGCCCAGACCGAGGCGCAGATAAAGAACGAAAAGATGCCCAGCATCACCCAGCTGTCGGCGATTTCACGCAAGAGGGAATACGTATCCATTGTGATCCTCCTAGCGGCTTGGGTCTGGCGTGAAGGTCGAGAAATCGACCATCGTGCCCAGAACTTGAAGGTAAGAAATCAGCGCGTCCATCTCGGTCAGTTCTGCCTGACCGTCGAAGTTGCCGGTTGCAGCACCGGGATACCGCTCTAACAGACCGTCTGTATCGCCATCCGGATCGGCCTGCGCGATGAAGTCGCTATAAGCAGCTTCCACCTGCGCATCCGAATAGGGCACGCCGACAAAACGGTGGGTCGAGACCAGATCACCGATATGTTCGCCGTCGATCCGTGTGCGCGACAGGAACGCGTATTTCGGCATGATGCTTTCGGGCACAACAGACTGTGGATCACTCATATGGTCCACATGCCATGCATCCGAGTAGCGCCCGCCGACCCGCGCCAGATCAGGCCCCGTACGTTTGGACCCCCACTGGAACGGGTGGTCGTACATCGATTCCGCAGCCAGCGAGTAGTGACCATAACGCTCGACCTCGTCGCGCATGGGCCGGATCATCTGGCTGTGGCAGTTATAGCAGCCTTCGCGGACGTAGATTTCGCGCCCCGTCAGCTCTAGCGGGCTGTAGGGGCGCACGCCCTCGACTTTCTCGATTGTGTTCTCGAGCCAGAAGAGAGGTGCGATTTCCACGATCCCCCCGATGGAAACCACCACAAGGGAGAAAGTCAAAAGCAGTGTCGGGCTACGCTCGATGAGCGCGTGTTTGTCAAGAAATCCCATAATCTGCTCCTTATTCGGCTGGTGTTGCGTGAGGGACGGCAGCGGCAGCAGGCTTTGCACCGCGGATCGTCATGTACATGTTCCAGCACATGATCAGTGCACCGCTGAGGAACATAACCCCGCCCAGTCCACGCACCACATACATCGGGAACTTCGCACTCACAGTGTCGGCAAAGGAGTTCACGAGGAAGCCCTGATCATCCACTTCACGCCACATCAAACCTTCCATGATACCCGATACCCACATGGACGAAGCGTAAAGAACGATGCCCAGTGTCGCGAGCCAGAAGTGCCAGTTGATAGCAGACATCGAATACATCTTTTCACGACCCCAAAGACGCGGGACGAGGAAGTAGATGGCACCGAAGGTGATCATGCCGTTCCAGCCCAGAGCACCCGAGTGGACGTGACCGATGGTCCAGTCTGTATAGTGGCTCAGCGAGTTCACAGCGCGGATCGACATCATCGGACCCTCAAATGTGGACATGCCGTAAAAGCCGAGCGAGAGAACGAACATACGCATGATCGGATCGGTACGCAGCTTGTCCCAGGCGCCTTGCAGCGTCATCAGACCGTTGATCATGCCGCCCCAGCTGGGCATCCACAGAACAATTGACATCACCATACCCAGCGTTGCGGCCCAGTCGGGCAGTGCTGTGTAGTGCAGGTGGTGTGGACCAGCCCAGATGTAGAGGAAGATCAGTGCCCAGAAGTGGATGATCGACAATTTGTAGGAATAGACAGGGCGGCCCGCCTGCTTTGGCACAAAGTAATACATCATGCCGAGGAAACCCGCCGTCAGGAAGAAGCCGACCGCGTTGTGACCGTACCACCACTGCACCATCGCATCCTGCACACCCGAGAAGACCTGAACGGACTTGGAGCCGAAGATGCTGACCGGAATGGCGAGGTTGTTAACGACATGCAGCATCGCCACAGTAATGATGAAGGCCAGATAGAACCAGTTGGCCACATAGATGTGCTTTTCTTTGCGGTTAAAGATCGTGCCCATGTAGATGACCAGATAGGTCAGCCAGACCACGGTAAGCCACAGATCGATATACCACTCTGGCTCGGCGTATTCTTTGGACTGTGTGGCCCCCAACAAATAGCCGGTTGCCGCCAGAACGATGAACAGCTGGTAGCCCCAGAAAACAAACCATGCCGTGTTACCGCCCCAGAGGCGCACTCCGCTGGTGCGCTGCACCACATAAAGCGAGGTCGCGATCAGCGCGTTGCCGCCAAATGCAAAAATCACCGCAGAAGTGTGCAGCGGGCGCAGGCGGCCAAAGTTGGTAAAGGGCTGGCCCCAGTCAAAGTTCAGATCCGGGAATGCCAGCTGGAACGCGATAAACGTCCCCACCATGAACCCTGCAATGCCCCAGAAAGCTGTGGCAATAATGCCGGCGCGGATGACACCGTCGAAGTAGATGCCGTCAGGCTCGACCGCCTGCGGTTTTTCGTCGGTGTTGCGGAGTACCCAGATGAACATCGCAGCTGCGATGACCATGATCAGAACGGCATGTACCTGATATGCCAGATCGCGTGCCCAACTGGCGCCGATCGCAGCTAATACGGTGACAAAACCTAAAATTATAAGTTTGACGTAGTCCATAGTTGTGCCCTCAAATTCAGAAGGGCACCAAAAGATACCCCTGTTCGCAGGGCATCTCTATTTCGACGGGGGGCAAAGCACATTGATCTGGATCAATATATCTGCGTTCTAGGAAATCATTCCGCCGTCGGCATCATTTCCGGTGGCATCCTGAAGGGCCGGCAGATCCAGAATTGCCAATGTCCGGCGGTCGGAAAAATCAATCACGCCTTCCTTTTTCAGCGCGCTGAACTGGCGGCTTACCGTCTCGAGCGTCAGCCCGAGGTAATTCGCGATCTGGTCGCGCGTCATCGGCAGCGGCAGTGCGTCAATCCGCCCCGCCGTATCGGTGCTATAACGGCGCGACAAAAGCTCAATGAAGGTTGCGATTTTTTCGCGTGCGGTTTTGCGGCCCAGCAACAGCATCCAGTCGCGTGCAGCGTCCAGCTCGTCCAGCGCCAGTTCCATCAGGCGCTGTGCGACGTGGGGTGTATCGATGACGAGTTGCTCGAACGGCTCGCGGTCAAAACAACACAAAATGATGTCTGTCGTCGCAGTAACGTCAAACGCCACTTCGGTGCGGCCCGGACGGCCGATAAAGTCGGACGGCAGCAACAAACCCACCATCTGCGTGCGCCCGTCTTCCAGTGTTTTGGACAGGGCAGCCACACCACTGACCACAGAGGCCACAAATTCTAAAGGCTCGCCGCGCCACAGAATGTTCTCTCCGGCGGCAAAGCTGCGGTAGGATTTAATCGAATCTAGCACATTCAGCTCGTCCGTATCGCAGCGCGCGCAGACGGCACGGTGGCGGATTGGGCAGCTGTTGCAGCTTACGACGGGCTTGGTCTTGGAAAATGTAATCATGTTGATCTGGATCAAAGTTATTGCGGTTGGTTCAATATAAATCAAACTATGCGCAATATCGACACCTTTCACCGTCATGGTCTTTTTGATGCACGCGTACCGCGGTACACGAGCTATCCTCCTGCAAACCACTTTGTGAATGACGCGGGTCAACGCCACCAGCTTGACTGGCTTTCCAGTGTTCAGGACGGCTCGGACGTGTCGATTTACATCCATATCCCCTTTTGCAAACGCCTGTGCTGGTTTTGCGCATGCCGCACGCAGGGCACACAAACGATGCGGCCTGTCGACGCCTACATCGAGATTTTGCGCAAGGAAATCCGGTCCGTGCGCCGCGCATTGCCCGAGAGTGTGAATATGTCGCGCCTGCATCTGGGCGGCGGTACACCGACGATTCTCTCCCCCGAGACCATGACCGTGCTGCTGCGCGAGGTGTTTGACGCCTTCACCCCCACGGCAGACTTCGAATTTTCCGTCGAAATCGACCCGACAGAGGCCGCATTGCCCCTGTTGCAGACCTTGATCGACTTCGGCCTGAACCGCGCCAGTCTGGGCGTGCAGGATTTTGCGCCACTGGTGCAAGAGGCCATTGGCCGCCTGCAAACGCTGGAGCAAACACAAACAGTCGTCACATTCCTGCGGGAAAAGGGCGTGAAAAGCCTGAATCTGGATGTGCTTTACGGCCTGCCCCACCAGACCATCGAGAGTTTCACCCAAACGCTGGAGCATGTAATCGCGCTGGAGCCGGACCGGCTGGCCATTTACGGCTATGCCCATGTGCCGTGGATGTCCAAACGCCAAGTGATGATCAACGAGGCCGATCTGCCCGACGGGCTGGCGCGGCTGGCGCTGGCGGAATGTGCGGACCAAATGTTCACCGGACACGGCTATAAAGCGATCGGCATCGACCATTTCGCCAAACCGGGAGACAGTCTGGCCCGCGCGGGCATCGAAGGGCGCCTGCGCCGCAACTTTCAGGGTTATACTGATGACCAAAGCCCGTCACTGCTGGGGTTCGGCGCTTCTGCCATCTCGAAATTCCCGCAAGGCTATGCGCAAAACGCACCTGCAACTTTCGCCTATCAGGACCGGATCGAGGCAGGCGGTTTCGCCAGCTTCAAGGGCTTTGAGATGATGCCCGAAGATAACCTGATGGCGCAAGTGATCGAGGATCTGATGTGCCGCTTTACTTTTGACGAGACATCACTGGTCGCGGCGTTTCCCGATCACCGCGATGCTATTCACGGCATGGCTGTCTCGCTGATGCAAAAGTTCTCGGACGTGCTCTTTATCGAGAATGGCGGTCTGCACATTCATCCGGAAGCCTATCCGCTGGTGCGCGTGATTGCAGGCCATGTGGACGGGCGCAAAACCCAACAGACGGCACATTCGGCAGCCATCTGAAATCCCGCTCGGCTTGCGCCGCACGGAACACAGAATGCAGCGCCGCTGCCTGCATGCCATCCGCGTGACAGGCGCGGTGAGCAAGTTCACAATATCCAGAAGGGCAGATTTTGAGGCATGACACCTGACTTTTCCATCAATAAGGCTTAAGCAGGCGTTGAGCCGATAAATTGGAGCATGCCAGTGCCTACCCCTCTCCAGACCCGATGCAAAAATATGATCCTCGGCGCGTTGACCGCCGATGCCGCCGCGGTGGGCCTGCACTGGATCTATGACCAGCCGCATATTCGCACACTTGCGCCGGACACGCCGGAATTCAGAACCCCGCAGGCACGCGATTACGAAGGGGTGCCCGCCTATTTCGCCCATGACGGCCGCAGCGCCGGTGCACAATCGCAATACGGCGAGCAAACCTTGGTGATGCTCCGCGCGCTTGTCGCCGCTGGAGGACAGTTCAGTGCAGCCGGTTATGCCGCAGCCTTTCGCAGGCATTTCGGGTATGGTGGCAGCTATGTCGGGTATATCGATCATGCGACCCGTGACACGCTGGATAATTTCCGCCGCTTCAGTGATGCCGCAGCTGCCTGTGCGCAAACCATACCGTTTCAGCGCGAACAACGGATCAGAAATGCAGTGCTTGGAAAAGCAGTCGGATTAATGGAAACCTTGCAAGGTGCAGACCTTGAGCAGGCGTTAGAGGCTGCCGCACGCGAGATCTCCAGCGATGATACCGTGCGAGACTTTGCGCAGACCCTGCTGACCGCGCTTGTCGCCCTGCCGCCCGCGACCGGTGCCTTTGACCTGCAATTGCCAGCCACCGCAAAACTTCCCGCGCTGATCGCTGCCTTGACGGTAAAAAGCCCTGATGGTGGCGAAAGCTTCGAGGCACAGGTCGCCACGGCCATTCGCGTGACAAACGATCACCCGGTTGCAGCAGACTACGGAATGGTTTGCGCCCGCATGATGCGCGCGGCTCTGATCGATGGCACAATTATTGCCGTGACACAGGCTGCCCGCACCTCTGCGACACCCGAAGCTGCGGCGCTGTTGAAAACAGCGATGGAAATGCAGGATCAGGACACTGCGCAGGTGGCCCGCCATTTCGGCATGGCTTGCGATCTGCCTTTTGGTGTGCCCACAGCGCTGCACAACATCGTAACCGCGCCCACATTTACCGATGCCATACGGCGCAACATCTATGCAGGTGGCGATAGTTGCGGGCGCGCCATCATCGTCGGTGCGGTGATGGGGGCCATACACGGTGTTGACGGCGTACAGGGCATCCCGCCCGACTGGATCGCGCGGCTGGATGCAGCGCCAGAGCTGGAAATCATGATGTCGCGTCTATTCGGCTAAGACAGCGATTAAACTGTCCAGCTCCGCAGCCCACGGCGGGTTGGCACCTGCGCGCGACACAGTAATCGCAGCCACCTGTGCACCATACTGCAACGCAGCTGCGAGATCTTGGGCAGACAGGCCCGCAATAACCTCTGCGGTGAGCTGGCCATTTTGCGCCAGATAAGCCAGTACTCCGGCGTTAAACGTATCACCGGCACCAACTGTGTCTCCTACTGTTGCGGCCACGGCAGGCACGTCCACGCCACCTCGTGCGTCATAGACACTGGCGCCTTCGGCACCGCGCGTGACAATCACAAACTGCGGTCCCTTTGCCAGCAGCAGACGGGCCTGATCCGGAATACTCTCCTGTCCGCCGATAATCCATTCCAGATCTTCGTCCGAGACTTTCACGATGTCGCTTTGCGCAATCATCGCGTCAAGCCGCGCCCGGTAGGCTTGCGGATTGGTGATGAACGCGGGGCGAACATTGGGATCAATCATCACGACACGCTCCGCACGCTCGCGGGTCAGCAGGGCTGCGTAAGCGTCGGCGCCCGGTTCTGCCACAAGGCTGATCCCGCCAAAATACAGGGCTGCAACCTCTGGCTGCACCAGGGGGAAATCTTGCACAGCCAAATTCCGGCCTGCAGAGTTTTCATCATAGAATGAATAGGTAGCACTGCCATTCACAAGGTGCACAACCGCAAGCGTGCTCAACCTGTCGGAACGCACCAGCATATCGGTAGCCACATTATTGTCCGTCAAGGCTTGCGCCAGCATCAAACCGAAACTGTCACGCGAGACGCCACTGGCAAGTGCAACCGGCACATCCAGACGGCCCAGCGCCACAGCGGTGTTGAAGATCGCTCCGCCTGCGCAGGGCACATAGGCCATCTGACCGTCCGCCGTCTGGCCGGGAATCATGTCAATCAACGCCTCGCCGCAGCATAGGATCACTTGAACACCCTCTCTTTATTTGCCTCTGCACTAGCCTTGCAAAGCCTCCGGTTCAATCTCCAAGGACAAGTTGCGGGTGCACGTCGCAACCGGAGCGGCAGGCATACTCACCGAGAAAATGCAGCCACGCGTCGGGGCTGCGCGCAGCTGGACCGTCCCGCCCCACGCCAGTACCGTCTTGCGAACCAGCGCGAGACCAAGGCCTGTGCCCTGAACATGGGTCAACCGCGTAAAAGGGTCGAACACGCGGTCACGGTGGGAAGGTGCGATGCCGGGGCCATCATCTTCGATCTCGACTACAACAAGGGCACGTGTGCGGTACGCGCGCAGCGTGATACAGCCGCAGGTCCTGTCGTGATGTTTGGCCGCGTTGGCCACCAGATTGCGCATGACCATGTCAAAGGATTTCGGCTCTACCATTACGGCGGGCATATCGGGCATGATAACAACCTCCATATCCGGGCCTGTCGCTGCCAGTGCCACGACGTCCTGTAGCCGCGTATCGGGCCGGAAAATTTCGGGGGGTGCCTGATCAGAATCGGCATGGGCATAGTCCAACAAATCACCGACCAGCACGGTCATGCGGCGTGAAAGATCCCCTAGTGCGACAATCAGCGGTCCAATCTGCGCCGGTAGGTCCAGCCCTGCGGCGCGGATATCTTCATGCAGAAATCCAATTAGCGCAGATTGCTGGATCAGCGGTGCGCGCAGATCATGGGCCACCATGGTAGAGAACGCTAGAAGTTGCTGGTTTTTTAGCTCAAGCGCGCGACTTTGCGCAATAATACACGCCTGCTGGCGGTGCGCGTCGGTAACATCGACCCAAATGGCCCCGTAATGCCGATCCCCCGAAGGAAATATCCTTAGATCAAATATATTTCCGCTGGACGTCTGCATAATCTGTTGAACAATATCCCTGCCCTTTAGACGTTGAACGGTGCTATCGGTCAAATCCTGCGCAGCCCCGGATGCCGGATCAGTGGCAAAAACGTCATTTTGCCGACCGTATCGCAATGCTCGCTGCAACGTAGCACCCTCTTTCAACAGCGGCACCAATTGCGGAAACTGCCCCTCGAAACCGCTGTTCCAATGGACAGCTTGCATATCGCTGTCAAAAATCACGATCGGGGCGCGCATCTGGTCAAGTGCATCAATCAACAACTGGTCGGCGGCATGATCTATCCGCAATCGGGCCGCGCTGCGCCGCAAGTGCACCGCGTAAAACGAAAGAGACACGATCGCCAAACCGATGCCGCCAAACATCATCACGATATTATCAAAGGATGCGTGCTGAATCACGACATTATCAAAGGATGCGTGCTGAAAAATACTGCTCTCCGGCTCGTCCATCACAGCACCAGTCTGCGCAGACACAAGACACCCCCCCAGAGAGGCCAGCAGCAAGATGGTTGGCGCAAGCAACAGACGCAAAAATCTGGACATAAAAAGCTCACCTGACCGGAAACACATCTTATCGTTAGCTTGGGATCCTGAATTCAACGTTAATGCCGATGTCGCAAAATGTTGTTGCCTCGCCTGAGATTTGGCCTAGACATCCTCAGGACGGAGTACGTATCATGGTGCAGTGGCCCACAGAAATCACGGACCTGATCACGCAGGAAACCCGTTTTGGCGGTCGCATTCTGCGGTGTTTTTCAGGCCGCCCTACCAGCCTGAATGCGATGTTTTCAAAGGCCCTTGCCCGTGCGCCCCGGGCCGACGCACTGGTCAGCGGCGCAACGCGCATGACCTACAGCCAGCTGGACAGCGCGGCGGCACATCTGGCGGGCGGTCTGCGCGCAGCAGGCGTGGAAAGCGGAGACCGCGTGGCGTTGCTTCTGGGCAACCGCACGGAGTTTCTGACAACGCTTCTCGCCTGTCTGCGGCTCGGCGCGATTGCTGTTCCTATCAACATCCGCGAAGGCACGCCCGAGCTGGAATATATCCTTGCCCATTGCGGCGCGCGCGTTCTGATACACGGACCGGAGGTGGCAAACCGACTGCCCGCGCGCAGCACACTGCCAAAGCTGGCGCATGTGGTCCGGATCGGGACGCCTGAATTTACCGCGCTGGAAACAGCCGCGCCCGCTGCCCCTGTAGAGAGCGCGGAGGAAGAAACCGCCGTGATCCTCTATACGTCCGGCACCACCGGACGGCCCAAGGGGGCAATGCTGACGCACCTCAACATCATCCATTCCGCCATGCATTTCGAGATGTGCATGGGTCTTGGCAGCGCCGAGCGGTCACTGCTGTCGGTGCCTGCCAGCCATGTCACCGGATTGATTGCCACGATCTTTACAATGGTGCAAACCGCCGGATGTACTGTCATGCTGGAGACCTTTCGTGCGGAGAATTTCCTAGCGCTCGCCGCTGCCGAAAAAGTCACCCAGACGCTGATGGTGCCAGCGATGTACAACCTGTTTTTACTGCGCTGCACGGTGGCCAATTATGACCTGAGCCATTGGCGTATCGGGGGCTATGGCGGCGCCCCCATGCCCCGTTCCACGATTGCGCAGCTGAGTGAAAAGCTCCCGAATTTGACCCTGATGAATGCCTATGGCTCAACCGAAGTGACCTCGCCCGCGACGATCCTGCCGCGCGGATATGGCACCAGCCGCGCGGACAGCGTGGGCATTCCTGTACCTTGTGGCGAGATCCGGATCGTGGACCCGCAAGGCAACGATGTGCCCGATGGCACCCACGGCGAATTGTGGATCAAAGGCCCGATGGTGGTGCCCGGGTATTGGGAGAACGCAGAAAAGACGGCGTCAGAGTTTACGGACGGCTATTGGAAAAGCGGCGATGTAGGGTCCCGCGATGCCGACGGGTTCATCTGTCTGCACGACCGGCGCAAGGATATGATCATCCGCGGTGGCTATAACATCTACTCGGCAGAGGTAGAAAACGCGCTGACCGCCCATCCTTCCGTGATCGAATGTGCCGCCATCGGCAGGCCAGATCCGGTACTGGGCGAGAAGCTGCATGTGTTTGTCTATACCGATGATCCGGCGCTGGATGCCGTCACGGTCCAACGCTTTGTGCGCAGCCATCTGGCCGATTACAAAGCGCCGGATTTTGTGACCTTTACGGATACCCCGCTGCCGCGCAATGCCAACGGCAAGATCATAAAAACAACTCTGCGCGCACAAGAGATACCTTAGGGCTTGCGCCCCTCCAACCAGTCGCTGGGGCTGGCGCCTGCCACGCGCAGAAATTCGCGGTTGAAATTTGATTTGGTGTTGAACCCCGCGCCCAGCATCGCAGTCGTTACGTTTTCCCCCTTCAGCAGGGCCTGTTGTGCCACCGCAATCCGCGCGGCGTTGATATAGCGAGAGGCGTTCTCGCCCGTGACGCGGTTGATTGCCCCCGACAGCTGCTTGACCGGCACCCGCAGGCGGCGCGACAGTTGTGACATCGTCAGATCAGGGTTCAGATAGGGCTGTGTCTGCGTCATCATCGCATCAAGTTGCTCCATGATCCGCGCATCCAGTGCATCGGCGGCGCGCGCAGGCGCTGCCTCCTCCGGCTCGGGCGGGCCGGTGACCAATGCACCAGACAACGTCAGCACACCGATCACGATCAGCGTGGTGCTGGAATAGATGCTGATGATCCACGGTTGCCAGTGCGCGGCCCCCATGATCTGGGCCAGCACGATCAAGCCGTCACTCAGCGCCGATGCAATCAGCGCCCAGCCGATGATTTGCCAGATGCGCACAGGCGCATCGCCCGCCTCCAGCCGCATGGCGGGCAATGCATCCGCGCCACTGCGACACGTCCACAGGATCGCAGCGCCATAGCCTACAAACAGCGCGGGGATCGCCGTATCCAGCAGCTGTGGCTGCGACAGCATCACTGCCATTACGACAACCGGTCCCGCCAGATGCACACCGTCACGCCAGTCCGGACGGCGCACAGCCGTGATCTGAAAGGCAATCCACGCCATCGCAGGAATTAGGCTGGCCGTCACAGGCTGCACATGGCGTGCGGCAGACACTTGGTAATGTTGTGCCAGCGATATAATAAGCCCTTGCAGCGGGCCATGACGGCGGTCCACCACCCACAGGCGCAGCAACAAAAACCCCAGCACTAGGGCGCTTATCATCGGGATGGGCAGGCTGGGCATTCGGGGCACTCTCCGGTCAGGGGTATCGCCGTGATGGTCCTTAAACGCGATTCCGTCGACCTGAAACCGGATAAAGGACGCGCGATTGGGCCGGCGTGGCGCATCAACAGCTCATCGCAACTCAATAACCGGAGACCTATCATGACAATTTTCACAAAAACCGCCATCGCCCTGATGCTTGCCAGCACTGCCGCCTTTGCCGATCCAGCAGGCTACAAAGACCTGAGCATCGACGCCCCCCACCATAACCGCCCTCTGACAGGCGCCATCTACTACCCCTCGGCGGGTGGCGGCACACCCGAGACCTACGCAGAGAACCCGGTGTTTATCGGTGTGCCGGTGATCAAGGATGCAGCGATCGCGCAGGGCAAGCACCCGCTGGTGCTGCTCAGTCACGGGATGGGCGGGCATGTCCGTTCGCTTGGCTGGCTGTCAACCGTGCTGGCCGAACGGGGTGCCATTGTCGTGGCGGTGAACCACCCGAACTCCACTTATGGTGACTTTGACCTCGGCCAAGGATTGCAGCATTGGACGCGGGTGCAAGACTTGGAACTGGCGCTGGACACCGTGCTGGCCGATCCGCAGATGGGCGCACTGATTGACCGCGACCGGATCATGGCTGCCGGTTTTTCCTATGGCGGCTGGACCGCCCTGTCGCTGGCCGGTCTGCACGGAAACCATGCGGGCTATGTGGCGCATTGCGCGCACTACAGCGCAGCGTCCAGCCATTGTGACGACCTGATGCGCGGCGATATCGATTTGCAAAACGCGGATGTCGCGCGTTGGAACGCCGATTACCGCGATGCGCGGATCACCGCCGCCTTCTCGATAGAGCCGGGCCTGATCTGGGGCATGACGCCTGCGGATGCGACAGGCATCACCGCAGATGTGACGCTGGTGTCGTTGGGGATCGGGGAAAGCCGTCTGCTGGCGACCGATTTTGATCTGGCCGGACTGCCAGCCGTGCTGCCGCAGGCACAGATTATCCGCATTGTTTCGGGCACGCATTTCTCGGTTCTGCCGCTGTGCAAGCCGCAAGGTGAGGCCATTCTGGAGGACGAAAAAGATGATCCGGTTTGCACAGACCCCGAGGGCACAGATCGCGCGGCGCTGCACCAACAGATCATTGACGCGATGAGTGTAAAACTAAAACTCTAAGTTCTGACCATAAAAGCGGGTCGGCCCAAACCGCCGATCCGCTCTTTCGCCACCCGCATCCCTATCCACAGCGACAGCAGCAACCCCGTGCCAACCCCCGCCGCAATGCCCAGCCGTATGCCCGTCAGCCCGCCATCAATCACATAGGCGAACAGCCAGATGAACAGCGCTATCCCGATCCATTGGCGGTAAATCCCGATCCACATCGTCCATGCCGCCTTTTTCAGCGCCTGCAACAGCGAGTTGATCGAAAACAGAACCACATAAACCGGCAGGATCGCCGCCTCGACCTTGAGAAACAGGGCCGAGACGCGGATGACTTCGGGATCATCCGAGAAGACCCGCGCAGCCCATCCGCCGCCAAACCACAGCAAAGGAAAGGCCAGCGTGGTGCCGACAACGCCCAAAATCCAGCATCGGTGGAACGCCTCGCGCACGCGGTCATAATTTCCTGCCCCAAAGTTTTGTGCCGCAATCGGCACCAGCGAAATGGTGATGCCCAGCGCGGGCAGCAGGAACAACTGCTCCACCCGCATGGTGATGCCGTAGGCCGCCAGCGCCGCCTCGCCGTGGTCTTTCAGCGCGTATTGCACGATGAACCCGCTGGAGAAGGTGACCAGCAAGGCAAAGCCTGCGGGAAAGGCCTGTGCGATAATCTCGTAATATTTGGCGGGCACAGGCATGAATTCAGACCATTTCAGATCCTGCATCATCGCGCGGCCAAACACCCGCCACAAGATAAACGCGGCCACGCCTGTCTGGCTGAGGGTGGTCGCCAGTGCGATGCCGTTGAACCCCATGCCACCAATCACGCCCGGAATGCCAAACATCAGCAGCGGGTTCAGCCCGATATTCACAAAAAACGCCACCACCAGCGCGCGCTGCATGGTGCGCGTGTCGCCGCGTGCTTGCAGGATGCCATTGGCGGCAGGGCCGATGATAAAACCGGGCAGCGCAAAGATCAGCCAGCTGAAATATCCCAGACCCGCATCGCGGTAGCCCCCTGGCTCGGAGACAATGGCAATCAGCGAGGGGCCGGTAAAAGCCGCAATCGTGATCATCACCGCACAGGCCACCACCGCCAGCCCGATGCCTTGCGCTGCCAGATGCCGCGCCTCGGCCGCGTCCTTGCGCCCTTTGGCATTGCCGACCAGCGCACTCATCGCGGAGCTGAGGCCGAAACCGATGGCCACAAGGATGAAAAACGCCTGAAACCCGACGGCCAGCCCTGCTTGCGCCTGCGTCCCAAAGTAGCCGGCATAGAAAGTATCAACAACATTATACAGCGTGCTGAACAGCATCCCCACCGCTGCCGGAATGGCAAGGCGGCGAAAGTGGCCGCTGATCGGGCCTTGGGTGAGATCGGAATCAATCATGGGAATTGCTTTGCGCTGGAATAGAAAAGGGCGCCCGGCGGCGCCCTTGTTGATTTAGACCGTAAGCCTTACAGGCCCCATTTCACAGCGACTTCTTCGAAAAAGCCTTCGGCCTTCTTCAGCTCGATCCAGCTGTTGACGTAGTTGATCCAGACCTGATCGGCCTGCGGCAGCAGCATCGCAATCGGGGTCGGCGCACGGGGCTGATCCACCTCAACCTGACGCAGGTTTGGGAACTTTTGCAGCAGCTCGGACCCTTCAATGTTGGAGGTTACAAAAACATCAGACCGCCCCGACAGCACTTCCTGAAAACCGCGCGCAGGCGCCTCGACAACGGTGATCTCAGCAGCAGGGAACCATTCCTTCACCATCTTCTCGAAGGAGGTGCCCAGCGTGGTGGCAACCTTCACGCCCTCTTTGTTGATGCTGTCCCAGCCATCAAAATTGGCAACCTTGTCTTCGGTGGTAAACGGGAACATCTGCACGGAAATATAGCTGTGCGAATACCCCGCCGCCTTCAACCGCGCAGGGCTGATCGATGCGGAGCCGGTCATGTGATAGTTCCCCGCCACAACACCGTTCACCAGCGTCTTCCAATCGGTCGGCACCATCTCAAGCTCGACCCCCAGATCACTGGCAAGCTGCGTCATGATGTCGATGTCATAGCCCACATAGGAGTTCGTCGCAGGGTCACGCACGGACATCGGGTTCCAGTCACCCGTCGTGCCGACCTTTAGCACGCCGCCGCTGAGGATGTCGTTCAGCGCCGATTGTGCCAGCACTGGCGTGGTCAGCAGGCTTGCCGCAAAGCCGAAGGCGAGGCTGATAGTCTTGATCAATTTCATGTGTTTTCCCTGACGGATTGGTTTTTACCTGTCGCTCTGGCGACATTGTTATGATGTACCGCTACTTAATGCCGGTTGTGGTTTCGACAACTGTGAATGTAACTATACCCCTCGAACAGGAGAGGTCCATGCCCGACAAACGCGCCCCCGATCACACAAACGCGATTGAAATCAAGGGGCTGAACAAGTGGTATGACGACTATCACGCGCTGAAAGATGTCGACCTGAGCGTAGCCCACGGCGAGCGGATTGTCGTCTGCGGCCCGTCGGGTTCGGGCAAATCCACTCTTATCCGCTGCGTCAACTCGCTTGAAGCGCATGACAGCGGCGAGATTACCGTGGACGGCACCCGCATGGGGGATGCCGCCAGCATCCAAGCGATCCGCGCCGAGGTCGGTATGGTGTTCCAGCAGTTCAACCTGTTCCCGCACCTCACGATTTTGCAAAACCTGACGCTGGGGCCGATGAAGGCGCGCGGGCTGTCGCGCAAAGACGCCGAAGAGCGCGCCATGAAATATCTGGAACGTGTGCAGATCCCCGAACAAGCGGACAAGAAACCGGGTGCCCTGTCCGGTGGCCAGCAGCAGCGCGTCGCGATTGCCCGCAGCTTGTGTATGGAGCCGAAGATCATGCTGTTTGACGAGCCTACATCCGCGCTCGACCCCGAGATGATCTCAGAAGTCCTCGACGTGATTATTGATCTGGCGGAAAGCGGCATGACTATGATTGTAGTCACTCACGAGATGGGCTTTGCCCGCCGCGCCGCCGACCGGATGGTGTTTATGGACCACGGACGCGTTGTGGAAACAGGTACGCCACAGGAGTTCTTCGAGGCGCCCAAAACCGAACGCTGCCGCACGTTTCTGAACCAGATTTTAAAGCATTGAGCCCGCGCATCAGAAACATCACCGCCCTGATGGCCCTCATGGCCTTGGCCGGTTGCGGCACGTCGGGCACTTGGGGCTGGTACGTCATCGACCCGACCACAACCAACGGCTGGAACAACATCACCTTCCTGCTGAACGGCTTTGGCGCGACGATCCTGCTGTCTGTCATCGCCGCCGTCATGTCGATGGTGATCGGCCTCATGGTCGCCCTGCCGGGAATGTCCGCCAACCGCTGGATCCGTATGCCCAGCCGCATCTACATCGAATTTGTCCGCGCGATCCCGCTGTTGCCGATGCTGTTCTGGGTGTTCTACGGCTTGCCTGTGGTGCTCAAATCCATGGGCATCTCGGTCAGCATCGATGCCTTCTGGGGTGCGGTGATCACGCTCGCCATCTCTGATTCCGCCTTCACCGCCGAAATCTACCGCTCGGGCATCCAGAGCATCGCGCGCGGCCAGACCGAGGCGGCGAAAACAATCGGCCTGACCTACAGCCAGACAATGCGCTATGTCGTCCTGCCCCAAGCGATCCGGCGCATCCTGCCACCGCTTGCCAACCAGTTTATCTACATCGTAAAAATGAGCGCCTTCGCCTCTGTGATCGGTATGCAGGAACTAACGCGGCGCGCGAACGAACTGGTGGTGACAGAGTACCGCCCGCTGGAAATATACAGCCTGCTGATCCTCGAATATCTTGTGCTGGTGCTGATCATCAGCTTTTTTGTCCGCTGGCTGGAGCGCCGCATGGGCGCAGACGAGAGCCGCTAAAGGAGCGACACATGAACTGGACCAATTTTTTGAACGAGACGATGGGACGCATCGGCACCCTGCAAAAGGAAACGCCGGAGATGTTCAGCGGCTTCAACGCCATGAGCAAGGCTGCCAAGAAATCCGGCGCGCTGGACGAGAAAACCAAAGAGTTCATTGCCCTTGGCATCGGCATCGCCACCCGCTGCGACAGCTGCATCGCCTTTCATGTCAAATCGCTGGTGCGTTTGGGTGCGACCCGGGAGGAGCTGTGCGAGGCGCTGGAGATGATCGGCTATATGGGCGGCGGTCCGTCTGTTGCTTATAGCGCCAAGGCGCTTGAGGCTTACGACGAATTCACCGCCGCCTGATGTACCGCCGCTATGCACTCTACGTCACACCGGAGGGGCCATTGGCCACTCACGGTGCGGCATGGCTGGGCTGGGATATCGCGGCAGGCCGCGCTGTGCCGCAGCCGCAGGTGGGCGGGTTGGACATGGCCGAGATCACCAGACGCCCCCGCAAATACGGCCTGCATGCCACGATCAAGCCGCCGATGGTTCTGGCGGTTGGCACCACGAGCGAGGAGCTTGAGCAAGCCGCAGGCGCTCTGGCGAGGAGCGCCACAGCCGTCACATTGGATGGGCTGGAGATCACCCGTATGGGCAGTTTTCTAGCCCTTACCCCGCGTGGGGATACTGCCCCGCTGCGCGCACTGGCGGCCCGTGTGGTCGAGGAGCTGGACCCGTTTCGCGCGCCCGCATCTGCGCAGGAACTGGCCCGCCGCCGCACACAGACCCTCACCCCATCCCAACAACAGAACCTGATCCGGTGGGGCACTCCCCATATCATGCAGAATTTCCGGTTCCACATCACCCTGACAGGACCGCTCAAGGAGATCGAGGCAACCACGTCCTTGGTTGAGGCCTATTTCAAGCCGGTCCTGCCTATGCCTTTTTCAATCACACATTTGACCCTTGCAGGCGCGGACGCAAACGGCATGTTCCACGCAATCACCCGCCTGCCTCTGGGCATTTAAACGCCCGCAACAACCTGCGCGATCAGGGCGCGCGCCTCCGGCACCAGCGCCTCAAGCTGTGGCAGGTCGTTCACGCACAAGAATTTCACCGGCCCCTGCGCCACTTGTTCAAGCAGCGTGCGCATCACCTCGGGCGCATCCCCTGCACCCTGCCCGCTTTTGATGTGCAGGTGGTCCTTGGCCTGCGCAAAGACGGCCTGACCTTGCAAGATACACAGATGGTTGTGGGCGCCCTGCGGTAAGAACTGGTCAATCCTGCGAAACCTTTGATTTATATTGCGCTCGAAGGCGGCACGCTGCGCCTCGTACAAGGCTGCCATAATGCTGCGCCGCATCGGGTGCACAACATGGGCGGCAGCAAACAAATGCGCGGGCCCATAGCCGCACAAGGCGGCGGCGTTGATCTGCATGAAGTGGTTGAACAGCGCCGGATCGTCCTGCGCGGCGCGGTCAGCGGCCAGCGCGCTGTAGTCACGCCACTCGCCGCGCAAAACAGGTGCACCGCCCTCGAACATATCTTGCGGGGTCAGGGGCGCCGTCAGAAACACATCATCGTTGAAATACAAGAACCGCTCGCTCAGCCTTTCAATCCGCCACATCACACTTTCGATGGCCAGCGAATTGAAAGTGGGAAGCGCCTGCGTATGGCCGGTAAAAATCTCGCTGTGCCGCACAATCCGGATCTTGTCGCGCAGCGGCGCCGGCAGAGTGGCGATATCCGGCGCATCATGGTTCACAATGATCCAGATGGTCCGCACCATCGGCGCATGCGTATGGATCGAGCGCAGGCAGAAGATAATTTCCTCGCTTGATTCCCAGCGGTGCGGATTGCTCGCGTTCTCGCCCGGAGGCAGCGCCTCTTGCGCCATATACTGTGCGCGCAAACGCCGGTGTGCGGCAGTGCTGCCATCCACCCAGGTGATAACGGCGTCAATCGGATCGGTCGGGCACGGGTGGGACACGGTATCGGGCAAGCCTAGTCTGTTTCACTGTTTGAAGAACCTAGTACGCTTCACCTCAATGGGCAGTGCGGCAACGTCGAATTCTGCCCTGTCGCTTCAGAATTCTAGCGGTCGCCCCGATATGGGGCGTGTTGCCGGATCGGCGCTTCACAAGTGGAGTTTACAGACCAAAATTAATCCGGCCAAAATTAATCCGACTAAAACGATCAAGATTATTGCATTTCTCTCAAATTCCAGTAATTGAGTAAAACGATCAGAATTATGACAACAAGGATTCGTCATGAACACCATATCAAAATCACCTTTCATCCTTGCCGCCGTCGCCCTGATGGCAGGCACTTTTGCCGCGCATGCCGAGGGCGAGGTAAACCTTTATTCCTCGCGGCACTATGACACAGACGAGCGGCTTTATACCGACTTTACCGCCGCAACAGGCATCAAGGTCAACCGGATCGAGGGCAAGGCGGACGAGCTGATTGCGCGGATGCAGGCGGAGGGTGCAAACTCTCCTGCGGATGTGCTGATCACGGTGGACACGTCGCGCCTGAAGCGCGCGAAGGACACAGGCGTGCTGCAAGCCGTTGACAGTGATGTACTGGAAGCGCGTATCCCCGCCAATTTGCAAGACGCCGACAACACTTGGTTCGGCTTTTCCCAGCGCGCGCGGATCATCTTTTATGACAAGAACGACGTGACAGAGCCGCCGATGGATTACGTCTCGCTGGCTGACCCCAAATACAAGGGCAAGGTGTGCAGCCGCTCTTCCTCCAGCACCTATTCGCAAACGCTGCTCGCCTCCGTGATCCAGAACCACGGCGAGGAAGCGGCCCGTGCGTGGGCGCAAGGCCTTGTCGATAACTTCGCGCGCGAGCCTCAGGGCGGCGACACAGACCAGCTGGCTGCCATTATTTCGGGCGAATGTGATATCTCTATCGCCAACACCTATTACTTCGCCCGCGCCCTACGCACTGAAGTTGCCGGTGTCAGCGAAGGCATCGACCAGATCGGTTGGGTGTTTCCGGCGCAGGATGCCGAAGGCGCACATATGAACCTGTCGGGCGCCGGTGTCGCTGCCAATGCGCCGAACCGCGCCAATGCGGTGGCCTTTCTTGAATATCTCGCCTCCGATCAGGCGCAGCAATATTTCTCGGCAGGCAATGATGAATTTCCAGCGGTCGAGGGTGTGACACTAAGCGAAAGCGTTGCAAAACTGGGCAGTTTCAAAGCGGATGACGTCGATTTGTCGGCTGTCGCTGAAAATCTGGCGACTGCGCAAAAAATCGCGAATGACGTTGGCTGGAAATAATCCTGACCTGACGGTAATGCCCCGCTGCAACCATCCCTGCGGCGGGGCAACAATGACGCCTGTATTTTTGTGCAGTGGATGCTATGCAAGGCCGACCGACACAAGGAGACCCGCATGTATCTGGCCATGAACCGCTTTACCGTCCTCACGCAGAATGCCGAAGCCTTCGAGGCGCTTTGGCTCAACCGTGACAGCCATCTCAAGCAGATGGAGGGCTTTGTAGAATTTCACATGCTCAAAGGGCCCGACATGGACGGTAAAATTGTCTACGCCTCCCACACTGTCTGGGCGTCCGAGGAAGCCTTTCGCGGCTGGACCAAAAGCGATGCCTTCCGCAACTCGCACAAGGGTGCAAAAGATACCGCCAAACTTTACGAAGGCACGCCTGTGTTCGAGAGTTTTACAGCGATCCAGCATATCGCGTGACCAGCGCTGGCAGCTGCGCAAAATCACTGAAGGCAGCGGTATGCGGGATCTGCTCCACCGGTGTCTTCCGGTAACCTTCCGTGAACAGTAAAAACGCAACGCCTGCCCGCTGCGCCGTTTCTGCATCCACCTCGCTATCACCCACATAAATGCAGGGGCCCTGCCCCAAGGCATCCAGTGCGGCATGCAGCGGTGCCGGATCAGGCTTGGTCACGGCCAAACTGTCGCCGCCCCAGAAGGTGTCAAAATACGGCGTCAGCGCAAGGTGATCCATCACCGCCATGCAGGGTGCAATCGGTTTATTGGTGCAAATCCCCAAGCCGTGTCCTGCACTGCGCAGACGATCCAGTGCTCTGGTCACACCTGCGTAAGGATGCGTCCGCTCCACCGCGGTCAGATAGGCGGTCTTGAACACAGGCAGCATATCCGCCTGCAATGTCGCGGGCAGGTTCACCGCCGCCAGCATGCGCGATATAAACACCGCCACACCGTTGCCGATGAAACTGTGGGTCTGCACCAGCGTAATCTGTGCGCCATGCGGGGCCAGCACGCCATTCGCCACACCCAGAATATCCGGTGCACTGTCGATCAGCGTGCCATCCAGATCAAAAACCACCCGCACCCTCATGCCAGCGGCAACCGTTGCCGGACCAGCGTTGTCCAGTACGAACAGCCCCATGCAATCACGTCATCGTTAAAGTCATAGGCCGGATGGTGCAACCCCGCGGACGGCCCGTTGCCCACATTGATCATCGCCCCCGGCACGACGTTGAGCATAAACGAGAAATCCTCGCCCCCCATGCTGGCAGGCATATCAAGGGCGACCTTTTCCATCCCCGCGACTTCTTGTGCCGCCTTTGCCGCGCGCGCGGTGCCTTCCACATCGTTCACCGTAACAGGATACATGCGGATATACTCCAGCGCGCCTGTGCCCCCCTGTGCGGCGCAACTATTCTCGACCAACGCGCGCAGATGCATCTCGATATCCCTGCGGACCTCTTCGCGCAGGGTGCGCACGGTGCCGGTGATCTCGACCTGCTGGGGGATCACGTTGAACGCATCGCCGGCGTGGATCGTACAAAGGGAAATGACAGCGTTGTCCATCGGGTCAATCCTTCGCGCAGCCAATCCCTGAACAGCCTGAATGACACTGGCCGCAATGGGCAGCGGATCAATGGTGTTGTGCGGCATGGCAGCGTGCCCACCACGCCCCGTGATCGTGATCCGCACCTCATCCACCGAGGCCATGATCGGGCCGCTGTTGATGGTAAATTCGCCCACCGGAAGGTTGGGCCGGTTGTGCATGCCGTAGACCTCGTCACAGGGCCAGCGGGTGAACATCCCGTCCTCGATCATCGCCTGTGCGCCCGCACCGCCTTCTTCGGCGGGCTGGAAAATGACCAGCACACGGCCATCAAACGCACGGCTCGAGGCCAGTTGTTTGGCCGCGCCCAGCAGCATAGTGGTATGGCCATCATGGCCGCAGGCATGCATTTTGCCCGCGATGGTCGAGGCCCATTCCGCCCCTGTATCCTCCGCAATCGGCAGTGCATCCATATCCGCGCGCATGCCAATGGTGCGGCCAGAGGTGTTGCTCTGCCCCAGGATCACGCCCACAACCCCGGTACGGCCAATCCCCTCGACCACCTCGTCACAGCCATAGCTGCGCAGCCGTTCCGCCACGCTGGCTGCTGTACGGTGCACATCATAGAGCAATTCGGGGTTGCGGTGCAGGTCACGGCGGAATTCGGTCAGCGCGCCGATCTCTTGTGCAATCCAGTTCTCGACAGCCATTTCAGGGGGCCCTTTCAAATTACGCGGTTCAGGCAAAGCATCCTTTGGCAAAGGCAGCGGGTCAACCGGAATATGCTAGGGGCTGACGCCGAAACAGAGACCGGGACCGCTTGCGCCAATCTGTCTCAAATCATCAGTATTTCGCACCGCAGAAGTCATATTTTGTTACCTCTGCCCCACTAAACCCCGAAACAATCCATACGAGGGCATAACGCGATGCTGCTATTTTCAGGACTTCCACGTGCCGCCGACAGCCCTGCACAGGCCGAAGCCCTCGTGATGCAAATGCATGACTATGCCGAGAGGGGGATTGCGTTGGGGCCACAGCGCCTGCTGATATTCGCGGTGGCTCTGGCCCTTCAGGCCTTCTACATCAACACGGTATACGTGGCGCTTTTTCTGGTTCTCGTCAGTATGGCCGAGGTATTTGACGTGCGCAGCTTTTCACTTGCCAGACAGGCACAGGCGGACAGTCCCGACCGCCTGCGCGCGGTACTGCTACGTCTACACATCGGCGCGATGTTCGGAGCTTGTGTGGTCAGCTTTGCCGCCGTGTCACTTGCCATGGCACAAAGCGGCGCGCCTTCTTTCATGCCGATGCTCCTTCTGATCGCCGCCGCCGTCTTTGCCGCGATGAACACGCATCAGGTGGTATCCGTAATGGTGATCCGGTTGGGAGTATACGGCCTGACCTTTGTGATGATCCCTCTGCTTGAATGGCTGGCCAACGGCGCACAGCCTTGGCCCGAGGTCGTGCTGAACTTCCTGACCAGCCTGTTTATGCTCTATTTTATCGCGGATTGCGCTGTGGTCGGGTTGCGGTATTACCGCACAAACCGTCGCCAGCTGGCGCAGCTGACCGTTGAAAACAACCGTGCAAAGGCAGCCCTTGCTGCAAAGACAGAGTTTTTGTCTACAGTCAGCCATGAGTTGCGTACGCCACTGACATCTATCCGCGCTGCGCTGGATATGACGCTGGCAGGTGCACTGGGGCCGGTGCCGGAGAAATCCGCACAGGGGCTGGGGATCGCGCAGCGCAACGCACACCGTCTTGGCACTCTGATCGACGAGCTTCTGGATTTGCAGAAGATGGAGATTGGCAAGATGCGGTTTGATTATTGCGATGTCGCAGTGGGCGAACTGGTAGCCGCCGCCGTCGCAGACAACCACGCCTATGCCCGCGCGCTGGATGTGACACTGGTTGCCCCCAAGCGCGGGCGCGAAATCTATGTGCGCGCTGACCCGATGCGGCTGGAACAGGTGATCACAAATCTGCTGTCCAATGCCGCCAAATTCTCGGACGTGGGCAGCAAGGTGCGCGTGCAAATTGCGGCAACCCCTGATCAGGTCCGGATTAGCGTTCACGACCGCGGCGCGGGCATTGACCCTGCCCAACACGATCGGGTCTTTGACAGCTTCAGCCAGTTGGACAATACCGATGCGCGCAAATTCAACGGCACCGGTCTGGGCCTCAACATCTCCAAACGCATCGTCGAGGCCCATGGCGGCACGCTTGATTTCGAGCCTAACGCGGGTGGCGGTACGGTATTCTTTGTGCAGCTTGCCCGCATCAAACCCCAAGGCGAGGCAGGCGGCCCGCACAGCCCGCCCCAGGTGATCCGCACGGCCTGAGCGCAGAAGCGCGGATGTATATTTCGCGCCATATCATGGGCAAAACCCCGCTTTACCTCAAATAAACGGGCTTTTTCGCATTTAAGTCTGATTGAAAAAATTTCTGCAAGCCTCCCCCATGATGGCTTTCAAATAGTCCAAGTTTCGCCACTTTTGCACACCACCTTGAGATGTATCAAAAACACTGGACCGACCAGTAAGCGGAGCGGGTTATAATGAAAATTCTTGCGGTAGATGATGATCCGATAATTCTGGACCTTTTGACCCAGTTCTTGTCCGTTGTCGGCCATCATGTTCTGGTCACCGCGCCCAGTGCCGCAGCAGCTCTCGAGACTATAAGTGAAAACGGGGCGGAGCCATTTGACTGTTTTCTGCTGGACATACAGATGCCCGGCATGGACGGTACCGCGCTCGCACAGCGGATCCGGCAATCCCGTGTCCATGCCTTCACGCCTATTGTCATGCTGACTGCCCTGTTGGAAAAACGGTCGATTGATCGTGCCTTTGCCGCTGGTGCGACGGATTACATTACCAAACCTCTAGAACCGGTCGAGCTGGCAACCCGCATCGGCGTAATCGAGCATCTGGTGCTCAGCAGACAGACGCATGTCAGCAGCCACACCCTAAAACTGGCCGACGCCGCAACGGTTCCGGATCTGTCAGCGCCCGTTCCGCTGGAAGGCATCAGCAATGCAATCGACTATGCCGCAATGGAAAATTATGTAGCCCAGCTGTCGCGCAGTTCGCTTTTCGGGTCTTGGGTATTTGCCTTTACTCTGCGCAAACCCGAAAGCTACAGCGACAGCCTGAGCGTGCCCGACTTTAAACTTCTGATACAGGATGTCGCTCAGGTCATCAGCAAGGGTCTGGCCGACCATCATTTCCTGATGAGTTATGCAGGCAGCGGCACCTACCTGTGCATCACCCGCAGCGGTTACCATCCGGATATGATCCGGCTGGAGGACCAGATAAACCGTCAGTTGAACCGTGCCCGCATCATGTCACATGACGGCGCAGAATTGCATCCCCGCATCAGCAGCGGAGCAGCAATCCGTCTGGTCTGGAAATCTGGCGAACAGATCCCCGCAGCCCTTGCCACAGCCGTATCGACAGCGCGGACAGCCGCCACCGAATACGAGCGTCTTAAAACAAACTTTTTCCAGATCGGAATTTCCGCATGAATGCCCTCGCCAGACAGAATCCTGACCTTGACCACATCCGCCTGCATTTTGTGGTGCTGCTGGAGGAGCGGAAAAACAGCATTGCGCTGCATGCACTGGCGGCATGGGACGGAGAAACAGTCGAAGACATTAACAGCCATCTTGAACAGGCGCGCACAATTTTGCACCAGATTGCGGGCACAGCCGGCACCTTGGGGTTTGATCAGCTTGGGCAGATCGCACACCGGTGCGAGGCGCAAATCATCACCCATCTCGAAGGTCCCTATGCGGACCTCGCCATTTGTCCGGGTGAAATCATTTGGTGCATCGACACGTTTGTGGAGGCATGCACAACCATTACTGGCAACGCCTGATACGCTTATGCCATCGCAGCCCTGATCCGGTCGCCCAGCGCCATGGGATCAAAGGGTTTGCCGATCATATCGGCGGCCCCAGCCGCGCGCAACTCTTCGATCTGCGCAGGAAGGGAACGGGCGGTCATAAATACGGCAGGAATACGGGCAAGCGCCGGCTGCATGCGGATGCGGGCCAGTAGTTCGACGCCTGTCATGCCCGGCATCATCATATCCAACACCAAAACATCCGGTTTGAACGTCTGTAGCCTGACCAGCGCATCGGGGCCATCCGCACATTGCACAACATAAAAACCACCGGCAAATTCCAGCGCCAGCTTGGTAATCTCGCGGATATCCGCGTCATCTTCGACCTGTAAAAGTTTGATCATATACTCTCCCCGCCCACGGGCAAACCCCGCCCGAAAGTACAGATACCGCGCCATATCTCTATAACCGGTTTACGGCAGCGGTTTTAACTGACGGCAGCGGTGTTAATGCCTGATCAGTCTGATTGTTTTGCGCGCCCGCATTCTGGAAGGTGTGCTGCCGTATTCATCGCGCACCGCGCGGCTGAGCGCATTATGCGAATAAAATCCTGTTGCAATCGCTACATCAATCAGCGGGATCAGCGTATCCTCGATCATAGCGCGGGCGCGGCGCACGCGCAGGCGTTTGTAGAACCGCGCAGGTGTCTCGTCAAAGATCTCGCGAAAGACGCGCTCCAGATGGCGGGTGGACAGGCCCACGCGCCGCGTCAACTCTGACATGGCCAGCGGATCTTCCATGTTGCTTTCCATCAGCTTGATCGCCTTGGTCACACGCGCGTCGAACAGACCCGCGTTATCGGCAATATCGCGCGGCTGTTGCGCATCGCTCTGGCGGATGACCGGCAACAGCAAACGGTTGCCCAGTTCCGCCACCTCGATCGGAGACAGATGCGGGGCGATAAGGCCCATCACCAGTTCCGCCGTGGCCGCATTGCCTGCGGCTGTGGTGATGCCGTCACTGTTGGCAGACATCTGCGTCACGAGGTTGGGGTAGTAGCCTTGTTCCGCCAGCATGGCGATATCGCGCCAATGGGTGGTGATATATCCGGGCAGCGCATCGCTGGCGCGGATAAACGCAGTTGCCGCATCGCCGAGCAGAACAACCGGACGGGCCAGCCGCTGCATCGCCCGCACGCGCCGGATCCAGCCCCCGTGTATGACACGCGTACCGCCCAACACGACCATGATATCTCCGAACGCATGCCCGTCAATCGCAGGCTCCGCGCGGACCAGCACCTGTGCGGACCCCGTCACCAGCCCCGGCATATCGCTGATGATGCGGCAGATAAACCGTGCATGGCCCACAACGCTATTGGCTGTCTTCAGGGTATGCGTGACCCCCGTCAACTCGACCGCGCTGAATCCGCGCTGTACAAAAACCTCGAAGCGGACAACGGGGCCTGCATCGGTTTTGTCATCGGTAGACACTGGCGGCAAGGGCAGGCTCCATTAACGTGGTCGCGGGGAATTGGCGGGACAATCACACAGCTTGGCCGTTGATTACCAGCCCTTGGCCGTCAGAGCGCGCGCAAAAGCAGGGTGCCCGACAGGGCGACCACAACAAGGCCCGCCGCAACCTCGATCACCGGCATCATCCAAGCCACAGCACCCGCCTGCGCCACGGCCCGCATCAGACCGCCGCGAAAGCCCGATGCCGCAATGCCCACCGCCACCGTGACAGATGCCGTGCCCAGCGCCATGGCAAAAGCGCCTGCAATACCCGCCATTGCGATGCCCATCTGCCATGTGATCAGCAGCACAAACAGCGCGCCAGTACAGGGCCGGATTGCAATGCCGCCAATCAGGATCAGTGCATCGCGCAAGCCCGACGCCTGAGCAGTCTCATCCAGTGAAGGCCCGTGTTTGTGGCCGCAACTGCCGCAGGCCTCATTAGTGCCGTGATGGTCATGTCCCTGCACCGCTTGTGCGCGGCGCAGATGCCGCAGCCCGCGCCAGACCAGCCAAAGCCCGATCAGCGCGATCAATCCATAGCTGAGCGGGGCGAGCCAATCCTCGGCGGTGTCCACCATCCGCTCGCGCGTGAGGCCCAGCAGCCAGATACCACTATAGGCCAGTACAATCGCCGTAACCGCCTGCCCGAGACTGGAGACGAGTGCAATCAGCGAGAGCCGCAGCATCGGCACCGCACGTGCCACACCATACCCGCCGACCAGCAATTTGCCATGGCCCGGCCCGATGGCGTGAAAGAATCCGTAGGCAAAACAACTGCCCAGCAGCAGCGCATAGGCGCCCGCCTCGCCCCCGCGCAAGGCGCGCAGAGTGCGCGCGATGCCGTTCTGGAACTCCCGCTGCTCGCCCGCGGCCCAGGCCGTGATCTGGCTGCCCGCACCGCCCAGCCAGAGCCACAGCAGAACGGCAGTGGCCAGCCCCAGCGCCAGAATCAAAGCGCGCTGCATGTCACCCTCACATCTGTTGCAAACCGCGCACCGATATCGCCCAGACCTGCGGCTTCCATATCCATATCGGGCGGCATCTGCGCCAGTTCGGCCTTGGTCATGGCCAGCGCACCGTCCAGATCGGGGGCATTCAGGACCACATCACAGCCTTTGCGCCCCTGCACATCCACAGGCAGGGTCACGTCATAGGCGGTGTAGTAGGTGCCGTCATAAGGTTTGAAACTCAGCGCGCCGGTAACCTGCGGCATGCCTGCAACAGCGCGCATGTGGGTCGTGACAATCTTGCCATCTACCAGCAGTGCAGTGGGCGACGAGGGACCCGACAGCACCAGCGGCACGCCATCCAGCGTGCCAACCAGATCGCCGTTATACCCCTCGACCCACTGCATATCGAAGCCGGTCAGTTTAACCACATCTTCGGGCGTCGACATGCCGTCATAATCGCTGTCCACTCCCATATCCTCGGTGACCAGCAGGGAGTACAGCTCGTCATATTCCCACGTTACCTGCACATGGGTCAGGCGGTTCTGGCCATCAATCAGAACCGACAGCCCCGTGTTGATAAAGATATGCGGATGCGCCTGTAAAGGCGCGGCCAGCAGCATCAAGGACAGGGCAGCGAATATTCTCATGTCGCCTATCTATGCGTAGCCTGCGCCCACTTCAATCAGCATCCTCAGCCCGGCGCGGCGCGAATCAGCCGACCCAGACGTGCAATGCCCTCGTCGATGCCCGCCTCGTTCGTGCGGCTGAAGCTGAGGCGCATGGTGTTTGTGCCGGAGCCATCGGCAAAGAAGGCGTGACCGGGCACAAAGGCCACCCGCTCGGACTTGAGCGATTGCGCCAGAAGATCGGCACAGTTCACCGATTTGGGCAGCTCCAGCCAGATGAACATGCCGCCTTCGGGACGGGTCCATGTCACACCTGCAGGCATATGCGCGGTCAGGGCCGCCAGCATCCGGTCGCGGCGCGACATATAGGCCGCCTTGATCTTGGCCACATGGGCATCGAACTGCGCGTTTGCCACCGTGGCAATCGCCATCTGGTTGATGGTGGAGCTGTGCAAATCCGCCGCCTGCTTCAACAGAACCAGCTGGCTGATCACCTCCGCCGCGCCACAAACCCAGCCGACCCGCAGACCAGGAGCAAGTGTTTTTGAGAAGCTGCCACAATAGAGCGTGCGACAAGCATTGATATCACCCTTACGCTCGATCTCGCGCGCCAGCACGGGCGACAGCGCCTCGCCCTCAAACCGCAGCGACTGATAGGCGGCGTCTTCGATCACCGCGATGTCCAACTCGTCGGCCAGATCAATCACCCGCTCGCGCATGGCACTGTCCAGTGTTTTGCCGGTGGGGTTGGCGAAATCAACGGACATATAGGCGAATTTCACACGGCCCGCCCCCGCCGCTTCGGCATAATCCGCAGCCGAGCGGTTTGTCTCGGGGTCGAGCCGGTCATAGCGTGGTTCATAGGCGTTGAACGCCCCCAGTGCGCCCAGATAGGTGGGCCAGCCGACCAGCGCCGTATCACCGGGGCTGAGCAGCAGCTTGCCCAGATAATCCAGCGCTTGCTGCGAGCCGGAAGTGATCAGGATGTTGTCACGGGTGCAGGGAATGCCAAGGCGCGCCATCTCGCCCACGATCCAGTCGCGCAGCGGGGCATAGCCTTCGGAAACGGAATATTGCAGCGCAGTCGCCTGATTTTCAGGGCTGAGCGCGTCCGAGAACGCCTCCTTGAAAGCCTCATGCGGGAACAGGTCAGGATCAGGGATCCCCCCCGCAAAAGAGATGATATCAGGCTGGTCCAGCAGCTTGAGAAGCTCGCGGATTTCGCTGGCTTTCATGCGGCTGTTGCGTGTTGCGAATATCTGCTGCCAGTCCATCTGTTCCTCCCCGAACGTCGATGAGAGGTACAGAGCACGGATTCGCGATTTAGGTCAATATATATGTCCTATGCGTCCGAAGCGGTCCTAAACACGCCAGCGCAGCACGCGCCGCTCCAGCATCCCGATCACGGAGGACACCGCCACCCCCAGCACCGACAGGATCACCACACCGGCAAACAACCGCTCCAGATCATAGAGACTGCCCGCCTGCAAAATATACGCCCCGATCCCGTAGCGTGCGCCCAGCATTTCAGCAGCAACCAGCAGGATGATGGCAATGGTGAGCGAGATGCGCAGCCCCGACAGAATACCGGGCATCGCCCCCGGCAACACGATCTTGCGCACGATGGACCACCACGACAGCCCAAAGCTTTGCCCCATGCGGATCAAAGTGCGATCCACATTATCAACGGCGGCATAGGTGGCCACCACGGTGGGGGTAAAGGTACCAAAAGCGATCAAGGCGTATTTGCTGGCCTCGTCAATGCCGAACCAGATCACAAACAGCGGCAGCAGGGCGATCTTGGGGATCGGGAAAATGGCGGCGACCAGTGGCACCAGCCCCGCGCGGGCATAGGCAAAGAGACCAATCATGACCCCCACAGCAATGCCCGTGGTGGCCCCCATCGTGGCACCCACCGCCAGACGGCTGAGCGAAGGGAGCAGGTGTTGGAACAACGCGCCGCTTTGCCACAGCTCACCAAATGTCGCCAGCACATCGGAGGGTTTGGGCAGCGTCAGCGCGGATATCCAGCCGCTCTGCGTGCCCCATTCGGCCAAGGCAATCAGCAGCACAAACACCGCGATGCCGATGCCGCGCACGCGTTTCGGTGCAAAGCCGCCACCGCGAAAGGGAACCTGATCAGACATGCATCAACTCCGCATCTGCCGCCGCTGCCTCGTCACGCATCAAGCCCCAGAGGTGCTTTTGCTGCGCATCCAGCGCGGGATCGCCGTAGGCGCGGTCCTCCAGCGGGGTGTCAATCTCGACAATCTCTCGCACCTCACCGGGGCGGCGCGACAGCACGATAATGCGGTGGCCCAGCCGCACGGCCTCGGCCAGATTATGGGTGACGTAAACGGCGGTGAAAGGCGTCCGCGTCCACAGGCCCACCAGATCATCCATCAGGAGCTCCCGCGTCTGGCTGTCAAGGGCGCTCAGCGGCTCGTCCATCAGCATCACGGCGGGGTTTACGGCCAGCGCGCGGGCAATCGCCACACGTTGCTTCATGCCGCCCGACAGCTGCTTGGGCAGCGCATCCGCAAAATCCGTGAGCCGTGTACGGGCAAGTACATCTGCAATGATTGCGCCCTGATCGGGGAGCTTATGATCCTCCAGCACCAGCGCCACATTGCCCGCCACCGTACGCCACGGCAGCAGTGCGAAGTCTTGGAAAATATAGGTGAGCGCGTTCAGGCATCCTTGCGGCGGCTGGCCCAACTGGCGTACCGCCCCTTGCGTGGGCTGCTCCAGCCCTCCTAACAAACGCAACAACGTGGATTTGCCACAGCCTGACGGCCCAACAATGCAAGTGATCCGCCCCGACGGAATATCGAGCGAAATATCGCGCAGCACATCCACATCGCTATAGCGGTGGGTGACACTGTCCAGCTTCAAATCCATTCCGTTCTCCCAAGTAAAAAGGCCGGACGCTACCGCCCGGCCCTTCGCATCAAATCACTGCGATCAGGCGCCTACAGTCTCGACGTAGGAGGTATCAACCAAGGTCTCCAGCGTGATGTCCTTGCTCACCAGACCCTCGGACTGGAACCACTCCAGCTGGTCGCGCACGGAGGCCAAATTCAATTTGCCCCCCTCGTTGATCCGCATAGTGCCATTGATGATCGACGGCGCTGCCTTCTCGCGCGGGCGATCCGTGTAGACGTATTTGTGCAGCAGATCGACCATCGCCGCCTCACCGTCATCGCCGCCGGTGCGCGCAATCATCGCGGCGTTATAATCTGCCACACCTTTGGAATAGGCGGCAATGTAATCCTGTGTCATCTGCCGCTCGTCCGCCGCATTTTTCGCCGAGGCACAGAGCGTTGTCACCTGATACTCGGGCAGATAAGTCGCAACATCCCCGATAATGTGCACCGCACCCGACCCCGCCAGCGGCTTGGCGATATGCGGCACGATGGACCACGCGTCGATCTGGCCGGACTTCAGCGCACCAATGATCGCACCGACCTTCTGCAGCGGTACAAACTCGAGCGAGATACCCTCGGCTGCGGCCATTTTAGCGCCCTGATACTGGAAGGACGATCCCGCCGTGCTGATCCCGTAGCGCTTGCCGTCCAGCATCGCGGGCGTGGTGATGCCCGCCTGAAACGCGGCGTCGGAAACCAGAATTTTCTGTCCGTCGATACCCTGCTCTTCGCTCAGCGCGCCGCCGATCACTTTGACAGCCCCCTTGTCGGCCAATGACACCAACCCGCCGGAAATCGCCGCCACGGCATAATCCACATCGCCAGAGGCCATCGCCACGGCCATCGGCTGTGCCGCCTCGAAGAAACGGATTTCTACATCCATGCCCGCCTCTGTGAAATATCCACGCTCCGCCGCTACAAAAGTGCCCGCATGGCTGGTAAAGCTGAGCGCCCCCAGCACAATCTTGCGTCCCTGCGCGATTGCAGGTGCTGCAAGCCCCAGTGCCGCTGCGGATGCGGCGATGCCGCCGAGTGTCGCGCGACGTGTCAGAATGGTCATCATCTATTCTCCCGATTATATCTGCACGCAACTTGCGCCCGTACTTCCCCCCAAGTCAAGCAATCCGCAAAGATCATGACACGCGCCAACCCCTTGCACCCTTTTCCATATCACAATCCGCCGATTGCTACAGACGCCGTCCCCCGTTATCAGGGAGCAACCCCCACTCAAAAGGCTGCCACTCATGTCCTTCGACCGTTCCATCAAAATCGCACCCTCCATCCTTGCCTCCGACTTTGCCAATTTTGGCGTGGAATGTGCCGCCGTTGAGGCGCAAGGCGCAGACTGGATTCATGTGGACGTAATGGACGGGCATTTTGTGCCCAACATCACCTTCGGTGCCGCAACTTGCGCCGCCATCCGCCCGCACATTAAAGGTGTGATGGACGTGCATCTGATGATCTCTCCGGTGGATGCCTATATCGAGGATTTTGCGCGCGCGGGTGCGGATTTTATCACCGCGCACGTCGAGGCAACGCCGCACATTCACCGCACCCTGCAAGCGATCCGCGCAACCGGCGCAAAGGCGGGCGTGGCCCTGAACCCCGGCACGCCGGCCTCTGCCGTGGCAGAATTGCTGGACCTCGCAGATCTGGTCTGCGTGATGACCGTGAACCCCGGTTTTGGCGGGCAGAAATTCATCGACATGAGTGCCAAGATCAAAACCCTGCGCGAGATGATCGGGGACCGGCCCGTGCATATCGAGATCGACGGCGGTGTTGATCCGGTGACCGCGCCAATCGTTACGGCAGCGGGTGCCGATGTGCTGGTGGCAGGCTCCGCCGTGTTCAAAGGCGGTTCTGTCAGTGATCCGTCCCCCTACGGCAAAAACATCCGCGCAATCCGCGCAGCAGCCGCAGGCGTTTACGTTTAAGGCGCGAGGAGCACCCGCAAGGGGGAGCGAGGAGCGCGTTCGGGCCTAAGGCAGCTGGTCCGCGAACGTCTCGATCATTTTGTGCTTGAGCAACTTACCCGTGGGGGCCGCAGGCAGCACCGTGGTCAGTATAATGTGCTTGGGCAGTTTATAGCCCGCCAAACGTTCCTTGATGAACGCACGCAAGGCCGCCACGTCCGGTCTATCGGTGTCTGACACCTGAACAAAGGCCAGCACTTCCTCGTCGCCATCCTTGGTCCGGCCCACCACAGCAGACTGGATCACTTGCGGATGATCATTCAGCGCTGCCTCCACCTCCGGCGGATAGACATTAAAGCCGCCGTGAATGATCAGCTCTTTCGAGCGGCCCAGAATATAGAGTCGCCCCTCCGCGTCGATCTTGCCCAGATCACCTGTATGCAGCCAGCCCTCGGCATCCAGCGCCTTAGCCGTCTCCGCATCGTTGCGGTAATAGCCCTTCATCAGATGCGGGCCGCGCACCATCACTTCGCCCTCGTCCACCCCGTTGCCGCCCGCCGCATCCACATCAATCCGCGCTTGCGTACCGGGTGTGACCGGCCCCACGGAAATATCGGGCGAGCCGATGGGGTTGTCGGTCGCGGACGCGCCCGAGGATGTCTCGGTCATGCCAAAGCCGTTTTGCAACGGCAACTCGTAGAAGGCTTCCGCCTTGCGCTTCCACGCGGGGTCCAGTGGCGCGCCGCCAGACGAGACATAGCGCACCGTGGGCGAGGCCAGCCGCGGCATGCCCTGCTCCTTGGCGTATTGCATCACCATCGCGTGCATCTGCGGCACAGCGGGAATAATCGTCACGCCGTTCATCGCCGCCTCAAACAGCTTTTGCGCCGAAAACCGCGCTTCTATCTTCACATGCGCGCCAGTGTGACAGGCGCCCGTCAGGACGGAAACAAGGCCGAAAACATGGCTCATCGGCAGCGCGCCGTAGACCACATCCGTCGGCACCATCCGCCGCAGGTTGCTGGACGAGACGCCGCCGAACCGCACACTGCTGTGCGTCAGCATCACGCCTTTGGGGTCCCCAGTGGTGCCCGTGGTATAGAGCAGTACGGCCACATCGTGCAAAACCGGATCGGGATCGGAGGTGCCTTTGGCCAGCATCAGCGACCCGAAAGCACCCGTAATTTCCTGCGCGCCCATCCGCGTGGCGTGCGCGACCGCATCGGCCGAAACATGCGCCGTCATGACAATGGCTGCGGGCGTTGCGTGTTTGATCACGCGCGCGACTTCGGCTTCGGTCTGGCGGGCGTTGAACGGAATGATAACCGCACCAATTTTCCACGCCGCATGCAGGGTCGCCACAGCGGCAGCGCAATTCTCGACCAGCAACAGCACGCGGTCCGTCGGCTGCACGCCTGCGCTGCGCAAATGCATCGCCAGATCGTCACTGGCGCGGTCCAGCTGCGCATAACTCCAGTGCGCGCCACTTGAATCGCTGAGCGCAGTGCTGTCAGGGGCTGCTGCCACACGGTCTTTCAGAAAATCTTCAACGCGTGCCATGTGGCATACTCCCTGTCATCTGTAATTCGGTCTGCGCTTTTCCAGAAAGGCCGCGATACCTTCAGCGGCTTCAGGCGCACCGGTTGCATAGCCCATTGCATCTTTTTCCACGTCCAGCTGCGCGGCCTCGGTCACGTCATAGGCATGCGCCACCATTTTGCGGATCGCCGCCTGCGCATCCCGTGGACCAGCAGCGAACCGGTCGGCATAGGCGCGCGCTGCCTCCATCGTGCCGCCCGCAGGGGTTAGCGTATTGACCACGCCCAGCGCATGCATCCGCTCCGCCAGTACGGGCTGGGCCAGCATGCACATCTCCATCGACAGCTGGCGCGGCAGGCATCGCGCCAGATGCGCGGTCAGCCCGCCATCCGGCACCAGCCCCGCCTTGACATAGGCCGCGACAAACTTCGCACCTTCCGCCGCCACGATAATATCACAGGCCAGCGCAAAGCTGAGGCCCGCCCCCGCCGCACCGCCTTCAACGGCGGCGATGAACGGCACAGGACAGGCCCGCATGGCGCGGATGACATCGTGCAGCCCGTCAATCCGCGCGCTGCGCTGGTCCAGCGGCATGCCTTGGCTTTTGATCAACTGGTTCAGATCGCCGCCCGCGCAAAAAAACGGTCCTTCAGCTGTCAGGATGATCGACCGGATGCGGCGTTCGGATGCCATCTGGCAAGCCTGCAGGATGCAGGCATATAACTCGGGCGAGAGCGCGCCGCGTTTGTCGGTGTTGCCGTTCCAGATGATCAGGCGGTCACCTGCGTCCTCTAACTGTGCGCTCATGAGAGGCCTCCGTTTATGTCAATTTTTCTTGCGGGACGCGTTTGAACACGCCTGTTGAAGTGGCTACCAAAGTACCGTCCTCGTGGCGTAACTCGGCCGCGATGAACAGCAGGCTGCGGCCGCCACCTGTGACCGTCCCGGTGGCTGTCATGCGCCCCGGACGGCCGGAGCCGACAAATTGCGTGTTCATAGAGACAGTCAGGAACGGCGCCTTGCCTGTCGCGTCCACCGTCAAAGACCCCGTGCTGCCGCTGGCATTATCCAGCAAGGTCACAGCAATCCCGCCATGCAGAACACCGTGGCGATTTGTGTGGTCTTCGGTCACGTCCAGATAACAGCGGCCATGCAGGGGGTCGCGCACATCCACCACATATCCGACAAGGCGTTGGGTGCCGGTCTCACCATGGATGAAACCGGCCTCGACTTCAGGCTGCTGCGAGGGCAATGAAACGCTCCAGATGGTGGTCTACGTCGCCAAAGCGGTGGTCAGCCATGATGATACGCTTGGCAATATGGGCCAGCTCGTATTCTTGAGTCATGGCAATGCCGCCGTGCAGCTGGATGCTCTCTTCGCCCACCAGACGGCCCACGCGGCCAATCAGGTTCTTGGTGGCCGAGACGTGACGCTCGCGCGGGCCACGCGCATGCTCAAGATGGCCGGCAGCCAAAATCACGGCAGAGCGTGCCTGTTCCATTTCGATCAGCAGATCGGAGAAGCGGTGGGCCAGCGCCTGAAACGTGCCGATGGGACGGCCAAACTGCGTGCGTGTGCCAAGGTAGTCTTTGGTCAGACGGCACGCGGTTTCCATCGCACCCAAAGTCTCGGCGGTTTGGGCCACTGTGGCGGCGGCCACGCGTGCTTCGATCGCGTCCGATGCTTTGCCCGCCGCACCCAGACGGGCGGAGGCAGGAACAGTGACATTGTCCAGCGTCACTTCGCCAGCACGCCCGCCCGCCAGCAAGGCATAGCCCTGAACTGTCAGACCTTTGGCGTCTTTGGGAACAAGGAACAGCGAGATGCCATCGGCATCGCCCTGCCCGCCACTTTCACGCGCGGAAACCACAAGCACATCGGCAGCTTCGGCATTGACCACAACGGCCTTGCGGCCGTTCAGGACAAGTTCGCCCTCCTTTTCCGCCGCCGTTGTGCTGACGCGGGTCAGGTCATAACGGCTGGACGGCTCACCATGTGCAAAGGCCAGTTGCAGGGTGCCTGCGATGATCTCCTCGATATGCGCCTGCTGGTCAGCGTTGCCCAGATCCGCGATCAGGCCACCGGCCAGAACAGCCGTATCAAGGAACGGCTCTACCACACCGGCGCGGCCCAACTCCTCGAATACCACGGCAAGGTCGAAACCCTTGCCGCCAAAGCCGCCCTGCTCTTCGGTGAACAGCGCGCCTATGACGCCCAACTCGGCCAGTTCCGCCCAGATATCCGCAGACATCCCAGAGTCCGATTCAAGGATCTTGTTGCGCGTCGCCGTATCATAGCGGTCGCGCAGGAAGCGGCGCAGGGTGTCTTGCAGCATCTGCCGCTCTTCTGTCAGGTCGAAATTCATCTGCTCAGCTTCCCATCGTTACTTTTGCGATGATCCCGCGCTGGATCTCGTTTGATCCGCCGAAGATCGACAGTTTACGGTTGTTGAAATACTTGGCCGCAACGGGGCCTGCGCCCAGTGGATCAGGGATCATGGCGTTGCTGCCTTCAACCGCCTCGGACGCAAACGGCATCGCGTAGACACCTGCTGCACGGCGCGCCAGATCGTTGATCTCCTGACGGATGATCGTGCCTTTGACCTTGAGCATGGAGGATTCAACCCCCGGTGCCTGACCCGCTGCCGCTTTGGAGACGATGCGCAGATTGGTGGTGGACATAGCCATCAAGTCAATCTCGACCTGTGCAACACGCGCCGCAAAATGCGGGTTCTCGATCAGCGGCTTGCCGTTCGACATTTCCGAGCGCGCGATCCGTTTGACGGCTGTCAGGCCCGCTTGCGAAAAGCCGACGCCCGCGATGTTCGTACGCTCGTGCGTCAGCAGATATTTGGCATAGGTCCAGCCTTGGTTCTCTTCGCCCACAAGGTTCTCGATCGGGACCTCGACATCCGTAAACCAGACCTCGTTCACCTCGGGTGTGCCGTCCAGCAGGATGATCGGGCGTACTTCGATGCCCGGTGTGTCCATGTCGATCAGCAAAAAGGAAATACCCTCTTGCTGTTTGACGTCCTTGTCGGTGCGCACCAGACAAAAGATCATGTTCGCGTGCTGGCCCAATGTGGTCCATGTTTTCTGGCCGTTCACGATATAATGCGTACCCGCCGCATTCTTGACAGCCGAAGTTTTCAGGGATGCCAGATCAGACCCCGCACCCGGCTCGGAATAGCCCTGACACCACCAGTCCTCACCGGACAAGATGCGCGGCAGCCAGTAATCGTTCTGCTCTTGGCTCCCGAATTTTTGCAGCACGGGTGCCAGCATACCCAGACCGAACGGCACAATACGCGGGGAAGATGCGGCAGCACTTTCTTCTTCGAAGATATGCTTTTGCACGGCGTTCCACTCGGCACCGCCAAACTTCTTGGGCCAGTTGGGTGCCAGCCAGCCACGCTCGTTCAGGGTCGCGTGCCAGTGCTCCATATCGGCCTTGGTCAGCTCGGCCTTGCCGCGCACTTTGTCTTTCATCTCCGGCGTTACTTTTTCGTCCAGAAACGCGCGTACTTCGCCGCGGAATGCTTCTTCTTCGTCAGAAAAGCTCAGGTCCATGTGGTGTTTCTCCTAATATATCCGTTTATCTTCGCTGAGGGCTTACTTAGTGCCTGCGCGGTTCAAGTCATCAAAACTGCGGCCGTCGGCCACAAGGGTCTTGAGCAAGGGGGCCGGTTTCCAGAACCATGCATCCTCTTGCGCAAAGCGTTCAATATCGGCCAGCACCGTGTCCAGACCTTGCAAATCCGCCCATTTGAGCGGCCCGCCCCGATAGCGCGGGAAGCCGTAGCCGAACAGCAGCACCATATCCACATCGGCGGGGCGTCGGGCGATACCCTCTTCCACAACCTTCGCAGCTTCGTTCACCATCGCACACATGTAGCGTCTGACAATCTCTTCATCGCTGAAATCACGCGGCGTAATTTGCAATTCTTTTTGCTCGGCGGCGATCAGTTCGGGGATTTTCGGGTTCGGCATGCTGGCGCGCTGGCCTTTTTCATAGAGATAGTAGCCCTCGCCGGTTTTCTGGCCGAAATGGCCCTGCTCGCAGAGCTTGTCGATGTAGGTGGGCACGCGCTCGTCCGCGTGACGGTCTGGCGCTTTGCGCTTGCGGGTCATCCAGCCGATATCAAGACCGGCCAGATCGGCCACGGCATAAGGACCCATGGCGAAACCGAAGTCCGTCAACGCGCGGTCAATTTGATAGGGTGAAGCGCCGTCCAGCACCATGTGATCCGCCGCCGTACGGTAGACGGCGAGAATACGATTGCCGATGAACCCGTCACAAACGCCCGCGCGGACCGAGATTTTGCCCAAGCGTTTGCCCAGCGCAAAACCGGTCGCCACAACATCGGGCGCAGTCTTATCAGCAACGACAATCTCCAGCAGCTTCATAACATGCGCAGGCGAGAAGAAGTGCAGCCCGATCACATCCGCAGGACGTGACGTCGCAGCGGCGATTTCGTCCACGTCCAGATAGGAGGTGTTGGAGGCGAGGATTGCGCCCGCTTTGCACACAGCATCCAGCTTGGCGAAGACTTCTTTCTTAACATCCATATTCTCGAACACAGCTTCGATCACCAGATCGACATCGCGCAGGCTGTCGTAGTTAACGGCAAGGGTCAGCGCGATTGTGGTCAGTGCGTCATAATGCGCTTGAGTGATCTTCCCGCGCTTCAACGCACCTTGCAGGTTGCCTTCGATGCGGCTGCGCGCGGCGCTTGCCTGCTCCTCGCCCGTCTCGATCAGGACCACTTGCATCTGCGCCAGCAAGGCCGCCGTGGCAATGCCCGCGCCCATGGTGCCGCCGCCGATCACGCCGATGGCCTGCAACGGGCGGGGGGTGACGCCTTTCAGCTCAGGCAGATTGCTGACTGCACGCTCGTTGAAAAAGGCGTGGATCATGCCTTTGCTCTGGTCACTGTTCAGGAGTTCGATGAACAGGGCACGCTCGGCGGCCATACCTTGGGTAAACGGCAATTCCGACGCGGCCTGCACAGCACGCACGATGGCGCCGTGGTTCATCTGGCCACGCGATTTGGCGACAGCCCCGGCATAGGTGGCATCCCAGTCAATAGCGGCGGGCCCTGCCATGTCGGAGATCGCGCGGCGCGGAGCTGCGGCGCTGACCAGATCCATCGCATAGGCCAGACCAACCTCCTGCGGATCCCCCGCCTCGATCTTGTCAATGATACCCATCTCGAGCGCGGCTGCGGCGCCCACCTGGCCCCCGGTCGTCATGATGTCGATGGCCTTGGCCGCCCCCGTCAGGCGCGACAGGCGCTGTGTACCGCCCGCACCCGGCAGCAAGCCAAGGTGAACCTCCGGCAGGCCGACCTTCGCATCCGGCTGCGCGATGCGGTAATGCGCACCAAGGGCGACCTCAAGCCCGCCACCCAGCGACACACCATGCATGGAAGCCACGACCAGCAGCGGGGAGGACTCAATCCGCGTGCACAAATCCGGTAGGTTCGGCTCCATCGGCGGTTTGCCGAATTCGGTGATGTCGGCGCCCGCGATGAAGGCACGGCCATCGCCCACGATCACCACGGCCTTGATCGCGCTGTCCGCCTCGGCGCGGTCCATAGCATCCGACAGCCCTTGGCGCACAGCTTGGGACAGGGCATTCACCGGCGGGTTCTGGATGCGCAGAACGGCCACGGGGCCATGGGTGGTATAGGATACGGGATCGGACATCAGGTCTCTCCTTGGGGATTAGCCGCGACGGTTCAGCGCGGGAGCGCGGCCGGTGCGGTGTTCGAGTATCTGGACAAGTTTGTGTAATGCGGGGCCCACGTCCTGCTGCATGCGAACACGGGGCAAATCGGCGGGGGTGGCCCCACAAGTGAAGGCCACACACTCTCCGAATTCGCCGGAATAGTAGGGTACGCTGACGGCATTGACCGTACCGGCATAGCGCGTCGCTTCGGGGGCAATGGTGAAGCCTTGGCCGACCAGCTGGTCATAGCCCTCCTGCCGGAACGCTTTCATGTCTTGTGAAGGATCCATCGCATCAAACCGCTCTGCGTCGAGTGCAGCCAGATAGGCCATACCCGAGCTTGACCCGTGCAGCGGGATGCGGTGCCCCGGTTCCAGCCATATGGTGGAGGCCGTGGCAGGTCGCCATGTGCGCACCAGCATCATGCGATCCCCATCGCGCACCGCGATCAGCGCCAGCGTGCCGGTCTGGTCCGCCAGCCGCTGCATGTCATCGCTGACACGGTCCACAAAGCCGACGGCAACCTGCGCCACAGACCCCAGCACAATCGCAGCAGGGCCAAGGCGGAAACGGTCATTACGCCCGCCGTGGCTGAGATAACCCAATTCGCACAGCGTATAGGTCAGCCGCGAGATTGTGGGTTTGGGCAGGCCCGTCCGCTCTGCTATCTGCGCATGGGTCAGGCCGTTGTCACTGGCGCGAAAGGCGCGCAGCACACCCAGACCGCGCGCCAGCGTATTGGTGAATTTGCGATCGGCGCCTGCATCCGTCACCAAACGGCCCCCTTTATGACCGCAGGAGATGCCCAAGGGACTTTGACTGTGGACAAACAAAAAATGAGGCTGCCGCCTTTCGCGTATAATATTTCAAGGACGTTCATGTGTCTACTTATTTCGCTATGCAAAATACTCTTTCATTTTTCTAAGTTGACTACATCTCTTCAAACGCGTCAAGCACAACCAAAAAGTGTCTGATCTGGCTAAAAAAGTGTCTGATCTGGCTACAGGTCCGGCAAAGACAGGGAAATGGCCTGAAGATCGCGGCACGGCATAAATTTCGTGATCCAAAACAAGCCGAACACCGCTGGACGCGGTATGTTTTATCAGGTTCACTGCTTTATCAGTTTTACTGCGATGATGATGATAAGGACAAGGATCACTAATGCCGCTTCTGGACGTATCAGCATTGTCTATCGGGTTCGGTAAAGCGGACCCGGTGGTGCAGGACGTCAGCTTTTCCATAAACGCCGGCGAGACACTCGCGCTGGTCGGTGAAAGCGGGTCCGGCAAGACGCTGACCTGTCGCGCAGTGCTGCGGATTTTGCCAGCGAATGCACAGCTGCGCGGCGGCGCCATCCGGTACGATCACAACGGCACATCCTGTGACATGCTGACCGCCCCGCCCCGCCAGATGCGCAGCCTGCGGGGCGACCGGATCTCGATGATTTTTCAAGAACCTATGCGCTCGCTCTCGCCGCTGCACCGTTTGGGCAATCAGGTGGCCGAAGTGCTGCACCTGCACCAGCGCATCAGCGGGGCCGAGGCCAAAAAGCGCGGGCTGGTGCAGTTTGAACGGGTCGGCTTTCCTGACCCCGAGCGTGCGTGGAACAGCTATCCCTTCGAAATGTCGGGCGGCATGCGCCAACGCGCGATGATCGCGATGGCGATGATCTCCAAGCCCGATCTGCTGATCGCGGACGAGCCGACAACAGCACTGGACGTGACCACGCAGGCGCAGGTGCTGGGCCTGATCAAGGATTTACAGCGCGAAACGGGCATGGCTGTGATCCTTGTGACCCACGATCTGGGCGTCGTCGCAAATATGGCCGACAAGGTGGTCGTGATGCACAAAGGCCGCGTGATGGAGGCAGGCAGCGCGCGCGACGTGCTGGGTGCGCCTGCGCATGGCTATACGCAAAAGCTGTTTTCCGCTGCGCCCGTCATCCCTCAAATCGCCGCCCCTGCCCGCCCGCAAAATCACGATGATCTGATCCTCGAAATCCGCAATGTCACCAAAAGCTTTACCCTGCGCGCAGGCGGTTGGAGCGCGCCACAGGTGATCACCGCCTGCCGTAACGTGGATCTGAAACTGCCACGCGGCAAAACGCTGGCAGTGGTGGGCGAAAGCGGATCAGGCAAAACCACCTGCGCGCGGGTGGCCTTGGGGGCGACCCTGCCCGACAAAGGCGGCGAAGTGCTGTTCACAGCGCGCAGCGGTGATACCCCCATCAACGTGCACAACTTGACATCCGCCCAGCGCCGCCATTTCCAGCGCAATGCGCAGATGGTGTTTCAAGACCCCTATTCCTCGCTGTCGCCGCGCATGCGGGTGCTGGATGCGCTGACAGAACCCGCCGAAATCCACGGCATCGGCACCGCAGCCGAACGGCGCGACAAAGCCGCCGAGATGATCCGCATGGTCGGCCTCAGCCCGGACATGCTGCCGCGTTTCCCGCATGCCTTCTCGGGCGGCCAGCGCCAGCGCCTGTCGATCGCGCGCGCGCTGACGCTTGATCCGCAGCTGCTGGTCTGTGACGAGCCGACTTCGGCGCTGGATGTGTCTGTGCAGGACCAGATCCTGTCCCTGCTGGAGGAAATCCGCGACCGTGCGGGCCTGAGCTATCTTTTCATCAGCCATGATCTGGCCGTTGTCGCGCGCATTGCCGACGAGGTCGCCGTGATGCGCGCCGGTGTGATCGTGGAACAAGCGGCCCCCGACACGCTGTTTTACAACCCGCAGCATCCCTATACACGCGCACTGATCGCCGCACAGCCCACGCCCGATATCAGCCGCCCGATCAACCTTGATCTGGTCGCCAAAGGCGCGGGCAGCCCCGAGGACTGGCCAGAGATGTTCCGCTTTGAAGGCCAGTCCGCCCCTGCCTTGCGGCAACTGGAGCCCGGTCATATGGTGCGTTGCCATGCATAGACTGATCACATGGGGGGCGACACTGGCCTTGCTGGCAGCCCCCGCCTTTGCCCAGAACACACCCGTTCAGGAAAGCAGCTTTTGGGCGGCAGAAGTGAACGCGGGCGATATGCCCCCCGCCGCCCAGCGCGTGCCATCAGAGCCGCTGGTGGTTGATCCGGTGGCCAAGGGGCGCACATTGGGCATTCAGGGCGGCACCCTGCGCACGCTGGTCTCGCGCAGCAAGGATATCCGCCAGATGGTCGTCTACGGCTATGCGCGGTTGGTGGGCTATGCGCCTGATTATACATTGCAACCAGACATTCTGCGCGATGTGACAGTCGAGGAAGGCCGCCGCTATACTTTTCGTCTGCGCCGAGGCCATCGCTGGTCTGACGGGGCGCCGTTCACTTCGGCCGATTTTGCCTATTGGTGGGATAAAATCGCCAATAACGCCGAGATTACACCCTCTGGCCCGCCTGAATGGATGATGGTGGATGGCAAACAGGGCAGCGTGACTTTTCCCGACGCGCAAACAGTTGTGTTTGAATGGGCCACGCCCAATCCGGGTTTCTTGGCGCTGCTGGCACAGGCCAGCCCGCCGTTCATCTACCGCCCCGCGCATTACCTCAAACAGTTTCACGCGGATTTTGCCGATCCGGAATTTCTGGCAGAACAAATCGAGGAGGCCCGCGTGAGCAGCTGGGCTGCCCTGCACAACAAACGCGATGCAATGTACCAGTTCGACAACCCAGACCAGCCGACATTGCAGCCCTGGATGAATGCCTCGGGCGAGCCTACGTCGCGCAATATTTTCGTGCGCAATCCGTATTTCCACCGCGTTGACACTGCCGGCACACAACTGCCCTATATCGACATCGTCGAGATGACCGTGGTCGGCAGCGGCTTGATCGCGGCCAAAGCCAACGCGGGCCAAGTGGACCTGCAAGCGCGCGGCCTTGATTTCCGCGATGTGGCGATCTTGAAAAAGGGCGAGGTCGAGGGGGGCAAATACCGCACCCTGCTCTGGCCCAACGGCACGGCCAGCCAGATTGCTATTTATCCCAACCTCAATTTTGCCGATCCGGTCTGGCGCGAAGTCATGCGCGATGTGCGTTTTCGCCGCGCACTCAGCCTTGGCATTGACCGGCGCATGATCAACCGCGCGCTCTATTTCGGGATGGCGGATGAGGGCGGCATGACAGCACTTGCCAGCAGCCCGCTGCACAATCCCGCCGATCTGCAAGCATGGTCGCGGCTGGACATTGATTATGCCAACGTCCTGCTGGACCAGATGGGCCTGACAGAACGCACCCCGAACGGTCTGCGCAAACTGCCAGATGGCCGCCCGATGGAGTTTGTGATCGAGACCGCAGGCGAGCGGCAGGAAGAAGAGAACGCGCTGACCATCATCACCGACACCTGGCGCGATCTGGGCATCCGCCTGATCATGCGCCCGCTGGACCGCGACATTCTGCGCAACCGGATCTACGCGGGCACCGGCATGGCCGCCGTCTGGTACGGCTGGGACAACGGCCTGCCCCGCGCCGAGACCTCCCCTGCCTATCTGGCACCGACCCAGCAGGAATTCTTTGCATGGCCAAAATGGGGCCAGTATTTCCAGACGATGGGACAGGCAGGCGAGGCGCCGGATATGGACGCGCCCAAACGCCTGTTGCAGCTGGAATGGGACTGGGCCCATACCGATGATCTGGCGGAGCGGACTGCCATCTGGGCCGAGATGCTGGCCATCCATGCCCAGCAGCAATTCGCCATCGGCATCCTGTCCGGCGCGCCGCAACCCGTTGTCGTCTCCAGCCGCCTGCGCAATGTGCCTGACGTGGGCATTTGGGCCTATGATCCGGGGGCGCATTTTGGCATTCACCGCATGGATGAATTCTATTTCAGTGATGCCTTCATGCAGGTGAGCGAATGATCCTGATCCTACGCTATGCCATTACCCGCTTTGCCACGATGCTACTAACGCTGTGGATCGTGTCGATCCTTGTGTTTGTGATCATCAACCTGCCGCCCGGTGACTACCTCAGCAACCAGATCGCAGAGCTGCGCGCGACGGGTCAGGCCGAAGGCGTGGCCAAGGCGGAATTCCTGCGCACGGAATACGCGCTCGACCGCGCCTTGTGGGAACAATACATGATCTGGGCAGGCTTCATGCCCGGCAGCCAAGGCTTCTTTGGCCTCATTCAAGGCAACTTCGGATGGTCGTTCGAATTCGACCGCCCCGTGGCCGAGATTGTCGGTGATGCCCTGTGGCTGACGGTTCTGGTGAACCTCGCTGCCGTGCTGTTTGTCTATGCCGTCGCCCTGCCGCTGGGCATATTGGCAGCCGCCAAGTCCGAGACATGGGTGGATTATACCGCCGGTTTTGTCGGCTATCTGGGCCTTGCCACGCCCAACTTCCTGCTGGCGCTGATCCTGTTCTACTACGGTCATAAATACTTCGACCTGCCCATCGGCGGTTTGATGTCGCCCGAGTTCGAGGGCGAGCCGATGTCATGGGACAAGGTGAAATCCATCCTGATCCACCTGATCGTGCCCACCTTTGTGATCGGCACCTCGGGTGCTGCCGCGATGATGCAACGCCTGCGCGCCAATATGCTGGATGAGCTAAGCAAACCCTATGTGGAAACTGCAATCGCCAAGGGCATGAAGCCCGCCGCGATGCTGCGCAAATACCCCCTGCGCATGGCCTTCAATCCCTTTGTCGCAGACATCGGAAACCTGCTGCCCGCCATGATATCCGGCTCCGTCCTTGTATCGGTTGTGCTGGGCCTGCAAACCATCGGGCCATACCTGCTGACAGCACTCAAATCCCAGGACCAGTTTCTGGCCGCTTTTGTGCTGATGTTTGTGGCCCTGCTGACCTTGATCGGGACGATGATATCGGACGTACTGCTGATGCTGCTTGATCCGCGCATCCGCATGGGAGGGCGCGAGGAATGAGCATCCAGCCCGACAACCGCTTTGTGGATACGCGGCCCTGGACCGACACCGCCGACCTTTCCGCGCCCGAGCGCGCCGACTTCGATGCGCCCGCGTGGCTGCTGGTCTGGCGCAAGTTCCGCCGCCACAAACTCGGGCTGATCTCGGGCCTGTTTTTGCTGCTGTGCTACCTGATCCTGCCCGTCGCAGGCTTTGTAGCCCCCTACACCGCGAACGAGCGGAGCGCGGATTATCTGTACCACCCGCCACAAGACATCAACCTGTGGCACGAGGGCAGCTTCATCGGGCCTTTTGTCTATCCGAGCACAGCCGTGGCTGATCTTGAAAACTACCGCTGGCGCTATGACATCGACACCACTCGCCCCCTGCCGCTGCACTTCTTCTGCGAAGGCAGCGCCTACAAAATCGCAGGCCTCATCCCCTCCGACACGCACCTGTTCTGCGCCCCCGAAGGGGCAACTGCCTTCCTGTGGGGCTCAGACCGCCTTGGCCGCGATGTGTTCAGCCGCATCCTTTACGGCGCACAGCTGTCGCTCACGGTCGGCATCATCGGCATCACGGTCAGCTTCATACTCGGCATCTTCTTCGGCGCCGTTGCGGGTTATTTCGGGGGGCGAACCGACTGGACAATCAACCGCGCCATCGAAATCCTGCGCTCGCTGCCGGAACTGCCGCTCTGGCTCGCCCTCTCGGCGGCAGTGCCCTCCAACTGGGGGCCCGTGGCCGTGTTCTTCATTATCTCGATCATCCTTGGCATCCTCGACTGGCCCGGCCTTGCCCGTGCCGTGCGCGCCAAATTCCTGAGCCTGCGCGAAGAAGAATACGTCCGCGCCGCCGAGATGATGGGCGCCAGCCCTGCGCGCGTGATCCGCCGCCACCTGCTACCCAACTTCATGAGCCACCTGATCGCCTCCGCCACGCTGTCGATCCCTGCCATGATCCTCGGCGAGACCGCTCTGAGTTTCCTTGGCCTCGGCCTGCGCGCGCCCGCCGTCAGCTGGGGTGTCATGCTGAATGATGCCCAAAACCTCGCCAGCATCGAGATTTACCCGTGGACAGCCATCCCCATGCTGCCCATCATCGTGGTCGTCCTGGCCTTCAACTTTCTGGGCGACGGCCTGCGCGCCTCCCTCGACCCCTACCGCACATAAAAACGGGAGCACGCGGCCCCCTTCCTTTTTTCATTTTGCCTAAAAACTCTGGAGAGCGCGAGAGGCAGCGCCTCTCGCATATTTCTGACGGGCTAAATACCCGTTCGAAATATCTCAGTCGTACCAGCCTCCCATTTTCACCTGAATACCTGCGCCCACAAGTGCCGCAAATTCCGAAGGATCCTGCGTACCATTGTCACGACCACGGTAGTGGTAAGGATAGACGTAAACCGGCTTGAACTCCGCCACGGCAGATGCTGCCGCTTTGGCATCCATGGTGAACGGCAGATTCATACAGACAAATGCCAGATCAATGTTTTCGAGCGCGCGCATCTCCGGCGTGTCCTCGGTATCGCCGGAGACATACACGCGGAAACCGTCAAAATTCAACACATAGCCGTTGTCGCGACCCATGGGGTGAAAGTTCTTGCGCTCTTCGGTGATGTTATAGGCAGGTATCGCATCAATGCTCAGTTCTTTGAACACGGCAGCGCCGCCATTTTCAACTGCGCTTGCTTTCGCCTGCATTGCCTCCGGCAGCATGGCAAACACAGCGGGGTTTGCGATGATTTGGGTGCCCTCGCCCACAATCGCATCCAGCGTTCCCTGATCATAGTGGTCGCCGTGCTCGTGCGTGATCAACACCAGATCGGGTGCAGGGAAGGCGCTGTAGGCCTCGGCGCCGCCTACCGGATCCACATAGATCACGCCAACCGGCGTCTGCGCCACAAACGAGGCATGGGACACCGGCATAATTGTGATCGGACCTGCGGGTGTCTCGAACGCATCGCCGCTGTGCCCGTCTGCGCGTGCAGCGTAAGGCAAGATCGTGACGGCGCCCGCAGCGGCAGCAGTGGTCAGCATGAACTGGCGGCGTGATGGAGTGGTAAAATTTGGCATTATTTTCTCCCGGGGTGACACGTTATTTATGAATATGAAATAGACCCCGCCCCCGCGTGATCAACCCCTAGCGGTCATCGCCGGTGCTTGCACCGCCCGCTTCGATATCCTCCTCGAGGGACGCATGGGCTGCCGCTGCCACCTCGCGCTTTTGATCTTCGGTCAGGTCGGCGACCTTGCCATCCGCCAGCCGCACAGTCACTTCGCGATGTGCAAACTTAATACCTTCTTGCAAGAAGAGCGCGCGAATGTCCTCGTAGACGCGTTTGCGCACCAACCATTGATCACCGGGTTTAGTCATGAATTTAACGCGGATGATCATGGCGCTGTCCTGCATCTCTATCACGCCCTGAGACTTCAGTGGCGCGATAAAATTCTGCCCGATGACCGGATCGTCCAACAGCGCCTCGCCCAGCTTTTTAATTAGCTTGCGCACTTTCTCGACGTCGGTGTCATAGGTCACGCGCAGCGGCAGCTTCATAATGACCCAATCACGGCTGTAATTGGTCATCACCTGCAATTCGCCAAACGGGATCGTATGCAACGCGCCCAAATGGTGGCGCAGCTGGAACGAGCGGACAGAGATCTTCTCGACCGTGCCTTTGACGCCGCCCACATCCAGATATTCGCCTTTGCGGAACGCATCATCAAAGAGGAAAAACGCCCCCGCAAAGATATCACGCACAAGGGCTTGAGAGCCGAAGCCAACGGCAATGCCCACAATACCCGCGCCCGCAAACAACGGCCCTACATTGATCCCCACCTCTGACAGCACGATCAGGATGATCGTAACCACCACCACGATCAGCGTGAAGTTTCGGAACAATGGCAACAGGGTCGCCAGACGCGAAGCAGAGGAGGCACCACCTTCGTCTCCCGGTTCTGCCGCGACTTCGTCGGAAGATTCCTCAGCGATTTTGGTATCAATCCAGATGCGGAATGCATGATAGACCACGTAGCCGATGAAGATAATAATGATGATGTCCAGCAGCCGGTCCAGCGCGGATTCCACCATGCGCGCCCCGTCATTGTCCCAAATGTAGAAAAATGCATAGAGGCCCGCGACAAAGGCAAGGATGCCCGCCACCCGCCGCGCCAATGCTTCAAAGCTGGCCAATACGCGCCGCTGCTGCGCATTTTGCGCAGCAGCGGCGGACAACATTGCGTGTTCGGCCTGTGTCAGATTGGCGAAATCCAGATTATCCTGAGGCGCAACAGGCTGTGCAGGCTCTATCCGCGCGGCCAGCGGGCCTGCGGGGATGCCCGCCTCCAGCGCATCTTCTTGCGCGGCATCAGGGTCGGGGTCGACAACGGGGTCGACATCGGGATCGGGCCCCTCTTCGCGCAACTCGCGGCGGGCATGGGCGTCGGCTTCCAGACGTGCCTGCTCGGTTGCCTCGAAGTCTGCCTGTTTCTCGCGGATCAGACGCATCACCCGCGCCCGGGCAAAGCCACGCTCGATCCCGTAGTTCACGACACCGTAGACCACAATAATAGAGATCAGGATGCCGTAAGCGCCCGCGATCAACGGAATGGAACTGGGATTTTCAAGAACCAGATCATAGGTCAGCTCGAACCACGCAAAAAAGACATAGGCGATCACAACCGGCGCCCAGAGGCGCGACAACAGCCGCAACAATATGCCAACGCCAAGGGGATCTTTGCCCTGAAGAAGCGCGCCCGTGATGGCGCGGCGGTTGACCAGCACCAGCAACACGTTCAGCAAAACCACAGCCGCAGAAAGTAGTGCAGCGATCAGCGCATAAACATCATAATTCAAACCCAGCTCGCCGATCCAGATGCCAAACAGGATCGCACAGATGTCAAAGCTGCCCAGCACCCACAGCCAGCGGTGCAGGCGTTTTGCATCACGATCGTTCAACACGGGGATGCGGTATTGCGCCAGAAACGGCGAGAGGATCATCCGCCACAGGCCCGCCACCACACGACAGCAGAAATAACCGATGTTGATCAGGGTAACGGTAAACTGCACCGCACTATCAGTAAGCGGCGGAAAAAAGACGACACCCAGAACATATGCCACAAGCATCGAGACCAGCATGGCACAAAGGCCCATGAAAAAGCGAAACAGCAAAAACGGCATTTTCTCGGCATAGCCTGTCGGGTTCTGCAATATCCGGTTCACAACAAAGCGTTTCACCACACGCTTGCCGAAAACTTCCCGCTCGACCACGATGCCCACGCCAAACAGCATCAGACTAAGCACCAGTATTTTCACGAACAGCATGATCGTACCGTCAGGCGAGGCAGCCCGCAGGATATAGAGCACCTCGTTGATCGCCGCAGGCAACTGCGACAACCGCTCAATCAGGGCATCGCGCAGGCGGTCCGCATTTTCCTGTGCTTTCATCAGGCGTGAGGCCTGCTCCATCGGTGACAAGACCTCTGCAGCCGGCCCGCCCCTGACTTGAGAGATAACAGTGCCTTGGGCATCCACCACTATGATGCCAATTCCGTCACGCGCGGCTTTGGCCAGTGTCTCGGCCAGGTTTTGCGGCACGGTGGCCTGATCTGCGGCGGGCACCGCTTGCGCAGCAACCGGCGCGGCCACCGCCAGCATCGCCCAGCACAGGGCGGCCATCAGCATGCGGTACATCATTGCGCCCATCCCCTATCGTGACCGGCACGTTGCCCGACCTCACACAGACGTGACGCTACGGGTTTACCCTGCGCATTGCAATTGCAGCAGGTCTGCCCACGTTACAGATAAGGCAGGCAGTCTTGTTTGCCGATCCATGTTTTACATCCCTCCGGTTTTCGTGTCATAGCAGAGCACGAGCCGGTGTCGTATTGCCTGTTTTATATGTTGTCAGAGGACTGTTTTATGACCCCCATTGCCCGGACCGACCGGATTGCCGTTTTGGGCCTCGGCTATGTCGGGCTGCCACTGACGCTGGCGCTTGCGCGCGCCGGCTTTGATGTGCTGGGGTTTGACACGCATGCCCCCGTGATCGACGCGCTGTGCGCAGGGCGTGACCCCAACGGCGAGATTGCACCAGAGAAAGTGGCCATCACAACCGCGCGGTTTTCCCATGACGCCGCCGATCTGGCGGGGCGCACTGCGTTTATCATTGCCGTGCCCACCCCCATCACCGATGCCAAAGCCCCCGATCTGGGTCCGATCCTTGGGGCCTGCGCCAGCATCGCGCCACATCTGACAGAGGGCGCATTGGTGGTGCTGGAAAGCACGGTCTATCCGGGCGTCACAGAAGAAATCTGCGGCCCTGCCCTGTCTGCGGGCAGCGGATTAGCAGCAGGCACCCAGATCAAGCTGGCTTATTCGCCCGAGCGGGTGAACCCCGGCGATGCCGAGCATTCCATGGAGAACGTGATCAAGATTATCGCGGCACAGGATGCTGAAACGCTCGACCGCGTCGAGGCGATCTATGCGCCTGTGGTCAAGGCGGGTCTGCACCGCGCCTTCTCTATTGCCACCGCCGAAGCCGCAAAAGTGATCGAGAACACGCAGCGGGATCTGAACATAGCACTGGTCAATGAATTTGCGCTGATATTCGAGCGTTTGGGCCTTGATACGCTTGAGGTGTTGGAGGCCGCCGGAACCAAGTGGAACTTTCTGCCCTTTCGTCCAGGCCTTGTCGGCGGGCATTGCATCGGCGTTGACCCCTATTACCTGACCTATCGCGCGCAACAGCTGGGCTATCATCCCGAGGTGATCCTTGCAGGCCGGCGCATCAATGACGCCATGGGCGCGCATGTGGCGCAGACGCTGGTCAAGAATATGCTGAAACGCGGCATCGGGGTGCGCGGCGCAAAGGTGCTGATCCTTGGCTATACTTTCAAGGAAAACTGCGAAGACACCCGCAACACCCGCGTGGCCGATATTGTGGCCGAGTTGGGCGAATATGCGGTGCAGGCGGTGGTGCATGATCCATGGGTCGGGGCGGAGCGGTTGCGCGCGGCGCATGGCGTCGAGGCGGTGGAAACGCCCAAAAACGGCGCCTATGACGCGATAATCGTGGCCGTTGGGCATCGCGAATTCGTCGAAATGGGCAGCGAGGCCATTCGCGCCTATGGAAAAGACGGTGCGGTGCTGTACGACATCAAGGGAATATTTGGCAAATCGGGCAGTGACCTGAGGCTATAAGCCAGCCAAGATCGACGGAAAGACAGTTTATGCCGCAACAGGCCATCGCCAACGCCACCGCCCGCGCACCTTCGCGCAGGGTGATGCTCTACAGTCACGACACTTTCGGCTTGGGGCATCTGCGCCGCTCGCGCGCGCTGGCCACGGCGCTGACGGCGGGGGACAAGACGGCCTCCGCGATTATTCTCACCGGATCCCCAGTGGCAGGGCGGTTCACGTTTCCCGAACGGGTCGACCATATCCGCCTGCCTGGTGTCACCAAACTGCCTGACGGGTCTTACGTCAGTTCGACACTGGGAATGGATATCGACAGCACCACAAATCTGCGCGCAGGGCTGATCCAGTCGGCGGTCGAGCAATACAAGCCCGATCTGCTGATTGTGGACAAAGAACCCACAGGCTTTCGCGGAGAGCTGTTGCCGACGCTGGAATGGCTGCAAGAGCAGGGCCATTGCCGCGTTGTGCTGGGCCTGCGTGATGTGCTGGACGAACCCGAAGTACTGGCCGCCGAATGGGCGCGCAAAGGCGCTGTAAAAGCTGCCGAGGCCTATTACGACGAATTCTGGGTCTACGGCGTTGAAGATGTTTATGACCCCACCAAAGGCCTGCCGTTCAGCGATGCGACCCGCGCGCGCATGCACTACACCGGCTATCTGCGCCGCACCCTGACCGACAGCGCCGATGTACCCAACAAGCCCTATATCCTCATCACGCCGGGCGGCGGTGGCGACGGTGCCGCGATGGTCAGCCTTGTGCTGGACGCCTATGAGGCCGACCCCGATCTGGGCCCACATGCCATGCTGGTCTACGGCCCGTTCCTATCAGGCGATGTGCGCGATGCAATGGATGCCCGCGTGGCAGCCTTGGGCGGACGCGTCACTGCCACAGGCTTTGACAGCCGGATCGAGGCACTGTTTGCAAAGGCAGAGGGCGTCGTCTGTATGGGCGGGTACAACACCTTCTGCGAAGTGCTCAGCTTCGATCAGCGCGCGGTGATTGTGCCGCGCACAGTGCCCCGTTTGGAACAGTGGATCAGGGCCAGCCGCGCCGAGGAGTTGGGGCTGGTGCGCATGCTGGACGATGGCCGTGACGGGATGACTGTCGAGGCAATGATTGCCGCGATCCGCGCGCTGCCGACCCAACAAAAACCGTCACAGGCAGGCGCCGATGGTCTGCTGGACGGGCTGAATGTCGTGGTTGCACGGGGCCGCGCCCTCATGGACCAAAAGGAGTGAAGCTATGACCAAACTCGCCATTGTCGTCAAAGGCTGGCCGCGCCTGTCCGAGACCTTTATCGCGCAAGAGCTTGTGGCGCTTGAGGAGGCTGGCCTGAACTTTGATCTGTGGTCGCTGCGCCATCCGACCGATATCAAGACCCACCCGCTGCATGACCGCCTGCGTGCGCGCGTCCGCTATCTGCCCGAATACCTGCACGAAGAGCCGCGCCGCGTGCATGAGGCGATGGGCGCTGTGACCGCACTGGCCGGTTTTGATGCCGCAGCCGAAGCCTATGCCCGCGATCTGGCGCGTGATGATACAGCCAACCGCCGCCGCCGCTGGGGGCAGGCCTGTGTGCTGGCCCATGAGGCGGGAGAGGGGCTTGAGGCGCTCTATGCGCATTTCCTGCACACGCCTTCATCGGTGGCACGTTATGCTGCGATTTTGCGGGGCCTGCCGTGGTCCTTCTCGGCGCATGCCAAGGATATCTGGACATCGCCCGAGTGGGAGCTGCGCGAAAAGCTGTCAGAGGCCAGCCATGGCGCGGCCTTTGGCGCGACCTGCACGGGATTCGGGGCGGAACATTTGCAAGCGCTGGCCGATACGCCCACCCGCGTTGATCTGGTTTATCACGGGCTGGATCTTGCGCGTTTTCCTGCCGCACCCGATCAGGCTGTGCGCTCTACGACTGCGCCTTTGCGTATGATGTCCGTGGGACGGCTGGTGGAAAAGAAAGGCTTTGACACGCTGATCGACGCGCTGGCGCTGCTGCCGCAAACGCTGAACTGGCACTGGACCCATATCGGCGGCGGCCCGCTAGATGGCGTGATGCGTGCGCGCGCCGATGCGGCGGGGCTGTCGGACCGGATCACCTGGCGCGGGGCCTGTGATCAACCGGACGTGATTGCCGCCATGCGCGCGGCCGACCTGTTTGTGCTGCCCTCGCGCATTGCTGCGGACGGCGACCGTGACGGGCTGCCAAATGTATTAATGGAAGCGGCCAGCCAGCTGTTGCCGATCCTCTCTACTCCCGTCTCTGCCATCCCCGAATTCATCACGGACGGCACACACGGGCTGCTGGCCCAAGACACGCCGCAAGCCTTTGCCGAAGCCATGGCGCGTGTGGCCGCTGATCCGGCCCTTGGCCCGCGTCTGGCGCAGGCGGCGCATACGCGCCTGCATGCCGATTTCACCATGGCGCCCGGCATTGCCCATCTGGCCAAACGCCTGCGCGGCATCCTGAAACACGCCTGATGCGGCTGGCCTTTTATGCACCGCTGAAACCGCCCGCAGATCCTGTGCCGTCGGGGGACCGCGCAATGGCGCGCGGGGTGATCGCGGCACTTGAATATGCAGGGGCGCAGATTGATCTGGCCGCAACATTTCGCAGCCGCGACGGGGCGGGCGATGCCACGGCGCAGGCTCACCTGATCGCGCAGGCAGAGGCCCTGCTGCCGCAGATCATTGCGACAGGCCGCAGCAACGGATGGCAGGCATGGATCACCTATCACAGTTATTACAAAGCCCCCGATCTGATCGGCGCGTCAGTGGCCCGCGCGCTGGATATTCCCTATCTGCTGATCGAAGCAACCCGCGCGCGCAAGCGTCTGGGCGGCCCTTGGGATGCTTTTGCCCAAGCGGCCGAGGCTGCCTGTGATGCGGCGGATGTGGTCTTTTACCTGACACAGCGCGATCACGAGGCGCTGGCGGCTTATGCGCCGCCCAGCCAGCACCTTGTTCATCTGCGCCCCTTCCTGACCCGAGCGGATCTACCGGATGCGGCACAGGGCGCGCACCTGCTGGCTGTCGGGATGATGCGCATGGCAGCCAAGCTGCCCTCTTACGATCTGATCGCACAAACTATGGCGCTGCTGCCGGATACCACCCGACTGGAGATCGCTGGCGATGGCCCTGCCCGTGCACAGGTGCAGGCGCTGATGGCCCCTTTCGGCAGCCGTGTCCGGTTCCTTGGCGCGCTGGACGAAGGCGCGCTTGCGCGGGCCTACGCGCGGGCCGGTGTGCTGATCTGGCCGGGTGTGGACGAGGCATTCGGCATGACCTATCTGGAAGCGCAGGCCTACGGGTTGCCGGTGATTGCCCAAGACCGCGCCGGCGTGCGCGACGTGCTGTATCCCCGCGCCTATCCTTCGGTCACGGAGGGCGGGGAGGGTCTTGCGGCCTTGGCACTCTCGCCACATCCTGCGGCGATGGATATACGGAGGCACATCCGCGCGCATCACTTGCTGCCCGCCGCTGCTGTGACCCTGCGCGCCGGTTTGGTGCAGGCGGGTGTCACATGATCCGGCTTGCCTTGCTGCGTCACGGCCATACCGCGTGGAACCGCGCAGGCCGTATTCAGGGGCGCAGCGACATTGCCCTTGATGCAGCGGCTGTCGCGGAACTGGGTGCACAACGCCTGCCACCGCCTTGGGACAGTGCCGATCTATGGGCCAGCCCGCTGTCGCGAGCCATACAAACGGCACAACTGGTGGCACAGCGCGCGCCGCGCGCCGATCCCGCACTGACAGAGATGAACTGGGGCGAGTGGGAAGGCTGCATTGCGCAGAACCTGCGTGCTGATCCGGCAAAAGATCACCGCGATATCGAAGACTGGGGCTGGCACTATACCCCCCCGAACGGGGAGAGCCCCGCTGCGCTGCGCGCGCGTCTTATGCCATGGGCGCGGGCGCTGACCGCCGATACCGTTGCGGTCTGCCACATCGGCGTGATGCGGGTGCTGATGGCGCATGCCACGGGTTGGAATTTCGAAGGCCCTGCCCCCTTTGCGGTCAAACGGAACCGGCTGTTTGTGATCGAAATCGAAGGCGATACCTGGCGGCTGCACCCTGACACGCTCCGTCTGGTACAGGCCACCCTATGAAGGTGATGATTGTCGTGACGCATCTGCTGGGCACGGGCCATCTGGCCCGCGCACTGACGCTGGCGCGTGCCTATATCGCGGCGGGTGACATGGTATCTGTCGTGTCCGGCGGCATGTCTGCACCCTTGATCGCACGGCAGGATGTCACGCTGGAACAGCTGCCGCCTGTCCGTTCGGACGGTGTGGATTTCTCGCGCCTTCTGGATGCGGACGGGGGCGAAGCGACAGCGGCTTATCTGGCCGCGCGACAGACCGCTTTGCTGGCGGCCTTCACCCGCTTTGCGCCCGATGTGCTGATCACCGAGCTCTTCCCCTTTGGCCGCCGCATCCTGCGGACCGAATTCACGGCCCTGCTGGAGGCCGCCCGTGAGATGCAACACCCGCCCTTCATCTGTGCCTCGGTCCGGGACATTCTGGCACCGCCTTCAAAGCCTAGAAAGGCAGATTATGCGGACGCGGTCATCCTGCGCTATTATGATGCCGTGCTGGTCCATTCGGACCCCGCGCTTACCCCGCTGGAGCTGAGCTGGCCCGTATCGGACCGCCTGCGCCCCTTGCTGCACTATACCGGTTTTGTCGCCCCGCCCGCAGCCGTGCCGCACCCCGCCGGTATTGGCAAAGGCGAGATTATTGTCAGTGCTGGTGGCGGTGACGTGGGCGCGCATGTCTATGAGGCAGCACTTGCCGCTGCTGCCCTGATCCACCAACCGATGCGCCTGCTGGTCGGCGGCAGTGCCCCCGAGGCGCGCGTGATTGCCCTGCGCCACCAAGCACCCGCGCATGTCACGGTTGAACCTGCGCGCCCCGATTTCCGGCAAATGCTGTACCACGCCGCCGCCTCCGTTTCGCTGTGCGGCTACAATACCGCGCTGGACATTCTTCAGGCTGGAACAGCTGCCGTTTTCATCCCATTTGACGAGGGTGGCGAGGTAGAGCAAGGCTTGCGCGCGCATGCATTAGCGCACCGCATAGGCATTGCCACCGTAAGCCGCACAAACCTGTCTGCCGCCAGCTTGTCCGGTGCTGTGCAAGCCGTCCTTGCCGCCCCGCGCAGGGTGCCTGCAACAACCGGATTTGACGGTGCAGCGCAGACCGTGGCCTTTACCCGTTCGCGCAGGGCGGCCCATGCGCGTTGACTGGTCCCCCCTGGCGGCGGAATTATCGCTTTGGCGGCGCGATGGTTTGTCTCTGCCGATATGGTGGCGCGACGATGATGCCGTTGCAGACACCCCCGCGCTGGCGCGTCTGGCAAAGCTGTCTTCGGGCTTGGGTGTGCCTGTTCATGTTGCGGTCATTCCGGATCTGATCGAGGCCTCCTTGCCCGTTGCGATGGCGCAGATGCCTATGCTGATCCCTGTTGTGCACGGCTGGAGGCATATCAGCCATGCGCCTGCGGATGCCAAGAATGCAGAATTCGGCCAGATGCGGGAGACGGCCACGGCAGAGCTGGCGCAGGGGCTGGCGCGTTTGACGCAGCGGTTCGGCGCCGCGCTGCTGCCCGTGTTTGTCCCGCCGTGGAACAGGATCGATGCAGTGTTTATGCCCATACTTGCGACTGCGGGATATCAGGGTGTTTCCACCTATGGACCGCGTGCCGCTCCCTTTGCGGCCGCTGGGCTACACCGGATCAACACGCATATCGACCCTATTTTGTGGCGCGGGGATCGCGGACTTGTTTCACCGGACATTCTGCTGGCAGGACTGGTCTCCACCCTGCGGGACCGCCGCGGCGGGCGCACGGATGCTACAGAGCCGCTGGGCCTGCTGACGCACCATCTGGCCCATACGGAGGCAGTCTGGGGCTTTACCGGCGATGTTTTGCGCGTGCTGCTGGAGGGCGGTGCTGTGCCCGCCGATCTGCGCGCGTTTTTACTCAGTGCGTAGCCCCAGCATCTGGCGCGCTTGCGCAGGTGTGGCCACGGCGCGCTCGTACTTCGCGCACAAATCGGCAGCGCGTTTGATCAGGGCCGCATTGGACGGCGCAAGGCTGTGTTTGTCCCAGCGCACGTTATCCTCCAGCCCTGCGCGCGCATGGCCCCCCGCCGCAATCGCCCAATCGTTCAGCACAATCTGGTTTGGTCCGATCCCCGCCGCACACCACAGCGCATCCGGCACCAGACGTTTGACGGTTTTGATATAAAAATCAAACGTCTCACGGTCCGCAGGCATGGCGTTTTTCACCCCCATCACAAACTGGATATACAAAGGACCGGGAATACGCCCATCGCGGTTCATTTCAGCGGCTTTATGGATGTGCGACAGATCAAACGCCTCGATCTCGGGCTTTACCTCGTATTTCACCATCTCGGAGGCCAGCCAATCCACCAGTTCCGGCGGGTTCTCGTAGACACGCGTCGGAAAGTTGTTGGAGCCGACAGACAGGCTCGCCATATCGGGGCGCAGCGACAGCATGCCGCCCCGCTCGCGGCCCGCACCCGAGCGCCCGCCCGTCGAGAACTGCATGATCATATCGGGGCAATGCGCCTTGATACCTTCATACAAGGCAGCGAATTTTTCGGGGTCCGACGATGGTGTCTCGTCATCATTACGCACATGCGCATGACAAATGCTCGCCCCCGCCTCATAGGCCGCATGGGTGCTCTCGATCTGCTCTGCGATGCTGATAGGAACGGCAGGATTGGCCGCTTTGGTCGGGACGGAACCGGTGATGGCAACGCAGAGAATACAGGGGGTCATGTCAGGCCTCGGATCAGGGACGTTACGCCCCTTCTACACCCGCAGGTCCCTCTGCGTACACCACAAGCTGCGTCAGATTTTGTTTTTCAGGATCGCCTGCGCCACAAAATAGGAAACCGGCAGCCCCAGCACAAAACCGGCCACAGTCGCACCGACAATAGCCGTAACAGTCACATAGCCTGCTGACAGCACGGCAATCACGCCGATACCCGCAAGCGAAGTCGCGATGATGGAGTAGAGAATAGAGGCAAGGCGGAGCATGATGGAATCCTTTGTGGCGACATGTTTGCACGGAACATAGCGCGTGCGAAGATGCCGCACCTTGATTCAGGTCAAAGCACTCAGCGCTTTTTCACAAACTCCGTCAGGATCACGATGCGCTGGCCTTCCACGCGGCCTTCGATATGCGCGTCATTGTCGGGCACGAGCGAGATTTTATGCACCGCCGTGCCGCGCTTTGCCGTGAACCCCGCACCTTTGACGTTGAGATCCTTGATCAGCACCACAGTATCGCCGGTGGCCAACGGCACGCCGTTGCTGTCTTTGTGATTGGTGGCGGCGGCTTGGTTATCGGCCCACGCCTGCGTCTCCTCGTCCAGATACAACTGCTCCGCCAGATCACGCGACCAGTCGGTGTCGAGCCGTTTCAGCGTGCGGGCCGCAAAAACCTGCACCGCCGCATCCTCGGTCCACATGGTGGAGGCAAGCGGGCGGAAGTGATCGGCAGGCGTGTCGGGGTCAGCGCAAGCCGCGCAAATGTCGATGCTGGCGTCAGCGAGGCCGCCGGTGACAGGGATTTCAATCAGCGGGACGTCAGTGGTGCACAGAGGGCAGGTCATAGCGTTTCAGGTCCGTTGGGGTCAGGGTTTACCTCCTGTACCACCAATCTTTCTTGGCTGCATGCCTTTCGTCGGGTTCTGACCAGTCCATTTGCTTGAGGATGATGTAGGTGAGCGGGAGGGAGAGTATGGCACCGACGATCATGGCAGCGATCATGGCGGGGAAAGAGAAGTAACCAGCCACGATGATGGCAACGACGAGGGCGCCGGAGAGAACGGAGAGGGTGATGGCGTAGATGGCGAAGAAGAAGTGGAGCATGGGAAAACTAATTTCTTTAAAATAGATTACACTAACTGACTGAAATATTCTAAAGGGCTCTCTTTACCGGAAGCTGTGGCAGCTTAGACTCAAGTTTCAAATGCAACACCCCAGCCCAACGGGCATAGGATGTTGTTATGAACAGACAAAACAAGCACCTCAATAGTGAGGAACGTGGCGTGATATTCGCTGAACATCATC
>Ga0163216_100436_pt1 | contig 69961 bp, 63 predicted proteins | sample SynspAceP_FD_167610 | JGI IMG/M metagenome (GOLD analysis project Ga0163216, IMG submission 167610) | Saline lake microbial communities from Ace Lake in Antarctica - Synechococcus sp. Ace-P (Illumina Assembly) | ecosystem: Environmental > Aquatic > Non-marine Saline and Alkaline > Saline ...
TCATCCATGGTAATATGGGTATAGGTCATTTGTGATCACTCCTTGTTTTCTATGGTTGGAAATACAATTAGAGTGTATCACGAATGGCTTTTTTATTTGTATAGCTTAATCTTACAATCCACGATATTAAAACTATCTTTTTTGGTAGCAATAAAAAAATTCTGTAAAAATACACTATGAATAATTCAGATTTAAAACGGACGACTAGAGAAAAGAACAAGGAGCATTAACCGCTATTAGCTAACTTCAAGCGCTCTTGACAATGAACACAATTTCATTTAATCTAAGTTAATAAAACTTGTTCCTAAAGACTCTTAGTGATGGGAGAAAAACAAAATGAATCAAGGAAATATTGAAGACTTAACTGAAGATGAGATCAAAGAATTGCAGACCAGTTCAGATTTAATTTTTGTAGAAACCGATATAAGTGGTTTTTTTGAAATTAAAGTTAAATCCCCAACAGAAATGTTTCCAACTGATGTTTTTTATACAAAAGAGGCTATTGGAGGATTCATGATGTCTAAGTTCAAACTAAGCATTCTGATCGAATCGAATGATGGGAAATTTATCTATCAACCTAACCGTTTAGGAAAAAATTAAGTGGTTTGATCAATGAAAAGACAACTTTGCAGTTGGCTTTTTTTGATTTAACTAAATAAATTTTAGGAGGGTAATAAATAGAAGTATGGTATATTAAATAAAGATGATTGAGGAAATAAAGGAGTAGATAGAGTTGATTAAATTAATTGCCATTGATATGGATGGAACTTTACTAAATAATGCCCACCAAATTACAAAGAATGTGCAAAAAGCTATTTTTGATGCTATTGAATCAGGAATAAAAATTGTTTTGTGCACTGGGAGACCATCAAAGGCAGTATACCCCTATATTGAACAATTGGATTTACCGGATAAAGAAGATTATGTGATTTCTTTAAATGGGACATTGGTTCAAAAAACCAATACACAAGAAATTGTTTACAGTCATATATTGGAACATGCTGAACTAAGTGAAATTGAATGCATCCGCAAAGATTATGCATTAAATTTAACTTTTTTTGATAAATCACATTATTTTTATACGGGAGAAAAAACCGACAGATTAATGTTTGATGCAACCATTTTAGGAATGGAACCTATCCATTTAGATGTAAAAGATATTCCTAAAGACATGGTCATCTATAAGGCAATGTTTGTAGGAGAACCTGCAGAACTTGATCGGTTTGTTCAAGTGGTACCTGATGAACTGTATCAAAAATTCTATCCTATTAGAAGTTTACCCTATGTTTTTGAAGTATTGCCTAAAAAAGCCAATAAAGGTGATGCGTTAATTGGATTGGCTGAACTACTAGGTATTCCAATGGAAGAGGTTATGGCCATTGGCGATGGCGAAAATGATATTGATCTGATGAATGCTGTTGTTGAAAGTGTTGCGATGGGGAATGCCACTAAAACCATTAAAATAGCGGCCAAATATGAAACTAAGTCTAACGAAGAAGATGGCGTTGCCCATGCTATCTATCAATGGGCATTAAACTAAAAATAAGCGTTTCGTCAGTGAATGTTAACTGGCGAAACGCTTGTTTATGTTAACCAACTAGTCGTTTAAAATAACCAGAAAATTAAAGAAATAGCTAATAGGACTTGTGTCAGCCCGACTAATAATCCATAAAGTAGCGTTTTTGGTCCTTCTTTAACAATATCAGAAAACTTAACACGTAACCCAATAGCAGCTAAAGCAGCTATTTCAAATTGATTGCTGATGGTTTGAGCACTCGTAACCATAAAATCTGGTAGCGATACAAAACTTCTTAATAAGAATAAACAAAAGAATCCAATAATAAACCAAGGAACACCAGCAGAACTTTTAGTGTTCTTATGTACGTTCGTTGATTTGGAAAATAAAGACTTATCTTTTTCAAAATTCATTTTTCCGAAAAGCAAAGCGACACCAATAAGCAGTAAGACACGCATCAGTTTAAAAACAATCGCTAGATTAGCTACATCGTCACTAACTATTTTTGCTGAAGCAATAACTTGGCCTATGGACTGAACTGTTCCACCAATTAGCGCAGACGTTTGAACAGTTTCATCTTTGTAGAGGATAGCTGAAAGAATAGGTAAAGTAACCATTAAAAGAGTACCGGTTACATTAACAATGGTAATTGATAATCCTTTATCTTTTTCATCAGCATCGATAACAGGCGATATTGTCCCAATAGCAGAAGAACCACAGACCGCATTACCAGCTCCCATTAATAAGGAGAATTTCTTGCCGAATTTCAAATACCGTCCAATCCAGTAAGCGGCAATGATAGTAACAACCATTTGAAATAGGATAAAAGTAAATCCTGTAAAACCAACTTGCTTGATAATCTGAAAATTAAGAATCAGTCCGTTCAAGACAATGGAAAATTCTAATAAACTTTTTTCAGAAAATTTCGTCCCAGTACTTAATAGAGGGTGGTTTAAAAGAGTATTGCCAAGTAGGATACCTAAAAAAATAGCAATAAGAGCCGCTCCTAATGTGGGTATAAAGAGCGCTAACCCTTGACTAATAATGGATATGATGACACTTATCATTAAACCTGGTAAAATAAATTTTGCTTTTTCCATTACTTTTTGAATCATAACCGATCTCCTTTTGTCCCATTTCCTATAGTTATTAGTTTACACTTAAAATTGCATAAGTTAAAATAATCATATATTATCTATGTATAAGATATATTTATAGAAAGGAAGAGAGTTATGTTAGATTATCGCTACCAAACATTTCTAACACTTGCAGAAGAAATGAACTACACTCATACTGCAAAAAAATTACATATTACACAACCAGCGGTAACCCAACACATTCAATACTTACAAAATGAATTGAAAGTCGAATTGGTTCATTATGAAAACAGGCAATTAACCCTAACTAAAAAAGGGCAACAATTACAAAAAGACCTATTACTGCTACAAAAAGAAATTCTTCAAATTCAAAGTAAATTGGCTCCAAAAGAAGAAGCTCCTTCTTTTACATTTGGTGCTACTCTAACCATTGGTGAATATGTGATGCCTGAATTGATTGAAAAGTATATACATGCTTATCCAACTCACAACCTTTCGATGTTAGTTGATAATACGACTTCTTTGGTTGAATATCTAGAACACGGGAAAATTGATTTTGCTTTTGTAGAAGGAGAATTTAATCAACACTTATTTGGTTTCCGTAAAATTTCAGATGAATCATTTATTGCAGTTTGTGCTAAAAGTAATCCGTTATGGAAAAAAAAACAACCCATGAATGAATTGTTTTCACATCAATTATTGATAAGAGAAGTTGGATCTGGATCACGTTTGATTTTAGAAACAGCTCTGAAAAATAAAAGTATCCATATAGATAGTTTTATTAAAACAATGATGATCGGCAACATCTCTTCTATTAAGGAGCTAGTAAAAAAGGATTTAGGGATTACTTTTTTATACCGGAATGCTGTTGAAGAAGAACTTGGAAATGGGTCATTAAAAGAAATTAAGATAATAGACTTTGTTATTGAACACCCTTTTCATTTGATCTATCTTAAATCTGCGAATGTAAAAGGAATGGAGATTGCACAAAACTTTAGTCACTTATTCCCTCGAAATAGGTGAGCTTTTTTGATCACGTTATATTTTGGCATTTAATTTGTGTAGGTAATGTGATGTTTTATTTCTATCTTTTTAGCTGCTAAGCGATTAAAATGACAACGAATGAAAGCGTTCTTAAAAGATAATGATGCAAAGAAAAAACAATAGGGAATAAATTTACTACGAATTAAATTATAATTCTACTTATTGTTCAAAAGTAATTATACGTAATTATATTTATACCTCATTATTGTATAATTAAATAATTTATGTAAATAAAAGGAGCTCATAACAATGATGAATAAATTAAAAAATATTATAGAAAATGAAGATTCTCATCAACCTTATACTGATATCGAACTTGCTAAATTATTAAATACTTTTAGAGAAAATATAACAAATTTGAGAACTGAAGAAAATATTCCAGATTCGAGAACTCGACGAAAAGAATTATTAGAATTTGAAATTATTAGTGTTTTAACAGAACAACCAAAGATATCTGAAAGAAAATTAACCGAAAAACTAAATGCATGCGGTTTCAGTATCACAAGGTCTTCGGTAAGCAAATACCGAAAAGATGTGCAAAAGAAATTACTTGTTCCTGAAGTACTTAAACCCAAAGTAGAAGTTGATCCATTTGAAGGTCTGATTGGATCAAATGATAGTTTGAAAACACAAATTAATCAAGCCAAAGCATCTATTCTTTATCCTCCAAGGGGATTGCACACTCTTATTGTTGGACCATCTGGTTCCGGAAAAAGTTTTGTTGCACAAAAGATGTATGAATATAGTAAAACGACAAAAAATTTCAAAGATACTGTTCGTTTTGAAATATTTAACTGTGCAGATTATGCAGAAAACCCCCAGTTATTGCTTTCTCAACTTTTTGGATATGTAAAGGGTGCATTTACAGGAGCAATAGAAGATAAAAAAGGCCTTGTAGAAATATGTAATGGAGGGATTTTATTCTTAGATGAAATTCATCGTTTGCCACCCGAAGGACAAGAAATTCTATTTTACCTTTTAGATCAAAATTTATATAGAAGATTAGGAGAAACCGAGTTAACAAGAAAAAGTAAGTTGCTTTTAATAGGAGCAACTACAGAAGATCCTTCAAAAACATTGTTACTAACTTTTAGAAGAAGAATTCCTATAAACATAGAAATGCCTAGCTATCATGAAAGAACAATCAGTGAAAAATTTGATTTCATAAAAATGTTTTTTGAAAATGAAAGTAAACGTGTAAATAAATCATTTAAAATAAAAAGAGATGTAATAAAATCGCTTTTATCATATTCGTGTAAAGGAAACATAGGACAACTAAAAAGTGATATACAGGCAACATCTGCAAAAGGATTTCTTCATGCCACAATAAATCAACAAAAAAAAATTAATATAAACTTTCAAGATTTACCCAAGCAGATAATTGAAGAAATAATTGAAAAAAATGATTTTAATGAAGAGGTTTATTTATTTAGCCAAAAAGATTTGATTATTAATGAGAGTGACAGTAAAAAAAGCGAAGAAATGAAAGTAATCTCAACGCCTATACAAACAGAGACAATTTATGATTTTATTGAAAATACTTATCAGACAATGAAATTGGAGAATTATAAGGAATCTAAAATTAGTTCAATTTTAAGCAAAAGAATTGAAGGAGAAATGCAACGTCTTTCCACAATGAACTACAAAGAAGAAATAGATTATGAAATTTTAAAAAACATCATCGGTTCTAGACTTTTAGAAACGACGAAAACAGGTTTTAAAATAGCGACGAATTATTTTGGGAATTTAGATAGTAAGTTAATTTTCCCGCTTTCTATTCACTTAAATTCTGCTATTAATAGATTTCTTTCCAATAAAGAAACGATAAATCCAAATTTAGAAAAGATAAAAAAAGACTACAAAGAAGAATTTAAAGTGGGCATCCTTATTAAAGAACTTATTGATATAGAATACAGTATTAGTTTACCTCAAGATGAAATTGGATTTATAGCTATGTATCTTAAAAATTTTAAAGGTCTAATACAAAGTGAAAATGTGAAAATAGGGATTGTTGTACTTTCTCATGGGAATGTAGCAAAAGGAATGGTAGATGTAGCGAATAAATTATTAGGTGTAAATCATGCAGTTGGATTAGAAATGGATTTGACAGATTCTCCAAACTTAATGCTAGAAAAAACAATTCCAATAGTAAAAAATGCTGATCAAGGAAAAGGAGTTCTTATATTAGCTGATATGGGATCATTAATCTTATTTGGAGATATTATTGCAGCAAGAACAGGTGTCCCCGTTCGAGTAGTTGGAAGAGTCGATACATTAATGGTGATAGAATCTGTTAGACGTTCTCTATTGCCTGAAGACACATTGGATAAACTTGCTGATGAGATTGATTCAAAACAATTTTTAACTGGAAGTACTTTTATTTCTCCGATAGAAAGAGAAAAAGTAATTGTGACATTGTGTTTAACAGGAGAAGGTGCAGCTAAAGTATTGAAAAATTATATTGAAACTTCAATTATTAATTATACTGATGAAATTAAGATAATACCTATTGGCTTTTTCACTAAAGAAGAAACTTCTGTGACCTTAGATAAAATCAGTCATTCAAATGAAATTGTTGCAATAGTAGGAACAATCAATCCTAAGTATAATAACGTATCTTTTATATCAGCTGAAGAACTTTTAAATAAAAGCAATAAATTACTAAAACTTTTAAGTGATAAAGGGAAAATTTATAGAGAAAACACCCTAGGAAATTATATAGATATGGATTTAATTGATATTGAAAATGAATTTGTTACAAAGAATGATGTTCTTGATAAGATGACAAACAAATTAATAAAAGAAGGAAAAGTAACGAGTGATTATATCTTAAGTGTCTATAAAAGAGAAACGATGGGCAATACTTTTTTAGAAGGAGGAATAGCAATTCCACATGGTGAGAGTAAGTATATCACAAAACCAGCCATCTCAATCACGAAATTAGCCACACCTATATTATGGGAAAGTAATCAGTACGTGAGGTTTGTTTTTCTTCTTGCATTGACTGAAGATAATGGGAAAGAAATAGAAGATTTATATAAAATCCTTTACAAAGGCAACATTTTCCAGCTGCTTGAAGAGGCTACTACAAAAGAAGTGATTCATTCTATTTTAACCGATATAACATTATAAGCCAAAAGTTGGCATGGTACTTGCTTATATAAAAGTAACAGAGGAGGTGGAAAAATGAAAAACATCTTTCCAAAAGTTACTATTATCTTACGCGGCTATGAATACGAACAGGTTAAAACGGTTATGGATGTTTTAAAAGGTAAGCATGATCACTATGCGCTTGAAATTACATTAAATTCTCCAGATGTTTTTACAACTATAAATAAGATATCGAAAGAGTATGGAAATAATTTTTATATAGGTGCTGGTACCATATTATCTTTAGAAGATGCAAATAATGCTATAGATGCAGGAGCTAAATTTATATTATCTCCTATTAAGTTAAGTAGAGAAATCTTAGAAATATGTAAACAAAAAAGTGTTTTAAGTATCCCAGCAGCTATGACGCCAACAGAAGTAATGGAACTTAAAATGAATGGTGCAGATATTATAAAAATATTTCCAGTTAACACTGTTGGGGAAAAATTTTTCAACGATATTCAAGCTCCGTTGGGAAAACTTCCTTTAATGGCTGTTGGAGGAGTTACTTTAGATAATACGGTTAGCTTCTTTGAAAATGGTGCTGATTATGTAGGTATAGCTTCAGGGATTTTTAATAAAGGAGATATTTTAACTCAAAACAGTAAAGGACTAAAAGAATCTTTATTGTTATTTGAAAATAAAGTTTTTAAATAACAGCAAATTTTTAGAATTAAAGGAAAGGAGTGGAGGCACAGATGAAATTGAAGCTCGATAAAAATTTAGTCTTTATTGATTTAGACTTTGAAAAAAAAGAAGACATCTTGAATTTTTTGTCGAATAAGTTACTTGAACATGATTATGTTAAACCAGAATATCCAAAAGCCATTATAGAGAGAGAAAAAATATACCCTACTGGCTTGCCTTCCTTAGGTGTAAATATTGCTATTCCTCATGCAGATAATGAGTTAGTTCATAAAACAACTATTGCTATCGGTATGCTAAAAAATTCTGCGAAGTTTTGTTCAATGGAAAATATTGAAAAAGAGTTAGATGTACAGATTGTTATGATGTTAGCCATAAAAGAAGCACATGGTCAGATAGAAATGTTGCAAAAAGTTGTCTCAATTATTCAAAATGATACATTAACAAGAGAAATTACGAAAATGACAGATAAAAATAAAGTATTAACTATGTTAGAACCATACTTAAATTAAAAATAGCAGGAGGAATTTATTATGAAAAGAGTATTAGTAGCTTGTGGAAACGGAATTGCAACATCAACTGTGGTAGCTTCAAAAATAAGAGATTATGCTGAAAAAGAAGGAGTAGATATTAAAACTGAACAATGTAAATTGATGGAGGTTCCTGGGAAAGGAGATAATTATGATTTAGTTGTAACAACTGGTCAATTTGGCGGACAGGTTAATACACCTGTTGTAGCCGGTTTATCTTTATTAACTGGGATTGGTAAAGAAGAGACTTTAAAAGAAATTATAAGTTATTTAAAATAAAAAATTGATTCAGGAGGAAATACTATGTGGAATGCAGTAATGTCAGGATTTGATTGGCTTATTGGAGCTGGGCCAACAGTAATGTTACCCGTTATTATTACCGTTATTGGGTTATTTTTTGGTTTAAAATTAGGAAAAGCATTTAAATCTGGTTTGACATTAGGAATTGGTTTTGCTGGGATCAGATTACTGCTAGATTACATGGCCGCAAACTTAGGCCCTGCTTCTCAAGCGATGGTAGATAATATTGGAATAAACTTAGATGTATTAGATGTAGGTTGGGGCTCTATTGCGGCTGTTACTTGGTCTTCTCCTATCATTGTGTTTCTTGTACTTTCAATATTTGCAGTTAATATCATTATGCTGTTGACTAAAACAACCAATACATTAGATGTTGATATCTGGAATTATCATCATATGGCAATTGTTGGAATAATGGTTCATTATGTTACAAAAAACATTTGGCTTGGTATTGGAGCCTCAGTTGTAATGGCAATTACAACCTTTAAGATAGCAGATTGGTCTCAACCAATGATTGAAAAATTCTTTGGTATACCTGGAGTTTCATTACCAACAGTATCAGCAACTTCAACATTAGTGCTTGCTTGGCCTTTAAATTGGTTGTTAGATAGAATTCCTGGCATAAATAAAATTAATGTCACTCTTAAAGATGTTCAAAAATATCTTGGGTTTTTCGGAGATCAGATGGTTTTAGGTTTAATATTAGGTTCGGCTATTGGATTATTAGGTGGGTACGATATTACCACATCATTGCAATTAGGTGTAAGTATGGCTGCTGTATTGGTTATTATTCCTAAAATGACTTCTTTATTCGTTGAAGGATTAATGCCCATTTCAGAAGCGGCGCAAGACTGGTCTCAGAAGAAATTTAAAGATAGAAAATTATTTATCGGTTTAGATGCAGCGGTTGTAGTAGGAAATCAAGATGTAATTACTACTGCATTAATTTTAATTCCTTTAACTATTGGACTTGCATTTATTCTACCAGGGAATAGAATGTTACCTTTTGCTGACTTAGCGATTATTCCTTTTAGAATTGCATTAGTCGTTGCTCTTACAAGAGGAAATTTCTTCAAAAATATCATTATTGGATTAACAACTAGTGCAGCTATTTTATATGCAGGTACAATTACAGCCCCTATTCTTACAGAACTTGCAGGTTCAGTGGGTATTGAGGTAGCGGTTGCAGGTGGCGCTCTATTAATCTCATCATTTTCAGCAACTAGCTTAACTCATAGTTTCTTAGTATTCTTTGCTTTTGTTGGTCCATTACTAGTAACATTGCCTGCCATGATTTTTATCATAGCAATTTTCTGGTATTACTTTGAAGTTATGAAGCCTAAAGCGAGACAAGCTAGAGAACAGAGAGAAAAAAATGAAATGGAAATAGAAGAACAAGCTATATGATTATTAAATGGAGGGTGAACAATGAAAATTACAGATGTTAAAGTCTACAAAATTAAGCCACGCTGGATTTTTATAAAGATAAGTACAGATGAAGGTATCGAAGGTTGGGGAGAAATGATTTCTGGTACAAAAACAGAAACAGTTGTCTCTGGAGCATATGAAATGGGTAAAAGAATTATTGGTCGTAATCCGTTTGAGATTGAAAGATTGTGGCAAGAACTTCACCGCTCATTTTTTAGAGGCGGACCAATAAATGGAACGATTGTATCTGGTATAGAGATGGCTTTATGGGATATCAAGGGTAAGTATTTTAATGTTCCCGTTTACGAGTTATTAGGTGGGGCTGCACGTGACAACATTAAAGTGTATTCTTGGATCGGTGGCGATAGACCTGAAGATGTAGTTACTGAAGCAATGGATCGTTACGACAGAGGATTTAGAGCTGTGAAAATGAACGCAACTCAAGAATTACATTACATCGATTCATTTAAAGAAGTACAAAAAGTAGTAGATAGGGTTGCTTCAATACGCGAAAAATTAGGATATGAAATGGAAGTTGCTGTGGATTTTCATGGCAGAGTCCATAAAGGAATGGCAAAAGTATTAGCTAAAGAACTTGAACCATTGAAACCTATGTTTTTAGAAGAGGTTGTTTTGCCAGAAAACGAGGAAGCTTTCTCTGAGATTGCACGCCATGTAGCTACACCATTAGCAACTGGAGAACGTTTATATACTAGATGGGCATTTAAAAATATCTTCAAACAAGGAAGTATAGATATTATTCAACCAGATGTTGCTTTAGTTGGTGGTATTTTAGAAACTAAGAAAATAGCAGCAATGGCTGAAGCTTACGATGTAGCTGTTGCACCACATGCACCATATGGGCCGATTGCATTAGCTGCAACACTTCAAGTTGATGCTTGTACGCCAAATGTTTTTATTCAAGAGCAAAGTTTAGGAATTCATTATAATAAAGGATTTGATTTATTAGATTTCGTTCATAACAAAGAAGTTTTTCAATATAAAGATGGCTTCGTTGATCTTCCGTCTAAACCAGGTCTTGGTTTAGAATTAAATGAAGATTTAATTGAAGATATTTCTCAAGAAGGTCTAATTTGGACAAATCCTCAGTGGAAACACTATGATGGTACCATAGCAGAATGGTAAACAAATATAAATAAAGAAAGAAAAAGGCTGAAGAATTTTTTCAGCCTTTTTAATATAATCAATTGTATTTTTATAGTTAAAAATATATTAGGAGGCAATCATATGACCCAAATATATTTTACATTGGAAACGAAAGAAATTCCAAGTATAATTGAAAATTCAGTAAAAGAAAATCTAGCTAAAATATTCTCTTGGTAGTTTTTTTATAAAATCAAAGAATAAAAATGAACAACGATATCAAAGTGGTAAATGATGTCGTTCAGAAAAATATGTCAGTTAACTAAATGGTTAATAGTAAAGAAAATTAATAAAGTATATAGAGAGCTTGGATTTAAAGGTTCCGAGATCCCACAACGAAAAATTTTCTTCAGAAGATTGGTGGACTTTTATTAATAGAATCTAAAAATACGTTTAAATCACTTATCGTTTGACCACAGCATTTAATTTTAAAAACCTTTCATTTCTTTATCTGTATGATGATACTAGACGGGTGAGATATGGTTTTTTATGTTGACTTAATGTAATGGCTCATCTTCAATCGATAGTTTATAATGGCAACTGTAGTACACGTTTACAAGACAAGTGTGATGAAGTTGTCTTGTTTTTAGACAAAGTTAGTTATAAAATATATGTAAGTGTTTGCAAGAAAGAGGAGAATATGCTGTAATTAACGAAAAGTGAAATAAAAGTAATTAAGATGTTATTAGATAAGGAAAAATTGAGAATGAGTACGATGCAGAAACAATTATGTTTATTATTGAGAATGGCAATAAACTATTAACAGATCTAAATAAAAATAATTGGTCTTATTTGTACAAATAATAAATGGGGAAAATAGGTGAATGAGGATGAATAATATGGATTTTTATGAAAAATACAACTTAAAAAAGGTAATAAATGCTAGTGGGAAGATGACAGCACTGGGAGTTTCAAAATATTCTGAGGAAGTTGTCGATGCACAAAAATTTGGAGGCCAGCATTTTTTTGTAATGGATGAATTAGTAAAAAAAACAGGCAAGCATATTGCAGATTTACTTAATGCAGAAGATGGGGTTATCGTATCATCTGCCTCGGCAGGACTAGCGCAATCTATTGCTGGAATAATTGGCGAGGGTAGCCATTATCACTTATATCATCCTTATACTGAAAAAATTACTAAACGAGAAATTATTATTCCTAAAGGTCATAATGTCGATTATGGAACTCCGGTAGAAGTAATGATTGAACTAGGTGGTGGAAAGGCGATTGAAGCCGGGTATGCAAATGTGTGTACTAAAGAGCAAATTGAACTAATGATTACTCCTGAAACAGCTGCTATCTTATATATTAAAAGCCATCATACAGTACAAAAAAGTATGTTGTCAATTCCAGAAGCCGTAGAAGTTGCACATAAAAATAATTTACCTCTTATTCTAGATGCTGCAGCTGAAGAGGATCTTTTTAAGTATATTGAAGCAGGGGCAGATTTAGTTATTTATAGTGGAGCGAAAGCATTAGAAGGAACTAGTTCTGGTTTAATTATTGGAAAAGAAAATTTGGTTGATTGGTCCCGTTTACAAAGTAAAGGAATTGGGAGAGCAATGAAAATTGGGAAAGAAAATATTTTAGGTTTGACTATAGCTATTGAACATTATCTAAAGCAGGGTAATGAAACAGGTGAAAGTATGAAAAGAAGATTAACGCCCTTTGTAAAACAATTAGATGGAATTTATGGGTTATCTTGCACAATAGTACAAGACAGCGCTGGAAGAGATATTTTTCGAGCAAAAATAATAGTCCATTCAGAGTCACCTTTGAGTGCTAAACAGTTAATAGAAAAGTTGAAGGAAGGTAAGCAAGCAATCTATACAAGAGAACACCAGGTTAATAATGGTATTATTGAATGTGATATTCGTTCAGTAAATGAAGATGAAATGACTCAGATTTTTGAGAGGATTGAAAAGATAATGAACGAATCATTAAGGAAAGAATGATTGCAAATAAAAATGAAGTAAAGAAGGTATACTTTCGAGAACAAGTGTATTTTGATGGAATAAATTTTCTGTTAAAATATAGTTGTTTTTTTTGGCTTTAAAATGAATTGCAAGGACTTTATTTTTTTGAAGATAACGCTTGCATAAAAATAAATAAGATGCTACTATAATATATGTAATCGGTTACACATTAAAAGAAGGATGAGGTGAATGGCATGAAAACAATTAAAGACGTTGCTCACTTAGCAGGTGTATCGGTCGCTACTGTTTCAAGAGCTTTAAATAAAAGCGGGTATGTTAGTGAAAAAAGTAGCCAAAAAGTTGAAGCAGCTATCAAAGAATTGGATTTCTATCCTAATGAAGTAGCCCGTTCACTTTTCCAAAAAAAATCTAAATTAATTGGCTTACTCTTACCTGACATTTCTAATCCATTTTTCCCACTAGTTGCTAAAGGTGTGGAAGACAAAATAAATGAAATGGGTTACAATTTAATTTTAGGCAATGTTCAAGAAAATCGATCAAAAGAAACAGAGTACATACGCGCTTTTGCCCAAAATAATGTAGCTGGGGTATTGTCTGCTGTTGAAAGTAGTTCCAATGATTTAAAAAATATGCCTTTTGTTATGTTGGATAGAGTAACTTCAGATAAAGAATATTCGGTTCATTCTGATGATTACCAAGGTGGTATGTTAGCTGCAACAGCAGTAAGTGAAAGAAGTCCCGGTCAAGTTGTTGTAATGGTTGGACCAAGATCGATTTCAAATTCACTGGTTCGTTTAGCAGGAAGTGTGAAAGTATTAGAAGAAAATCAACTGTCGTATCAGTTGTTTGAGACAGAGTCTTTTCAATTTGATTCAGCTCAAAAGGCGGCTTATCAACTATTTGAAACATTTCCTGATGTGGCTAGCATTATTGCATCAAATGATATCCATGCTTTGTCTGTTATGCGTGAAGCTATTCGTAGAGGTCTAACTATCCCAACAGATGTGCAAGTTGTTGGATACGATGATAATCCTTATAGCAAACTGATGTATCCTAGTTTATCAACTATTGCACAACCAGCTTATCAAATTGGTTATAAAGGTGCTGAAATATTGTGTAACCGCATAGCAGGATTGAAAATAAAAGAAAAAAATATTCAATTACCAGTAGAACTTGCAATAAGAGAATCTTTAAGAAAGAAGGAAAAATAATGAGCAAAATAACCGTTGTTGGTAGTCTTTCAACAGACTTTGTTGTTAGTGCAACTAAAAGACCTGAGGTGGGTGAAACAATCGTTGGAGATGGTTTTACTACAACATTTGGTGGAAAGGGCGCTAACCAAGCAGTCGCTACTGCCCGATTAGGTGGGCAAGTAAATATGATTGGAACAGTTGGTTCAGATAGATTTGGAAAAGAAATGTTGATTAACTTAAAAAATAATGGAATCAATACGAGCAATGTGGAATCGGTTACACATTTGCCTTCTGGCTCAGCTCACATTACGGTTGTCAATGGAGATAACAGTATCATCTATATTCCAGGAGCTAATGACGAGATAACTAAAAATCAAATAAAAAAAGCTTTCCCGGTTATTCATTCTAGTGATGTTGTGATTATACAAAATGAAACACCTTTAGAAATCATTGAAACTGTTATCCAAACTTGTTTTGAAAAAGGGATTAAAACCATTTATAATCCAGCACCTGCCAAAAAGATTGAGCGAGAATTAATAGAAAAGGTAAGCTATTTCACGCCAAATGAATCAGAATACAAGTTGCTTTTTCCAGAATTGAGTTTATCTGAAGGAATGAAGAAATACCCAAACAAATTAATCGTAACGATGGGATCTAAAGGAGTTTACTTTAATGATGGTGAAAAAGAAGTTCACGTTTCATCGTATAAAGTCAAACCGCTAGATACAACAGGAGCAGGCGATACATTTAACGGAGCTTTTGGCGTAGCGTTGACATCAGGGTTGGATATGATAGCTAGTATACGATTTGGTAATTTAGCTGCAGCGATGTCCATTCAAAAATTTGGTGCTCAAAGTGGCATGCCGACACTATCAGAAATGAAAGAGAGTGAATATTATGAAAAAGAATGGCACATTAAATAGCGAGATTGCTAAAATATTAGCTGATTTAGGTCATACAGATCAAATTGTGATTGCGGATGCAGGATTGCCAATACCGGCAGGAGTGAAGAAAATTGATTTAGCTTTAACGTTAAATGACCCTCCTTTCCAAAAACTATTAGATATCTTAATCGAAGAAATGGTCATTGAAGAAGTCATTTTAGCAAGTGAAATCAAGTTAGCAAACCCAGAACAGTTGAAATTGATTGAAGATAAATTACCAAAAGAAAGGATACATTATATTAGTCATGAACAATTCAAGAAAAAAACAACTCATACGCAAGCTATTATTAGAACAGGCGAAGCGACACCCTATTCCAATATTATCTTACAATCGGGAGTGCTATTCTAGGAGGTAAAAAAATGGATGTTACAATGAAAGGAATTACAAAAAGTTTCGGTACTAACTCCGTTCTTAAAGGCGTTAATATCCAATTAAATGGGGGGAAAATCCATGCATTAATGGGAGAAAACGGAGCTGGAAAATCGACCTTAATGAATATTTTAACCGGTATGCACAAATATGATGCTGGTGAGATCCTAATAGATGGAAAAGAAACGTTATATGATAACCCTAAAGAAGCTGAAGAACACGGTGTTAGTTTTATCCATCAAGAAATGAACACGTGGCCTCAAATGACCGTCGTAGAAAACTTGTTTATTGGAAAAGAAGTGAAGAATAAAGTTGGTTGGTTAAACAAAAAAGAAATGGAAAAAAGAGCGAAAGATATTTTTGATGATCTAGGCATTACGATTGATTTAAATTTAGAAGTTCAATCGTTATCGGTAGGACAACAGCAAATGATTGAAATCGCAAAAGCACTGATGACGAATGCAAAAGTATTGATTATGGATGAACCAACAGCCGCATTGACAGAAAGAGAAATTGAAGTGTTATTTAAAATTATTTTAACCTTAAAGAAAAAAGGCGTAGCCATTATTTATATCTCTCACAGAATGGAAGAAATTTTTAAAATAAGCGACTCAATCACGGTGATGCGAGATGGTGTATCAATCGATACGACAAAAACAAAAGAAACGACTGTTGATGAAGTTGTTCGCAAAATGGTTGGACGCGACTTAGCTGATTATTATCCTGAAAAGAATTCAAAAATAGGAGATATTATTTTTGAAGGAAGGCAACTATCAAATAAAGGGGTATTTAAAAATGTTTCATTCAGCGTTCATCAGGGTGAAATTATTGGATTCTCAGGACTGATGGGATCAGGTCGGACCGAAATGATGCGGGCAATATTTGGAATTGATGAATTGGAAGAAGGAGAAGTTTATTTAGAAAACAAACTGCTTAAAATCAAAACCCCAAGTGATGCTATTCATGAAGGAATTGGATTTTTAACAGAAAACCGGAAAGATGAAGGATTAATTTTAGATTACTCTATCAGAGAAAACATTTCATTGCCTTCAATAGATGGTTTTAAAAAGAAAGGTATCATTGATGAAGTGGCTGAAAAAGATTTTGTTGAATTATTAATGAAACGATTAAATGTTAAAGCGCAATCTGCTGAATTAGCTGTTTCAAATCTATCGGGTGGGAATCAACAAAAAGTCGTTCTTGCAAAATGGATTGGGATTGGATCAAAAGTTCTCATTCTAGACGAACCTACCAGAGGAGTAGACGTTGGAGCGAAACGTGAGATTTATCAATTGATGAACGAATTAACCGATCGAGGTGTGGCTATCATAATGGTTTCGAGTGACTTACCTGAAATTTTGGGTGTCAGTGATCGAGTCATTGTGGTCCATGAAGGCACCATTGCTGGTGAATTTGATAGAACTGAAGCAACCGAAGAAAAAATTATGAGTCTTGCTACTGGAGGATATTAATATGGAATCAGATACGAAAAAATTGAAATTAGCTGAACAAAAAAAATCGAGAAAAGAATTGATAGAAAAGTTAGGTCCCTTATTAGCTTTGGTAGTATTGGTTATTTTTGTAACCATACTAAATCCGGGTTTTGTAGCACCAAATAATTTGCTGAACTTATTAAGACAAGTTTCAACTAATGCCTTAATTGCTTTTGGGATGACTTTTGTCATTTTGACTGGTGGTATAGATTTATCTGTAGGTTCAACTTTAGCTTTAAGTAGTGCCTTAATGGCAGGAGGGATTGTAGCAGGTTTAGATCCCTTATTCGCAATGGTATTAGCTGTTATCGCTGGTGGTATGCTGGGAGGATTTAACGGATTATTAATCACAAAAGGAAAGATGGCACCATTCATTGCTACATTAGCAACGATGACAATCTTCAGGGGAGCGACGTTAGTCTTTACAAACGGAAATCCGATTACTGGAATTGGTGACAGCTTTATCTTTAAATTTATCGGACGTGGTTACCTATTTGGTATTCCTTTCCCGGTTGTGTTAATGCTCATTTGTTTTGCCGTGTTGTATATCCTATTACACAAAATGACATTTGGTAGAAAAGTATTTGCAATAGGTGGAAATGAAAAAGCAGCCTTTATCGCTGGTATAAAGAGTGACCGTATTAAAATAGCTATCTATGCTATTTCAGGAATGATGGCAGCTGTAGCAGGTATCATTATTACTTCAAGATTGAATTCAGCTCAACCAACTGCTGGTCAATCTTATGAAATGGACGCCATTGCTTCCGTTGTATTAGGCGGAACAAGTCTTTCAGGAGGACGTGGCAGAATTGTTGGAACCTTAATCGGGGCATTGATTATGGGGACATTAAATAATGGGTTAAATTTGCTAGGTGTATCTAGCTTTTATCAACAAATCGTTAAAGGAATCGTCATTATCATCGCAGTATTATTGGATAGAAAAAATAAAAAATTGTAGGAGGAAAAGATCATGAAAAAAATTATTGGATTTGCAGCAGCGGCGGTATTATTTTTAGGTGGATGTGGCAGTGCTACTTTAGAGGGAGACAACCAGGGTTCAGGTGTTGTTGAAGAAAAAGAAGCCAAAGATTTGGTAGTCGGTGTGTCTTTATCAACATTGAATAATCCATTCTTTATCTCAGTAAAAGAAGGTATTGTAAATTTGGCTGAAGAAAAAGAATCAGAAGTAAAAGTTTTAGATGCTCAAGATGATACTTCTAAACAAAGTAATGATATCGATGATTTAATTCAACAAGGAGTTGATATCTTATTGATTAACCCAGTTGATTCAGCTGCTATTGCTCCAGCTGTTGAGGCGGCAAATGGTGCGGGTATTCCAGTTATAACAATCGACCGCTCAAGTGAAGGTGGAGACGTGATAACATTAGTTGCTTCAGATAATGTAGAAGGTGGCAAATTGGCTGCACAATATATTGAAGAAATTTCTGGAGAAAATGCAAAAGTTGCTGAACTTGAGGGAATCCCCGGCGCTTCTGCTACAAATGAACGTGGTAAAGGGTTCGATGATTACGCTAAAGATAAACTAGATGTTGTAGACAAACAAACTGCTAGCTTTGATCGTGCTAAAGGGTTAACGGTTATGGAGAATATGCTTCAAGCAAACCCAGAAATTGAAGCTGTATTTGCTCAAAATGACGAAATGGCCTTAGGTGCAATCCAAGCAATCCAGGCAGCAGGCAAAACAGGTGAAATTCAAGTTGTTGGTTTTGATGGAACAGATGATGGATTAGCTGCACTTGAAACTGGAAAATTGAGTGCAACGGTAGCACAACAACCTGAAGAAATGGGTAAATTAGCTATGCAAGCAGCATTTGATCATTTTGCTGGTAAAGAAGTTGAAAAATCAATTGCTTCACCACTAGAATTAATCAAAAGTGACAAATAAAAAAATCGAATGTACGTATAGAGAAACTAACGATTAATGAGTAATCTAGACAAAAAATGAACAAAAAACAGTATGAGCCTCTAAAAAGCTTAGACTGTTTTTTGTGCTCGTTAACGGTTAGCTTAGTCTATCGTATAATGGAACGCATAGGTTTAGAATGTTTAGCAGAAGATAGTCCTTTCTTCTTAGAAATTATGAAGTATGAAACAACTGCTTACTCTAAGGAACAAAGCGAAGGGAGAGAGTTGCCGCTTATCTTTTTAAGCGTTGGCATTTCAGCTAAATTATTCCAAGACACATTAAGGTTTGCAAAAGAAGCAGGATCAACATTTAATGGCGTTTTATGTGTTCGTGCCATTTGGTCAGAAGGTGTTACTCCTTATGTAATAACAGGAGAAGAAAAAGATCTTGAATGGTTGGAAACCAATCGGCAAACAGAACAGTGAAGCATTAAATGCTGTTTTGAAAACAACCGCATCATCTTAGTACGACAAAGTAACGAGCTAATGTAACTGGAAAAAGTATTCTCACTTTTGTGAGAATACTTTTTTTATTGATTGATTTAAGTAGCACTAGCTTTTTATGTTCGAATTTTAGAATAATAATGAGTGGGAATAGTGTGATTAATGAATCAAAAGCTTGATTTATCAATGAAGTGAAAGCTTGTGTACATTTTTTTGTCACAATTGAATAGAATTCAAATAGAATGAAATGTTGAAGTTATCAAATAAAAAATGTTGGTGTTATACTAAATTCAGGTCAAGCATTGCACTCACATCAGTTGGTAGGCTCCCTATCTTAAATCTGATAGCAAAGTTTCCTAAGATTTACTTCTAAAATCCTTCTCCGTTTCGAAAATTTCCTTCCTAAATTAATCATTCGATTAACTTAACCCATCAAAAAAAAGACAGACTGATAATAGAGCATGTTTATTTAGTGGCAATAAATTATCCTGTTTTAATGAAAAGTTTCTACCTTTATTTAGTTTACCCCATTAGTAAATACTCTTTAGAAAATAAGCTAGAAGATTCTCTACACCTCTCACAAAGTTATCCCCCCTTAAAAAAATGTTTCTGTTGAACCCGGAAATACACCCTCACACACAATCTTCTAAAGAGTATTTGCTATATTAAATAATACTACCCCCAGATACATTTCAATATAATCTACCCTATTTTTTCCTTTTTTTATCTAGTTTAATTCTTAAACAAAAGTCATATTTTTATTACTTAAAGTTTGTTCGTTTTAAAAAAAATGTGCTTATGTTTATTTTATGTACTCTTTTTTGCAATTAGTTGATAGTTTAATGATTTTAATTATATTAACAGGAGGACGTTATAATGGAAGATACACTTGTTTTGACCAATATTTTTACCACTCTAAAAAAAAGAGCGGGTTTAATTATCGTATTAAGCTTACTAGGATTAGGTTTGATGATGGCCTATACAATGATTTTTGTTACTCCACAATTTACTGCTAGCACACAGCTATTAGTTAATCGAACAACTTCGGAAATCACCGGAGTTGAGGTAAATGATATCGATAAAGACATTAAGATGATAAATACTTATAAAGACATTATTAAAGGACCGGTTATCTTAGATCAGGTTCGTAAAGAATTAAATATACCTTTAACACCAGACCAACTTGCTGGAAAAATCGTGATACAAACAGAAGAAAACTCACAGGTTTTTTCAATAAACGTAACAGATGAGGATCCATATGCTTCAGCTCGGCTAGCAAATAAAGTAGCAGCAACGTTCAGAAATGAAATTGGCACGATCATGAAAGTGGATAACGTTACAATTATTTCTAAAGCAGTACCTAAAAGCACCCCTATTTCGCCGAACATCCCTATGAATGCAGTTGCAGGTTTAATAATAGGCTTAATGATGGGAATAGGTATAACTTTCTTAATTGAATTAGCAGATAAAACGATTCAATCAGATAGTTACATTACGGATAAGGTAGAGTGGACTATATTAGGAAGTGTATATGAGATGACTCTTGAAGAAACGAATCCTGAAATGAAGACAAAGGAAATGAATCTAAACTTACAAAGGGTAAACAGTAAAGAATAAGGGGGAAAAGTAATGTTTAAAAAGAAACTGACAGATACAAAAAGTTCGCCATCTAATTTAGTAACATTAACTAAACCAAGTTCAGTTATATCTGAGCAATTCAAAACCATTCGAACCAATATTCAATTTTCAATTTTTGATAAAGAAATTAAAACAATTGCTATCACTTCTGATATGATGAGCGCTGGAAAGTCAACCGTAGCAGCAAATCTTGCAATAACATTTTCAATGCAAGGGAAAAAAGTTGTGCTGATTGATTCAGATATGAGAAAACCAACTATCCATCATTTCTTTAATCTATCTAATCGTGATGGATTGACTTCACTTTTAACAGATCGAGCTATTAAACTTTCAAATATGATCCATCATACAGGTATAGAAAATTTATTCATCCTCACTAGCGGTATCATACCGCCAAACCCATCTGAGTTATTAGCCTCAAAGCGAATGGATGAATTATTGGTTGAGTTAGAAACAGAATTTGATTTAATTATTTTTGATTTACCTCCTGTTATGGCCGTTACAGATGCACAAATTATGGCTAGTAAAGTTGATGGGACTATTTTTGTTATTCGTAAAGATAGTTCTACTAAAGATAGAATTATGCAATCAAAAAATTTACTTCAAAAAGTTAATGCAAACGTCATTGGAGTTGTTTTAAATCGAATAAAAGTAGAAGAAAGTTTGGACTATGGTTATTACGGCATAACAGATTAACTTTAGTATGATTTATCAGATTGCCCCCCTCAAAATGTAAGTCCCCTGATAGAATCTTCACTTATTTAAACCTCAATCTAAATCCATCTAGTTAGAAAGAAGAGTGGAAAATATGAGTAGAAATATAAAGAAACTGATTTTAATTAGTTATGATAGTATAGCTATTTGTTTAGCAGCATTCTTGGCTTATCAATTTCTAAACCCTTACATCACATTGCCAAGAGCCACTTATATTCTCAGCGTGGGAATGAGTATTTTTTCTTACCTACTCATTGCAAGTTATTTTAAAATATTTAATCATATCAATCGATATTTGAGTATTCGAGAAGTTTTTATGATTGTTACTGGTATAAACTTAGCATTTCTATCAGTTGCAATTATTTCATTAGTAAGATTTTCAAGTATGAGCTTGCGATTCCTTATCTTGACAGCAATCTTTTCTACGGTGGGTATTATTGGGATTCGAATACTTTGGCGAACTTACCATGAATACCAATGTAAACAATTAAAAAGAAAAAGAAAAAAAAATCAGATAAGAACTCTGATTGTCGGAGCGGGAGAAGGAGGAAACATTTTTATCCGTGGTCTGAAACAAAACTTTAATGAAATAAAAATTATTGGCGTTGTAGATGATGATCCTTTCAAGCATAAGACTAGATTATACGATATCCCCATTTTAGGTTCTATAAATGATATCCCCGAATTAGTTAAAGCCCTCCAAATTGAACAAATCACCATTGCAATCCCTTCATTAAAACCTCAAAAGTACGAACAAATCCTAGATAGTTGTAATAACTTAAGCATAAAAGTTAATTTAATGCCTTCGATTGAAGATGTCCTTCAAGGAAAACTATCAGTCACTCAGTTTAAAGAAGTTGATGTTGTCGATTTGCTTGGAAGAAAAGAAGTGCAACTAAATATGCAGCAAATTCTATCAGAATTGACGAACAAAACTATCCTTATTAGTGGAGCTGGTGGATCAATTGGTTCTGAAATTTGTCGCCAAATCGCCCAATTTTCTCCTAAGCGTTTAATTTTATTAGGACATGGTGAAAACTCTATTTATCAAATTGATAGAGAATTAACCAATCTCTATCATAAAAAAATTGACATCATCCCAGTAATTGCAGATGTACAAGATCGAAAATGTATTTTTGAAACGATGCAAAAGTATCAACCAGATCGTGTTTATCATGCTGCAGCTCATAAGCATGTACCTATGATGGAATACAACCCAAAAGAAGCTATAAAAAATAATATTTTTGGTACAAAAAATATGGCGGATGCAGCTAAAGCAACCGGTGTTACTAGCTTTGTTATGATTTCAACTGATAAAGCAGTTAATCCACCAAATATTATGGGAGCGACAAAACGAATTGCAGAAATGATTGTAACTGGTCTAAATGAACCAGGTAAAACAAAGTTTGCAGCTGTCCGTTTTGGGAATGTTTTAGGAAGTCGAGGCAGTGTTGTTCCATTATTTAAAGAACAAATTAAAAAAGGCGGACCTATCACTATTACAGATTTTCGAATGACTCGGTACTTTATGACCATTCCTGAAGCTAGTCGGTTGGTTATTCAAGCTGGTGCTTTAGCAAAAGGAGGCGAGGTTTTCATTTTAGATATGGGCGAACCAGTTAAAATTTTAGATTTAGCCAAAAATATGGTGAGATTAAGCGGATATACAGAAAACGAAATCAAAATTTTAGAGTCAGGAATTAGACCAGGAGAAAAACTTTATGAAGAATTACTTGTAGCAGATGAACAAACTGAAGAGAAGGTTCACGATAAAATTTTTGTAGGCAAAGTTAAAAATATGCCTACGACTGAAGTAATGGACTTTATTTATGGTTTAGAAGATTGTAAGCCAAATGAATTAAAAGAACACTTGTTAGAATTCACGAATAATAAAATAACGAAAAATATAAAAGCTGATCGCATTGGTGAATTTGCTGATGAGTTGCTTGAAGGGGAGTTATCAAATGTATGAACACTATATTAAACATGATTTAGATGTGCTGTTTGCGCTAGTCCTCATTATTATTACATCTCCAATTTTAATTATTAGCGCCTTATTTATTAGGTATGAAACAAAAGGACCAGTATTTTTTAAACAAAATCGTATAGGCAAAAATTGTCGAGAATTTAACATTTATAAATTTCGAACGATGCGTATTGAAACAGTGATGAACGATCAGCTTTTGACGGATGCACAACGCATAACAAGAGTTGGTGCTTTTTTAAGAAAAACAAGTATTGATGAATTGCCGCAACTTTTTAATATTCTGATGGGTGAAATGAGTTTTATTGGTCCCAGACCATTATTACCTCAATATTTAGAGCTATATGACCAAAAGCAGTTAAGAAGACACGAAGTGATGTCAGGTATATCAGGATGGGCTCAAGTAAATGGTAGAAATACGATTAGTTGGGAAGATAAATTTAAGTTAGACGTTTACTACGTTAATCATGTTTGTTTGAAATTAGATATAAAAATTCTTTTTTCTACTTTATATAAAGTGATAGGCAGAAAGAATATTGATTGTTCAGTTAATGAAACCATGACCTATTTTAAAGGGGAAACTAAATAAACGAATAGTTAAAAATTAGTCTAATTAACTTATAAAGGAGTGACATCAATGAAACGTATTTTATTATCTTCACCTCATATGTCTGGTAATGAACAAAAATATATTAATGAAGCGTTTGAAACGAATTGGATTGCACCACTTGGTCCTAATGTTACTCGTTTTGAGGAAGATATTGCTAATTATGTTGGTGTAAAAGGCGCAGCTGTTACAGATTCTGGAACAGCTGCCATTCATCTAGCTTTAAGTGTTTTAGACGTTGGTAAAGAAGACCATGTTTTTTGTTCATCATTTACTTTTGTAGCGAGTGCCAGTCCAGTTATCTATCTAGGAGCTGAGATTACATTTATTGACTCTGAACCAGAAACATGGAATATGTCTCCTGATGCGCTGTATCGTGCATTGTCACATGCAAAAAAAGTTGGAAAGCTACCAAAAGCAATCATTGTCGTTCACTTATATGGCCAATCAGCCAAGATGGATGAGCTCTTAGAAGTTGCTAATAGTTTTGGTGTTCCAATTGTAGAGGACGCTGCAGAATCATTAGGATCCGAGTATAAAGGTAGAAAGAGCGGATCGTTTGGAAAGCTAGGGATTTATTCATTTAACGGAAATAAAATTATTACCACTTCAGGTGGTGGTGCTTTAGTTTCTGATGATGAGGGATTGTTGGAAAGAGCAGTCTTTTTAGCTACACAAGCCCGTGATGCTGCTCCACATTATCAACACTCAGTGATTGGGTACAACTATCGAATGAGTAATGTAGTCGCTGGAATAGGCAGAGCGCAATTAGAAGTTTTAGATGAACGTGTTTTTCAAAGAAGAAGTATTTACAATCGTTATTATAAAGAATTAGCTTCAATTGAAGGGATTCAATTTATGCCAGAATTAAAAGATACAAAATCAAATAGATGGCTAACAACTTTAACGATTGATTCTTCAATTCTTCAAGTTAATCCGTATGAAATTATGGATTCGATGAATAAAAAGAATATTGAAGCACGTGTTCTATGGAAACCACTTCACTTACAGCCTTTATTTGCAAACAAGGATTTTTATAAACACGATGAAAGAAGCATTCCTGTTTCAGAAAATTTATTTGCCAGTGGTTTATGTCTTCCATCCGGTTCTAATATGACTGAAGAACAACAAAATTTTGTGATTGATAATCTTAAGCAGCTATTACACAAACGTCTTCTAGTTAAACAAATAATTTAGTTTTAAGGAGTGAATGTTATGGAAAAGGTATTGATGTTGGCATCGGTTTCATCAATGATTTACCAGTTTAACATGCCAAATATCCGTCTTTTAAAAGAGCAAGGTTATGAAGTTCATGTAGCTGCTAATTTTGAAAAAGGAAGTCCTGCTTCTTTAGAAAATACAGAGGATTTAAAAAATGAGTTAATTGAATTGGGTGTTTTTTATCATCAAATTGACTGCCAACGGGGAGTTGGTGATATAACCTCTCACATACATTCTTATAAACAAATAAAAAAAATTATCCGATCTAATCACTTTTCTTTTATTCATTGCCATACACCTATTACAGGAGCACTAACAAGAATGGCTGCTCGGAAAAATCAAATCCCAATTATTTACACAGCTCATGGATTTCATTTTTTTGAAGGAAGTCCTATGAAAAACTGGTTGTTTTATCCGATTGAAAAAATATTATCTGGATATACAGATGTATTAGTAACCATTAATCAAGAAGATTACAATCGAGCAAATGAACACTTTAATATGAAAAATATTAAGTATATCCCAGGTGTAGGATTAAATACAAGCAAATTTAGAAATGCTGTTATCGATAGGAAAGCACTTCGTTCAGAAATTGAGGTACCAGAAGATGCAATTATGATGTTTTCTGTTGGAGAAATAAGCAGTAGAAAAAATCACGAAACAGCTATTCGAGCTCTCGCTAAAACAGTGAATAAAAACCTGTATTATGCCATTTGCGGTCAAGGAGAACTTGAACCCTATTTAAAACACTTAACAAAAGAATTAGGTATTGAAAATCGGGTGAAATTTTTAGGCTTTAGAAAAGATATCGCTCAGTTATGCAAAGCATCAGATATTTATGTTTTTCCATCACAAAGAGAAGGACTAGGAATTGCAGCTATTGAAGGAATGGCTAGTGGTTTACCTTTAATTTCTTCTTATATCAATGGTATTAGAGATTACACACTAAATGAAGAAACTGGCTATTGTTTAGATCCATTTGATATTAATGGTTTTACTGAAGCAATGGATAAGTTGAGTAGCGATAACGATTTAAGAGATAAGATTGGTGAACACAACAAAGAAGCAGCAAAACGATTTGATAGTAAAAATGTTAATGAATTGATGAAAAATATTTATAGAGGAATGAAAGTAGACGCTATACCTGATAAGAAATTAGTTATGAATAAAGAACAAATAGAAGCACAGCACTATATAAAATGAACAATATAAACATACATGGGGGTGGGGAAAGTGAGGAAAAGTAAGCTTCTTTATCTAACGATGCAGCAATTGTTATTTTTGATGTATTTCTTAATAAGCTACTTTATTTATACAGTAGCGGTTAAACAAGGAAACGAAGGAGTTACAATACAAATTCTCGGTGGAAAAGATGATGGCTTTTTTTACTGGGAACAAGTTAAAAATATTGTTTCGGGAGATACTGCTATACTCACCTCAATCTACCCCTTAATGATTGGCACAGTCGTTAAAATAACAGGAATAGAGGACATTTACATCATCCGTCTTTTTAATTATATAGGTTTTATTGGCTTTGTATTTGTTAGTACATGGATTGTTGATGTAGTCTTCAATTACAGTAATAAAAGCATGGAAGATACATTAAATGAACGTTCTAATTCAAAGACAATTCTTATCGTTTCCTTTATAGGTTATACAAGCTTACTTATGTACGCGACTTTTTCTATCTATCGTGATATTTGGATTATGTTTTTTTATCTCTTATCTGTTTTTTTAAGCACGCTAATTGTTTTCAACCCGAAAAAAAAGTATCCGCTGGTATTTTTGTTAATTCCAAGTTTATGGATTCTGGGAGAATTAAGATTCTATGCGGTTGGATCATTTATACTGACCCTTATCCTCTATTATGCATATAAAAAGATAAAGAATGTTAAACGACCCTTATTGATTATTGGAATATTTCTTATCCTATTTATTTTATATTATACATTTTTAATGGATTATCAAATTCCTTACTTGAAAATGTCATTAGGTGATGCATTGGATTACAGAACTAGTGCATCAACAACTTTTTCTGGTGGGAGTCAAATGTATATTGATCTGAAAAAAAAGTTTTTTGGTACTTTTTTTGTTAATTACGTTCACAGCTATTTGAGTAATTTTATTGGGCCACTTCCTTGGCAAATCAATGGGTTCAGTACCTTATTATTATTCATTATTGAGTCTATTCCGATGTTTTTTATTCTACGGTTTTTATGGATTAAAAGAACTATTCTAACTAGTATTCACAATTATTTATTGATACATGCATTTGTATGGTTTGGATTGATTGGCCTTTCAAACGATAACACTGGAACAGCTGCAAGGCTTAGAATGATCGGTTGGGTACTCATTATAATTGTTTTTGCCACTGTTTACAGTGCAGATAAACGAAATAAGGAAAGAGAATTTGCTCAAAAAAATTGATAGAAAGTAGCCAATAAATAAAACGTTAAAGGGGTTAATAAAAGTGAAAAAAGCAGTTTTTGTAGTTAAGTCACTATCTAACGGTGGTATTGAACATTCACTTGTTAATTTAATTAACACTATTGAAGATTATGAAGTGACTCTGATTATGTCAAAGAATCACGCTCCTCTTTTACCGTTAATAAAAAAGCCCATCAAAATCAAGTATTTAACGGATACAGGGCAAGGAATCGACACAAGAATATTTTTGAAAGAATCATTTGTAAACAAACAGTGGCTGTCCTTATTTAGAGTTAGCTGGAGGATTGGGCTGTTTCTAATTTCAAAGAACATGATTCCCTTAAATAATTTTTATTTAAATGCTTATCCGTTAGAAGAAGAAGAATACGATATAGCGATTGCCTATGACGGCGGTTTGAGAGCGACGTCTTCTTATGTCATTCAAAAAATTAAAGCAAAAAAGAAAATTATGTGGGTTCATGAAGATTATTCTAAATTAGTAGAAATTGAGAAAAAAACAGGTGGATCTGTATTCAAATATTTTGATCAAATATTTTGTGTTTCAAAAGGAGCAAAAGAAAAATTTTTAGAATTGTATCCAGAATTGAGTGACAAAACAAAAGTATTTTATTCAATCTACAGTAAAAATGACTTTTATAAAAAAGCAACGAATCAGACAAGTGATTATAACTATAAAGGAATAAAGATACTAACAGTTGCTCGACTAGGACAAGAAAAAGGACATGATTTAATACCTGAAGTCATTTCAAAGTTAAAATCAGAAGGGTATCAATTTCATTGGTACCTTGTTGGAGATGATGATGGCGTTAAGTCAACGTTAGAAAAAGAAATTAAAAATCGTCAGATAGAATCCTATTTATCAATTATGGGAGGGAAAGGTAATCCTTTTCCTTACTACCGAGATTGCGATATCTACGTTCAGCCTTCAAGGCAAGAAGGGTATTGTATGTCAATGGTTGAAGCGATGGCTTTTGGTAAACCAATTATTGCTACGAACTTCTTAACAGCAAAAGAGTTTATTCTAAATCACGGGACAGATGGGCTAATTGCAGATATATCTAGCCAATCTTTATACGAAAATATAAAAAAAATGTTAGATGACGAAAATTTGAGAATGAGTATAAGCAAGTGCTATTTACAAAAAAAAATTGATACTAAAGCGGAAGTTGAAAAATTTTATGCTATCTGATTCGATTAATAAACAAGTAATCGAAATTCTAAAAGGAGTGGGTATTTGATGAAAAAAGTTGTTTTCGTTATCCGACGCTTGGCTAATGCCGGTACGGAGCAATCACTGATAAAACTAATCAACACAATAGAAAACTATGATATTACCATCATGCTTGCCAGAGAAGATAAAACACTGCTGCCACAAATAAACAAAGAGATTAAAATAATTGAATTGTATGAACAAGGTTTAGGTCTTAATATGGGTCTTTATTTAAAAAGAAGTTTAAAAACCGTTAATCTATCAAAATTTTTATTCATGTTTTCAAGATTATACAAATACATTAAGCTAGATCAATTCGAACAATTGAATGATCATCTTTTAACGAGTTATGAGGTGCAAGAAGAAAAATACGATTTAGCAATTGCTTTTGATGGAGGATCAAGAAATACGTTAACGCCATTTGTCATAGAAAAAATTGAGGCTGAAAAAAAGATTATGTGGATTCAAGAAGACTATTCTAAAGTTTCAGAAAACGAAAAGATGGTGGGACATAAGATTTTTCCTAAATTCGATCAAATATTTTGTGTTTCACAAGCGGCAAAAGAAAAATTTTCTGAAATTTATCCTGAATTAGGAGAAAAAACTAGTTCTTTTTATCCGATTTTTGATACCAAAGAATATTTAGAAAAAGCGGAAGAATCAGAAGACATCTTTGATTATAATGGCATTAAGATTTTAACGGTAGGTCGTCTCGAAGAAGAAAAAGGACAAGAAAGGTTACCAGGAATTGTATCGCGATTAAAAACGGAAAATTATCAGTTCAAATGGTTTTTAGTCGGGGATGGTCAGTTAAGAAAAAAATTGGAAAAGGACATAAAGGAATTGGGAATTGAAGATTATCTAATTTTGTTAGGTAAAAAATCGAATCCATTTCCTTACTATAAACAGTGTGATATCTATGTTCAACCCTCTAGACAAGAAGGGTATTGTCTATCAATGGCGGAAGCCAATTCATTCAAAAAACCTTTAATTGCCACAAATTTTATCACTTCCAAAGAGTTCATTGTGCATGGAGTAGATGGATTGATTGCAGATAACAATAGTCAATCTATTTATAAAAATATCAAGAAACTATTAGATGATGAAAATTTAAGAATGGCTTTTAGTGAAAATAGCCAAAATAAAATAGTCGATACTTTTTCAGAAATGAATAAGTTTTATGCTCTATAAGAAATTGGCTGGTTAGGAGTAGTTTATGAGAACAGCAAACTCTATGAAAAATGTGGCTGTTGTATTGGTTGGACAAGTGTTGAACATCCTACTTGCTTTTGGGGCGCGAATTGTTTTCGTTCGAATGCTAGATGTGGAATACCTTGGAGTAAACGGGTTATTTACGGATGTCTTGTCTATTCTTTCTCTTGCAGAACTAGGTTTTGGATCAGCGGTAATTTATGGTTTATATAAACCATTAGCAGTTAAAGATGAAAAAAAAATTAAAGCCTTAATGAACTTTTATGCTTTCTCATATAAAGTAATTGGGTTTACTGTATTGACTTTAGGCTTAGGTTTGTTGCCTTTCTTAAATATTATCATTAAAGATTCTCCCAATATCCCTAACCTTAATTTTATTTATTTACTCTATTTAGCTAATTCTGTTGTCACATATTTTTACGCTTACAAACGTTCATTAATTATTGCTGATCAAAAGAATTATATTGTTACTTTTTATAAAAGTGGCTTTTTATTTTTAGCAACAGCTGTTCAAGTTATTGTTTTACTGATGACAAGAAATTTCGTTTTATACTTACTGGTCCGGATTCTATTTTCAGTGGTTGAAAATATATTTATAGCCCAGAAAGCAAACAAACTTTATCCATTTTTAAAAGAAAGGAATAAAGAAAAACTAGAGAAGACTGATCGCAAAGTTATTTTCAAAAATATTAAAGCATTGATGTATCACCGAGTAGGTTCAGTTGTGGTTGAAGGAACCGATAATATTTTGATTTCTTCTATTGTTGGTATCGTTTGGGTAGGATTGTACTCAAATTATTCTTTGATTCTAGGTGCGATTAATTCAATTGTGAATCAAATTTTTGAATCTGTTACTGCAAGTGTAGGTAATTTAAATGCTGTAGAAAATAAGGAAAAATCTTTTGATATTTACAAAGTCATGTTATTCATTAATTTTTGGATTTTTGGTTTTTGTGCAATCTCTCTATGGATCCTCCTAAATCCTTTTATTACATTATGGCTCGGAGCAAAATATGTAATGAGTCAATGGATTGTGGCTCTAATTGTCATTAATTTTTATATAAAAGGATTTAGAAAGACGACATTAGTATTTAAAGATGCTTATGGATTATTTTGGAATGATCGCTATAAACCAATAGCAGAAGCTTCAATCAATTTAATTGCATCCTTAATCCTGGCAAGATCTTACGGCATTGCAGGTATTTTATTAGGAACGCTTATTAGCAGTCTCACTACTGTCGTTTGGATTGAACCATTTGTTGTGTATAAAAATGGATTTAAAAAAAGTGTATCGGATTACTTTAAACGCTATATTGGGTATGGTTTAGCTGCATTAACAGCAACTATTTTAACATCTTTAGCTAGTTCATTTATCCCAGAAGGATTATTTATAAATTTTATTTATAGAGTTCTACTTTGTGTTATTATCCCAAATAGTTTTTTTCTTCTTGTTTTTAGTCGAACGGATGAATTCAAATACGTATTGGCAATAATTAAAGTAGGTTTGAAAAGAAAAAAAATGGCAAAGGTAAATACATCTGACTAATCGACTTAAATAAAGTCCGTTCATTACAAATTATAAAAAGGAGGGAATAAAATGAGGCAGCCTAAAATCAGTATTATTATTCCTGTATACAATACAGAAAAATACCTGAATACTTGTTTAAATAGTGTTTTAAACCAAACTTTTACAGATATTGAAGTTATTTGTGTAGATGATGGTTCACCGGATAATAGTATAGATTTATTGGAAATGTTTGCTAAGAAGGATGAACGCGTCATTGTTGTAAGTCAACAAAATACAGGTTTATCTGACGCGAGAAATAATGCGTTAGCTTACGTCACCGGTGACTATGTCATGTATGTGGATAGCGATGACTGGATTGAACTAAATACTTGTGAAATCGCTTATCGAGTAGCCTTAGAAGAAAAAGCAGATGTCATTTTGTGGTCTTATATTAGAGAGTTTACAAATCATTCGCTGCCTAAAAAGATTTTTAAAAAAAGAAAAGAAGTGCTTAACCAACAAGAATCTGCTTCTAAGCTGCATAGGCGAATGGTTGGTTCAATAGGAAAAGAATTGAAACATCCAGAAAATGCAGATGCTATCGTTACAGCATGGGGAAAGCTTTATAAAACAGAAATTATTAAATACAACGAAATTAACTATATGAATACGAAAATTGTTGGAACAGAAGATGCACTGTTTAATATTGATTATTTTGGGTATGTAAAAAAAGCTGTTTGCCTTGAGGATGCCTTGTATCATTATCGTAAAGATAACGAAGTTTCTTTAACGTCATTATATAAAGAACGATTATTCATGCAAAACCAAATGAAATATGACTTAATAGAAATGTATATAGCAGAACATTCACTTGGTGATGATTATAAAAAAGCGTTAACTAATCGAATTGCTCTGTCACTATTAGAGCTAGGACTAAATACGGTAGAAAGCCATAAGGGATTGGCAAAAAAAATAACGGAATTAAAAGAAATTATCTCACAAGATCGTTACAAAAAAGCTTATCAACAAATGGATTTCAATTATCTGCCAATACATTGGAAATTATTTTATGGCTGTGCCAAGCTTAATTTTGCATCTGGTATTTATGCCCTACTATGGTCTATCAGCAAACTACGAGATAAAAATAAAATAGAAGATAAGAAAGAATCTGAAAATATAAAAATTCAAACGGAGGTGCAATAAGAAAATGAATGATAAGCATGCATACTTAATTATGGCACATAATCAATTTGAGTTATTGAAACGTTTAATTCAACAATTAGATGATGAGAGAAATGATATATACATTCATATTGATAAAAAGACTAACGGGTTTGACTTTGAAAAATTTAAACAGTTAGCTGTGAAATCAGACATCTATTTTATACCAAGAATTAATGTGAAATGGGGAGGATATAGTCAAATTCAATGTGAGTTGAACTTATTAAAAGAGTCCATTAAAAAAAGCTATCGTTATTACCATCTGTTATCAGGAGTAGATCTACCATTAAAAACACAAGATGATATTCATGATTTCTTTAAAAAATATGATGGAATGGAATTTGTTCATTTTTCAAAAGCAGGGAAAAAGGAAACAAAAAAATTTGTTTCACGGATTTCAAGGTATCATCTGTTTCAAGAATACTCGCCAAAAAGTGCTTCTAAATTAGTGAAAATCGGGATTACAATTACTGATAAGTCATTTTTAATAGTTCAACGTTTAATCAGAACCAATAGATTGAAAAATGAGGATATAACGGTAAAGTTCGGTTCATCATGGTTTAGTATTACGGATGATTTTGCAAAATATGTTGTGTTACAGGAACAATGGATAAAAGAACATTTTTCATTGTCAAAATGTTCAGATGAATTGTTTCTACAAACGCTCATTTGCCATTCACCTTTCGAAAAAAATTTAAGTGCTCGTTACTTTAAAAAAGATCATTTGGGCAATATGCGTAAAATAGATTGGTTAGAAACGACTAATTCTCCCAATCCGGAAATCTGGACAATTGCAGATTATGAGAGTCTAATAGATACAGACCATCTTTTTGCTAGGAAATTTGATTTTAATGTTGACTCAACAGTAGTTGAACAGCTTTGTGATTATCTAGATAGCAAAAAAGAATATCAGATTGATTCTAAGATACTCAATTAATTCTTATATACTCAATATCTGATGGAACTAATTATTGGATATATAAGAATGTTTGTTTTTAAAAAAATTACAAAACGATGGTCAAAAAGAGGAGGGAGGACAGTATATGATAACCATTATTGTTTCCATTTACAATGCAGAAGAATATTTGACTAAATGTTTAAATGATTTAAGATACCAGACTTATCATAAATTAGAAATTATTTTAGTAAATAATGGGTCAATAGATTCAAGCGGAGAAATTTGTGAACGCTTCTCTAAAGCAGATACTCGTTTTAAAGTTATCCATAAAAAAAATGATGGGTTATCAGCAGCCTTTAATGCGGGCCTACTAATTGCTAAAGGAAAATATGTGAGTTTTGTAAATGCCTTTGACCGTGTAGAGTCCATTATGTTTGAACATTTACTTTCATTAATTATCAAAACAAATGGAGATATGGTTGTCTGCGATTACATTGAAGAAGACTCTACAATTTCAAGTGAACAGGCAAAAACTTACAATATGAAAGAATGGTCAAAAACGAAAGCTATTCAAAAAGAAATTAATCGTGAAACAGAACAAGGTTTTATGCATAATAAATTATTCAAGATGGATTTATTTAAGCGTCCAGAAGCTCTTCGATTTAATCCAAATATCTTTATTTATGAAGATTTATTATTATATATCGAATGTGTTTTAAAGAGTGAAAAAATTTTTTATACACCTGCTCCGTATTACCACACTTTTAAGAGCCGTTATCCTATAAGAGTAGAATTATCCAGATTAGAGCAAGAAACAGGTTTAAGAACGTTATTATTCATTATCGATTTATGTATTTCTTTTAAAGAACTTGATATTGCCAAATTGAAAGGGCGTTATGCTACTTTAAATATTGAGTTACTAATGAGAGCTTATGATCAATCACTTAAAGAAAAGAGAGAAGTTGAAAAATTCAAAAAAAATTTATATCGATTTAAATTAACAGAATTAGAAAATATGAAACTTCGTATAAGATGTTTAGTCGCTCGTAGAAATTCAAAATTAAGTTATTTCATTTGGAAATTACAAAATAAAGAAAAATACTCATTAGTAGGAATCTAACTTCTAAACTTTTGGGTATTTTTATCTTTTATGTTCATTTAATTAAAACTACATATGATAAAATAGTAATAAATTTAGTTAATTAAAGGAGAGAGTAAAAGTGAGTATAGAAAAATCCTACTTTCCAACTAATTGGACTGGACTGAGTTCGGCACGCTTTAGTGAATATCGTTCATGGATTAATAATAAAAAACCAGGAATATGTGGTTCCTATGTTTGTGCTGTTTTGTTGCACGATCTATATAAACAGCAATATGGAAAACCCTTATCTAAAACGATTCTCATGGATGGGCTAAAATCAATTGTAGATGAAACTTTTGCGTATCGGGGAACTTTTCCTTGGGATTTAAGACATGGGTTGAACTTAGCATTAAAAGGTAACCCGAACTATTTCGCTAAAATGAGTTTTATTCCGGACAATAAGGTGGTGGAATTGCTAAACAAATCAAATCCAATACCGATAGCCGTTGGGACAGCTAGATTACTAGGAAGCTCTTACCAAAATCATTGGGTGTTGGTGTATGCATATGGGTATAATGAAGAAGGAAAATTATTTTTTAAAGCTTATGACAACCACGGGAAGAGTGCAGCAATCTTACCAGCTTCTCAAACATTTGGTTGCGTATGGTTAGTTGAAAATAAAAAATAGCAAGCGAAGATTGTATTCTTCTGCGTGCTATTTTTTACTGTTTTAAATTTGAACTTTATTTAAGCGAACTTCATCTAAGCGTTTTGTCACCATTTCCATGATTGCCTGTGCATCAGCAGGATCTTCTAAATCATGTTTATCAATATCAATGATTAACGTATCGCTCTTAGAATAAGAATCAAACCAAGAATCATATTGGCTATGAAGATGGGTATAATAGTCTAATAAACCTTGATTGCCTTCAATTTGTTCGAATGAGCGTCCTCTTTTTTCAATACGATTCAGTACAGTGTCTAAAGAACCACGTAGATAGATTAGTAAATCAGGAGATTTCTTTTTCATACCCTCTAATTCTTCCATCATATTATCTAATAAATCTAAGTAAGTATCCATTTCAGCATCACTCATGTTGCCTTCTTCGTAATTGATTTTTGTAAATAAAGCATCTTCATAAATTGAACGATCTAGAACATTATTCTCATGTAAAAAAGCTGCCTTGATGCTGCGGAAACGGGTGTTTAAAAAATAAATTTGTAAGGAAAAAGCCCATCTTTTTGGATCTTCATAAAATTTTTCTAAAATACGATTATCATCCACACTTTCATAAAAAGCATTGCTTCCTAAGGATTCAGATATTAATTTCGTGTAGGTGCTTTTACCAGCACCTATCATTCCTGCTAAAACAATCACTGCTTTATGTTCCCCTTTCAATTGACGGTCACTCTCCTATCAAAGACCGGTGTCGTCTCCGGTTAATTTGCATCTCTTAGTATAGCATAATTAACAAACTTAAAGGGACCAAGCATTAAATATAGCTTGTTTTTATGACCTGTTTTGAACAAAACTTGACTCTTTTCACTGAAATAATAAGGATAAGGTCTGTTTACCTGCAATACCATCGCATAGAAGACGACTATTTTTTTGAAATAATAAAATGGCTTTCTTTGTTAGCTTACCAGCGATGCAATCTGGAACGCCTACAACTTCGTATCCCAACCCGAAAAGCATAGCTTGAACAGCATAGACATCATTTCCTCTTATACCGAATTGAATGTTTCTTGCCAAGGTAGCGGTTTCAGTCCCCCATAATCCATCCACCTTGACAGGTATTGCTTCTTGAAATAAGCAAAGAAGAGCTTTTTTAGTAATTGGTCCAAATCGACCGTCAACAATTGTCCCACAGTTTGTCTGAATACTTTTAATGATATCTGTGCGTTTATTTAAAGAATGATCAACAGCGATTGAATGGAATTCCCCATTAGTTATCTTAAGAACTGTTCCGATATTGATTTGGTTAGAAGATAAGTTGTTTAATTTCTTCAGCCAAGTTACTGTCGTTCGTTGTTTTTTTGCTATGCTCCATAAAGTGTCTCCAACTATAACCATATGAGTTGTTTTTTTTGCTGGCGTTTGAAAAAGATCTTCTTCTGGATGATTTGCTAAATCAAAAGCAAATTGAGATAGGCTGATACCAAAACTAGCTAAATAATCATCAGGATCACGATGATTCGTTCCTCCTAAATAGGAAGAAACCCAGTGGTGTGTTTTGATTCCTTTTTCTTTCATCGTATTGCCGGTATTTAATGTTCTTGGAATATGTGCCTCGTTTGCTAATTTTTTTAAAAGCCAAACATAAGCAAGGTAATCTTTTTTAAAAATTATGGGATCTAATGTACGAGCTAACTCTACTTGAGCATAAGCATAAGAGTTTGCATTTGCACCCGCTCCATATTGAACAAATCCTGTTTTACTTAGTTGAATTATTTGACCTCCATTGCCAACCCAATGGCTGACGAAAGCTCCTCCTTTTAAGGCTTGTTTAGACATAAAAGCGATTTCATTTTCTAGTGCATTTTTTCCAGTGTTAAGAGCATTGCCTGACTCGTGAGCTATAATGATTCTTGAATCAGTTAACGGATATTGTTTAATAGCAATAAATCTCTTTTCAATTTGATTAGACATACAATTCCTCCATTTTATAAAATAATCTCTTTGATAAACGGTCGACTGTTTATAAAGTGATAACGAAAATTAACTAATTAACGTTACTTTCTTAAAAGTTAAAACGTTCTTGAGGGTTCTTCTTTGATTGAGATTTTAGTTTTTGCTATCATTAGAATAGATAAGGGAACGGATATGATTTAAATTTATTAAAAAAAACGTAAATTTAGGAAGGAAGAGTGAAGAAAATGGATAGAATAGTAGAAGGAACGTATACGTCAACAGATGAAGCAGTAAAAGCAGTTGAGAGGCTATTAAATGAAGGCTATTTAGCTGAAGAACTATTGATTATTACGGATGAAAAACACGAAGATGAATTGGAAGAATTGACTCTAGTTGATGTTGAATCAGTCGAAGAAGATGAAGGTGAAGAGGAAGAATCACTTTGGGATAAAATCAAAGAGACTTTTCGAATGGGTGATTATAGTAAAGAAAGTGAAACCGATACACTAGTCGAACATGGTGTTGATCCTGAAACAGCAGAACATTTTAATGATTCATTGGAAAATCATGAAATTATTATACTGACAAATAGCACAGCGCCTGCTCATTCAGAACAATTATCAACAGTAAATGAAGAAGTTCTAAAAAATGAAGACGACACAAGCTCAAGCTACAACGATCAATCTGAACCTAGCGAAATAGCTACTAAAGAATCAATGGATCCTGCTACGGGAGAAGGAGAACCATTTGATCCTTCCAAGTCTCAGTCTGCAAGAGAAGATGTTCCTGGCACATCGACGGCCTCTTCACCAGATAAAGAGCTAGGACAAGACAATAAACAAGATAAAAATAAACAAACTAATGATGAAGCCCCTCAATTAACTGGTGATGAAAAATCAGTTGATGCAGAAGATAGCAACCATGTATATCCTGACAATATTAGTAAGGGTGTTGTTGGAGAACAGACTGATGAGAATCCGACAGTGGGGTCAGAGCCCAAAAAAGAAGAACATCCAGATCCGCACAAAGATATTCCGGAAAGTGATGCTTATTACAGTAATAAATTTGAAGATGCTGGTGGGAAAACAATTAAAGACGACGAAAAATAAGTAAAATAAAAATGGTCCGGCGAATGTCTTGCTTTTATTCGGACCATTTGTTTTTTTTAAAAAGTTCAATTGGTTTATTTACTTTATGTACCCATTTTATTTGTCTGATACATTACTATTTACTCATAGCGAAGGAGAGAAAAAATGATTGAAAAAAAAGTAGAAACACAACGACCTAAGAAAGACTATTTTATGACGACGAAAGTGAAAATATCCATTCTACGCCACAAACAGAAGACCCAGAATATCTTGCAGCGGGAAAGTTAAAAGGTAAAAAAGCGTTAATTACTGGAGGAGATAGCGGTATTGGCCAAGCAATAGCCATTGCTTTTGCAAAAGAGGGCGCTGATGTTGCCATTCTCCATTTAGAATCAGAGCAAGACGCCTCATATACTGAAAAAAGAATCAAAGAAATTGGGCAAGAAGTCTTGGTTCTCAAAGGTGATATTGGAGATGAATCCGTTGCTGAAGATGCCATTGCAAAAGTAATTACTAAATGGGGTACGCTAGATATATTAGTAAACAACGCAGGTGAGCAACATTACCAAGAAAAAATAGGAGATGTAACCGCAGCACAGTTAGATCGTACTTTTCGAACAAATGTATTCGGTATGTTTTATCTAACTAAAGCGGCAATGCCATATTTATCGACAGGTGCTTCAATTATTAATACTTCTTCAATTACGGCTTATCGTGGCAGTTCAACTTTACTAGATTATTCTGCTACTAAAGGAGCAATCGTATCTTTCACCCGGTCTTTTTCAGGGAATCAAGAAGTAATCGATAAAAAAATTAGAGTGAACACGGTAGCACCAGGCCCTATTTGGACACCGTTAATTCCTGCGACTTTCCCTGATAAAAAATTAGAAAAATGGGGCGAAGATGGATCGATAGCCCGCCCTGGACATCCATTTGAATTAGCACCTGCGTATGTTTATCTAGCCAGTTCTGATTCGAGTTATGTAACAGGACAAACGATTCATGTAAATGGTGGCGTAGTTGTAAATGGTTAACAAAATAACCGTAAAAGGAAGTGTATCGAAATGAGTAAAGTAGTTGAATCAGCTTATCATACAGTAGATGAAACAATTTCTGCTGTAGAGCGTTTATTAAGTGAAGGTCGTGTGACGGGTGACGTTATTATTGTTACAAGCGATGAAAATTATTCTGATATTCAGAATCGAACACTCGTTGAAGTAGATAAAGTTTCTGCTGATGGAGACATGAATATATGGGAAAAATTTAAAGACATGTTTGCTGACGTTGGCCAAGATAAAGCGTTGGAGCATTATGGCATCGACAAACAAACAGCCTTACGGTACAATGACGTTTTGAAATCTGGAAATTATGTTGTTCTTGTGGAAGAGATGAAAGATATTCCTATTCGTCAAAATTTAGAAGACGGCCCTAAAGAATTAGGTAAATCGAGTACAGAACAAAAAAAGAACGAGGTAAATAATGAACGAGGCCAAATTGAAAATCCTCTACAAGGAAAACCAAAAGATACAACTGAATATAGAACAGAAGACATACACGAAACAGCTGTTGAAGATTCTGAAGATTTACCGCGTTTTAGTGGGAATTCAATTACTGGACAACCATTTGTTGATCCATTACAAGATAAAGAATCGGAATAATGAACTAAAGTAACGGATAGAAGTAAGATTTATTGCTTCTATCCGTTACTCTTTTTTTATACGAGCAGGCAAACTTCTGTTCTATTTTTTGAAATGAAGTATGGTATACTAAGTGAATCGATAAAATTATAGGAGGCGAATAACTATGCCAGACGATTTATTAAAAAAAATTATCTCTTCAAATAATACAACGCCTAGTGAAGGGTTACCACAAATAACTAAAATTGAAACACAAAAACGAAAAGGTCGTTACAATATATATTTAGATGAAAATTATGCTTTTCCAGTAGATGAAGCTATTTTAGTGAAGTATGCTTTATACAAAGGTATGGAGATTGCTGATGATTTCCGAGAGGAATTAGAATCAGAAAATGGCTTTAGAAAAGCCTATACGAGATCTTTAAATTACTTGAATTATGGGCTGCGTTCTGAAAAGGAAGTTCGTGATGATTTGGCAAAGCACGAATTTTCAGAAGTGGCAGATGAAGTCATTGAAAAATTAGAAGAACAAGGGTATTTGGATGACTTAATGTATGCAGAAAGTTTTACTCGTACTGGAGCAAATGTTGGTGGAAAAGGTCCTCGCGTTATTAAGCAAGAATTAAAAAGGCGTGGAATAGCCGAAGAGAATATTGAAAAAGCCACTGAACAGTATCCTTTTGACCAAATGGTTGAAAATGGTGTTCAACTTGCCGAAAAAGTTATTCGTCGTTCTTCACAGCATTCTACACGTGAAACCAATAATAAGCTGCGTCAAAACTTAATGCAAAAAGGGTTTGATACAGATGTGATTACTCAGGTTTTAGCAGAAGTAACAGTAGAAAAAGAAGAAGATGAAGAGTATGCAGCTATAAAAACACAAGGGGATAAAATTTGGCGTAAACAAGCTAAATTAAAGGGTTATAAAAAAATCCAGAAAGTTAAAAGTAGTCTATTTCAAAAGGGATTTGCAGGAGATTTAATCAATCAATTTATTGAGGAAAAAGAATTGGAAGATCAAAACGAATGATGAAAAAAATAACAGAACAAAATGAAATGAATGCTTTATTGCAAAGTTCCGGTATTCAAATGTGGCCACAAGAAAAAATAGAACAATTCAGAGCAACTTTATTGAGTTGGTATGACATAGAAAAAAGAGCACTACCATGGAGAATAAATAATGATCCCTATCGTATTTGGGTATCCGAGATTATGTTACAACAAACACGTGTTGATACGGTTATTCCCTATTATCTGAACTTCATGAAACAATTTCCGACGATTAAAGAATTATCAGAAGCGAATGAAGATAAGTTATTAAAAGCTTGGGAGGGTTTGGGTTATTACTCACGTGTACGCAACATGCAAAAAGCAGCTCAACAAATCATGGTTAATTATGATGGTGAGATGCCTCGTGATCCAAAAGAAATTATTAAATTAAGCGGTATTGGACCATACACTGCCGGGGCAATTGCTAGTATGGCATTTGATTTGCCAGAACCAGCAGTAGATGGAAACGTGATGCGAGTTTTAAGTCGTCTGTTTGAAATTGATGCAGATATTGCTAAACCAGCTAGTCGTAAAATATTCGAGGCAGTTATGAGAGAAATTATCGATCCTTACAAACCAGGTGATTTTAATCAAGCCTTTATGGATTTAGGTTCGAGTATTTGTACTCCTAAAAACTACCATCCAGAATTAAGCCCAATTAAAGAATTTAATGCCTCTTATATTAATGAAACATGGATTAATTATCCTGTGAAAAGCAAAAAGAAAAAAGCTGTTCCAGTTTATTATAATGGTTTTTTAATTGAGAATGAGAAAGGCGAATTTTTGTTAGAAAAACGACCTAAAGAAGGATTATTGGCTAATATGTGGATTTTTCCGTTGTTAGAAGAAAAAAAGTTTGAACAAGAAAAACACCAACAAATAGAAGCTTATGATTTAGAAGATAAAGAACAAGCCAAAAAACAAAGACTAATGGATTTGCAAACAAAATTGATCGAAACTTATCAAGTGAGACCAACTTTAATGAAAAAACCATTTGCTGAAGTGACTCATATTTTTAGTCATTTGAAATGGACCATTTTGGCTTATTATGGAAAGCTATTCAGTGATGAGATTGTCTTACCAGAAAGTTGTAGTTGGATTCACCCTGAGGATTTTGAAAAGTACACGTTCCCAGGTCCACAAACGAAATTGTGGCAAAGTTACTTGTTATACAAGAATAAAAAATGAATAAAGAGAAACCTGTAATTTAATCATATAAGATTACAGGTTTTTTCTTATAACCAATTAGTTTCTCACTATTCTTTCATAATATCTGAGCTTTTCTGTTTTACATAGTCGTATTTATGATATAATACTTTTGAGTTCGAGTGCGATTGTCACTCTCTGGTAATTTTATTAGTTTATTGTTTGGATTTGAATAAGAAAAAGAAAGTTGGGTTAGGATGCAAGTTCCAAAAGAAGGAGAATACATCACAATCCAAAGCTATAAACATGATGGAAGTTTACACCGTACATGGAGAGACACAATGGTTCTCAAAACAAGTGATCAATCGTTAATTGGTTGCAATGACCATACGCTTGTAACAGAGTCAGATGGCCGACGCTGGCTGACGAGAGAACCAGCAATTGTTTATTTTCATAAGCACTATTGGTTCAATATCATTGCAATGATTCGAGATAACGGGATTTCGTATTACTGCAACCTAGCCTCTCCATATGCTTTGGATGAAGAAGGATTGAAGTATATTGATTATGATCTAGACATAAAAGTGTTTCCTGATGGCGAAAAACGACTATTAGATGTAGATGAGTATGAAGATCATAGTAAATTGTGGGGCTATCCTGATGATATTGACCATATTTTAAAAGAAAACGTTAAAATTTTGGTTGAATGGATCAATGAAGAAAAAGGACCATTTTCTGAAGAGTACGTTGAATTATGGTATAAACGTTATCGTCAATTAGCAAACAAGTAATGAATCTTCTACTGGATGAAAGATTTTATTTCCCTATAATTAATATAAAAAGGTACCTTTAATTTACAAAAGGTGCCTTTTTTATCTGTTTGCAGCTAATTATTTTTTGCTGGTAAGTAAGAATAAGAGAATTATGACTTCCTTTAATCAAATGAGCTATGTTATAATAACAAATGAAATATTAGATGAAGGAGTGGATCTAACTTGACAAAAAAAAGTGGTTTTATGCTTTTTGTATTACTTGTTTTGACAATCGGAGTTGTGTGGTTTGGACAAGATTATCAAAAAAAACAAAAATTAGAATTAATAGAAATAAATGGATCTTCCCAAACGAATAAGAAAGATGCAAGTGAAAATAAAGAAAAAAGCGATACAACAAAAATTGATTCGTTCGAAAAAAATAGAGACCAAAAGTCAGTATTAGATTACTTATCCAGTGTACCAACAGATGATGAAAAAAAAGTTATTAGCTTTTATGGAGATTTTTCAGAATCTGATGAGTGGTTTCTTACAGTTGGAAAATACATAAGCGAACAAGTTGATGGTAATGTAGAAATCAATTCTATTGCCTTGCCTGATTTCGATTCCTATCGTTTATTGGAAGAAAATACGGTTTCATCATTAGCAGAGAAGACCCCTGATGTTGTTTTCTTCCAACTTCCTGTTTACGGTGACCAGGTAAGAGACATTAGTTTAGCAGACTCAAAAAGCTACACCATGCAAGATTATGAAGAAATTAAACAAGAGTTGCCTGAAACATTGGTTGTTTTTGTAACACCTAATCCGAGTAATTCAAGAAAAGAAAAATACAATTCTAGAACATTAGTGTATACAAGCTATTTAGAATCAGTCATAGAGATCATCAATGAAAATAACCTTCCGCTTTTTGATCTGCATGAAGCCTATAATGCTGAATTACAATCAAGTGATAGTGCTCTTGAGAACACGTTAATAGAAGATGGGAAAACGTTGAATGATGAAGGAAATAAATTGTATTCTACAGTTTTTAACAAACAATTAACAGAGCCTGTTGACACAACAAGCGGAAGATAAACCTTGCGAACTATGTTGGCACTAAAGTACCAAGCTTTTTAGGAGCACCTTGACTTGGGATGTGCATTTCAGCATACCCACAATGGTTTAGGCTCTCTGACTAAGGCTTGTCTCAAGCCAATTGAGAGAATGTTTTTCGCTGCATTGATATAACGGTCAGGTAGTGTCTGACAGTTAGTAAACGTCCATTTACGGACAGACAACTCTTATTTCCCACTATCCTGTCCGTATGTTGAAAAAATTTGTGACAGTTGTATGGATTGACTACATGTAACTCTTTCCCATAACGAATACACTTGTACTCCAACATTCAGCGGATTTCACACCAAGATTGAGAAGCGATAGCACGAGCCAACTGTTTATTTTCATCATTTTAACCGTACTTAAGTCTTTCAACTTAATGACATTATAATCTCGAACCAACTGAGTGGTCAGCTTGTATAAGCGATCCTGACGTTGGTTTCTTTTTTTTAAAAAAGGTACACGATTATTGCTTTCTCTTATGTTGGCAATGCTTTACTTCATTTAAGGAAAGGTCATTTGTTTTTACTTGTAAGACTCTTCTGGCTACAGGACACTCCCAAAATTTTCGTTTGGGTTCTAAGATCTTGTCGAAATGGATGGTAGTAATCTTCTCACCCGTGGATAACACCATTAAATTAGTAACACCCATGTCTAACCCTACCATTTGGTATGTTTGGTCGTAGGTGACTCTCTTCTTGTATGCAGGCAGAAGAACTCATGCGAGTATTTAAAGCCTATCGTTTCGAAAACTTCGATACGTTTACTACCAACTACAATAAGTAAGTCTTTGCTCAAAAAATCAGTTGAAAAAGGAAAAGGACGTTTATTACCTTTTAAAATGGATTTGAACCTTTAGCAGAAGCTGTTCAGAAAGATAGTACGTAAATTAGTGGTTAATGAATCGTGACTGCTAGTGCTTTCTTTATTTTTTCCATTCTTCATCTAAAGTGGATTAAGAATGGAAAATGAATCGTTTGAGAAAGGGTAGAAAAAAGTTGTTCAATAAGTAACTCTATAGATTGCTCAAAGGAATAAACTATGAGCACTTCAACTTGAACTCACTCTTTCGGAATAATAGGGTATTTCAAGTGGACAAATTAATAAAGGATAAACTAAAAAGTACGTCGCAACCATAATTATAGGTTTAGTTCCTATTTTAAAAAAGTAGATTGACTATTCCATACAGGTGAACTCGAAAAGGAAAAGGAGATAAAGGATATGAAGCTATATTTTAGTAGAGACAGATTTTATTTAATTGATGAACTATTAATTAGTACAGCCGCAGAAATTAATACAGTAGAAGAACAGCTAAAGGATAAGTGGAATAATAGAGCAGAGGGGGGCTGAAGATAGTAAAAAATAGTATAACTGGAGTATAACTGGTAAAATTAACTTAGAGAAACCGGAAATGCTCATTACGACTATTTCTTATTCTTTAGGACAGACCGCTATTGTTAGCTACACTTATATCCATTTTAATAAATAATCGAGAGAAATTAAACTATAAACATTCATAAGTATTTTTTATGTTTAGGAAGGAGATTATTATGATTCAACTAATCAAAAAACAGTTAGGCTATATTCATCCAGACGATAAAAAAAACAGAACAGAATCACTATCGATTGTTGAAGCAAAAGTACCTAGTGTACTAGTATTTCCACTCTCTATGCATATTGGCTCTCCAGCAGAACCAGTAAAGCAAATTGGAGATAAAGTGAAAATTGGTACCGTTCTTGCTAAAGCTAGTGGAAAAATATCAGCCGCAATTCATTCATCCGTTTCTGGAGAAGTTTTAGCCATCGAAAAAAGACAAACAGTTAATGGTTTAGCTGATTGTATTGTAGTGAAAAACGATCAAAAAGATGAGAAAGAAGCTTTTATAGTAAAGACGGACAAAGAATTAACGAGAGAATTCATTTTAGACGCCGTACAAAAAGCAGGTATTGTAGGGATGGGAGGAGCCGCTTTTCCTACAGTTGTAAAACTTAATCCTCCTCCTGGAGATACTATCGATACCGTAATCATAAATGGAGCTGAATGTGAGCCGTACTCGACTTCAGATCACCGTGTTATGGTTGAATTCAGCGATGAAATCATCAAAGGAATACAAGTAACACGCAAATTGTTTCCCCAATTGAAAAAAATTGTCATTGGGATTGAAGACAATAAACCTGAAGCTATTGAAGCACTTGAAAAAGCAAGTAGTGAGTATTCAGACATATCTATTCAATCTTTGCGAACAATGTATCCACGAGGTTCGGAAAAAAATCTTATTCAAGATATAACTGGAAGAGAAGTTCCGACAGGAGGATTGCCTTCAGCAGTTCACTGTGTAGTAATGAATACTTCTACTACGCGAGCAATTTATCGTGCAGCACTATTAGGAGAACCTCTTTACCAACGTATCGTTTCGGTATCGGGAACACCTATTGCAGAACCGAAAAATCTCCTCGTACGAATTGGAACACCAGTAGATTTCCTGATTGAGCAATGCGGTGGATTTAAAACACGACCAGGGAAATTGTTAAGTGGAGGCCCAATGATGGGTAAAACCTTAGTTGACGGGAGCGTTCCCATCATCAAAGGAACGACTACTATAAATGCTCTTACTTTTGAAGAAGCCCATGTAGGGAATTGTTCAGATTGTATCATGTGTTCTGAATGTCTGAACGTTTGCCCGGTAAGGTTACAACCTATTTTGATTAGTGAAGCCTTTGAACGCGGAGATATTGAAAAAGCAAAGAAATTGGGAGCGATGGATTGTATTGAATGTGGAAATTGTTCTTTTATTTGTCCTTCTAAAATTTCTCTTCTGGAAAATATACGAGGAGCAAAAGCTGCTATAAAAGCTAAATAATAGAAGGTAGGGTGATTGAGTAATGGCACAATCAATGGATCTTAAAGGGAAACTTGTTCAGGGTCAGTCTCCTCATATTCGAATACCAAGAACTTCATCTTGGGTTATGACGCAAGTTCTTATTGCATTAATTCCACCAACAATCGCAGCAACCTATTTCTTTGGTTGGAAAGTCTTGCTTTTAGTAGGACTAGGTATAGTAACAGCTGTATTAAGTGAGTATTTGTATCAAAAATTTAATTATCAAAAGATACGTATTCAAGATAGAAGCGCAATGGTTACTGGTGCTTTAATAGGTTTGAGTTTACCAGTGACTGCTCCTTGGTGGACTGTAGTAATAGGAGCAGTTTTTGCTATTGTAATCGTGAAACAGATGAATGGCGGAATTGGAAAAAATTACTTTAATCCTGCTGTAGCTGCCCGTGTCATGTTGAAATTTTTCTTTTCTCCTTGGATTACCAATTGGGTGTTACCAGGAACAGACGCCGTCTCTAGTGCAACGCCTTTAGCATTTATTGGAGATGGAGCAAAAACTGTGGCTGCAACCATTCCTTCCATTGGAGATTTGTTTATGGGCTTCAACTTAGGTGGAAATGTCGGAGAAACCAGTAAATTAGCTATTTTAATAGGGATGATTTTTTTAATTGTACGACATGTTATTAATCCGAAAATTCCGATTTTATATATTCTCACAACCATGGTAGTAATTGGTTTTTATTCAGAATTTAATTTGGAATTCATGGTAACTCATGGATTATCTGGAACGCTATTTTTCGCAGCTACTTATATGGCTACCGATTATAGTTCTGGCTCGTTAACACCAAATGGAAAAACTGTTTTTGCTATAGGCGCCGGCGTACTAACGGCGTTCTTTAGAGTAACATTCAATTACCCAGGCGGAGTTGGTTTTGCTATTTTAATTATGAATGCTTTAATTCCGTACATTGATCAAAGGTTGATGCCAAGAATATATGGGCACGAAAAACGTCCGGAAGTAACTTTTGATAGACAAGCAAAATGATGGGAAAATGGCTTGGAAAAGGGACGCAGTCAGAGACTATTAATCTCTACCCCTATGTGATAGGACAAAAAGAACTGAGCAATCTTCTAGTTCTTTTTTTAGAATACTGTGTAGATGAGTAACCCAGCAACTTTAAAGAAAGTATGATTTGAATGGTTCCTATTTTTTTCTAATTAGTTCAATAGTTACAGCGAAACGGTAGAATGAAACCAAGTTATTTGACTGAAATCAACCGGGAAATTTTCATCAACCTATTGTATAAGATTTTTTGTTTTTTGCGATAAATTGGATTGCGTCATTTTAATGCAACATTAGTGAAAAAAAAGTCTTTGATTGGGAAGTGAAAACCAATCAAAGACTTTTTTTATTGCTCGATGTGTTCGATGTTATCGATAGTTGTTTGTGGATTCCTGAGATTTCTTTTATAACTAGTTACTAAAATATTTAAACGATTCAGGTATTCTTCGTATTTTAAAATACTAGACATGATATGAATTACAGCGTTACTTTGTGTATAATCTTTATTAACTTTAGCTTCCATATTCGCTTCATTAAAAAATGATTGCATAAATTTTTCTCTAAGAGATTCTTTGTAAGCAATAAAATTTACTTCATTTGGGGCTACTCGCCCATTAAATTTTAACAAGATTTGTTCATGTGCACTCAAAAGAGTTTCTAAGCGTTCGCGAATTTGAATTCTTAATTCTTCAGGAAAATGGTTAAACGAATTTTCGTGTCGATGTAAGATACTAGCCAAGTTGTAAGCGACTTTAGTCGTTGAGATGATTTGACGATAAACAACAATTTTTCTTAATATCTGGAATCGATTTTTTTTCCGAGAATAGGTGCCCTCATCTTTAAACAAAGAATAATAGGTTTCTAATCGATCTAGTTCAGATTTCACCCATTTTAAATCCTTTTTTAAAATGGAATATTCACTATTTTTTCGTACACTAGCTCTAATCCATTTCATGATTTCAGAAGTTGTATAATCTATTAAATGATATAGCTTTTCTTCATATTTAGGAGGGAAAAAAAGTGTGTTGACTAAAAATGCAATAACCACACCCAATAATGTCGCCAAGATACGGATAGTAGCTGAGAAAATAAAATTTGTACCTGGACTCATCATGATGACGACTAATGTTACGGTTGCTAAGCCTATAACAGGTCCGAGATTAAATTGATTCAAAATAGCAATGAGCAAGACTGCTGCAAGTCCAACAAAGATGAAATGATTTCCCAATGTTAGATTAACAACAATAGCTAAAATACCACCTACAATATTAGCGAAGACTCTATCTTTTAAGGTCTTAACAGATCGTTTTAAAGAAGGTTGCAATGCAAATATAGCTGATATGGCAGCTAAGACAGCTGCAGTTTTCATATTTAATAAGTAAGGTATGGCTAAAGCAAGAGTAATGGCTAGACCTGTTTTCATAGTCCTTGCTCCGATTTTCATAAAATATATCCTCTCTCACGCAATTTATTTCGTTTTATTGTTTAAGTTCACTGTTCTGATATTTCTATTTTAGCAAATATTTACAGTAATGAGAAGTGAATGAGTAGGATAAGTGTATTTTAATTAAACTATACCATTTTACCCTTCGTATTGTTCATTTTTTTTAAAAATAATAGAAATTTAAAGCAAAAATAGGATTATACAAATAGATCTGAATCATTCAACATATTTTATCATCTTTAAATAAATAGGGTGTTAGCATACAAACTCATAAAATGGGTATTTATTTTCTCTTCTCCTTTGTTATGACACTGATTTTATATTAGTCAGCTTATCTTATTGTGTTCAAAAAAATGACAAGTTTAAAAAAATTCTAACTAGTTCAATGTAGCATAGAATACAACACTGAAATTGTTTATTACCTATTGAAAATATGGAATTAAAATTTATGCTAGTATTAAGTCGACCCTTTATCACGAAAGAGAAGATTGTCATAAGTTCAATAAAGCCATTCTTTTTGTACCCCTAACGGGTGCCGGGAAATCAAAAGGAAACTAGCATCATAATAGACTATTAGAAGGTTTCTAGAAAAAACCAAAAATGAATTAAGTTAGCGTTTCTATTTTTTAAAAAGGACCAACTTAATTTGAAAAATTGCATTCTTAAGTGATAAACGTTATCATTAAGAAAATAAACATAGGAAATAAAGAAACTATAGAAAAACCAATAATTTAAAAGAATAGGATGAAGAGGAGTTTAGAGATGGTCGCTAATCAGATGGTGCTTCAAACAGTTGAAAAATTAAAAGCTTCTAACATAAGAATAACGCCGCAACGATATGCTGTCTTAGAATATTTAATTGAAGCGGATAGCCATCCAACAGCAGATGATATTTATCGTTCTTTGGTGGAACGCTTTCCTAATGTCAGTGTAGCTACTATATACAATAATTTACGTCTTTTTACAAAAATTGGATTTGTAAAGGAAATGACTTACGGAGATGACTCAAGTCGTTTCGATTTTGCTACGACCCAACATTATCATGCTATCTGTGAAAAGTGTGGAAAGATTGAAGATATCTATTACCCAGGACTTGAAGATATTGAAGAAACAGCACATAACTTAACGGGGTTTAAAGTAACCAATCACCGAATGGAAGTTTATGGGATTTGTCCCGAATGCCAAGAACTTTTGGCTAATGAATAAAACGAATCTTGACGGCAGGAATAATTGTACTTGCGGTCAATGTTATTTTGGAATGAATGATTAAATAGGTAGCCGTCTAATTGATAGGACCTTAGGTTTTCTAGTCCTAATACATTCTTTTTTTATTAACTAATGATAATAATAACGCATACATGAATAAAATGAACAGACTTGAGAACGAGAGAATAGAAAAGGACGGATTAAATATGACCACATTAAATGATGTTGCAAAAAAAGCTAATGTATCTAAAATGACTGTTTCTCGTGTCATTAATCATCCTGAGCAAGTTACGGATGAATTAAAAGAGCTTGTCTTTAAAGCAATGGAAGAATTAAATTATCGGCCTAACGTAGCAGCCAAAGCTTTAGTGAATAATCGTACTCAAATTATTAAGCTATTTATCTTAGAAGAAATGGATACAACAGAACCCTATTATATGAACTTGTTAACAGGCATAGCTCAAGAGCTAGATGCGCGGCACTATTCTTTGCAGTTGGTTACAAAAAATAACTTCGATATTGGTACTTGTGATGGTTATATAATGTGTGGAGTCCGTGAAAAAGATTATGCTTGGATTAGTGGTGCGAATAAACCGGTAGTCTTATTTGGCGAAAATCGACACGGTTTCGATTTTGTTGACTCAGATAATAAAGCAGGTATCTCACTTGCTACACAATATGCGATAGATTTAAAGTACCAAAATGTTATTTTTATTGGGATAGAAATAGATGAGTTATTCGAACTTTCAAGAGAATCTGGCTACCTCCAAATAATGAAAGAAAACCAAAAGATGTCCCAAATTTATCGTTTTGGGAATCACTCTAGACAGGCTGCCAAATTTATTAAAGATAATTGGTCTGAATTTACACCAAACACAATTTTTGTCTGCAGTTCAGATCGATTAGCATTAGGTATTGAACGAGGTATTATTGAAATGGGTGGTGGTATACCAAACGATTTTGGCATCATTGGTCACGATGGCGTGTTTCTAGATCAAATTGCTTTCCCACAACTAACGACTGTAAAACAAGCTGTAATCGAAATGGGTGCTGCTTGTGCTAAAATGTTGTTAAATAAAATTGATCAAGATGGTATTTCCCAAGGATCGGTTCTATTTAAACCAGAATTGGTTATTAGAGGGACTACAAAAAATAAGATGAATAAAGTAAATTAAGATAAAGGGAGGTTTTAGCATCTATGAAAGTCATGATTATCGTCAATCCTTCATCAGGAAGTGAAGAAGCAGAAGAATATGTTAAGCAATTAAAAAATCGTTTAAGTGAACAATATGAACATATTGTAACTAAAGAAACACAGAAAGCTGGAGATGCTATAAATTTTGCTTCTCAAGCATCAAAGGAACGATTCGATGCTATTATTTTAATGGGTGGTGACGGAACAGTAAACGAAGGCATCAATGGTGTTGCAAAACAGGATTATCAACCAACTATTGGTATTATACCTTTGGGTACGATAAATAATTTTGCCCAGGTTTTGGGTATCTCAATGGAACCAAAAGAAGCGATAAATCAATTAAACGTTAAAAGTAAAAAGAATATTGATGTTGGAAAAGTAAATGACCTATTCTTCGTTAGCACAGTTTCGGTAGGTTCCATACCAGAAACAGTTCAAAAAGTAGATAAAGATGCTAAGTCCAAATTTGGGCCACTAGCGTATGTTTTAGAGGGTGTAAAAGCCTTAAACGATGATGAAACGGCAACATTCCAAATGACGATAGATGACAAAGACTTCGAAGACAAGTATAGCCTGTTGTTAATAGGGCTGAGTCAGTCGATTATTGGAATAGGCACAGTATTTTCTTCAGCAAAAATTGATGATGGCTATTTAAACATGCTCTGTTTGAAGGCATCTACAGTTACAGAAAAAGTGAAATTAATTCCAGAAATTCTTCGTAATGATGACAATTATTCAGACAAACTTGTTTACAAGAGATTTAAAATAGCTGACATAAAAACAAAAGAGAATAAAGCATTTGTTACAACAGTAGACGGCAATGAAGGACCTGCTTTTCCAGTTCACTTGGAAGTCTACCAACGATTTTTAACTGTATTTGTACCTTCTGATGATTAAAAAATAACTGATTATGTTATCAAAATCAGGTGCTCTCATTTTAGTGAGAACATCTGATTTTTTTGGGTTCTAAATAGACTGAATGATTTGTTCTAAATAAAGTCTTTATTTTGGCTATCGCATTCAAGTTTGATTAAACTAAGGATAACAGAATTGGGTTAAGGTGCAAAAACAGAAAAATTATAGGAGGCGTTGGTAATGGAAGTAGGACAATCAAAGTGGTGGAAAAATGCCATTGTTTACCAAGTTTATCCAAAAAGTTTTAAGGATACAAGCGGCAATGGAATCGGAGACTTAAGAGGAGTTATTCAAAAATTAGACTACATTAAGCAACTTGAAGTTAATACGATTTGGATTAACCCTATATTTAAATCTCCACAGGTTGATAACGGCTATGATGTTTCTGATTATTATGCTATTGATCCTCTCTTTGGCACGATGGATGATGTTGAGGAACTAATTGAGGAGGCGCATAAACGGGAATTAAAAATTATTTTTGATTTTGTTCTTAATCATACATCTGTTGAGCATCCTTGGTTCCAAGAAGCTTTAAAGGGACTTGATAATCCGCATAGAGGTTTCTATATATGGCGTGATGCCTTACCAAACGGTGATTTACCTAACAATTGGGCTTCCATATTTGGCGGTTCAGTATGGGAAAAAGAACCTGCAGGAAATCAATTTTACTTTCACTTATTCAAAAAAGAAATGCCTGACCTGAATTGGGATAACCCACATGTTGAGAAAGCAATGGAGGATATAGGTAAATTCTGGTTAGACAAAGGGATTGATGGTTTCCGATTAGATGCTTTTATTCATTTGGATAAACTAGACGACTTTCCAAGTGAACTATCAATGAAAAATGGAGAACTAGCCTCTGCTCAAGAAATAAATAAAAACTTACCAAATATTAAAAACTATATTCAGGATCTTACTAGTGGTTTACGAAGAGTTAATCCAGATGTATTTATTTTAGGTGAGGCTGCTTCAGCAGATGTTGAATTAGCGGTCACTTATACTGATCCGAAAAACGATATGTGTGATGCCATTATTTCGTTCATGTTATTTCCTGAAGATCACTCGGTTAAAGATGCACGATTGCCACTTAATATGCAACATTCAATTTTAGATAAAAAAGAATTCAAAAAAATAATGACAGAGTGGCAAGAGAAATTGGATCCATTTGGAGGACCAACACTTTATTGGAATAACCATGATATGCCACGAGCTGTTTCTCGCTTTGGGGATGATAGTCAGTACCGAGAAAATAGCAGTAAAATGTTAGCCACTTTAATGTATTTACAAAAAGGGATTCCTTTTATTTTAAATGGTGAAGAAATAGGAATGTGCAATTTGAGTCATACAAACCCGCAAGAATTTGAGACGCCTGGTGCAACGGCTTTTTATGCGAAATCCAAAGCCTTAGGGTACACAGAAGAACACATTTTAAAAGAATTAAACAGCACAGCACGTGATGTAAGTCGTGGGGTTATGCAATGGGATAATTCTGAATACGCTGGATTTTCAACCATTTCACCGTGGAGTGGTGTTAATAGAGAAGAAAAATACAATGTTTATGAAGAAGACAAAGATCCTAAAAGTATTCTATCTTACTATCGAAAAGTACTGAAATATAAAAAATTACCAATTTTTACTGATGGAACCTTTCGTATGATTCAAATGAAAGAAAGTCTATACAGTTATGAACGGGTGCTAGGTAATCAACGTGCGATAATCATATGTAACTTTTCAGATACAAAGGAGAAAATTATACAACCTGGACTTATAGATAATGACTGGGAAATATTGCTTCGAAACGATGAGAACGATATCGATTGTAATTGTATTACCTTAGGTCCATATGGCGCGATAGTGTTACTCAAAAATACAGGAGTTGAAAAAAAGCAAGAGATACAAAAATAAACGAGTCATTTAATTGCTACATCTTTTTGTTACCGTTAACATCGCGAATAATATTGTAAGTGCTTACGTATTTGAGTATCCTTAATTTAAGTTCATTTGAACAAATGAAGGAGGTTTAAGATGATATGACAACTGAGTGGTGGAAAGAAGCCATTGTTTATCAAGTCTATCCAAGAAGTTTTCAAGATAGTAACAATGATGGAGTGGGAGATTTAAAAGGAATTATTGATCGTCTTGATTATATTCAATCTCTAGGCGTAACCGTCATTTGGTTGAATCCAATCTTTACTTCGCCACAGATTGATAACGGATATGATGTATCTAATTATTATGAAATCGACTCTCTTTTTGGTTCAATGGAAGATACAGAGGAACTAATCAAACAGGCTCACAATCGTGGTTTAAAAGTTATATTTGATTTTGTATTAAATCATACGTCAGATCAGCATCCTTGGTTCCTAGAAGCGTTAAAAGATCCAGATAATCCTTATCGAGATTATTACCTTTGGGCGGATGGGAAAGCGGAGGGCCAGTTGCCAAACAATTGGGCTTCTTTCTTTGGAGGATCTGTTTGGGAAAAAGAGCCTTTAGGGAAACAATACTATTTTCATTTATTTGCTAAAGAGATGCCGGATTTAAACTGGGGAAATCCAAATGTACAGTCAGCTATGTTAGAAATTGCTTCTTTTTGGATGAAAAAAGGTGTTGATGGATTTCGTTTAGATGCTTTCATTCATATGGATAAAGAAGAAGGTTATCCAGATGTTCCTAGTACAGTAGATGGAGAATTGGTTTTAGCTGAAAATTATTATGCTAATTTACCTAAAGTGAATGAGTACATGAAAACATTTGCTCAAGCATTGCGTAGCCAATATCCAGATGTCTTTTTAGTCGGTGAAGCTGCTTCAGCGACTATTGATTTAGCTGTCAATTACTCAGACCCAGTAAACGAGGCTTGCGATGCGGTCATTACCTTTCGTTATTTCCCGGAAGACGAGACTCAAAAGGATGCTCGTTTACCAATGTCAATGCAGTCGGGTAATTTAGATATTAAAAAGTTCAAAGAAACAATGGTTGAATGGCAAGAGCGACTAGCAGATTTTGGCGGACCAACACTTTATTGGAATAACCATGATATGGCAAGGGCCGTTTCACGCTTTGGAGATGCTGTTCATTACCGAGAAAATAGTAGCAAGATGTTAGCCACTTTGATGTATTTACAAAAAGGGATTCCTTTTATTTTAAATGGTGAAGAAATAGGAATGAAAAATTTAGAAATAAAAGCGATTGAAAACTTTTTTGCTCCAGAAGCAAAGGTATTTTATAAAAAAGCGTATGATTTAGGCTATCGTTCAGATTATATTCTTAAAGAATTAAACTCGACCAGCAAAGATGCTAGTCGAGGAGTAATGCAATGGGATAATTCAACATTCGCAGGCTTTTCTTCGACTACTCCATGGAGTGGGGTCAATATAGAGCCTGATTATAATGTGGCTAACCAGGAGGAAAAGACGTCCAGTATCTTGAATTACTATCGAAAATTGCTATCATACAAAAAAACGCCTTTGTTTACAAAAGGAAGTTTCAAATTAGTTGAAACGAATGACCATTTGTATTGTTATGAACGCAAACTTGGCGATCAAACGGCTTTAATTTGTTGCAATTTGACAAATCAATCTTTCATTTATAGTGATTCTCGTTTTTCAAATGAAACGGTCACGGTGCTATTGTCTAATGGAGATAATTCTTTAGAACATCAACAAATCAGGTTAGAACCATATGGCTCAGTAGTATTAGTCCTTGAAAATGAAAAAAAGACAACTGATGAAAAGCGGATAAATGTTATTTGAAAATAAAAAGCATTGCCTAAATAAAATAGTAGAAATGAGGAATAGAGTGAATGGAAACTTCAGCAATTTTTCATAGGCCTGAGAGTGAATATGCCTACCTTTATACAAAAGATGAAATGCACATTCGGATACGTACTAAAAAAGGAGACGTTTCCAAAGTAAATATTATCAGTGGTGATCCTTATTTACATGACCAGAAAAAATGGTATCTGGAAAACGTTCCAATGGATTTAATCTTAAGCACAGATATTCATGATTATTGGTTAATTAAAACTGGAGCAGAGTTTAGGCGTTTGTCTTATGGATTTCATGTTATTGGTAACGACGGTACTGAAGTTTTTTATGGAGATAGAGGCGTTTTTCCTTATGATGAAAAATACTTAGCCTTTGCTAATTCTTTTTTTCGAATGCCTTATTTCCAAGAAATTGATCGTTTTAAAGCGCCTGATTGGGTGAAAAAAACAATCTGGTATCAAATTTTTCCAGAGCGATTTGCTAATGGTGACACGAGTAATGATCCAGCAGGCACTTTGCCTTGGGGAAGTAAAAAACACCCAACACGTGATGATTTTTATGGTGGAGATTTACAAGGGGTTATTGATAATTTAGATTATCTAGTTGATTTAGGAATAAATGGTATTTATTTTTGCCCTATTTTTAAAGCGACCTCGAATCATAAGTATGACACGACAGACTATTTTGAAATTGATCCAGATTTTGGTGATAAAGAAACGTTTAAAAAATTAGTTGATGAAGCACATAAAAGAGGGATACGCATCATGTTGGATGCAGTATTTAACCATCTGGGGATGTTGTCGTATCAATGGGCAGATGTTATTGAAAATGAAGAAAAGTCTAAATATGCTGATTGGTTCCATATCCATGAGTTTCCAGTAAAATTAGATGAGAGTTTAACAACTGAAGAACTAGAAAATGTCGGTCAAGTACCGTATGATACCTTCGCTTTTACCGGTCATATGCCTAAATTAAACACAGCTAATCCAGCTGTTCAAGACTACTTATTAGAAGTTGCAGCTTATTGGATTCGTGAATTTGATATTGACGCTTGGCGTTTAGACGTAGCTAATGAAGTTGACCATCATTTCTGGAAAAGGTTTTATCAGGTTACAACAGATTTAAAAGAAGATTTTTATATTTTAGGAGAAATTTGGCACTCTTCTCAAAGTTGGTTACAAGGTGATGAGTTTCATGCAGTCATGAACTATGCTTTTACTGGCACAATAGAAGATTACTTTGTGCAGAAGAGGATCACTGCTAGTAAAATGGTCTCAGGGTTGAATGAACAACTAATGTTGTACCGGCAACAGGCGAATGAAGTGATGTTTAATTCTTTAGACTCCCATGATACTGCTCGTATACTAACAATCAGTGCAGGAAATAAAGATAGTGTGAAGTCGAGTCTGGCATTTACATTTATGCAATACGGTTCACCTTGTATTTATTATGGTACTGAGGTTGGAATGGATGGATTCGATGATCCCGATTGCCGAAAATGTATGGTTTGGAATGAAAAAGACCAAGATTTAAACATGCTAGCATTTACAAAAGAATTAATTGAGTTCAGAAAAAATTACCAAGATATATTGAGTTTTGGTAAATTAGAATGGTTTGATATTAGAGACGAAGAAAATGTTATTGGTTTCAAACGCTCATTTGGCGAACAAACGATTGTTGCTTACTTTAACCAAGGGGATGAAGAGTTAGCAATAACGTCAACTAGTCAAGCAGACAGTATCCTATCTCATTTAACCTCTAATAAAGGTGAGTTACTGACAATTAAGAAAAATGGTTTTGTTGTGTACAAAGAAAATATAAAGGCGTAAATAATAATCGTTATTATTTTTTTAAATTCCTATCTATTTTGGAGTAGTTCATTGTGAACTACTCTTTTTTGTCGTCAAAAATAATCTGTCTGTTTAAACTGTAAACGTTTGATTAATCATCGCCTTTCTAAGATAATTGAATAGAACGATAGGTTATATTATTTTTAAGGAGGAGTTTTAAGATGAAAAAAATACATTGGAAAAAAACAATGATTGGTTTCCTTTCACTTACTGCTTTAGTTCTAACGGCTTGCACTGATAATACTTCTGATTCAAATGATTCTGAGAGTGGTGGGAAAGAAACCGCTTCCGTTTTAAAGATTGATGTAGATGAACGCTACACAGATTATGTTAATGCTATTGTAGCTGATTTCGAAAAAGAACAGGGTGTAACCGTCGAAGTAACCGAAAAAAATATGTTTGATTCTATAGAAGCTTTGCCACTTGATGGTCCCGCAGGTATTGGAACAGATGTTTTAATTGCTCCCTATGATAGAATAGGTATTTTAGGTGAGCAAGGTCATTTGTTTGAAGTTAACTTACCAAATGATGATCGTTATGACAATATGGATAAGAATCAAGTACTTTCAGAAGGTAAAATTTACGGTGCTCCTTTTGTAATAGAAACGTTAGTCATGTTTTACAACAAAAATTTAGTTGAAACGGTTCCTAAGACATTTAACGATTTAGAGAAATTAGCCGAAGACAACCAATTTGAATTTGAAAACGAAAAAGGTACGAACACGGCATTTTTAGCTAACTGGGTTGCACCTTACCATTACATGGGATTAATCACAGGATACGGTGGATACATTTTTGGAGAAGACGGGAGAGATACAACTGATATAGGTCTAAATACTCCTGAGGCGATTGAGGCCATTGAATATGCTTCTAAATGGTATCAAGACGTATGGCCAAAAGGCGCGCTTGATGCGACTAGCGCTGAAAATTTTATGAATGATCAATTTACTAGTGAAAAAACAGCTGCAGTTATAAACGGTCCTTGGGGGGCAGCGAGTTATAAAGAAGCCGGCTTAAATTATGGCGTGGCTACTATCCCAACTTTACCGAACGGTGAGAACTATCAGCCGTTTGCCGGCGGAACGGGTTGGACCATTAGTACGTATTCAAAAAATAAAGGACTTGCGCAAAAATGGCTTGATTTTGTTAACAACACTAAGAACACACAAACTTTATATGAAATGACAGCAGAAATTCCGGCAAATCAAGAAACAAGATCTGCTATTAGTAATGGGGATGAGGAATTAACGAATGCGGTGATTAAACAATACATTTCTGCGGTACCAATGCCAAATATTCCGGAAATGGAAGAAGTTTGGACTGGGACAGAATCGATGATTTTTGATGCAGCATCCGGTAATAAAACAGCAAAAGAGGCAGCTGATGATGCCGTCAAATTGATTGAAGAGAACATCAAACAAAAATATGAAAAAAATGAATAGTCGTTGATCAAATTTTTTCAAAAAGGAAAAAAATAAAATGGTATAGTTAAAAAAATTAATAAGATTATCTAATTCTAGGTTAAATAGAAAAAAATGCGATAAGTGGGCTAAATTGTGACATAAAATCGAGATAAGTTATTCTGTTACCGGTAACAACGAAAAAACGATTGCAAGAAAGCGTTTTATCATCAATAATAAGAATGTAAACAAAAATAAAAAGCAAAACATAAAGGGAGGATATTAAATTGAAGAAAAAGAGTTGGAAAAAATATGCGGTTGGTTTAGTTTCTGCAAGTGCATTGTTGTTAGCTGCATGTGGTGGGGCAAGCGGAACAGAATCAGCTTCATCTGATTCAAAAGATAATGCAGGGAGTAAAGAATTAAATATCGCTGTTGATGCAGGATATGTTGATTACGTAAATGAGATTAAAGCAGATTTTGAAAAAGAAAATGATGTAACAATAAAAATTACTGAAAGAGATATGTTTGAACAGTTAGAGGCTCTTCCATTAGATGGACCAGCTGGAAGTGCACCGGACATCATGATGTCCGCTTATGACCGAATTGGACCATTAGGACAACAAGGACATTTAGCTGAAGTAACATTAGGGAATGAAGAGCAATATGATGAAACAGACAAAGCTCAAGTAACTATTGATGGTAAAATTTATGGTGAACCAGCAGTTATTGAAACGTTGGTATTATATTACAATAAAGATTTGATAGAAAAAGCTCCTGAAACATTTAAAGAAGCGGAAGCATTAGCTAAAGACGAAAAATATAATTTCGAAGGCGAAGATGGTAAAAACACTGGATTCTTAGCAAAATGGACTGACTTTTACTTCTCTTATGGATTAGTAGCAGGTTATGGTGGTTATGTATTTGGTGAAAATGGAACAGATGCATCTGATGTCGGTCTAAATAATGAAGGCGCAGTTGAAGCAATCACTTATGCTACAGACTGGTTCCAAAATGTATGGCCTCAAGGAATGCTAGATATCACAAGTTCTGATGCTTTCATTACAGATCAGTTCTTAGCTGGTAAAGTTGCAGCATTTATTGGCGGACCTTGGCAAGCACAAGCTTTGCAAGAAGCAGGCGTTAATTATGGTGTAGCAACAATTCCTACTTTAAATAATGGTGAAGAATACCAAGCATTTGGTGGAGGAAAAGGCTGGGTTGTCAGCAACTACTCAGAGAATAAAGAAGTGTCACAAGCATGGTTAGACTATGTTACAACAACAGAAAATCAAAATAAATTCTACGATGCTACAAACGAAATTCCAGCAAACCAAGAATCTCGTGAATATGCAACAGGTAAAGATGATGAGTTAACATCAGCAGTTATTGCACAATACAAAGAAGCACAACCTATGCCTAACATTCCAGAAATGGCTGAAGTATGGACAGGAGCAGAAAACTTAATGTTTGATGCAGCTTCTGGCAATAAAACACCAAAAGAATCAGCAGATGAAGCTGTCAAAATGATTACTGAATCTATTGAGCAAAAATACAATAACTAATTTTCAAGAAATTAATAGAGATACTGTTATCGGCAGAGAATGAATCTATTCTCTGCCATTATTATTAAGTGAAAAGAGGAGAAAAAACTATGTCTAAGGAAAATCAGCCAAAAAAGCTGAAGGATGAAAGAAAAGCCATGTTGTATTCTATGATCCCCGGCATTGGACAGTTTTATAATGAACAAAAGTTCAAAGGCTTTATATTTCTAGGAATCTTTCTAATGTTTATTTATGAAATGATCACCTTTGGCACAAATGCTATAACCGGATTGTTTACTTTAGGAAGTGTTCCAATTGAAGATCATTCTTTATTTATTATGATAGGTGGAACGTTACAATTAATTATTATTGTTATATTTTTAGCGTTTTATGCTTTAAATATCTATGATGCCAGAGCAGTGGCTATCAGATGGAACAAGCAGTTAAAAGTGAATACAACTGCAAAAGAGGTATTATACAATGTTTATGATCAAGGATTTCCATATTTATTGATTGTTCCAGCATATCTAATGATGGCTTTTACTATTATTTTTCCAGTGTTAGTTACTTTATTTATGGCCTTTACAAACTATGATTTCTATCATATACCTCCAGCAAATTTAATTGATTGGGTTGGGGTCAAAAACTTTACGAATATCTTGTTCTTAAGTTCTTATCGTGATGCCTTTACTTCTGTATTTAGTTGGACGCTTATCTGGACGCTTTGTGCAACCACATTACAAATTTCTTTAGGAATTATAACAGCTGTCATCACAAACCAGTCGTTCATTAAAGGAAAACGTTACTTTGGAGTGGTTTTCTTACTTCCTTGGGCTGTTCCTGCATTCATCACTATTTTATCTTTCTCAAATATGTTTAATGACAGTATTGGCGCAATCAATACTCAAGTTATTCCTTTATTAAACAATCTTCCTTTTGTTGAAATTGGACAAGTTGCTTGGAAAACACAAGCACTTTGGTCAAAAGTAGCCATTATTATGATTCAAGGATGGCTCGGTTTCCCTTATATTTATGTTATGACAACAAGTATTTTGCAATCAATTCCAGAAGATTTATACGAAGCTGCTAAAATTGATGGGGCTAATGCAATCCAACGCTTCAAAGAAATTACGTTGCCGATGATCTTTATGGTTGCAGCTCCAACTTTTATCACACAATATACAGGGAATTTCAATAACTTTTCAATGATCTATCTGTTTAATAATGGAGGTCCTGGAAGTGTCGGCGGTGGTGCTGGTGCGACAGATATTTTAATCTCTTGGATTTATAAACTAACGACAGGGACCTCACCACAATACTCAATGGCAGCTGCGATTACGTTGATTATTTCAACACTTGTTATCTCAGTTTCTCTAATCGTGTTCCGTAAAACAAAAGCTTTCAATATGGAGGATGCTTAAGATGAAAAATAAATTTAAATCTCAAAAAACTGCCACTTTTCTAAATCATTTTTTTACTTATTTTTTTATGATTGCACTTTCTATTATTATTATTTACCCCCTACTCATTACTGCTAGTTCTGCTTTCAAGTCAGGCAACATTACTGCTTTTTCTCTAGATTTTAATGCCGATTGGACACTTAATAATTTTCAACGTCTTTTTGGTGAAACACTATACGGAACATGGTACATGAATACTCTTATTGTTGCTACGTCAACAATGGTTGTTCAAGTTGCTTTGATTACTTTAGCAGGATATGCATATAGCCGCTATAACTTTATGGGAAGGAAAAAAAGTTTGATTTTTTTCCTTGTTATCCAAATGGTGCCTACTATGGCTGCATTGACAGCTTTCTATGTTATGGCCTTATTGCTAGGTGCATTAGACCAATTTTGGTTCTTGTCTATGCTTTATATCGGTGGAGGTATTCCAATGAATACTTGGCTGATGAAAGGGTATTTTGATACTGTCCCTAAAGAGTTAGATGAATCTGCGAAACTAGATGGAGCAGGACATTTTCGTATTTTTTGGCAAATTATATTGCCACTCGTTCGTCCAATGATAGCCGTTCAAGCTTTATGGGCATTTATGGGACCTTTTGGTGACTTTATGTTAGCCCGATTCTTGTTAAGAAGTCCGGAAAAAATAACTGTAGCAGTTGGACTTCAAACATTCATAAGCAATCCGCAAAACCAAAAAGCTTCTCTATTCGCTGCAGGTGCAATTTTGATTGCCGTTCCAATTTCAATTCTCTTCTTTATGTTACAAAAGAATTTTGTTTCTGGCCTTACTTCTGGAGGAACAAAAGGTTAATAGGTAACTGTTTAGCAAGCAAAATAATGGATCTCACTTTCACATAGACTTTTAAAGGCTAGTGAGATGTACTGTATAGAAATATTGAAGAAAAAGAAGGGGTTTTTATGAAAACTGATGTATTTCCACTGACTTATTTTAAAAATATCTGGACGCCTAGGCTTATCTTCAAAAAGCGTCACCAATTAAACTGGTTTCAATTATTGTTAGTCTTGTTCTTTTTGACTAGCATATTGATGGTTCCTGTATCATTAAATTTTTTGAAGATGGAGACTTACCCTATTGAAGAAAGTTATCCTGATACATTTAAATTAATGGATGAATCAGTTGTTGTAGCTTTTCAGCAGGCAACAAGTAAAAAAGGGGCATTGGTTACTGACCCAGGATTACACTTGGCTAAGAAAAACGGTGTAGTGAGTATAACGGAGTCGGATTCTGTCATCAAAGAAGATTTAAAAGCAGAAAATGCGCTTATTTTTTCTGAAAATGAATTTTATTTAAAAAACAAAGATGTACCGGTTTCTACCATTCGGTATACAAAAGATTTTACTCCAAGTCAAATAAAATCCGTTGAAGATATGAAAGCTGCCATTTCGCGACAATGGTTTTTCCAAAATCGCACTTACGTTATAGGATCTTTGTTGTTATTGGTTTTCAGTATATTATTCGTTAGTACAATTCTGATTGTTTTAGGATCTGCTGTGTTTTTATATCTGACCAAAAAAAATTCTTTTTCATCTATTAAAACGTACAAAGAATCTGTCAATTTAATTCTTAATGCATTAGGGTTGCCTTCTTTAATTGCATTAATTTCAAGTTTCATTCAGTTTGATATAATTGTGATGCTGACAATCCAATCGATTGGCCTAGCATTAATGATATTAATGGTATTTTATACAACGCGTTTCAATGATAAAGTCCCAGTTAAAAATAATATAGAAGTTGCTGGAGGTAAAAAACATGATTAAACGTTTATTTGAAGTAGATCCCTGGAAAATCAAATCTTCTTCTTTAGAGGAAAAAAACAAACGTCTTCAAGAAAGTCTAACATCCATGGGTAATGGTTACATGGGAATGCGTGGGAATTTTGAAGAAGGTTATTCAGGAGACAGTCACTTAGGTACTTATATTGCAGGTGTTTGGTACCCAGACAAAACACGTGTCGGCTGGTGGAAAAATGGCTACCCAGAATATTTTGGAAAAGTAATCAATGCGACTAATTTTATCCCTGTAGAATTATTTGTAGATGATCAAAAGGTAGATTTAGCAAAAGATACAATTAAAGATTATTCGATTGAATTGAATATGAAAACTGGTATTTTGTATCGATCCTACACATTGATAAAAGATGAAGTTGAAGTCCAATTTCATTTTAAGCGTTTTGTTAGTATTGCTATGAAAGAACTTGCTCTAATTGAAGTATCGGCAGAAGTATTAAAAGGGCAAGCAAAAATTACATTTACACCGATGATGGATGGAAATGTGACTAACGAAGATAGCAACTATGAGGAAAATTTCTGGTTAGAAATTGATCGTTTTGCAGGTGAAAAGAGTCACTTAACAACAAGAACAATCCCAAATCCTTTTGGAATTGAACAGTTTACAGTGACAACAATGATGCAAACCATTGCTGAAAAGGCCATTTCACGCCAAACAAGCGAAAACTTCATGAAAGTACAAGAAACAATCGACTATCAATTAGCTACTGGAGAAAAAGCAGAGATAACTAAATTGGTTAGTGTAATTACGAGTAGAGATGTTGAGATAGATAACCAAAAAGAGATAGCGTCTAGTATGCTAGATAAAGCCATAGAAAAAGGCAGTCATGTATTAGAGCAAGAACACATTACTGCATGGGCTGAACGATGGCATAAAGCGGATGTAGTTATTGAAGGAGACGACGAGAGTCAACAAGGTATTCGTTTTAATATTTTCCAGTTGTTCTCAACTTACTATGGGGAAGATTCAAGATTAAATGTTGGACCAAAAGGATTCACAGGTGAAAAGTACGGTGGAGCAACCTATTGGGATACAGAAGCGTATATTATACCAATGTATTTATCGGTCGCTGATGAAGCAGTAACAGAACAATTATTAAAATACCGCTATGATCAATTAGATGGAGCTTTTCACAACGCTAGACAACAAGGACTAAAAGGCGCGCTTTATCCAATGGTTACATTCAATGGAATAGAATGCCACAATGAATGGGAAATTACTTTTGAAGAAATTCACCGTAATAGTACGATTGCCTTTGCAGTCTACAACTATACGAACTACACAGGAAAAGAAGACTATTTAATAACTAAGGGCATAGAAGTTTTGGTTAGCATCTCACGCTTTTGGGCAGATCGTGTACATTTTTCTTCACGGACAAATCAATATATGATTCATGGTGTCACGGGTCCAAATGAGTACGAAAATAATGTGAATAATAATTGGTACACAAATCGAATGGCAACATGGACATTAAATTACACTTTAGAAAGTTTAAGCAAAATAACAGAAGCTAAAAAAGAAAAATTAGGCTTAACAGACGAAGAAATCGCTCAATGGCTAGATATTATTGCTAAAATGTACTACCCATATGATAAAGAATTAGATGTTTTTGTACAACACGATACGTTTTTAGATAAAGATTTACTTCCAGTCGCTTCATTAGGTTTAGATGAACTGCCGATTAATCAGAATTGGTCATGGGATAAAATTTTACGTTCTTGTTTTATTAAACAAGCTGACGTATTACAAGGAATCTATTATTTAAATGATGAATTTACTATTGAAGAAAAAGAACGCAACTTTGATTTTTATGAGCCAATGACCGTTCATGAAAGTTCACTTTCACCTTCTATTCATGCCATATTAGCTGCTGAATTAGGAAAAAAAGAAAAAGCAGTAGAGTTCTATGCTAAAACGGCTCGTTTAGATTTAGATAATTACAACAACGACACACAAGATGGTTTACACATTACATCAATGAGTGGAGGATGGCTCACGATTGTTCAAGGCTTTGCTGGGATGCGTACTTATGATGGGAAGTTATCGTTTAAACCATTCTGTCCAGATGATTGGGATGGGTATAATTTTATGATTAAATATCGTTCACGATTATTGCATATTACTGTAACAAAAAATGACGTTACCGTTACTTTAAATGAAGGGGACAAGTTGTTTATTACATTATACGACGAGAGAGTAGAATTGTTAGATACACTAACTGTGGCTATTCAATAAAATGATTTTAAATAAGGAGGTATCATTTTTGATAAAAGGGTTTGTATTTGATTTAGATGGCGTGTTGACTGATACAGCGGAGTACCATTATTTAGCTTGGCAAGAACTGGGTGAAAAAATAGGTATTTCTATTGATCGAGTTTTCAATGAGCAATTAAAAGGAATTAGTCGAATGGATTCATTAGATCGGATTTTAGCTTACGGGAATAAAAGTATGATTTACTCTAAAGAAGAAAAGATCCGATTAGCTGATGAAAAAAATGAAGAGTATAAAAAATTAATCACTAAAATTTCTTCAAGGGATTTATTGCCTGGCATAAAGGAGTTTATGGCCGATTTAAAACAAGCTGATATGAAAATAGCGTTGGCCTCCGCCAGTAAAAATGGACCTGATATTTTAAATCAACTTGGTATAGCCGGTCTGTTTGATACTATTGTTGATCCAGCAGCATTAACACATGGGAAACCTGACCCAGAGATTTTCATTAAAGGCGCAAAGCAATTAGGCCTATCTCCAAAAGAATGCATTGGTGTTGAAGATGCAGAAGCTGGGATTCAATCAATTAATGCAGCTGGAATGTTTTCAGTGGGAGTTGGAACCCAAGAATCAATGAAATTAGCAGATGTTTTCGTATCTAATACTACTCAATTAGATTTTGTAGCTATTTTAAATAAAGCTCAAAAAAAATAAAGGAGTAGATAAAGAATATGAAGAAAAAATGGTGGAACCATTCTGTTGTTTATCAAGTCTATCCTAGGAGTTTTCAAGATAGTAATGATGATGGCGTTGGCGATGTACAAGGAATGATACAACGATTAGATTACTTAGCAGATTTAGGAATAGACGTCATTTGGTTGAGCCCAATTTATCAATCTCCTAATGATGATAATGGATATGATATTAGCGATTACCAAATCATTTCTTCTGAATTTGGTACGATGTCGGATGTAGAAGAGTTGATAGAAAAAGCTAGTAATCATGGAATTAAAATTTTGATGGATCTAGTTGTGAATCATACTTCTGATGAACACGCTTGGTTTAAAGATGCATTAAAAAGCAAAGATAATGTTTATCGCGATTTCTATATTTGGCGTGAACCAAAAGAAGATGGAAGTCCTCCCAACGAACTTTTATCTGTGTTTGGTGGTTCTGCTTGGGAATTAGATCTTAATTCAAACCAATATTACTTACATTTGTATAGCAAAAAACAGCCTGATTTAAATTGGGAGAATCCCAAAGTACGCAAAGAAATATATAAAATGATGAATTTTTGGTTAGAAAAAGGAATCGGTGGATTTCGTATGGATGTAATCGACACAATTGGCAAAATTCCCGATGAACTCATTACTACAAATGGTCCTAAATTGCATGATTACATCAAAGAGATGAATTTAAATACGTTTGGACAATATGATGTACTGACGGTGGGGGAAACGTGGGGAGCAACACCAGAAATTGCTAAACTTTATTCTGATCCTGAAAGAAACGAATTGTCTATGGTATTTCAATTTGAACACATCGGATTAGACCAACATCCTGGGAAACCAAAATGGGATACAAAAGAACTTGATTTTGTTGAATTGAAATCCGTCTTTTCTAAATGGCAAATGGAATTGGGAAATAAAGGATGGAATAGTCTGTTTTGGAACAATCACGATATACCAAGAATTGTTTCTAACTGGGGTGATGATTCAAAAGAATACCGTGTTGTCTCAGCGAAGATGTTTGCGACTTTCTTGCACCTTCTGAAAGGAACGCCATACATTTTTCAAGGAGAAGAGATTGGACTTATCAATACACCCGTTACTAATATAGAAGAACTAGACGATATTGAAAGCAAACAATTGTATGATGAAAGAATAAAAGCAGGTTATTCTGTTTCTGATATTCTATCTTCTATTAATAAAAAAGGACGCGATAATTCAAGACGTCCTATGCAATGGAACAATGAAAAAAATGCAGGCTTTACCAAAGGAAACCCTTGGTTGGCATTGAATCCGAATTATTCCACTATAAATGTAATAAAAGATCAAGAAAATGAAAACAGTGTTTATAACTATTACAAAAAATTAATTCGCTTACGTAAAGAAAATGATTTAGTTGTTTATGGAGAATATAAAGAGTTATTACCTGAAGACAAGCAACTTTATGTATATGAACGTAGTTATTGCGGAGAAACTTGGTTAATTGTAATAAACTTTTATAAAAAAGGAACAGTCTATCAAGATTTACTCGATAGATCTGGGTCAATTTTAATAAGCAATTATTCAGATAGTTCAAGCAATTTGTCCGAACTAAAGCTTCGTCCATTTGAATCAATTGTCTTTAAAATGAAAGTGATTAAATAAAAAAATAATGAAATAAATGAAATAAACTTGTGTGCGGTTGTGATTAAATATGAACAATTCAAAAAGAAAAATAAAGAATGTTCATTTATTGGGTTTTAATTGTATATATATACGTGATGGGAATAATATATTAAACATAATGTTCGCTTATCTTTTTGGATAAACGAACATTATATTTTTTTGTTGACCGATCCTTTAAATGTTGTTATAGTAATTGATGTCGTTAAATTAACGGTGAAAAGGTGTGTGAATTTTTTTTGAATAGTAGATAAACTCTTTGACATTAGTTGAAGTCTTATGCTACACTAATAAATGTTAAATAGTTAATTGCTGAATTGTTTTATTGGATATTTATCCAAATAGAAAAATATTTATTCAAAAAAAGTGTTGACAAATGAATTAGAAATTGCTATTATTTAGAAGTTGTCAAAACGACAACGGCAAACAAATTAGACCTTTGAAAACTGAACAAAGTAAAACAATAAACTGTGTACGGCGGTTCGACCAAGGGTCGAACCAAAAGAAACAAAGTGAATAATT
>Ga0163216_100437_pt1 | contig 69581 bp, 67 predicted proteins | sample SynspAceP_FD_167610 | JGI IMG/M metagenome (GOLD analysis project Ga0163216, IMG submission 167610) | Saline lake microbial communities from Ace Lake in Antarctica - Synechococcus sp. Ace-P (Illumina Assembly) | ecosystem: Environmental > Aquatic > Non-marine Saline and Alkaline > Saline ...
ATCAACAATGTTAGTCGTTTCCATGGTGCCGTATCTCCTTTGGTTGGGCTGCTGTCTCGCAACAACAAATCAACCAGATACGCCGCCAACCTTCAAACCGCCCAAACACCAGATTCAGTCATAGCTCTTGATAGGAAGTAATATGGTTGATGAAAAAGGTCCTCTGATCGCGACGCTGCAAGACGGAACCCGGATTTATAAAAGAGGCTTGGTCGATAGTAGAGGGTATGTTGAGGCCACGATTGGCATTTACAATTTTTCCTCTGAATTCAATCCCAACACCGGAAAATGGGAGAGTGTTGCAGCAACGTTAGCTCTTCCTATTGGCAACAAAATTGAGTTTCAACCTGATGGAGATGCGATGAAGGTATCCATCGGGGGCAGTGTTCCTGTTGCTGGTCCGATAACGATTGATCTTGCAATCATCATCGGACCCGATGGGGAGATTAGTCATTCTATTGGTGCAGATTTGACAATAACTCGCCAGAAGATCATTGACGGTGTGATATCCAGCATGCGGGAGCACGCCTCAGAGTTTGAACTTGATCGCCCGGAACGGGCGGTACACTTCCTTGCCCAGATCGCCCATGAAAGTGCACATTTTCGAACAACAACTGAATATGCATCGGGTGTGGCATATGAGGGCCGAAATGACCTTGGTAATACCTTCAAGGGCGATGGTCAGAAATTCCGGGGCCGGGGCCTCATACAACTGACAGGGCGTTCTAACACCATGGCCTTCAGCCAATAGATGCGCAGGCGTAATTCTGGCTGTCCTGATTTCGAGGCCAACCCTGAAATTGTTGCAGACTTCCCGTGGGCATTTCTCGCATCGATTTACTATTGGTCCTCCCGCGGCCTGAACAAATACGCGGATGCGAACAACATTAAACTGATCACACGAAGGATAAATGGCGGGCTGAATGGCTATGCTGATCGGTTGCGATACTATGATGGTTTTGCGCTGGCTCATCTTGGCTATCGGATCGGTCCATCTGGCATCTGGCAATTTCAATTTGAAAAGGGCCTCGAAACCGATGGTATCAGCGGGCCACAAACACGGGATGCGTTTCATTCTGCCTTGAAGGCCCTGCCAACCCCATCGCTGCCAATGGTGGAAATTTCGGGTGTGCCGCCACCAGAGTTGTCGTTAAACGCGCCACCTGGCGCGCATCAATCAATTTGGATTCGTTTAGCCGCTCTCATTGGGCGGTTTTTTTATAGGAGATAAGCCCGTGAAGGGATTTCGTACCATCATTGTAAATGCGGCTGTTGCCGCGTTGCCATTGGCATGTGAGCTTTTGGCATTTCTAGATGTGTTTGATTGGCGTTCGGTGCTCCCACTCGAGAGTGCAGGATGGTTTATCTTGCTGGTAGGCCTACTTAATATTGGCCTTCGGTTCATCACCACAACGCCAGTCGGTGAAAAACATTGATTGCGCAGATAATAAGTTGGGTTGCAGGTGGAGCTCAGGACCGAGTTGGGCGCCATCTGAAAGACGCCTATTTGGCAAAGAAACAGGCTGAATCCGATGAACAAAAGCTTGAAGCTGATCTGCGAATTCGTCAGTTGGAAGCGCAACAGGCATTGCTGATTGCAGAACAGGGTAGAGCGCTGACACGTTGGATCAGGCCAGCAATTGCATTCCCGTTTGTTGCGTATCTCTGGAAGGTTGTGCTGTGGGACAAAGTCTTCGGCTTGGGGAGCACCGATCCACTGTCATCTGAACTGGGTGAGATCATGATGGTAATGATTGGTGCTTATTTTCTGACGAGACCTTTTGAGAGATTCTTGCCAAAGCGAAGCCTCTAGAGATCAAGATGAAACGGCTGTGACACAAAATGCGTTGAATTTTTCAACATGACCAAACAATCAATTGATGTGCAATTAGCTCTGCTATCTCAACAGATGCAGATCATTATGGATGAAAACCGTACATCAACTGCAAGTATGAAGGTTGAGATCAGGAGCTTGAAATCGGATATGGCGGATATCAAGATGCAAGCAGCAAGGTGGAAGGGAGCATTTGGAGTCATGCTCGGCGCGGCTGCATTTGTTATCGGGCTTTTAACCGCATGGGAAAAAGTTAGCGTTTTTTTTAAAAACTAATCTTGCCTTCGCAAATCGCATTAAAAACCCGCAACCATATTTGGAGTTTCCAAATTTGGTTGCGGTTTTTTTTAGTTTTTGGGCAGGTTTACACCCAGGACATCAAGATCGCGCTGGTTGATTTTACGTCCTTGATTTGTCGCTAATCCGGCGCGTACGCCAGCAAAAAATATGTTCATGAAGCTTGGTTTTGTGGAAGTCATAGGTTTGTCTCCATTTCCACACAAAACTAGTAGCTCACTGAGCTGCTCACCAGTGCAGAATAAACGCGGCAGCTATGCATAATTTGCAACTTCCAAGTCTGGAACGTTGTGTAGAGAGCCGCTTGTTTCATCACCTTAGGTGTGGCGTCTACTTTCTTGGTCCAGCAGGGCCTTGTTGTAGCTCTCACTATCCCAATTCTCATCGAGAGCCTGCAAAGTAAGTGCTTTCTGCGTTTGTGGGGCAAGTCCTCCCATTGGAGGGTCATTGTCCAAGCTTGTCGGGAAAGCATAACCATCAGCTGCGCAGGTAATGGCGTTTTCTATCTCGTGGGCGGATAGTTTGCCTTCCTCTTTTGCTGTCTTCAATACTGGATACAAGTGCTTGCACATACCAACCCGGTCGATGGTTTCCATTGGTTGGCCAAAGGCTGAGGCGACCTGCAGCAGATTTGCCATTCTGGCAATGTCGGCAGTCCTGTTAGCGCCCGCTGCATGATACAAAGCAGGGTTAAAAAATAGCAGATCTCCTTTTTGCAAGGCGACTTGGACACATCGTTTCTCAAAAACGTCGCGAAAGTCCTTACGGGTATAGGCTACATAGCCGGCACCATAACGCTGCGAGAAAGGTAGTAATTTTGTCGGCCCGCTTTCAATTGGCATATCACAATGGGCAATCGCTGCTTGCAAAGTGAGTGCTGCGGACATGTGGTGAAGATGCGGCGGGTATTTTGCTGCCTGTTCTGCAGGCAGAAATCCCAGATGGTAATCCCGATGCGCATCCTGTGCTTCACCGCCAGGCCGGACGAGATTCACTTGGGATGCCATTTTATAGTTGGGCCCAAGCCATGCTTCACACCCTAAGGCAACCATGTCGTTGCCGTAGTAACTTATGAATGTGGCTGGATCTGCTTCACAGAGTTTCTGCATGGAATTCCAAATGCGATCATTTGCTCCAGCTTTTGCAAAGTGGTCACCGCCTGATCCAGAGCGTTTCTCGCGCTCTATGATCTGATTGAAGATCTCACTTGCGGCATCGAGCACGCACATATCCTCATAGGCATTTTGAATGACGAAGGTGCCTGCACCCTGAAACAAGACCTGGCCTAGCTCCGCCAGCACTTGCCTTCGACCCCCAGTAGCACTGAACAGTTCTCGCAATTCATGTGAACGGTAAACCGGAATGTCGCTCTCAATTGCCACCGCATTTGGAACATCGGTCTCAACAGTTTCACCTTCCAGCGATTCCAGGAACTCCTCCAGACTGGCACTTTGTTTCGTGTACCAATCGGTGGGGTGGGGTGCATAGCTTTGTTTCTGTGGGCCTGACATGCTGTTCTCCTCCAAATTCTCTTTACAGAATACAGATTGTGTTTCATGCACCCACTCCTAAAAACCATCAAAAAACCATCAATTTGAATCGAGATTTGATTTGGCATCACATAGGTTTCTTGTGAAGGAAGTAGCCATCCAGGCTGGCGTCAGCACTGCAACGGTTGACCGAGTTTTAAACAATCGTTCGCAAGTGAAACACCAAACGCGTCTGCGTGTCTTGCGCGCCGTTGAGGAATTGGAACGCCTCCAGGATAGTCTGAATTTGTCCGGAGAGAGATTTTTGATCGATGTTGTTATCGAGGCGCCCGATCGATTTGCCGAGATTGTACGTGGTGCAGTGGAGGCGGAGATTGCAAGTTTTCTGCCAGCATCGGTTCGTCCGCGGTTTCACTTTCGGGAGACGTGGACAACACCGGAGTTGGTTGCACGATTAAGACGGATTGGCCTTAACGGCAGTAAGGGTGTGCTTCTCAAAGCCAAGAATCTTCCAGAAATTTGTAACGCAATCGGGGTGTTGAGAAGCAGGCATGTTCCCACCGCAACATTGGTGACAGACATTCCAGAAAGCGCTCGTATTGCGTATGCAGGCATGGATAACATCAGCGCTGGAGAAACTGCATCATACTTGATGTCGCGTTTCGTGACCGGTCTTGGTGGCACCATTCTTCTGACAATAAGTCACAGTGATTTTAGTGGCGAAGCTGATCGTATCGCCAGTTTCAGGCAATCCATCTTGCTTGCACGGCCGGATTTGGATTTGGTAGAAATAAGCGGTGGGTATGGTCAGTCGAATGCGACCAAAAATCAGGTGACCGCGCTTTTGGAGCGAGGCACTCAAATTATTGGCCTTTATTCTGCAGGAGGTGGCAATAGGGCAATTCTTGAAGCGTTTAATGACCTAGATGTGCCTGAACCTGTTGTAATCGGGCATGATCTTGATGAAGAGAACCGTATGCTGCTATCTGAGGGGCGCATCAGCGCTGCCATTGTGCATGATCTTAACAAAGATATGAGACAGGCCTTTGCCGGTTTCATTGCCTTCCATAAGCCAAAATTCAAAGCTCAAGCGGGGCGCTTTTCTACGGTGCAGATAGTGACACCTGCAAACATTCCGGATTTGGCGTGACAGGGTGCAATGCTGCCTTGAATATTTAGTTCTAAGTGGGCAGTCACACGCCCAATTGCAAAAGCCTTATGCAAAAACGACATCGAATGACCCAATATGTCGCAATTTGAATATGCTTAAATCTCATAAAGTGAATCACTTTTGACATCTAACCTTCTGAATTAAATCAAGAAAAATTGATTTTTCGCAGTTTGGTTCCAGAGGGCCTGTGGTTACACAGCCCGGTTGACTTTGCTGCACAAGGTTGCACTTATAGTGTTCAGGGGCGAATGGGCCACTAGAAGAGTTTGCTATGAACTGTGCAGCCATGAGGCTTTTAACCCGGTATCGGGAAATGAAGCCTGTCATGACAGGTTTCGATTGAAATCCTGGTTCGGAAATTTTAGTGCGGGCCCGTAAACACGCGGTCTCGCTTTTTTTATGTTTTTATGAAGTCCAGAGGAAATCCATGAGCAATAATCAATTGCATCCAAAAGTTAAAGAAGCGCAGAAGATGATGGATGACGGTCGGATGGACCGGCGCGCATTTCTGCGCGTAGCGACGTTGTTGGGCGTTTCAGCTGGCAGTGCCTATGCAATGTCAGGGCTCGTCCAGCCTGCAGATGCGGCTGGACATGGCAATATGCCATTTGTTGCTGACGACCCGAATGCGAAAGCAGGCGGCATATTGAAGGTCGGCATGGATATTCAGAAAATGGACGATCCTGCCACTTATTCCTGGTCGGAGATGTCAAACCAGACAAGACACACCCTGGAATTTCTTACTCTGACGGGTACTGATAACATCACCCGCCCTATGTTGGTGGATGGCTGGGAAGCATCAGACGATCTAAAAACCTGGACCTTCACAATACGCAAGGGTGTGAAATGGCACAATGGCGATGAGCTGACTGCGGAGCATGTCAAGTTTAACATTGAACGCTGGATGGACCCGGATCTTGGATCTTCAAATATTGGCCTGTCTTCCATTGCCGCAATGCTGGAAGACGTCGGTGAGAAGAAAGCGATGGTGGAGGGGTCTGTTGAGGTGTTGGACTCCCATACAATCCGGCTAAATCTTCAAAAGCCTGTTCTGTCAGTGCCGGAAGATTTTTCCAACTATCCAACCTCGATTGTACATCCAAGTTTCAAAGCTCCTTTTTCCGACAATCCACTTGGAACGGGTGCCTACGAATTGGTTGAATTGGTGGTCGGGGAAAAATGCATTCTCAAAAAGAACGCTGATCATGACTATTGGGGAGGTAGGGTCTATCTCGATGAGATTCACTATTACGATTTCTCAGCCGAGAACTCACTGATCGCATTTTCTGGCGGCGAAGTAGATACGATCATCGAGTTTGGCGTCGAGCAGTTGGAGTTTGCGAAAGCAATTGAAGGTACAATCTTGACCGCGCGTACGTCGCAAACGCTGACCTTGAGGATGCAGGTTGATCAGGCCCCATTTGATGATATTCGTGTGCGTCGCGCTTTTTCGATGGCAATTGATAATGCGGCCGTGAAGCCACTGGTATATCCAGAAGGAGGTGATATCGGAGCCAATTATCATGTAGCGCCTATCCATCCCGAGCATTTTGATCTTCCGGTTCCTGACCGGGATGTCGAAGGTGCGAAGGCACTTTTAGCTGAGGCCGGTTACGCTGACGGGATTGAATTGACCATTGATATCGGGAACACCGATGGCCCATGGCATCAGACTGTCGTGGAAGCTGTCAGGGATCAGGTAAAAGATGCCGGAATTACGCTCAATATCAATGTATTGCCTGCGTCCAAATATTGGGAAATCTGGGACAAGACACCCTTTGGGGCCACTTCCTGGACCCATCGTCCACTAGGAACCATGGTTCTGTCATTGGGCTACAGATCCGGCGTTCCCTGGAACGAAACCCATTTTTCAAGCGCCGAATTTGACGCGGCCCTGGATGAGGCAGAAGCTACGCTGGATGTGGAGGAGCGCCGCGCCAAAATGGAAATGGTGCAGAAGATCATGCAAGATGCCGCGATTGTTTGTATTCCACTATTCCGCCCGCTCTACTCCATTGTAAATGGCAGCGTAAATGGGGTTTCCATGCACCCGACGAAGTTTCATTTGTTCAACAAGGTTTGGAAAGCTTAGTCGCGGAATGCCCAGAGGCCGTGCAGACACCTGCACGGCCTTCTCTTTTCATCAGCGCTGGTCATCAGCGCCTGGCATCAATCCATGGTCCTGCCGTGGCCAGCTTAACGTGAGCCATTGGAGCAATTTCCAGGCACAATGACCAAATTTTTATTGAAACGTATTCTGCAGATGATCCTCATCATGCTGACCGCTTCATTCATCCTGTTTGTGATATTTGACACTCCTGAATTTAAAAAACGTCTTGCCGTTCAAGAGCTTGGTGGTTTTGCCGTGAGTGCGTTGACCGATGCCAGTTATGAAACCTGGCTCGAAAAAAAAGGACTCAATGTTCCTTTTTATGAGCGTTATAGCAACTGGATTGGTGCGGTCGTAAAAGGTGATTTCGGATTTTCACAGGAGAAAAATCGAGATGTTGGTCCCCTGTTGTGGGACAAATTGAAAAAGACAGGAATTCTTGCATTCTGGGTGTTTGCGCTGATGATTCCGTTGTCACTTGTTCTGGGTGTCCTGGCGGGTATGAAAGAGGGATCCTTGCAGGATCGTTCGGTCTCTTTCATCTCGGTGTTTTTTACGAGCATTCCGGAAATCGCGACAGCCATTCTGTTGACGGTATTTCTTGCACTCGGTCTTGGGCTGGTCCCTGCCAAATCAGCCATGATTTCCGGGTTTGACTGGAAAGCGCTTGTGCTGCCAGTGCTCACACTTGTGATTTATGATTTTGGCTATGTCGCGCGGATGACGCGGGCATCCATGGCCGAAGTCATGACCTCGCAATACATCAGGACAGCCATTCTGAAGGGCCTGCCTTACAGGCGGGTCATCATGAAACATGCCTTGCGCAATGCTCTGATCGCTCCCTTCACCATCATCGTGCTGCAACTCAATTGGTTGTTGTCCGGGGTCGTTGTTGTGGAGGTCTTTTTTGAATATGACGGTTTCGGCAAAATGCTGCTGGAAGCAGCCCTTTTTCCAGATATTGAAGTTGTGCAGGCCTGTACGCTGGTAGCTGTTCTGGTAGCCGTCCTTTCCCAGATTATCTCGGACATTGGCTATACGTTCCTTAATCCCCGCATTCGGTTCAGTTAGGAGCGTAGTCATGGCTGTCGCAGATCTTGAAATGCCGCAGAGTTCGATGTTCGAGCGATTGGCGAAACCAAAACCGATGTTGGCCCTGTTTGCGATCATGTGGGTTCCACTGACGCTTTATGTGATGTTTGGTCTGGATGATGTAGTGCTGCTGCCAGCCATCCCGGCCACCATCGCGCTTTATGTCATTTGCCTGTGGGCGTTTCGTGAATCCAAGGTTGCGCTTGTTGGGCTTACGCTTGTGTTCTTCTGGCTGATTATGGCAGTTTCTGCGCCCTATCTGCCGTTGTTAGATCCCAACAAGCCGATTGCGCCTTTCGCAACTCCATGGACAGAGAAGAAAGACACCTTCTTTGTCCTCGGGAGTGATTTTAAAGGACGAGATCTTCTCTCCCGCATGATTTGGGGGTGCCAGAGAGTTCTTATCTGGGGTGTGTCGGCCACGGCTGTAGCGTATGTAGTTGGCACGGTGTTCGGTTTGATCGCTGGCTATCTTTCAGGGTGGTGGGATGAAGCCATCTCTTTCATTAGCAACGTCTTTTTGTCTTTTCCGGTCATGGTGCTGTTCATTGTCGTTTTGAACTATCTGGGACCGTCGGGCTTCAATATTGTAATTGCAGTTACATTTGCATCGGCTCCCGCCATCATGCGCATCGTTCGAGGACTGACTTTGGACATCAAGACCCGCGATTATGTGTATGCGGCACAAACACGGGGTGAGCATCCCTTATACATCATGCTGGTTGAACTGCTCCCCAACGTACGCGGTCCATTGATTGTGGATGCCTGCCTGAGGCTTGGCTACACCACGGTTGCTATCACAACACTTACGTTTCTTGGCCTTGGCCTGCAGCCACCCGATCCTGATTGGGGGCTCATGATCCGAGAGTCGGCGCGGGTCGCGATGCTCTGGAAATTCTCATATATGCTGCTGGTACCGGCGCTTTCGGTGTCTTCATTGATCCTCGGATTTAACTTGTTGGCTGACGGTCTTCGTGAAATCAGCTTAAGAGACTAGGAACAGGGTGAGGATTGAATAATGGATGAAGTTACCCCGGTTCTTGAATGCAGGGATTTGTGCATTTCGTATAAAACGAGGGCTGGTGAAATTCCGGCTGTCATCGATTTCAATCTCAAACTCATGCCCAATGAATCGCATGGCATCGTCGGTGAATCCGGTTGCGGTAAATCCACCGTCGCGCTTGCGATCATGCGATACCTCGGCGCTAATGGTTACATCAAAAGCGGCCAAATTCTTTTCAATGGCCGTGACATGACTGCCATGAGCCAAGAAGAATTGCGGAAGCTTCGCGGTTCGCAAATTGCTATGGTGTATCAGGAGCCGATGGCCTCCCTGAACCCGGCCATGAAGATATCCGACCAATTGGCAGAAGTGCCAATGTTTCATGACGGGATGAGCGCGGCAGATGCAAAGCTGAAAGCCTTGCAAATGCTGGAAAAGGTGAAACTGCCCGATCCGTCGCGCATCATGAACTCCTATCCGCACCAGATTTCTGGCGGGCAGCAGCAGCGCGTTGTGATTGCGATGGCGCTTTTGTCAAACCCGAAACTGTTGTTGTTGGATGAACCAACAACAGCTTTGGATGTGACTGTGGAAGCTGGAATAGTAGAGCTTATCCGTGATGTTGCGGTTGAGTTTGGCACGTCTCTGATTTTCATCTCACACAATCTGGGACTCATTTTGGAGACCTGTGACCGGCTCACCGTTATGTATTCAGGGCAGGCTGTGGAAATTGGCGATATCGGTGATGTATTTGACGCAATGCGCCACCCTTACACGCGCGGTCTGTTCAACTCGATTCCGCTGCCGGGTGCTGATAAGAAAAGCAAGCCTCTTTTACCTATTCGCGGGCAGCTGCCACTGCCACACGAAAGACCAACTGGTTGCTATTTTGGACCGCGGTGTGACTTTTTCGAGGAAGGGCGCTGTGACCAGGAACTTGTTGCGCTGGAAGAAACGGCCGAAGGCAAAAATCATTTTGCTCGATGTGTGAAGTTTCGCGAAATTGACTGGGATGCTGAGCAGGCGACCGTCATTGCGCGTAATGCCGTTTTGCCAGGCGAAGTGGTTCTGGACATACAAGACCTTCAGAAGCATTATCGGGTTGAACGGGGAGGCCTGTTCTTCTTTGGAGCTGAGGCAAGTACCGTCAAGGCCAATGAGGGTATTAGCTTTCATGCAAGAGAAGCCGAGACCGTAGCCATTGTTGGCGAATCCGGCTGCGGGAAATCTACATTTGCGAAGGTTTTGATGGGGTTGGAAGACGCAACGTCCGGCAATATCCAGTTCGGGGATATTGAGCTTGGAAGTCTGACGGTGCAAGATCGAAAAGCTGACACAATTTCAAAGCTGCAAATGGTGTTTCAGAACCCCTTCGATACGCTGAATCCCAGCCATACGATTGGCCATCAGATATCACGTGTCATCCGAAAGTTCGGGGTGGAGAAAGAACCGGTAAAGGTTGAAGCCCGGGTCTTGGAACTCCTCGATATTGTCAAGTTACCCCGCGATTTTGCCAAACGCCGACCAAGGCAGTTGTCAGGTGGTCAAAAACAACGGGTTGGCATCGCCCGTGCGTTTGCGGGTAATCCATCCATGGTGATTGCAGATGAACCTGTGTCGGCTCTGGATGTGTCTGTACAGGCTGCTGTGACGGAATTGCTGATGGACATCCAACGTGATCACCGCACAACCTTGTTGTTCATCAGTCATGACCTATCGGTTGTCAGATATCTCGCAGACCACATTATTGTTATGTATCTGGGGCAGATAATGGAGCAGGGGCGCACTGATGAAATCTTTTCGCCGCCCTATCATCCGTACACTGAGGCATTGCTGTCGGCAGTTCCCGTGGCGGATACGTCTATCGAGAAGCGAAAAATCGTTTTGCAAGGAGAAATGCCGTCATCGCTTAACCCGCCAAAAGGATGTCCTTTCTCAACACGGTGCCAGCACAAGATTGATGGATTGTGCGATACGGAAGTCCCACCTGTCCGAACGGTCTCCAAGGATGCTGACCGGCTGCGCGGACACCAGATCTTGTGTCATTTGAGCGAAGAAACGCTGAACAATATGCTCCCGGTTTTCCGCAGCAAGGGAAGCAGCGACAAGGAAGAAGGGCAACTGGAACCGGCTGAGTAACTCAGCTTTTAGGCTTTTTCTCCGGTTTTCTGGTTTTGTTGGCCAGCCCCAGGAATTGCGGGGAGGTTCTGATCAGTGCCACGAACCGTTTGTCGGGTTTTGGTGACAGGCCGGGTCTTGCAAGCGACCGAAAAATTGTAAACACAACCAGCATTCCGTGCATCAGGCTTGTATAGACAAAAATTGACGGTGAACCGAATTGTTCGGCAAACACGGCGGCAAAGAATGGGCCGCCAATTGCGCCGGCCGAAAAGAAAAACATCAACCCTGCAGCCACCAGCACATATTGGTCATCTTCAGCCTGATCATTGGCATGAGCTGCGGACAAGGCATAAAGGGGCATGGCAAATGCTCCAAAGGCGAAAATACCGATCAGGCTGCCCGTTTGCGATGTGGTGCCGAGTGCGGACAGGGTAATACTGGCCGCTATGGCGCCACAGGTCGCAATCATGAGAGAAATGCGGCGGTTGAACCTATCGGACAGCCAACCTAACGGATATTGCAGCAAAATGCCGCCAGCAATACCAACGCTCATGAACAAGGCGATGCCCGTTTCATCGAACCCGACATCCTGTGCATAAAGCGGCCCGATGTTTCGGAAGGCTGAATTGGTAAGACCGATTGTAAAACAGCCGAAACAGGCTAGCGGTGAAATTGCCCAAATGGTCTTTAAGTCAAATTTGAAATTCTCAGGCGGTTTGGGACTTGATCGGTCTGATAAGGAAATTGGCACGATGGACAGGCAATACAGCATGGCTGCTACAGAGAAGATCGCGAAACTCATTGCGCCAAATGCCGGGATCAGAAACTGGCTGCTGGTGACAGCAAGCAGATCAACCATCCTATAGAGCGAAAGGACACGGGCTCGGTTGTGTTTCTTTGCTTTTGAATTGATCCAACTTTCAACTGTTGTGAACAGTCCGGAAAAGCAAAAACCCATGACAAATCGCAGGGCAATCCAAAGGTTGGAATCAATGGCAAGGACCATCAAAAGGGTGCAGACAGCTGACAAAGCTGCCAATGCTGCAAAAGTTCGGATGTGACCGACCGATTGAAGAAGACGCGGTGCATAGATGCAGGCCAACAGAAATCCGGTTGAATAGCCCGCGCCAATCAGTCCGATATCAAGTGCAGAAAAGCCTTCCGAAGTTCCACGCAATGTAATGAGCGTGCCCTGTAGGCCATTGCCGGCGAGTAGAATGCCGGCGGCAATGAGAAGGGGGAGTAGGGCTAGTGGCATTGCGGCCTGTGCTCACGTAATTTTCCCGCATGAAGCGCTTCCATTCGGAAAATGTCCAGTGCTGCAGATGCGTTTTTTCTCACGCTTCAGCGACATGTTTACCAGACCTCTCAGGCCAACACTGTTCGCTCCAAAAACCAGTAAGTGCCTATCGCGGCGATGATCAGTGATCCTGGAATTACAATCGCAGCTCTGTACCAATCCTTGCTGCGGAACCAAAAGCCAACAGCCAGGAAGCAAAGCAGAATAACGCTGAGTTGGCCCAGTTCGACGCCGACATTGAAGGATATCAACCCTGTGACGAAGTGAGATTGGGAGAGACCTATTTCAGTCAGAACACTGGCGAAGCCCAAACCATGCAGCAGGCCGAACCCAAAAATGACAAAGGGTCGCCATTTGCTCAGATGATTCATAAACAGGTTTTCAACGCAGATATAGACAATTGAAGCGGCGATCAACGGCTCAACGATACCGGCTGGAATGCTGACCAGCCCGAGCATCCCCAGAGCCAGCGTGATTGTGTGAGCCAGCGTAAAGGCTGTGATCTGCCAGAACAGCGGCGACAGACGCGTGCTGAGCAGAAATAATCCGATCACAAACAGAATATGATCCAGACCCTTGGGAATGATATGAGCATAGCCGATGACGACATAGTCAGAGATTACCTGCCACGTGCTTTGGGACGTAATGCCCCGAATGGATATGGGATCACTGGTGGCGCCATTCTGCAGGTAGCCGGTATAGCCGTCGCCAGTGTCACTTAGAGGCCCGCGTAGCACAATTGCGCCAAGCGCTTGATCCCATGAAACTGTCATGTTTTGCGCATTGGCTGGCAACTCGCCCTTTAATTTGAGCCGGGAGATACGTGGCACCGAAAGATCTCCAATGTCGGGGACTGACAGGCTGTCGATTGATGTCTCAAGCCTGTTTTCATCGGCGGAAATCGTAATTTGACCCAGAAATGCTTCACTGTTTGCAGTGACCTGTGCCTGCAATTCATCTGCTGAAAGCGCCCTGAGCGTATTGTATTGCTCTGATTGTGGCGATTGGTCCGTGTCTTCATGTTCAGACCCGATGCCAGCAAGGGCGGCTTCAAGATTAAGTGCAATATCGAGTTCAAATGCAGAACCATCCGGAGCAAAGACAAGATCAGCGATGGCTGGCTGAATTTCATGAGCACGGGCGATGCCGGTCGATGCCGCAAATGATGCAATTGTAATTAGGAGAACCAGTATTGCAGGCACTAGATTGACTTGGAGTCGGGGATAAAGATTGAATTTGTCGGCCAAGTTGAGTTTCATATTGTGTGTCATTGTGCAAGCAATTGGTTGAAATTTTGGCATCTGATGTTCCGGAATAACCAATGTGAGGCTTGGTGCCTCTGGAGTAATAATTTTATGCACTGCTTAGCGCGTTCTGCAATCAAATTTCGTCTTCTTCATGTCTTCTCGATCGTTGGGATCATTGCGGCGTCCACTGAAGGTACGTTGGCCCACGAATTCTGGATCGAACCGGACGCGTCACAAATCGCGGTTGGTGAGGAATTTACTGCCACCTTGAATGTAGGGCAGGATCTTTCAGGTAGCACCTATTCATATCTTCCGCCAAGATTTGAGCGATTCACCGTAACAGCGGGTGGTTCCACCAAACCAGTGGAAAGCCGAGTTGGCGACAATCCCGCTCTTCAAATGCGCATTGAGGATCCTGGCCTTCAGATCATCGCATATCAGTCCAAGGTCGAGGGCCTGACTTATGCGAGTTCAGAAAAGTTTCAGCAGTTTCTGGATTATGAAGGTCTGGATTGGGTGTTGGATGCGCATAAAGAACGCAGCTTGCCAGCTGAGAATTTCAGAGAAAATTATACCCGGTTTGCCAAATCTCTTGTTCAGGTTGGGCCTTATAAAACCGATGATTTCAACCAAGATCATGCGGTCGGTTTACCGATTGAGCTTGTTGCGATGAATTCTCCTTTTGAGCCTGGACGGGAGCGTTTGGAGGTTCAGCTTTTGCGATCAGGGCTCCCTTTGGAGAACATTCAGATCGCTACATTTCAGCGCAAAACTGATGGGTCTGTTTCTCGGCGTCTGACGCGCAGTGATGCAAATGGTACTGCTGACATCTTAATCGATAGTAGCGGTTTTTTTCTTGTCAGTGCAGTGCAGATGGAAGCTATTGATCCAGAGCAGTCTGCGGAAGCCGTGAATGGCCGTATCCCTGTTTGGAAAAGCCTTTGGGCCTCTCTCAGCTTTCGATTGCAGGCAGACTGAGTTTCAAAAAAGCCAACATTAACAATAGTTAATTGGCTGAATGTAATCCGTAACTGATTTACCCACGTAACTCCCACATCAAGCGCTTGATGATAAATTCTGAAACTCAATTGCTCAGGGAGCATTCCAAATGAAACTGTTTAAAACTGTATTGGCCGGTATTTTCGCACTCGCATTCAGCGCGTCCGTTCATGCTGCAGGTCACAGCAAAGATATCGTCGATACTGCCGTCGATGCTGGTTCGTTTGAAACTCTGGTTGCCGCCGTTACGGCTGCCGATCTTGTGGATACACTGAAAGGCGAAGGCCCTTTCACGGTGTTTGCACCAACCGACGAAGCGTTCGCAGCACTGCCTGCTGGTACCGTTGAAGATCTTTTGAAGCCAGAGAACAAAGACAAGCTGATTGCTGTTCTGACTTACCACGTTCTGCCTGGTAAGGTGATGGCTGCGGACATTGCAGGCAAAGAAATGATGGCTGCGACTGTTCAGGGTTCGGAAATTGATGTGAACGCAATGGACGGCGTCATGATCAATGATGCAACTGTCGTAACTGCAGACATTGAAGCCTCCAATGGCGTCATCCATGTTATCGACAAAGTACTTCTTCCTGCCATGTAAAACAGCCTTCAGTCTCTGGGCGAACTCCCCATTTCGTCATGTAGACAGTTGAATAGAATGTGAGCCGCCAGCACCATCCGGTGCTGGCGGCTTTTTTTGTTGTCTGGCGTTTCAAATAGATGGGGCCTGCCTAAGTTTTGCAGCTGTAAAAACTTGGCATTTCCGGCTATCAGTAATTGCGAGCACATGGTGATCTGTCGTAGAAGGTGCTCAAATCTCAATCGACATTGAAGGAACGATCAGCCCTATGGCGCGGCAATTTATCTATCATATGAGCGGGCTTTCAAAGACCTATTCCGGCGGCAAGAAGGTGCTCAACAATATTCACCTGTCCTTTTACCCGGATGCGAAAATCGGTGTGCTCGGGCCAAATGGTTCCGGTAAGTCGACCTTGTTGCGCATTATGGCTGGTCTGGACAAAGACTATACGGGCGAGGCGTGGGCAGCAGATGGAGCAAAAATCGGTTATCTGCCCCAGGAGCCGGAACTGAATGGCTCCAAGGATGTTCTGGGCAATGTCATGGAAGGCGTTGCGGAGAAGCAGGCGATCATAGATCGCTACAACGAACTGATGATGAACTATTCTGACGAGACCGCCGATGAGGGGGCCAAGCTTCAGGACATGATCGATGCTCAGGATCTTTGGGATCTGGACAGCAAAGTCGAAATGGCGATGGAAGCTCTGCGCTGCCCGCCGGGGGATTCTTCCGTTGAAAATCTTTCTGGCGGTGAAAAACGCAGGGTTGCTCTTTGCCAATTGCTGTTGGCGGAACCGGATTTGTTGCTGCTGGATGAGCCAACCAATCATCTGGATGCTGAGACGGTAGCCTGGCTGGAGAAACATCTTGTAGCCTTTAAAGGATCTGTGCTGATCATCACCCATGATCGGTACTTCCTAGACAATGTGACTGGCTGGATTCTGGAACTCGACCGCGGCAACGGCATTCCCTATGAGGGCAACTATTCTGCCTATCTGGATGCCAAATCCAAGCGCATGGCGCAGGAAGGGCGTGAAGATGAAGCCCGTCACAGCGCGTTGGAGCGGGAACGGGAATGGATAGCATCCAGTCCGAAAGCGCGTCAGACCAAATCGAAGGCACGTATCAAAGCCTATGATGAGTTGGTGGAACGCAGTGCTGCCCGCAAGCCAGGCCAGGCCCAAATTCTCATTCCGCCAGGTGAACGGCTGGGTCAAATCGTTATTGAAATGGAGGGTGTCTCCAAGGGCTATGGTGATCGGCTGTTGATCGATGATTTGACCTTCAAACTGCCTCCGGGCGGCATTGTGGGTGTTATTGGTCCCAATGGTGCGGGTAAGACCACTTTGTTCCGTATGCTCACAGGGCAGGAAGAGCCTGATGCCGGTACTGTGCGATTGGGTGAAACCATCAAGCTTGGCTATGTCGACCAGTCACGTGACACGCTGGACGCGACCAAGAATGTCTGGGAAGAAATTTCCGGTGGTGACGAAGTCATCAAACTTGGCAAGCATGAGATGAACAGTCGGGCCTATGTTGGTGCTTTCAATTTCAAAGGCGGCGACCAGCAACAAAGGGTTGGGTCTTTGTCGGGTGGTCAGCGCAACCGGGTGCATTTGGCAAAAATGCTGAAATCGGGCTCAAATGTTCTGCTGCTCGATGAGCCAACCAATGATCTTGATACGGAAACCCTTGGCGCACTTGAAGATGCGCTGGAGGATTTTGCTGGTTGCGCCGTGGTTATTTCGCATGATCGCATGTTCCTTGATCGGCTGGCGACCCACATGCTGGCTTTTGAAGGGGACAGCCATGTGGAGTGGTTTGAAGGCAACTATGCTGATTACGAGGAAGATAAGAAGCGTCGCCTTGGCGCTGACGCCGTAGAAAATCCACGTCGTATCAAATACAAGCCGTTTTCCCGTTAAGTCGCTATGTTTTCTGGCCGCTCTCGGGCGGCCAGATATACGGCCAGAGCTATGGCCAGACAGATAGCATAGAACCAGAATAGCGTCTGGAATGCCTGAATTGGTGTGTTCTGGATGGCTTCATCGCGAAAGATGGCTGCTGTCGTCCATTGCATGACGCCGACTCCCCCGACAGAAAAGAAGTTCAGCAGCGTGACGCCGCGTCCGACTGCCTGAGGTGGGAAGAATTGGCGGGCATGGGCCATCAACACCGGATATCCCATACCTGCAAATCCGCATAAAACCAGCATTGCGGTGGTCAGGAACAGGCTGGAGGCGGTCCAGATTGCAAGTACAAACATACAGAGAACCACAATTGCACCACCGCTGACATTCAACCATTTGCGGGATGGTGACCAACGATCCAACGGACCGTATGCAACGCTCCCGGCAATCATGGCGAGAGCCATCCACAAGGTGAGTGTTCCGATTGCCGCTGAATCCAGACCGTAGACACCCGACAAGTAGGGCGCGATCCAGTATCCTCTAAGCCCCGCAGGAATGGCATAGGCAATGGCCATAATTGGAAAAATTGGCCACAGAGCTCTCAATTTCAAGAGCGTGAGGAATGAACCGTGATCTGATGGATTGTCGCTTGTGGTTTCCCGAACCGGATCTTTGACAAACTGATAAATCGCAAGACCAATTGCTATGGTCAGTACAAACAACCCGAACATAACGGACCGCCAGCCAAACTGAGTGGCCAGAAGTTCCAGCGGCATTGCGCCGGCAACGTTTCCAACGGAGCCAAATGCAACAAACCAAGCTGACAAAAGACCAAAACGCACGGCTGGAAAAGCTTTGGCAAATATGAAGATTGGCGCCATCAGCACCGGTGAACACCCAATTCCAATCAAGCCCATTGCCGCAATCAGATGCTCAGGCGCGGTTGCAAGGGCTAGCCAGAGAACGCCGCCTCCAGCGCCGAAGGTGAAGAGTGCAGCGGTCATGCGTCGTGGACCAAACCGGTCTAGCCATATTCCCACCGGGAATTGTGCCAGCGCAAACATGACAAACCATGCGCCGGATGCCAGCGAAAGCTCCGTCGGCGTGGCACCCAGATCATTGCTGATGTCATCTGCAAGGACTGCCAGAAACGCGCGGTAAAACTGGCTCATTATGTAACCAAGCGCGAGTATGGCGATGCTGAGTCCCATGAATCTTCCTGATATCGGGTTCGAGGGTTGAGCTATTGCACTTGTCGCACTGTGAGTGCAATTTCATTAAATTGATGAAACCCCGCTTTTGCTGAACCCTTATTCGAAACCTGCCGCGTAACAAGTGTGCAAACCCGGTCTGCTGGTTGAGTTGGAATCTCCATCCCTGATGTTTGCCAGCCGTCAGCGACGTAAGCGAAAGATAACCAAAATGAATTCGGCAAAAGAACACAAGATACGGCCTGCCTGTTTTGAGGACGCACGCGCCATCGCCAGGCTGATTGATATTGCAGGAGAGGGCATTCCAAACCTGCTTTGGAGTAACATGGCAGAGCCCGGGCAATCGGCGCTGGATGTGGGGCAGGCGAGAGCTTGTTGCGATGTTGGGGGACTTTCCTATCGCAATGCTTTGGTTGCCGAGGCTGAAGGTTCGGTAGTCGGTATAATGCTGGGATACATTGTGGAGCAACCCGATGAGGAGATAAGTGAGGATTCAGCCAAATTGCCCGACCTTGCGCGGCCCTTTGTTGCTCACGAGCATCAATCGGTCGGAACCTTTTACATTGATGCACTTGCTGTTTTGCCGGGTTGGCGCGGATGCGGTGTTGGCAGCCGTCTGTTAGTGGCCGCTGAGCAACGGGCCCGAAACCTGGGTGTTACAAACATGAGCATCCAGTACTTCGCGCACAACAAGAATGCAGCAAAATTGTATATCCGTATTGGTTATCAGTTTTCAGCCCAAAACTTCGCCCTGTCTCACCCTTGCCAGCTTCGCTATACAGGCGATGTAGAATTGCTCTTTAAGGCTCTTTAAGCTGAGCCAGGCTACCTGTTTCCGTCAGGTAGTCGTGCTCTTTTCATCCAATCGATATCGGTCCGCGCTGCCACAGCAAAGGTTTTGGATCGTACAGGCAAAACCAGGGCGTCAGGATCCCTGTGGGCTGCCAATTCTTCATAAGGAATTGGTTTGCCAATCTGAATGTCGCGTTGTGTGCCCATATAGCGGACCGATTTTCGGAATCGCTTCAAGCGCTTGCTGATCAAAGTTAAGATTCAGATTCAGGCTCTCTATGGCAAAGTCGAAAAAGTCGAAGCCCGAATTGTGTTTTGGTTGTTGATCAATGAAGGGCGTTTGAGTTTTGGCTGATCGCCTCGATATTCAATTGTCCGGATGGCGATCAGACGAGCGGTCTACTTGCACAGTCGGTAGGTGCCAGATTTACCATGTTTGCCGAGGTCCAGGTGAAAATGGTCTCGATGATGACGGTCCGCGTTCGGCCCTAGAACGGTGGTGAAATATTGGCAAGCGCCAGCATTGACTTCCCGTAGGAAACGACGTTCGGCCCGTTTTCCATTCCATCCGCTTGCGACATTGATTTTCTTGCCGTTGGCTAGCGTGAAGACGCTGATGTCAATTGCATTGCCGTATCCATGTTCGGATAGTTTTGCGCCTTTCACACCATTGCGGGTGCGGCATGCGAACGAGGCTGCAACACGCAATTGCGCAATGTTACTGCCAAAATGCTTTTTGGCAGCTGGCTGCACGACAGTTTCCACCCACTTTGCGGTAGCCAGTCCAACGGCTCGCTGAACATTTGCTTGAGGGGAGAGCTTTACAGTTTGAGGCACCCGGATGCCGGCTAATCCGACTAGCTGCCGTTTGGGGCAAGAACTGCGCAAGGCAGATGACGAAACTTTTGTCAAAACCAATGGAGCAGCCACTCTTGGTTTGTTGGTTCGTTTCGGCAGAACCGGCCTGACTGCCGCAAGTCTTTCCAATGGTTTTCTGGGAATTGCTTTGCGTGGTGCTGGAGCAACTGTTTTTGCTTTTGGTTTAACCCCAGTCAAAGGCTCAGGCGGACGTAGGGGCGCAAAGGCAAGTGCAGAAAGTCGTTGTCCAAAACTGTTCCCAGGTTTCCTGGTTTTGGAGACTTGGCTTAAATTGGAACGTGGATTGGCGCTCAGTTTTGCGCGTGTACTCGATCCCATATTGGGGCGGGGACGGGGAACGGGACCGGAAATGCGAGCGCTAACTGAAGGTCTTTGTGACGTTGCTGTTTTTTGTTGGGTTTTTGGCTTCTGTCCACGGACACCATTGATCTCTCCCCTCAATCGTTTGAAGATGCCGATCACCGAGTTGCCGCGCTCAGCGGTCTGCTGACCGAGAGCTGCAGGTACATCAACGATCACGATTGCTGTGGATAGCAGGATTGCGCTCAGCAGCAGTCGCGGTAGGGCCGTCTTCTTTTGCATGCCGAGGTGATTCACTTTCGTTTGTCGATCTTATATAATTCGTTTGGCTTGCATTTGTGGCTAAAAGGCGTCTTTTTAGCGACAAATGTGTCAACCGCTTACATCACGCGAAGAAAGCCATCTCACTATGCTTACGAAGTTTCAGCCCAATCAGACTTACTCTCTGACCGCATTGAACGGGCAACGTTCAAATGGTCGTGCTACCGAATCCGATATTCAGGATTTGGTCGCACAAGGTGCGGCCTCTATTGCTGAAAAAGACCCGGATATCAAGGCTTTTACGGCCCAAATCCCGCTCGCTGATGTGGGGCGCATGTCTGATTTGCCTTTGCTGGGTCTGCCGGTTGGTGCGAAGGACATTATCGACACATCAGAATTGCCGACACAGAATGGGTCCGTCATTTATGAAGGGTATCAACCGCGTGCAGATGCGGCCATTGTGCGTCTTGTGAAACGCGCAGGTGGGCAGGTGACACATAAGACGGTCACCACTGAGTTTGCCTTCCTGCAACCTAACAAAACCCGTAATCCTCAGAACCTCAATCACACACCGGGGGGGTCGTCTTCCGGGTCAGCCGCTGCGGTGGCGTCAGGCATGTTGCCATTTGCAATTGGTACGCAAACTGGAGGCTCGATTATCCGCCCGGCAGCCTATTGTGGCACATTTGGCTTTAAACCGAGCTTTGATGCATTGCCAACAGTGGGCACCAAAACGTTTTCGTGGAGCCTTGACACCCTTGGTCTTTATGCGCCTTCGGTGCCCGATATGCATCTCTTCTGGTCCGCGCTGATGCAATCCAAAGAGCCTTTGAGAACACCGGATAAACCGCTGACCCTGGGCATATTACAGCCAAATGTTTGGGATGAGGCCTCGGCTGATGCTCAAGAAGCCATTGCAAAGGCGACCGAAGCCTGGCTTTCGAAAGGTTTTAACGCGGCAACCGTTGCCTGGACGGATTTGTACAGCCAGGCATTTGATGCCCATAAGACCATTCATGATTATGAAGGTTACCGGGCGCTTGCCTGGGAAATGGATGTACATCCTGACAAGCTCAGCCCGGTCCTTATGGAATGTCTGAGAGAGGGGAGTACTGTCACCCGTACGGCATATCTGGAGGCAAAGCAGATTGCAGCGCGCGCACGCCGGTCACTTGCCAGAACACAGGACACAGTGGATGTAATCCTTACGCCATCTGCTCCAGATGTTGCGCCTGAGACCCTGAACAGCACGGGTACATCCATATTCAATCGATTTTTGACGTTGATGGGTCTGCCCTGCATTCATCTGCCTGCCTACCAGACCGAATCAGCATTGCCGATTGGTTTTCAACTCGTGGGCAAATCGCAACAGGACGACACATTGTTAAGCGTGGCTAACGATCTTTGGAAGGCTTTGTGACGTCCTTTTCTGATGGTCTTATAGAAGACAATCTTGCTTAATATTACCGGGGAAAAGCTCAAAGACCGCAACGCAGTAGAGGCGGAATATCGAGGCGTCAGTTTTTCTGTTTCGCAGTGCAGCACACTTTTTTCTTTTCAATATGGCTGATTTGGCAAAAACTTCGTCTCACGCTTTACAGCGGAGGATTGAAAGATGACTAAGTCAAATGCGTTAAGAGCAACTAATTTTGCTCTTCTGTGTGCCGCGTTTCTATTTATCGGGGCTATTGTGCTGGGTGCCGTGTAGGCAGCAATAGCTACTCCGCATCGGGACACCTCACGTTGGGTTTCCCACAGTCTGGGCAGAAAAGGTCGGGCAGTACGCCCGGCCTTTTCTTTTATGCAAATCGTGGTGATACGAATTCACGCAGCAATGCTTTGGATTGTCTTTCGAACAGCAGAAAGTTTTTCTTCGCCTTCGAACATCAAGCGATCTGCGGCGATGATTTCCACATCGTGTATGCCAATGAACCCAAGAACATGTTTCATGTAATTTGTAGCAAAATCCACTTCAGACCCACTGACCACACCACCTGATGTAATGATCAGATAGGCACGCTTGCCCTTTAGCAGGCCCTCAGGCCCATTCTCGGTATAGGAAAAGGTCTCTCCGGCACGACAAATCTGATCAATCCAGGCTTTGAGACTGGCAGGAATTCCAAAATTATATATCGGCACACCAATCACCAATATATCAGCCTGCCGGATTTCCTCTATGAGTTCATCTGACTCATCCAGTGCCGAGATATGCTCCTTTGTGCGCGCTTCTTTTGGCGTTTGGCTGGCTGCAATCCAGTCATCATTTACGATTGCGATGCCGGAAGCAGCGTCGCGGCGAATGATTTGTGTAGCAGTCGTTTCGCCAAAAGACTTTACCAACTCAGAAACGAGTTGTCTGCTGACTGATCCTTGATGGCGTGCAGAGGCGTTGACCTCCAAAATCGTGTTTTTCATTTTATTGCTTTCATCGGTGAATTGCGATGAAAGACAATTGGGTGTGTTGCCAGCATTTTGGAATACAGACTTTACGCAACACACTGTCGTTTAAATGGAAACAATATGACGTCATTGTCTTCAAATGGCGCGAGGCCCATTCCATCTGGACCATGCTTCGTTTAGAAGGCATTATTTCCATTTGCAGGCAATACACTTGATTTGATTGACTTGATTTTGCGATTTTGACCAAAGGTACTGCTATGAAATCCGTCTTTGTGCTCGATGACCACAAGCTGTTTTTGACGGGATTACAGCTTTTGCTGGGCTCAATTGGCGATGAAATTGACTGCAAGGCTTTCGACGAAGCTGGCGATCTATTGGAGGCGTTGCAGGATTCTGCGAACAGCCCTGATATTGTCATCATGGATTTCTACGTTCCAGGATGCAACGTACCGGATCTCATAGCGCAATTATCTGGTGATCTGCCGGCCTGCAAAATCCTCATTGTCAGCGCCTCCATAAATCCATCCGACAAGCGTCGGTCCCTAGATGCAGGCGCGGATCTTTTTCTCAGCAAGGCGGTGGATCCACTCGTTCTGGTCGATGCTGTTTCATCGCTGTTGAACGGCAAAACCCCTGCTAATGTAACGTCTGCCAGCACCTTGTTGGCGAAACGGTTTGAACTGACACCCCGGCAATTGGAAATCTTGGTTCTCGTGTCGAAGGGCCTGTCAAACAAGGAGGTCGCAAGGCTGTTGGCAATCTCACCGGAAACAACAAAGTCTCATCTGCGGGATATCTATCGAAGGTTTGATGTCGCAAACCGTATTGAAGCGATAGATTTTGCGCGTTCGCACGGGCTTAACTGACAGAGCTGCTGTCGTTTCGTTGCCAGCTTTTTTCCACAACACGCAAGGCCATCGCCAGGTCCTCCGGCATAAAAGGCTTCTTTAGAAAGCGCCCGCCCTGATCCTTGATGTGAAGTATCATGTCTGGGTTGTCATACTGCGAAATGATTACACATTTTGGCATCAGGTTTGACGGACTCCGGGCCAGGAAATCAAAGGCTGTGAGACCGCCGCCCAGATCAAAATCCACAATCAGAAAGTCATTGTTTTCCAGCTTGTCATCTGAAATGTCCATGATTTCAGCCCGTTTGCCAATGATTTCGACGCTGTAACCAAGACTTTGAATCATGGCCGCGATGGAGGTTTGATAGTGGAGGCTGTCTTCAACCAGCAATATACGCTGCTTGGCCGGACTGGCGCTGTGTGTGACGGGTGTCGGAACCTCTGAATCCTGTTCCAGGAATTGTGCTGTGTCCGCAGCCAGAGGCAGTACAACTCCAAATCTTGAGCCATGACCCTTGCGGCTTTGCAGCGTTATTTTGCCATTCATTGCGCCCACAAGGTCGCTGACAATGGAAAGCCCCAGACCGACATTGCCGGATTGGCGCACCTTGAGAGCATCAATTTGATAGAAGGCGTTGAATATCTGCTGTTGCTCATTGGGCGATATGCCCAATCCAGTATCGGCGACAATGATCTCAGCCAATCCCCCCGGGCGTCGCCGGACACCAATAGAGATCCGCCCTTTGGCAGTATATTGAACTGCATTGTAAGCAAGATTGCGCAGAACCCGCTCCAGAAACTCCGGATCAGCGCGCACGAATACCGATGTGGGGACATATGTCAGTTGCAGCCCTGCATCCTCGACAACCGGACGCAACTCGTCGACGAGCCTGCTGATCAGGGCATGAATATCTGTGCTCTCAAATTTTGGCGCAGGCAGGTTTTCCTTGATCCACGCCAACTGAGAAACGCTTTCAATAAGACCCTTGGCCGAACGCAGGCATTGTTGGGCAGCTGCTGTGGAAGCGTTTGCAACCCTTGGCAGGCGCTGATGCGCCAAATTGTTGAGGTGGAGAGCCAGCGCACTCAATGGCTGGCTGAGATCATGGCTGATCGAGTGCAAAAAGCTCTCCCGAAGCTTTGTCTCTTTAAGCACGCGCTCCTGCGCTTGATTTTCCAGGGAAAGCGACCTTTCCAATGCGAATGATTGCTGCTCAAGCAACACACTGGTTTCACGCAGTTTGTAGGCAAGATTGGCCTCGTTGAGATGCTGAATGTGGATGGCGTAACCAATGCCAATCGAAACAATTGTTGCAAACAACAACGTGCAAATCAGAAGGCCCCAGAAAGGGGGCTGTTCCCAGAAACAATAGGCAATGCTGGGCAGAAAAAGAATGACGCGGCCCAGAATCAATGCGGGCAGAAGCCGGGAATTCAATGTCGCTGAGCCAATGCCCGCTGCCGTCGTCAAGACTATGATCAGGAGCATGCGCTCATAGATCAAAGGCGACATGAACAACAATATGCAAAACCCCCAGCCGAACATCACAAGCAAATCTGCAAAGATGATCAGCCGTTCCGCAATATTTGATTGAACCGGACGATTGGATTGCTGCCGAATTTGCAGGAAGAGCAAAATGACTGTGCCGATAATTGTGAATGTGATTTGCACCGTCAAAAACGTTAATGAAGCGATTGGGCCAAATCCTGCGGTGAGGGAAATCAACCCGACAAAAATGGCCGTGTTGATGTTAATCAACATGCCAATCCAACCGTCAAAAACGGCTGATTCAAGTAGCGCCAGCTTAATTTCAGCGGGACGGTCGGCCTGGCTGAGAAGAAATATCTTCTTGGGAAGTTGGGGCGAAAACCGTATGGACGCGTCTTTTTTGCCGTATTCAGTCATGCTTGAAGCTCTTGGGGGCCATTCCAAAACAAATGTGAAAGACCCAGTAAAACACCCAAAGAAAAACAGGAATAAATACAACGGCGCGGATGAGCCTGATATAGGCCGAAATAGCGAATGACTGATCGGGAAATGCTGACGAATTTATCCCCGGCACTTCAATGCTGACATCATAAAAACGCGAAAGCACCAAAACCGATATGATTGTGATGGGTGCAGCCAAGGCAAAGGCGCCCAGCAGATATTGCGGAAATGTCACCAGCCCTATGCGCCAGAACAATGGTGCAATGAAGGTGGCGAAAAAAATGCCCAAAAAAGAGTCCCACATGGAGTCAAACCAGGACGAAATTCCGATACCGAACACGCGTAACCCATTGTCCATGGTGAGCCCAACCACAAACATGACTGTGCCGGACACACAAAGCGAAAACAGAAAAACAGACCACCGGAAGGGTTGCATTTCAGATGGTCTTTTCAGCCGCAATACGGGGGCTCGGATGCTCACGTCACAGAAACCTCCCATTTGGGTTCAGACATTGGTTTAACAAGGTAGCGAATTGTAAATCCGCTAGTTGCAGATTTTCACCTTGGCCGCGCACCGCCACAATAATGGGTTCTTGCAGTCATATTCAACTGGTCCCATCATTCTTGATCTGAATTCGCCTGGATAGAGATCCTCGAGTTGTACCATCAACGATACTTTTGCATTGCGTTCAGCTATGCGCTGCGACGTTGCCGTGCCGCTGCTTGTGACCGTGAGCGGGTTGCAGGCTGCTGCCTCTGCCTGTTTGTCGGGTGTAATGGTTCCCAGACCCCAGTAAACCGCTAATATCATGATGATTGCTACTCTCATGGCTTTTGCGCCGAGTTGGTCGCAATCGGCATGGAGTTATATGCCATCAGGGGTATCACCGAAGTTTGCTGCTGGTCTGCAATACCAAGGGCGGCCATGCCGATGCCTGCCATGCCGTCCATCAGGCCAGGGGAAAAAACGCCATTGACAGTGCCGCATTGCGCGCCATCTGACATCACCCGTGTGAGGATGCCTTCTGTCAGGCTTTTAATTCCGTCTGTATTGCCGCCCGGCAGAGCGGGAACAACGTGCTGAAGTGCCTGTAGGGCACCCATCGCACCGTGACATAGGCTGTCATCAGAATAGTCTTGCGCTTCCAGCCTTGCTATCAGTTCTCGAGCGATTATTTCTGTGTGTTCCTGCTCGCTTATGTTGTTTGCGAACAGCATTCCGGTGAGACCGTTACACCATGCAATCGGTGCTTTCTGGATGTTTCTCAGTTCAAGTTCGGGTGCGGCTGGTACCAGTTCTTTGAGCAGACCAAGACCTTTTGCGCACAATACCTTTAGTTCGTGGTCGTCGTTTTGGCTTGATCTGGTCAATGCGAATTGCAGGCCTTCAACACCATGCGCCATTCCTTTGGCGGTAAATAGCTGATTTGCTGTCCCGTTGTTCTCGATCGCCTGCTCCAGCCTGTTTATGGTCTCGTAGCAGATCGATCTTTGAAGAGGACCGCTGGATTGAATATGCTGGGTTCCCAGCAGCAACCCCGCCAAACCATCCACCAATTCCAAAGATGCTGCAGAAAGCCCCACGGTGGTGATGTTCGATAATATCTGCCGACTGGTTTCCAAACACCCAAGCTCGGGGTGTTCGTTGGCCAGGATGTGAAGCGCGAAAAACAAGCCTCCGGTTCCGGAGAAACCACCAACACTCATCTCGGTGTTCTTTTGCAGGGAGAGTGCAGACAGAAGCTCAGATGTTGCGGCTTTCGCAACCGCTAGAATATGTGCGTCATCAAGTGCGCGACCGGCCTGTGATAGAAACAGGGCAATGCCCGGCAGGCCGCTATACAGATCAAGCCCGGCCAACCGGGCGGTTAAAGAACCACCGCTTCCTTCCTGCACAGTCATCCAGGTTGCATGTCCATCTGTGCCAATCGCGTGCTCGCAAATGTCCATTGCCGCGCGATGCGCGATCGCCAATGCGGTTTTGTGAATGCCATTTTGAGGGTGTTTTTTGGAAGAGTGGCTGTTCGTCGATACAACAGGGCGCGCTTTTGGGGCATCGGCCGTCGTCAATGCCACTTCTGTCAACCAGCATTGGCGGTGCAAATCTTCAAGACCCAGTTCGGCGATAATCTGCCGGCTGATTGCCATGCCTGTCCGTGGCAAAACGCTTTCTATCAATTGACCGTCGCATGTCATGAGATCCTCACTGTCCACCGTTGTTTCAAAATAGGGAACGTCATTGCGCCACAGAGCCGCCATTTCAGACTGACGCAGTGTTGTCAGAATATGAGACTGGTTTTCTTCCTTCAGTGCATCACTAAACCAGCCTTGTTTCTTTTCCTGGCTTTCCAGAAGATCGGGATGTGATCCGTCAACCAACAGGAACAAATAGGTCTGAGTTGCACGAATGACGACGCGTATCGGATCGTCGCCAAAGTCTGCAAGTGGGCCTGTTGCTGCGAGAAGCGTTTCCCGATTTTCTTCAAGAATGGCGTAGGCTTTGCGAAAACCTGCCAGTACCTGTTCCAAATACGGCTCGGGAGAGATCCTCTGACCATCCAGCACGGGTACATTGGCGTCGCCTGTCAGTGTTTGGCGGCCTTCTACCAGCTTCATCTCATCGGATCCGGCATTGTGCCACATTGGCACCTCAAAAGGTGTCTCCTGGCCTGCAGTGTCGGACATTCCAGCCAGATTGATTGCTTTGCCCTGCGCACTCGACAAGGCCTTGCGAATGGGTAGGAGGCCTGTTGCGGCAACAGATTTGTCATGGACCCTACGCAGGGCTTTTGAGGCGGGTGGTTGGGTGTCATCTGGACGCAGGTCACCAGCCAATGGATGAAACAAGGTTTCAAGATCTATGATGACAGGCCAGCCACCCTGCGCAATCAGATTTTCACTGTGCAGATCGGTCAGCCCCAACACACGCGCTACCGCCATTAACGCTCCAAGCCGGCTGAAGTAATCTGCAAGATCATCTGCATCTGAAACTGGCAGATGCTCAATGTGTTCGCACCAGCCGCGTGTCCCCATATTCAGCGCATCAACGCTGCGTATCATTTCATCGCCGGCAGTGGAGTTGAACCAGGATACAAAACACCCGTAATGCACTTCAACCGCAAGGTTGCGGGGCTTGTAAACCAGTTTCCGCCCGCTACTGAATTCAATGATCTTAACCGATCGACCGTGGCGGTGCGTATCACCCAATGAGGACTGGATAGAGGTGATCTTGTCACTCGGCGCATATGAGAAATGATGCTTGAGAGGGTCCCAATCGGCATGTAGATGCTCAAGGAACTCCAATGAAGCGGTACGCCAGTTCTGGCAGATGGCAGTCGTCAATTCGCACAGGTGAGGATTGCGTTTCAAAAGTGCTTCAGAAAATCCAGTGTCCTGAAGACACTCAGCGAACATTTCATAGCTGTTGCTGCTGTTTGCAGCATCAAGCATGCCGGTAGATTGTGCCGCGGCAAACTCCAGGACGATAAGGCGCGATACTCTGGAGAAAACACTCTCCCAGAGTGGTCCGACCATTGCTGCATAAATGGAGCTTATATGTTCGGGGTGAATAATCCCAGTTTGCCAAAGCTGCGTGATTTTTTGACCGACTGGTTTTGCCGAAAGCTCAATGAGCGGCCAAGCAACGTGGGCGAATTCACGTCCTTCCCCAGGTAAGGAATAACGTTCGTCAGCCTTCGCGCTGGCAAACGCTTCATCAAAGAAAGCGCCCCATTCTGTACTTTGCTCCGGTTCTGCAAGTCTCACATTCTCAACATTGCTTTGGGAGGTCATCGTGTTGTCCAGGTTTGCGACTTGCTCGATTGGTCAGCGTCAAGACGCGTAGCTTTGAAACGTGCCAAGAGGGTTTCATGCGCCGGCAACAAAACTGTTTGCGGTCCATCGGCGGCGCATAAATCGGCAAAGGGAGTGGCTAGAGGCCGGTTTTTATGATCACGCAGCAGAGCACTCCGCTGGTAAAACCACTTGTTCCCTGACAACCAACGCCCTGTGTAAAGCATCCGCCGCGTGCGATCTCATCACCGCTAATAGCTTTGAGTTGGTTGATCCTTGCCTGACCAATCTGCTTTTTCTCAGCAGGCGTCATTTTCGCAAGTTCTTCGTTCAGCATTTTCTTGAGCTGCGCAGGCTCAGCCTTCTTCATCTGCATTTTCTGTGTCGGCGACACACGCTTTTCCGCGACAGGTAGAACAGTTGCACCGGTATTTTGCGCCGCAATTACTGGTGTGATGAAATTTGGCAAAGCGACTGCCAGCGCCAGCAAGGCACTTGTGGACTTGGATTTATTCATGATCTTCTCCATTCTTGTTCACCCCCGAAACAAGAGTGGACCATCACAGCGCTCTGCAATATCCCCCAGATGGGTCAGTCCTGATGGGACAGGCTACACGAAAGTGCGCCATCTCAAATTCTTGAGACGCACGTTCGCAGTTGCAGCCGGAAAATTGGCTGGCAGGGTCAAATATCCGCCAATCCAATCATCCGGCGCACTGCGCAACCGTTGGAGTTTTTACAGTTTTCGAATTTGAAGATGGTATGCGATGTGGATTCAGAGACTCTATCAGGCCGCCTGAGTGTCGGTCTCCACGGCCTGAAGTTCCGGGCCAAGGCCCATCAGATGACACACTGCGAATACGATTTCTGACCGGTTCAATGTATAGAAATGAACATCCTCGAAACCACGTTCGGCCAGATCAAAAACCTGTTCGGCAAGGATAGCGGTAGAGACCAGTCTTTGTGTGTCCAGATCATCATCCAGACCATTGAAGGCAAGCTTCAGCCAATACGGTACATTCGCGCCGCAACGCTCTGCAAAAGAGCGTGTCTGCGAGAATTTATAGACAGGGAGCAAACCCGGGACGATTGGAATTGAAATTCCCGCTGCCCGGGCCCGTTCGACAAAGGCCTCAAACAGATCATTGTCGAAGAAGAACTGCGTGATAGCGCGGTTAGCCCCTGCATCGACCTTGCGTTTCAGATTGTCCAGCTCGTGGTCCCAGCTTGGGCTGTCCGGATGGCGTTCAGGATAGGCGGCAACTGAAATTTCGAAATCACCACGTTTCGAGATGCCACCTACCAGATCAGCGGCATTCTGATATCCTTGCGGGTGAGGGACGAAATGGCTTTCACCGTTTTGTACATCTCCGCGCAAGGCAACAATGTGTTTCACGCCAGCTTTGGCGTAGCCATCCACCACGGCATCCACTTCGTCCCTGGTCGCATCGACACAGGTTAGGTGTGCAGCAGGGCGCATGGACGCGTTTTTCGCCAGTTCAGCAACTGTGCGGTGTGTGCGCTCTCTGGTGCTGCCGCCGGCGCCATATGTTACGGACACAAAGGAAGGGCCAAACAGGCTCAACCGATTGATTGCCGACCAGACCTGTTTTTCACCTGCATCCGATTTGGGCGGGAAAAACTCGAATGAAATGCGTTTGGCGCGTTTCTGATGGGATCGAAGGTTTGCGACAATTGACATCAGACTGTTTCCGAATTGATGGTTGATAGGGTTTTGGCTGTGTCCTCGGCCATAAGAATACGTGGATCCTGTGCAAGCCAGATATTGACAGTCAAGGCTTCGGCACGTGGCTTTTCAGGGGCCAGATGCGTCGTTGAGATAAGATCAAGACCAATCTCATCGACCCAGTTTGCGATTTGCGCTTCCTCAAATCCAAGCCTGCGGTGAGCATGCTCGTTGCGCAGGAACTCAAGTTCATGCGGTGCAAAATCAACAATCAGCAGACGTCCACCTGGGCGCAATGCCTGTGCAATCTCTTTTATAGCCCGTCCTGGATCATCAAGGAAGTGAAGAACCTGATGAACGACAGCAACATCAAACGTGTTGCGAGCAACGGGAAGATTGAAAATGTCGCCAAAACGCACCTGCGCATGGTGAGTGCCACTGGCGTCCAGATTGGCGCGCGCGACGGCCAGCATTTCCAGACTTGAATCAATGCCAACGCCATCGGCATAATGATTCTGCAGAAGTTCCAGCATACGACCGGTGCCGGTCCCCACATCCAAAAGCGTGCCAAACGGTTTCTCGCCGACAAGTTCCAGCAAGGCCTTTTCAACAGCTTGCTCTGAAATGTGGTGACTTCTGATCTTGTCCCAGTCTTGCGCACTTTGGGCAAAATAGCGTGCCGCACTTTCCGCGTTGCGGGATTTGACCTCGGCCAACCGCTCTTGATCCCGTTGCAGTACACCGTCTGAGGGATTCAGCGTTTCCAGCAAGGTCTGTGTGGTCAGGCCAACAGCGCTTTTCGATGGGCGGTAATAAACCCACGATCCTTCCGGGAAGCGTTCGATCAATTCAGCTTCCACCAGCAGCTTCAAATGGCGAGACACCCGAGGCTGGGACTGACCGAGAATCTGCGTCAAATCCTTGACCGTCAGATCACCGCTCTGCAGCAGGGCTAACAGACGCAATCGTGTGGTTTCGCCAGCGCCACGCAGCGCTTCCACCAGTTGATCCAACCCAATTGTTTTCGGTTCCCGCATCGTCTTCCCAAATGATATAACAATATCTTTATATCTTTAGGTCATTTCAATTTGGGGTGCAAGCCTTAGTTGGCAAGTAATGATCAGCTTTCCCCAAAACCACCGGCCGTGGGCGTGATAATCGTTACCGCTTCGCCGGCTTTCAATATGGTTTGGTCGCAGCCTTTCAGTTCTTCAATCTGCCCATCAAGCCGCCTCACAAAAGTGCTTCCCAGTTCTCCCGGCGCGCCACCTTCCAGCCCATGTGGCTGAATGGTTCGGTGAGAGGACAGGATGGCGCAGTCCATTTCTTCCAGAAAGCGGATTGTGCGTTTTGTGCCGTCGCCCGCCGTCCATTTGCCTTTTCCGCCCGACCCTTTGCGAATATGAAAGTCTTCCAGCAAGACGGGAAAACGAAATTCCAGAATTTCCGGGTCCGTCAACCGCGAGTTGGTCATATGGACATGAACCCCGGAGGTGCCATTGAAGCCGCGCCCGGCAGGAGAGCCGGAGCAAATTGTTTCATAATATTGGTAGATGTCGTTTCCAAAGGTGAAATTGTTCATGGAGCCTTGTGACGCGGACATCACACCCAGCGCACCAAACAAGGCATTGGTGACATGCTGACTGGTTTCAACATTGCCTGCCACAACAGCAGCGGGGTAGCTTGGCCGCAGCATGCAGTCGTCAGGAATGATGATGTTGATGGGCTTCAGGCAACCGGCATTCATGGGAATGTCTCCATCCACCATCACGCGGAAGCAGTATAATACGGCGGCGCGCGTCACGGGTTCCGGTGCATTGAAATTGGTGTTCTGAACAGGACTTGTTCCGGTAAAATCGACGGTGGCTTCGCGCTTTTCCCGGTCCACTGTGATCCTGACCTTGATGACAGCGCCCTGATCCGTTTTATATTCAAAGCTGGAATCCTTCAGCACCTCAATAACGCGGCGCACGCTTTCTTCGGCATTGTCCTGAACATGGCGCATATAGGCTTCCACGACCGGCAGGGTGAACTGATTCACCATTCTCGCCAGTTCCTGCACGCCTTTTTCGTTGGCCGCGATCTGAGCTTTCAGATCTGCAACATTCTGGACAACATTGCGAACTGGGTAGGGGTGGTCTGTCATCAAATGGACCAAAGCCTCTTCCTGAAATGCTCCCTGATCGACCAATTTGAAATTATCAAACAGAACACCTTCCTCATCCACATTGGTGGCAAGTGGTGTCATGGAACCTGGGGCCGATCCGCCGACATCAGCATGGTGCCCGCGGCTGGCGACCCAAAAGCGGACAAAGCTGTTGGTTTCATCGAAAACCGGTGTGCAGACCGTAATATCCGGGAGGTGGGTGCCACCATTATAAGGGGCGTTGAGTGCAAACACGTCTCCAGGTTTGATCGCGCCTTTGTTGAGCCGAATAATGGTTTCTACCGACCGGTCCATTGAGCCCAGATGCACTGGCATGTGTGGCGCATTGGCGATCAGGCTTCCCACGCCGCTGAACACAGCACAGGAGAAATCCAGTCTCTCTTTAATGTTTACCGAGTAGGCCGTGTTTTGCAGTGTCACACCCATTTGCTCGGCAATAGACATGAACAGATTGTTGAAAATTTCCAGCAAAACCGGGTCTGCGCCGCCGTCCGCTGCTTCGGTTCCAATGGCAAAGCCACGATCCAGCTTCTCGGTGCGATTCAGAATGACGTGGTTCTTGATATTGATTTGGGCAGTCCAGCCCGGCTCGACCATAATGGTCTGATGTGGTTCGATAATAAGCGCAGGGCCCATGATGCTGTTCCCATGTGCAAGGTTTGCGCGCGGATAAATGCCGCTGCTTTTCATTGTGCCACCGACAAAGACATCGAATTGCTGGTCCATCTGTGCAGATTGATCTGACAATGGCTGATCGGCTTCGTCGATTGCAGCACCACCGCCAACGCCCTCGACTTCAAGAGATTCAACGACCAGAATTTTGTTTTCAAAAACAAAACCGAATTGCTTTTTGTGCGCTTTTTCAAATTCCGCACGCATCTGGTTGCTATTGGTCAAGCGAACGGGAATGGCACTGTCTGTGCCATCATAACGGATGTGGGCAAAACTGTTTATGTGGCTGTCGGCGCTCTCCACGCCCTGCTGGATCATCTCATTGCGGACCTGTTGCTCAAGTGTTTTTTGAACAACTTCAAGTTCTGATTCAGAGTCGGAATTTAACTCCAAGGCAATGGTTTTATTACGGTTTGCCCGAATGTCTGCAAGCCCCATCCCATAGGCGGAAAGGATGCCGGAGAATGGGTGAACGATGACCGTTTCCATGCCCAACGTGTCGGCAATGGCGCAGGCATGCTGTCCCCCAGCCCCGCCAAAGCAGGTCAAAGCGTAGTCCGAGACATCATAGCCGCGTTGCACTGAAATCTTCTTGATTGCGTTCGCCATGTTCTCAACGGCGATCTGCAAAAATCCTTCCGCGATTTCCTCTCCGGAACGACCATCACCAATTTCGTTTGCAAGAGTTTCAAAGCCTGTTCGGACGGCCTCAATATCCAGAGGCTGGTCTGCGGTCTCGCCAAAAATGGCTGGAAAGAATTCTGGCCGCAATTTGCCAAGCATTACATTGGCGTCTGTTACCGTTAAAGGGCCTCCACGCCGATAGCAGGCCGGTCCAGGATTTGCCCCGGCACTATCAGGCCCGACCTGAAAGCGTCCCTTGTCGAAACGCAGAATGGACCCGCCGCCGGCAGCAACGGTGTGGATCATCATCATCGGTGCGCGCATGCGCACGCCGGCAACTTCGGTTTCGAACGCGCGCTCCAGCTGTCCATCATAGTGTGAGACGTCGGTTGATGTGCCACCCATGTCAAAGCCAATGACTTTGTGGTGCCCCGCCAGCGCCGAGGTTTCCACTGCGCCGACAACACCGCCTGCAGGTCCGGACAGGATCGCGTCTTTTCCCTGAAACATGTCTGCAGCGGTCAGGCCACCGGATGATTGCATGAACATCAGCCGCGTGTCGCCATCACCAATGTTCAGTTCGCTTGCAATCTGATCCACATAGCGCCGCAGGATCGGTGACAGATATGCGTCCACAACAGTGGTATCCCCGCGTCCGACCAGTTTCATCAATGGCGACACATCATGGCTGACGGAAATCTGAGAAAAGCCGATGTTTCGGGCGATTTCTGCTAAATGCTGCTCATGTTCAGGCGCGCGCCATGAATGCATCAGCACAATTGCGACGGAGCGGATACCTGTGTCAAAAGCAGATTGCAGATCAATCCGTGCGTTGGTTTGATCCAGGGCTTGTTCAACAGCACCATCAGCCCGAATTCGCTCATCAACCTCTACCACTGCTTCATAAAGCAGCTCGGGCTTGATTATTTCTCTTGCAAAAATATCAGGCCGAGCCTGGTATCCGATCTCCAATGCGTCGCGAAACCCTTTGGTGATCACGAGCAGAGTGCGCTCACCCTTGCGTTCCAGAAGCGCATTGGTGGCCACAGTAGTACCCATTTTTACATTTGCGATTGTGCTTGAGGGGATAGCTGCATCCGCATCGATCCCCATCAATTCACGAATGCCATGGAGCGCAGCATCCTCGTACTGTTCCGGATTCTCTGAAAGCAATTTATGGGCTTTTAGAGTTCCCTGAGGCGTGCGGGCTACAATATCTGTAAATGTGCCTCCACGGTCGATCCAGAAATCCCATTTGTCAGCCAATTGATTGCTCATTTCATCCTCGAAAGCCACATTCCTGTCCCTTTCGATTAGGCGTTTTCTTGTTGTGCAGCAAGCGTGTTGGAGTGCGGTGACAAGATGCCCTTTGTGGAAGGAAGCACTATGGGACAAGTTTTACTCGGCAGCGCCACAACCAGGCACGTTATCAGAGCATCACTGCAGCGATCCACTGGCCTGCAGGCGATTGCTTGCGCCCGCTACGAGGCGCAAGCTGCAGTTTCTGAGTTGAGCAAGACCTATGGGATCAATGTCAGGACTGACCCATAACAATTTCCTGGTTTCATTAGCAGAACGCACAACTCCTATTTCAGAGAACTGATAATGCCAGCGCCGACAACTCCGGCCAGGTCCAAACCGACCGTTTCCTTGACATCTGTTGCCCTGCTGGTCGCGGCTATATGGCCAGCCAAACGGGAAAACGGCAGGCTTTGTACCCAGACTTTTCCGGGGCCAGTCAATCGCGCAAAAAACAACCCGTCACCACCGAAGATTTTTGAACGCACATTGCCAACTGATGTCAGATCAAAGTTCACACCCTTGGTGAACGCAGCAACACATCCGGCATCAACATCGATGGACTCGCCTTCAGCAAGTTCGCGCTCCATCACTGTCCCACCGACATGAACAAATGCCCAGCCATGGCCGGTTAAATGCTGAAGTACAAAGCCTTCACCACCGAACAGACCTGTCATAACTTTGCGCTGGAGGTAAACATCGAATGAAATCCCGCGCGCAGCGCATAAAAATGCATCGCGCTGACAAATCAACTCGCCGTCGATATCGTCCAGCTTAAGCGCAATGATATGGCCGGGGTAAGGCGCTGCAAATGCCACGTGGGCTTTACCTTCGCCTTCATGACTGAAGAGGGTTGTAAACATGCCCACGCCCGAGGCTACTCGCTTTCCAGCGCCCCAAACCCGGTTCATCAGGCTTCTTTCTTCCTCGGAATCATCCCCGAGCACCGTTGTCATTGCAATCTGTGGGTCCTTGTACATCATTGATCCCGCTTCCGCGATCGCAGCCTCACCAGGGTCTAACTCAATCTCGACATACTGAGATTCAGCGCCTTTGATGGCAAAATCGATATCGTCAGTGCGATGCGCAGTACGCTTGTTACGAATTTCAGGAACTGAATGAGCGGAATTAATGAACATTTTCGACACCTTATCAGGTTTGACGGATACACATGGGCAACCCCCTGCTTTCACGCAATTAGGGTTGTTTGGGCAAAATTCTGATGCGAGCATCATTGCCCGGGTAAGAGTAGGGGGCTCTTACTTCCTCTGATTTGGGTCTACATTACCCGTCGGGCGACATCAGAAAAACCGGGCAGACGGGACAATCGGCCTGGACCAGAAGAGTTGCTTCAACTGGGTCAGTGGTAGCGGATCGTACCCGCCACTGAGGCGGGTACGATCAGGCAGAGTTAGTGATTTCTGATATTAAAACCGGTGATATCACCGTCCGAGAAAACGCAGGTCACATTTTTTTGTACGGTGTTCCGGTGACGCCCATCGGTGTCGACCCGCAGAGTGATGCTGTCTTGATACCCTGACGGGCGGTAGTTGACGACGTGATCAAATTCGACATAGGAGTGCCCGCGATTGCCCAAAGCGCGATGGGCGCGGTGCATGCATTGCCCGATTTCATTTTCTTCATTGGAAACTTGCGGATGGCGTCTGTATTTGTCTCTGCCATGGTGATGGTGATGTTTGGCAAGCGTTGCGCCCAGTACGCCCAAAGCAACTCCAGCCACCCCAGCTGCAATAGCTTCGTTACCGGCTTGGTTAGCACTGGCAGATTGGGCGAATGGTGCGACGGCCATAAACATTGCACATCCGGATGTAATCAGAGTCTTGCGAAGCATAATGAGTTCCTTAAGGTAATGTGGTTGCGGTAAATCTGTTCTAATTTTTTCTAACGATATGACCAATTACAAATCCGAAATTCATGATTTGATAGTCCGGGTGTCGACCCAAATCAATGAATTGGATCGACACCCTATGCCATAGCGAAATTACGAAATGGTAAAACCATTAGTTGTGTTTTTGCTGAAGATTGAGTTTTATTGCTGTGCAACCAGTAATATGTGAGTTGAGTGTTTCATGTTTTCCTTGAAAATTTTCAAGCCGATCCTCGCTGCCCTAATCTTGTCAGGATGTGTTTCGACAGGTCTTGTCCCTGATGATTACACGGGCCCGATCGCCCTAGTTGCCGACAGTTCCGGTCCTGTTGTGGGCCCAGATATGGGGTGGCTAGACCCGCGCAGGCTTGTGACGCCGCCAAAAGTGGATCTCTTTTTTGTGGCAAAAGTCGATGGGAAGACTGTCGAAAATATTGGCTCAAATGTGCGGGCTCGTAACTATGGGCGCGGTTTCGCAGTCACGGTCAAACCTTTCGACAGGGAAGTGCCGATACGGCCTTTGGAACTCGAGCTGTATGGATATACGCATCACGCTGCAGACATTGGGGCGTTGTTTGGTGGTGTCCACACAGTCAGCGGAACGGTTTCGTTTACACCAAAAGCGGGGGTTCGATATGTAGTCCGGGGATCGCTGAGCAAGGAATACTCAGCGATCTGGGTGCAAACGAGTGGTGGTAGTATCGTAACCTCAAAAGTCGAAAAACGGCGCTAGATTGTTATCGATCTGGCACTGTGAGCCATATGTTTGTAGGACGCGCGGCCTATTTTACTGCATCAACCAGAATGAATGCGATCAGGCATGGTTCGGTGCCGCGATTGGACCAAGCGTGGTTCGTACCCTGTTGGACAACGGTGTCACCAGCCTTCAGCAGATACTCGTCTTCATCCATCATCATGTAGATTTCGCCGCTCAGAACCACCGTATAGTCGAGCGAATCCGTGCGGTGCATGAAGGGATGGCGGGCATTTTCGACGATGTTTGCGCCCGCGCCCATTTCGGCAAAAGCGGACTTTCCATCCAGTTTTGCCAAAACTTCCGGATCTTCCGGATCGAATTGAACAATGCGAAACACGGAACCATTTTTCGGAGGGTGCAGGATAAGCGGTCCGGTGACTGGATCATCATGCAGTTCCATTGCCGCCGGTGTCTTGTCGTTCATCCACAGATTTGTCAGTGTGACGCCGGGCCGGTTCGGGCGGCTCAGAATGCAGCTTGCCTCCTCATCAGAGATGACGGTTGCGACGCCGTTCTCATCATGGCCGGTAACGACGCGTCTGAATTTCTGCGACATGGACAGTTCCTTTCTAGGTGTTCAAAACTTGAGCGGGTTTGGTGAGTGTCCAGACTGCAGCTATAGCTGCAAGGCCGATAGCATCAGTGACAATGCCCTGATGCAGCAATGCAATTCCAGCCAATCCAACAAGCACGCGCATCGGCAAAATCAGTGGCGCGCGCAACTGCCCAACCACAAAGGCGGCGATGCAGAAAACACCAAAGCCGCCGCTGATGACAGCCAGCACAATTTCGCTCCAGGGTCCCTGCATAAGCAGGGCTGGGCCGTAGAAGAACATGAACGGCAGAATGTAGCAGGTGATGCCATAGGCAAAGGCCGTCCAGCCAACCTTGTTGATGTTGGCTTTAGCGATGCCCGCTGCCACATAAGAGGCCAACGCCACCGGCGGTGTTATGGTGGACACACAGCCATAGAAAAACACAAACAAATGGGCCGTCAGCAAAGGTACGCCCATTTTCGCAAGGGCAGGGGCAACCACTGTTGCCAGAATGAGATAGGCGGCCGTGGTTGGCAGGCCCATACCCAGAATAATGGCTGTCAGCATGGTGAAGACCAAGGCCAGGAAGGTGAAGCCGCCTGAAGCAGAAATGATCAGGCCTGAGATTTTGGAACCAAGGCCCGTGGTGCCAAGCGTGCCTGCAATGATGCCGGCAGCAGCACAGGCAATTGCGATTGGAATAACGCTTTTTGCCCCTTCGGTAATGGCTTCTGCCGATTTGCGCACCATCTCGAATGAAATGCGGCGCTCCCAGACGACATGCAAAACCAGCAATACCAAAATGGAATAGAATGACGCTTTGAAGGGCGAAAACCCATTCAGCATCATGGCAATAAGCGTGCCGAATGGAATGATGTATTGGCCACCTTTGACGATGATCATCCAGAGTGCTTCATCATCGTCTTCTGGCTGTTCCAACGGCTGGATATTGCTTTTGGCAGCGCGTAGGTGAACCACGAAAAACAGTGAGGCAAAAAACAACAGAGCTGGAATAATCGCAACTTGCATGACGTCGGAATATGGAATGCCGACGATTTCGGCCATGATAAAAGCTGCCGCACCCATAACCGGTGGCATGAGTTGTCCGCCGGTCGATACTACAGCTTCAATGGCACCGGCCTGATGCGGCGCGTACCCTTCCTTCTTCATCATCGGAATGGTCAAGGTACCTGTCACCGCAACATTGCCTGCGGCGGAGCCGGAAATCATGCCTAGCAATGTGCTGAAGATAACTGCGGTTTTTGCGCCTGCTGCTCGCATGTTTTTGGTGAGCCGGTTGGCAAGACGGAAGAAAAAGTCGCCTGCGCCGAAGACGCTCAGGAACGATCCGTAGATTGAAAACAGTATGATGTAAGTGGCTGATACGCCAAGTGGAATGCCGTAAATGCCCTGAGAGGTAGTGGTCAGAAGCTCCGACATGCGTGTTACGCTGTAGCCACGGCTGGCCAGCGCACCGGGCAGGAATTCGCTGTAGAATGGATAGGTAAAAAAGGCGAGACAGATAATTGACAACACCAGGCCAACACCGCGTCTCGCGCCTTCCAACACCAGAACAATCAGCAGCAGCCCAACCCAGGCATCCAGCGCCTCGGTTTCACCGCCACTCATGGCAATGTCTTTCCAGCGCGACATTATATAAAGGCTTGTTGCACAGCTGAGGAAGACAAGACCGAGGCGCGCTATTTTGTCCAAAAACGCGTTTTCAAATCTTTGCAGAGTGGGATTTGTGAGAAACAGCAGGACGAGCATCATCATCAGATGGAAAACCCGGATGTCCCGGGTCGACAGGACGAGAAGGCCGGAAACGTTCAGCAGATGGAATAGCCCGACCACAAATGCCACGATCAGAATCGCGTGTTTGAACAGTCTGTCCATGGCGTTTATTCCATTCCGTCAGGAGCCTGATAAGTTCTTGCGGATGTCAGACAGGCTTTCATCCGCAAGAATTGTTGGTTGGTTAGGTGGGTGCTTTTATTCAGCGAAGTATTTCGCTGCGCCAGGATGAAGCGGAATTTTCAGTTCCAACGAAGCTTCTGGAACAATCTGTTTCGCATAGGCATTTTCAGCCCGGAATTCATCCATATTGTCGTAGATTGCTTTTGTGATCTTATAGGCGACATCTTCATCCATGCCCGCATCGACGATCAGCATGTTGTTGACGCCAAGCACTCTGCCATCAGTGTCTGTTCCGTAGGTCGCCATTGGAACCACAACTTCATTGTAGTTGGGGTATTTCCCCAAGGCTGTGGCCATCTGCTCTTCCGTAATCGGAATGAATTTCAGTTTTTTGTTGGCCTGGGCCTGCATGACAGCACCGGCTGGATAGCCACTCAGCGCAAAGGCGGCATCAACATTACCGTCAGCCAACTGGCTGAAACCGTCACCATAGGACAGGAAGCTCGGCGTAATGTCATCGATTGTCAGGTCCGCAAGGCTAAGGACTTGTCCCAGAAATGGAATGGTTCCGCCACCAGCTGGGCCAACTGCAATCCGTTTGCCCTTCAGATCAGCAATGCTGCTGATGTCAGACCCGTCCAGTGTCATCATATGCAGAATGCTGAAATGCAGTGAGCCGATGGCCTGCAAGTTCATTGCACCTGCTTTTTTGTAAGGGCCAACGCCCTTGTTTGCCAGAACAGACAGGTTGTTGTTTGTAATGGCAATGTCGACTTCGCCACTGTTGATCAGGCGCGGATTGCCGACAGAACCAGCTGTTACGACCGGGACCATTGTCAGGTCATCTGCATAATTATTGACCAGCGACGAGATTGCCTGGCCCACCGGATAGAATGCGCCGCCCTGACTTGCAGTGCCGATGCGCAATTCATTTGCGTAGCTTGAACCTGCGGTCAGGACCATGGCAGCGGCAATAGCTGTAGTCCGGATAAGTGATGTGAAATGCATAATTCATCCTCCCAGTTGATGATGACGAGTGTGATTAAAGGAGCAATTAAGCTCCTGTCGAAAATCAGCGTTTCTCTAGCATTAACCGAACCGATCAGTTTCGCGCAAGAAAAATCGACAATTTTGATAAATGTAGGAAAATACCGTTTATTTATTGCTGAATATTTTGAAATCAACCATAGTGTCCCGGAAATTGGTTGTTGCGGTTCAAATTAAGGGCTGCACAAAATGATAAACTGGGAGGATCATTATGAGCTATTTTCGAACAGGTTCCAAATTTTTGATGGCTGCAGCTGCAGCGGCAATGGTGACCACAAGTGCTGCAAATGCAGCCATGATTGACGGGCCGAAAGTATTCTGGAAAATCTCCATGTGGGGTAATCCAAGAGCGTTGTCCGATGGCATGGAAGCTATGGCCAAGAAAGCCATGGAAGAAACCGATGGAAATTTTGAAATCAAAATTTTCTATGGTGCACAATTGTCCAGTAACCGCGAAAACCTGGACGGCATCAAACTGAATGCCTTTGAAGGTGCAGCCATCTGCAACTTCTATCATCCTGGTAAAAACCCTGCATGGATGGTGTTTTCACTGCCATTCCTGCCACTAGGGGATCCGCAGGTTGATAAATATGTGCGTTCAAAGATGTTTGAACATCCGGCAATCGTCGCTGACATGGAAAAGTGGAATGCGATGCCATATGTCTCCGGCTTGCTTCCACAGTATGAAATTCTCGGAAAAGGCCCTGCACCAACAAGCCTTGAGGGATGGGATGGTCTTCGCGTCCGTGCCGGTGGTGGACTTGGTACAGCCATGGAAAAACTTGGCGCTGTAAAGCAGACATTGCCTGCTGGTGAAACCTCGACAGCTTTTCAGCGCGGCGCACTGGATGCAGCGGCATTCCCATACACTTACGCTCACGTGGCCTTTAAAATCTCTGACGAAGCTGACTGGTACACCAGCAATCTGGCACCAGGCACGTCGGAATGCGGTTGGGTGTTCAACAAAACATCCTACGCTGCGTTGCCACCGCAATATCAGAAGTTCCTGATGGATAATCGTGATCTTGTGATGGACACAGAGCTTGCATCCTATGCAGCTCAGGACGAGAAAAATCTGCCGATCTTTGAAGAGACAATGGAAAAGATTGTTTATTCGGAAGAACAGCTTGCCAAATTCCGGGAAGTTGCCGGTCAGCCGGTTTGGGATGAGTGGATTGAAGCCAACAAAGACAAATTCGACGCACAGGGTGTTTTTGACGCTGTTTTTGCCTACGCTAAAGAAGCTGAAGCGGCCCAATAGGCATTTCCAGGGTCTCTGCCCTGGTTACGAGTCATCAGGACGGCGCATCATGTGCCGTCCTTGTTCGATCTAAACCCAGACATAGAGGTGGCACGTGACCGTTTCCCCCGCCACGCCCTCAGACAGCGCCGGTATCGCAATTGCTACCGCTGATCGCAAATTGTCCCCTTTCGAAGATTCTTTGAACCTGATAGCGGCCTTTGCAATTCTTATGCTGATGCTGCTTGGCACAGCTCAGATATTCCTGCGCTCAGTGCTCAATTCGCCTATTGCCGGCTATATCGATCTCGTTGAGTTGTCGATGGCCAGCATGGCGTTTTTGGGGGCTGCCTATTGCCAGCGGCTTGGCGCTCACATCCGCATGGAGTTGCTGATTGGCAAGCTGCAGGGAAGGGTCCTTTGGTTTGCTGAAATTCTGGGTACGCTGGCAGCCCTTGGGATCATTGGCGTCTTGATTTGGTACAGCTGGGGTCACTTCCTTCGTGCCTATCAGCTTGGCGATACGACCATTGACGCAGAATATCACGTCTGGCCGTCCAAGTTACTGGTGCCAATTGCATTTTCATTTTGGTTTTTGCGCCTTCTGATCCAATTGTTTGGATCGTTCAGGCTGTTCCTGCATCCGGAGTTGGAGCCGATTGGCATTGCCAAAATAATGGACGCTGCCGAACAGGCGCGTGAAGAGATTCATGAAGTGCTGGGCGACGATACTTCCCAGCAAGACGTGACAGACGGAAAGTCAGACAAATGATTATCGGTATTGGTTTTGACGACCCGTTCCTGGTTGGCCTGATTGGTCTCGGCCTGCTGTTTTTGTTCGTGGTGATCGGCGTACGTGTTGTGTTTGCAGCCGCCATTGTCGGCCTTCTGGGATTGGTAGAATTGCTGGGCTGGGGCCCGGCAGCGGGGATCGTTGGAACCATACCGCATTCCAAATCCTCAACTTATGCGCTCAGCGTGTTGCCGATGTTCATTTTCATTGGCTTTATTGCGTTCCACGCAGGCATGACGCAGCAATTGTTTGATGCCGCTCGCAAATGGGTTGGCTGGGTGCCTGGCGGATTAGCCGTTGCAACCGTGTTTGCAACAGCTGGCTTTGCAGCCGTGTCCGGAGCATCAACGGCGACAGCTGCTGTATTCTCACGTGTGGCCATCCCCGAAATGCTGAAATACGGCTATGACAGGCGACTGGCAGCCGGTGTGGTGGCTGCCGGTGGCACACTCGCTTCACTCATTCCTCCATCCGCCATTTTGATTATCTACGCGATCATCGTGGAAGAATCTGTTGGCGAATTATTGTTGGCCGGCTTCCTGCCGGGGGCCGTGTCTGCTCTGGTCTATGCCGCTATTATCATTATCTGGGCATTGTACCGACCAGATGCGGGGCCATCGGTCTCGGGCTATTCCTGGAAAGAGCGTGTTATGACGCTTCCAGGCATTTCCCCCATTGTCATTGTTGTCTTCATCATCATGTCGGCGATCTACAATGGCTGGGCTACGCCAACCGAGGCCGGGGCTCTGGGCGCATTTGTGATTTTTGTTCTTGCGCTGGCACGCGGCACCAAAATTCACACCATGAAGAATGCGCTGATGGAGGCGGCCAAGCTGACCGTCATGATCTTCTCACTTATCTGGGGCGTCTTGATATTTGTGCGGTTCCTGGGTTTCTCCGGTCTTCCCGAAGCCTTTACCGAGTGGATCATCGGACTGGATGCATCCCCAATGGTGATCATGATCTGCATTCTTCTGGCCTATGCCGTTCTGGGCATGTTCATGGATGCAATCGGCATGTTGTTGCTGACGCTTCCGGTGGTTTATCCGGCGGTGATCGCACTTGGGTTTGACTCAATCTGGTTCGGTATCATTGTTGTGAAAATGGCAGAAGTCTGCCTGATCACGCCGCCAATCGGGCTGAATTGTTTCGTCGTTAATGGCGTTCGACCTGATATCCCCTTGACCGATGTGTTCAGGGGAATTGCGCTGTTTTTCGTGGCTGATGTTGTCACCATTGCCCTGCTGCTGATCTTCCCGGAGATCGTGACTTGGCTGCCTGACCTGATGAGAGGCTGATCATGAAGTTGAAAACCGTCCTGCCGCTGGATAAGGCGGCACAGATTGTCGACAAGGCCCTTGCTATCGGCAGGGAGAAAGAGATGCACCCTCTGACGGTGGTGGTGCTGGATATTGGCGGCAAGGTGATTGCCTGCAAGAGCGAAGATGGCTCTGGAACTTTGCGTTTTGGCATTGCCCTTGGCAAAGCCTCAGGGGCGTTGGGCATGGGGATTTCCAGTCGGCTGATCAGGGATCGGTTGTCACAGCGCATTGCCTTTCAAAGTGCGTTGGCAACAGCGGCTGACGGGAAGTTCATTCCTGTGCCGGGTGGTGTGCTGATTGAAGATGAGGAAGGCTATACGATTGGCGCTGTGGGCATCAGTGGTGATACGTCTGAGAAAGATGAATATTGTGCTATCGGCGCGATCCATAGCGCTGGCTTTGCCTCAGAACCTGTTTCAGTCGATCCTGACTGGACGCGATCCTATTTGTCTGACGTTGAGAAGGGGGCCAACTGATTTTGTGGGTTACAGAGTAATGCGCTGGTCAAAAAATCGCTTGTTGGTTTGCAAAGCAGGTTTCTGCAGATCGTCTGCATTCAGCAGCTTGATCGTAGGTTTGCCCTCATACGCTAGGGGCAGAACCATGGCACGGACAAAAGCGGATGTATCTTTGTCTTGTGCAGTGGCCTGGACCGGTGAATTGGCGTCCTCAAACCAAGCCTGACCGGGCTGCATGATGTCCGTGTGGGTGTCGGATTTGATTTCAAGCGCACCACAAGTCAGATATCGGATGCCGGGACCGGGATGAATGTGACGGTAAGCGCGGGCTTTGGCCGGAAAGGTTACTTGGTCCAGCCGCATAAAGACGGGGCCGGGCTCGAGCTTAAGTTCGCCACGCAACACCATTTCCCATGGCCTGGGAGCGGCAGAACTGCTTTCTGAGCCCGCAATTTCAAAACGGATGAATTTGCTGGATTTGGTTGCGCTGATAAAATCATTGGGAGCAACATAATGTCCTTCACCTGCAAAAACGGCACTTCCGCTAACATCAACACTGCCACTTTCCACCCAAATTGCCTGATGACAATCTGGCGTTTCGAACCGATCATGCAACGTAAAAGTATGCCGGTAGAGAGACATAAACAGTTTGGTCATAACCAGATTTCCAATGCTAGATTTTGAGTGACAAATTTTCGGGAGCCAGGATTTCAGGGGCCAGTTTTCAGAGATAGCGCTGATATTGGTAAACGATGCCGGATGACAAAATGACATCAGCAATGCCAAAGATCGATGGTGAAACGTTTGAAAAAAGCGCGATCGCAGCAATCGTACTTGCGGTCCTGTCCTTGTCAACGCTGGCGTATCAATTCTTGGGTTCATCGACAGGGCTTGTGATTGCACGGTTTGCATTTCTCGCCCTGTGCTTTTGCATCGTGTCCCGTTTTAAGCTGCGGGAATGGGTACTGACACTGCTCGCATTGGCATTGGCGGCCGGACTGGTGGTGCAAAACCACGATATGCCAACAATTCTGCTTGCTCTGGACAGGGCAGCATTTTTTGGTGCGTTCATCTATCTTGTGACTTTGTTGAAAGAGGCAGCGCAGCGTTCCGCCTCAGTGCTGGAATTGGGTCTATACACAACGCGTCAACCGCGTGGTCGGCGCTATTATGGCTTGGCGGTCGGCGGCCATCTAATGGGTGTTCTGCTGAATTTTGGTGCCGTCAGTCTTTTGACACCGTTGATTCAGCGTGGCGCCAGAAAGGCCAGTGATGATCCTCTGGCGGTTCGACGTGCCGAGCAACAGCAGATTTCCGCTCTGTTAAGAGGCTTCTCCTGGATGATCATGTGGTCGCCCACTGCGTTGACACAAGCGGTGCTCTTCACAACTTTCCCAGCCATTGATCAATCCATCACAATTGTCCTCGGCATCAGTGCGGCCATCGTCATGATCCTGATCGGCCGATTTGAAGATCGACTGCGCTGGCGCAATGTTCAGCTTCCGTCCGTGACTCAAACGCAGGGATTGCCAGTTCAATCTGCGCTTCGGTTCGGGGTCATCTGTGCTCTGCTGATTGGATTGACCTTTTGTGTATTTCTGATCACGGGTGTGTCTGCAGCAATCGCATTGATGCTGGTTGCGCCAGTGTTGATGGTCGGTTGGATTTTCGCGCAACAGTTCAAAGCGCATGGCAACAGCGTTGTGACGTCGACCGTCACAACTGTTTGGAACATTCTGTCCCAATCTTCCATCAGCATGGGCCGAAGTGCATTCATGCTTGGGGCTGCGGGTTTTATCGGCGAGGCTGGGGCAAAACTGGCCCCTGTGGATTTGGTTGCGCATTCTCTTGAGCGGGTAAACATGCCGGACTGGTTGTTCCTGATGGCTCTGCCTGTATTGATCAGTCTGGGAGGACAAATTGCGCTGTCCCCGATCTTGATCGTTGTGTTTCTAAGCGCCATCATCAACGCCTTGCCGGTTTTGCCGGCAGATCCAAATCTTATTGTGTTTGCACTGGGCGCCGGTTGGGCCATGAGTATGACAGCCTCACCAAATGCATCGGCAACACTGTTGGTCTCCAGCGTTACCAATATTCCGCCAACCACGCTGACCTGGCGTTGGAACGGGGTCTATGCGCTGATGTGTTATGCGATGTTCTCGGTGATGTTCATTTTTCTGACAGGCTGGTTTCCAGCGCCCATTGGGTAGCGCAGAGTTGGATGTTTCCATCGATCAGTTTGGAAGAAGGCGGGATTCAAATCAGAGGATTAGCGTGTTTTCTTCAGAAAAAAGATGATGCAGACAATCAGGCTTGCGACCACCCATGCCTCGGTTCCGACAGCTTCTCCAAGGACAAGTTGGGATAGCACCAAAGTTACAAATATCTGCAACAATTGGGTCTGCCCCACAAGTGCAATCCCGCCTAGGGCCAGCCCAGCATTCCAGAAAACAAACCCAATGAACATGGAAAACAGGCTGACATAAGCAAAGCCGATCCATGCTGATGTGGAGATGCTGCCTATTGCATCTGGAAAGCTTAGATAGCTGCCAATAATTGAAAGTGGCAGGCACAGCAGCAGCCCACGGCTAATGACTTCCCAACCCGGCATGGTGCGTGACAATTGGCCGGAAATTGCATAGCCAAATGATGCAAAAAGTGCCGCGACGAACAGCCATGCGTCTCCCAGCCCAATGCCGGCTGACCCATCGCGCAATGCAAAGGCGACGACCAGACCACATCCAATCAGACTAAGTATCCAGAACCAGGGACTTGGCCGCTCTTTGTTCAAAATTGCAGAGAATAAGGCTGTTGTAATTGGCAGGATCCCCAACACAATGCCGCCATGAGAGGCTGGCACACTTGTCATTGCAAGGGCCATAAAAAACGGAAATCCAATGACCAGACACAAAGCAGAAACAAAAAGCGGCAGGAAATCTGCCTTCACAAATAGCCTGCGTCCCATGATCAACAGCAGAATCAGTGCACAGCCAGCAGCCACGACCGCGCGACCATAGGTCACAAAGGATGCTGACATATCCGCGACCGCCAAGCTGGTAAATGGCAACGTACCGCCAAAAACAACAACACCAACAAGGCCGAGCAAAAGCCCCAGGCCAGTTTTTTCGGGGGACATTGTCGTGGACATAGGATGGTCGTTTTCGTTTTGGAAAAAATACTTTAAACGGTGGGTATGGGTATTTTTCAAACACTGCAAGAGTGGGTGGAAAGCAGCGTCGATGCCGGCGGTGCTTTTTTTGACCGCATTACCAAAGCCATTTCAGGGCTGACGGACCCCAAGGCTCGGCGTCAGGCTGCGTTTTCTATCGCCATGATTGCTTTGTCCGCCAAAATGGCAAAAGCAGATGGCATTGTGACACTGGATGAAATTCATGCCTTTCGCGATTTGTTTGAGATACCACAGGCAGAGCGAACGAATGTTGCACGGCTGTTTGATCTTGCCAAACAAGATACCGCTGGTTTTGAAGCATATGCTGCACGCATCGCTCGCTTGTATGATGAAGATCTGCAAACCCTTGAAGACATTATGGATGGCCTGTTCCACATCGCCAAGGCCGATGGTGTGTTGCATGAAGGGGAACGCGCGTTTTTGCAGAACGTTGCCGAAATATTCGGTTTTGACAGTTCTGCCTATGAAGCCATTGAACTGCGTCATGTCGATTTGGGAAAAGCAGATCCGTACCAGGTGCTTGGTGTTTCGCCAGACATGGATCTTCAGGACATCAAGAAGGCTTATCGCACCAAGGTTTCAGAATGCCATCCCGACAGGATGATTGCCAGAGGTGTGCCACTGGAGTTCATTGCAATCGCAAATGACAGAATGGCAGCCATCAATCTGGCGTGGGAACAGATTGGCCGGATGAAACGCTCATGACTGATCCTATGCTTTCCGCACCCGAATATGAGTCTGCGACGCTTGCTCCTTCGCCGAATTTTGGGCCAAGGCCCGACGGTCAACAAGTCCATTTGCTGATCTTGCATTATACAGGTATGCCGGACGATGATCAGGCCCTGTCATGGTTGCAAAACCCGGCGTCTCAGGTTTCCTGCCACTATTACATTCATCAGGATGGCCAGATCCTTCAGCTGGTTTTGGAAGGAGATCGTGCGTGGCACGCTGGGGTGTCAAGCTGGCAGGGAATAACTGATATCAACTCGTGTTCAATTGGTATCGAAATTGCCAATCCCGGCCACAATTATGGGTATCACGCCTTTCCAGACGTTCAGGTTGAGGCGGCAAAAGGCCTTTGCCAGGAAATTATCCGTCGGCACAACATACGTCCTGAACATGTGCTTGCGCATTCAGATATTGCTCCTGATCGCAAGGAGGATCCGGGCGAGCTGTTTCCATGGCCCTATTTTGCCGAGAATGGAATCGGCCATTACTCAGTGCCTCAATCTCTGGGGGACGGGCGCTTTTTTCAGCTGGGAGACGAGGGTGAGCCAGTCGCTGCATTGCAGGCCATGTTTCAACTCTATGGATATGGCTGTCCGCAAAGTGGGCACTTTTGTGAGTTGACATGCGCAATCGTTCGCGCTTTTCAGCGCCATTTTCGGCCTGAATTGGTCGATGGAATTGCCGATCAGTCCACAATCGCAACATTGCATGAATTGCTCATGGCCCTGCAGGCGCGGTCTTAGAGCGCCTGCCAGAGCTTTGTGCATAGGAATTATGCGATGCGATCAAACGGCGCGGACAATTTGGCCGCGGTATCTTGTAGTTCCAGCGACGGTTGGGTGTCGTTATAGGCTGCTCGCAGTTTCAGGATAATATCCTCCGGCACTTGCCGCACGACATCTCCATCATCGGGATCCACGGCCTTATAGACCAGTGTCTCCGTCTCCGGTTCTACTTCAAACAAGCGATCGATTTGCGGCTTGTTTGCCTCGAAACTGGACCTTTTTTCCTGACCGATTGAATCTCGGTCGGCCTTCGCTTCCGACTTGTCGTTCCTGCGTTCGTTCGCTTTGTCTGCGGCAGTTTCCGCTGGAACACTTTTGGGTCTTGAAATTTCTGTTTCGACCGGGGGTACACTCTCACGCGTGGGCGCCTTAGCAGGCGTTGCCACCGCAACGGGAGGCGGTGCGCCAGCTATACTTGATGAGATGTCCATGATCGGACCCTCCATGGTTTGGTTTCTTCCAATGGCACGGGAGCGCTTCTGACACTCCGCCACTGGTCAACTTACACAGGGAGTTTTAGGATTTAGTCGTGAATGTTCTTAAAACCTTAACGGTTTTTGAAAGCATCACTAAAGGAATCAGGATCTTTGGCTTGGATGCGGACCCTAGAAGCCTTTGTCGACCGCAATGCCGCGCCTGGCTGGCAATGGCCCTGTTGGCTTCTTGGCGTTTGCACCATAGGAATTGGTGGCGCGTGGACCGTTCACGACATCCGCAACGCGTTTGATGATGCCAGTGCTGATATCACGGGCCATCCCTAGGGCCGACATGTTGGCACTCAGCAGGCGGTTCAGATCTTCAAATGCGTCCGCCAGCCCGGATTTTGTTCCTTTGTCCAACTGTCCGACCTGAGACTGGAAGTCCGCTATCAACTGGTTTTTTTCCGCCTGCAGGGCAAATGAGGCATCAAAGTCTCCGGAATTAACCAATTTGGTTTCCTGGTCCAGCACAGAGCTTAGCTTGTTGATCAAAGGTGTGATGTCGCTGTTGTTGGGTGTCGTCATTGCTCTGCCTGCTCCTGAATTTGCAGTAGTTCAGCGTAAATCTGGTCAGCGATGCCTATGCCGCCGCTCTCCGAAATCGCTTTGGCAAATTGTTCCACTTGCATGCTGCGCCAGGTATCCGATGCCTGACTTGAGAATTCATCATCCTCGCCCAATCCTTCAAATGCCGAAGCCAGCATGACGTTCAAAAAGACCGCTTCGAACTCTTCGGCCTTTTCCCGCATCGGGTTGTTGGGCGCTGGAAGGGTTTGAATGCGAGGCTGTTGGCTAGCCGTTGGAGAAATACTATCCATTACATGACCTCGATTTCTGCCTGTAGGGCACCTGCTGCTTTGATAGCCTGCAAAATTGAGATCATATCTCTTGGGCCGATTCCCAGCATGTTCAGACCGTCCACGAGTTCCTGAAGAGAAACACCGGAGCTGATCACGGCCAATTGAGTTTCTATTCCCTCGCCTGCGGTGATTTCTGTGTTCGGAATGACAGTGGTTTCTCCGTCACTGAACGGTGCAGGCTGTGATACATCAGCAAATTCGCTGACCATGACCGTCAGGTTGCCCTGGGCTACAGCCACCGTTGAAATTTGCACCTCACGCCCCATGACGATGACGCCAGTGTCTTCATCAATGACGACCTTGGCGGGCAAGTCCGGTTCAATGAGCAATTGTTCAATGTCGGTAATCAGGTCCACAATATTGCCGTTGAATGATTTGGGCAGATATAACTGAACGGTTCCTGGATCTTTGGGTTCAGCAATTGGCTGCCCCATGAGATCATTGATGGCCAGAGCGACACGTCGCGCAGTGGTAAAGTCCGGGTTTCTAAGGGCGATGCGCAGCTTCTCAAGTGTTGCCAGTTCAAAGCCGACTTCACGTTCCACCAGTGCTCCGTTCGAAATGCGTGCTGATGTTGGTACGCCGCGTGTCAAAGAGGCTGCATCGCCTTGAACGGAGAAACCACCAATGGCCAAAGACCCTTGGGCAATTGCGTAAGTCTGTCCGTCTGCACCCATCATGGGGGTAACGAGGAGTGTTCCGCCCTGCAGGCTTGCTGAATCACCAAGTGCGCTGACATTCACATCAATGCGCGTTCCCGGCGTTGCAAAAGCAGGCAGGTTTGCTGTCACCATAACGGCCGCGACATTTGCAGTCCTAAGTTCCTCGGCAACAGTATTTACGCCCATGCGTTCCAGCATGGATTGAAGGCTTTGGCGTGTGAAAGGCGAGTTATTTAATGAATCACCGGTGCCGTTCAGACCAACAACCAGACCATATCCAATCATCTGGTTTTCGCGAACGCCTTCGAAATCGGCAATATCCTTGATTCGCGAGACAGCGCTAGCCGGGCCTAACAAAAGCGTCATTCCGATGCTGAGCATCGCAACCGACAGGACTATGCGCAGCCACAGACCGGGCGACGGCATAGCTTGAGAGCAATATCTGTGCCTCATTTTCCAGTTTTGCGCCATAAATGCGATCCGTTGAATAACTTTAACTCTTGGTTAAGGATAATCGTTAAAAATACTTAACAACTTGCTAACAAAAGGATTTGCAATGCGTATCGACGCCTATGGGCTCATACCCGGTTCCGCCCCGATGCGCGCCAAAACCAAAAGCAGTGGCTTGTCGTTCTCAATTGATGACTCAAGCGATGCAAGTTCAGCCAAAGATGTTGTTGGCACGATTGCGCAACAGGGCGTGTCGCTGGGATCTTTGCTCTCCCTCCAATCATCCGACATGGAAACAGTTGAGCGTCGGGCAACGGCGAAAGGGCATTCCCTGTTGAAGGATTTGTCACAGCTGCAAGCAGCGCTCTTGGGGGGCGATGATATTGCAGAGCGTCTTGTGGAGTTGAAGGGACGACTGCCAGACTTGCAAATGACTGGCGATGATCTCCTTGATCCGATTCTGCGTGAAATTGATCTGCGCGTGCGTGTGGAATTGGCAAAACGAGGACTTTAAGTTGTGTAATTTCTGATTTTTGTCGAAAATAACTGTTCAGAAACAGCAGCTTAAGAAAAATAAAAACTTAAAGTTAATGTAGTCGTCAATCCTGTTGTCTCCGAAAAGACCTATAGGTATAGTCCGCCCAATCGGGGCTAGAATTAAGGTCGAGCGAATGTCTGCAGTTGCTGATATTGATTATCGTCCGTCTGAGGACGAACCCTTCATGAATGATCGCCAAAAGGCGTATTTCAAACGTAGGCTGAATGGCTGGAAGGAAGATATTCTTCGCGAAAGCCAGTTAACGCTGGATACCCTCCAACAAGGAAATTCAAACCATCCCGATTTGGCCGATCGTGCCTCTTCGGAAACTGATCGGGCCGTTGAATTGCGTGCCCGTGACCGCCAACGAAAACTGATTTCCAAAATTGATTCCGCTCTCGCACGTATCGAAGACGGCAATTATGGATTTTGCGAAGAAACCGGCGAGCGAATTTCTCTGAAGCGACTGGATGCCCGTCCCATTGCAACCATGTCCGTTGAGGCACAGGAACGCCACGAACGTCGAGAACGCGTTTATCGCGACGATTAACAATTTTGTTTTTTCAAAGCCGTTATAAAAAGGGCGCTCTCCGATGTGAGAGCGCCCTTTTTTGTTAGAATGGAAGAACGATGTCCAACACTTGCTGGCCGTAGCGAGGCTGTTGAACATCTGTAATTTGACCACGACCGCCATATGAAATGCGTGCTTCGGCGATTTTCTCTGATGGTATGGTGTTGTTCGCTGCTATATCCTGCGGCCTTACGACACCGGCAACAATAAGCTCACGAACTTCGAAATTGACGCGAACTTCCTGTCTGCCCTCAATCACCAGATTTCCATTTGGCAGAACCTGGGTTACAACCGCTGAAACGCGTGTGCTCAGGGTTTCTGACCGGTTTACCGTGCCGCTGCCGCTGGAGCTTCCTGTGCCGGACAGATCGATGGCGGCTGAAGCTTCCGAGCCGCTCGGCAATACTTTATTCAACAGACTTCCTACAGCGCCGGATGCGCCCATCGACTGGCTGCCATTGCGTGCGCGTTCAGTGCTGTTTGCTATGGCCGCTGTATCTGTAATGCTGACCAGCACCGTAACCAGGTCTCCAATCTGCCCCGCGCGCTGATCATCAAAGAAGGTTCTGCGCCCTGACTGCCACAATGAATTTGGGCTGTACTGCGCCAAGGTCGGTGTTGGCATCGGCATTTGAACCGGCTGATAACCGATCTGCGTTGTCGGATCCTGAATGGCTGACAAAGGCGGTTCCTGACCTATTTGGGCCAGCTTGTCCGCGGTGCCGCAGGCCGCAAGGGCAGTGGAGACGAGGGCGAGGGCCGCCAGGTTTCGGAAAATATGGGTCATTGGGCGTCCTCTCTCAGAATTGCGAGATTTGTTGTTTTGCGGAGTTGCAGTTCAACGCGGCCACGGCCAATCACCTTGGCATCTATCACACGTTTGGAATGGGAATTGATTACGCTGATTGTGTCTCCTTCTGCACCGGCTTCCATCGCCCGGCCATCAGCAGAGATCGAAAGACGCCCAGTGCGCAATTCAATGACGATCCGATCATTGCGGGCCACGAGGGTTGGAGGTTGCACATCATTTGCGGAAATCGGTACGCCAGGGCGCATTGCCCGGCGCGCTTCAAAGCCGATCAGATTGACAGGGAAAGCTGGCTCCATGCGCTGGGCACGGGATTGTGGCACGCGCAGGGTTTCCAGATCACCACGGCGAATGACTTCACCACGGGCAATGGGACGGGTGAGGACTGTGACTTCACTCATCGGCAATGCTGTTCCGCGCAACCGGTGTTTCTGCTGGCGGTTGCCCTGATCGATGCTTAGAAGCACTTCAAACCGGCTGAGGCCGTTCTGGCTGGTTAATGGGCTGCTCAGATTAAGAGATACAATGCTGACAGGCTCTACAGACAGCGCATCCGCTGGGATGGACCAGATTGCGTCTGAAAACCGCATGGAAATGTCTTCCCAGTTTGCGATATTGAGCCGCCTTGCGATTTCCTGCTGGAGTATGGCGCTGATATCCTGTGACGTGATCATACGCGCTTCGCGCCGAACCTCAACTTCCTGAATACCTGCAACATCCACATCAGACAGACCAGCCCGGGCAGCTGCCATCGTAACTGTGTGCGTATCCACCGTTCCGCTTTCGCCAAGATCGGGTGCCCGAAAGACAGCGGTTTCAGAATGCAGACCAGCATCATGAAACAGATCGCCCAGCGTCACGATTTCTGAAGCAACCGTTACAACGGGCTTCAGAACGGCGATGCTTTCTGCACGCACGACACTGATTGACACCAGCGAGGCGAGGGTGGCGGCAAGGAGACTGAGGAGACAATAGATAATTTTCATGTCGAACCTAGCGCAAGTTTGCTGTGGAAGAGAGCATTTCATCAGCGGCTTTGATGACCCGTGAATTCATTTCATAGGCACGCTGAGCGGCAATGAGGTCCGATATCTGGGTGACGGCATTCACATTTGCCATTTCCAGATGGGCCTGAATCAAGTTCCCGTACCCAGGGTCTTCCGGGTTTCCAAGTTGAGCTGTTCCGCTGGCATCAGTTTCCAAATACAGATTGTCGCCAATGGCTTCCAACCCGACTTTATTGGTGAAATTGACAAGCTGAATTGTGCCGAGGGTTGTGGCCGAAACGTCATTGTCCAAGAATGCCTGTACTTCACCTTGCGAGTTGACCGTTACCCCGCGCGAGTTTTCCGGAATGACGATGCCACTTCCCACCGTGTAGCCATTGGCATTGACGATGGTGCCCGTTGCATCCCGCTCAAAAGAGCCGTCTCGCGTATAGGCAGTCCGACCGTCAGGAAGCGTGATTGTAAAGAAACCTTCGCCACGAATGGCAACATCCAATTCGCGCTCGGTGGCCTGGACGCTGCCTTGAGACATGATCCGCGGTGTGGCTGTGGTTTTGACACCCGAACCGATTTCCACACCCGCAGGAACCATGGTTCCGGCATCTGATGTGCTCGAGCCAGGGCGACGCAGGTTCTGGTATAGCAAGTCCTGAAATTCGGCTCGGCTGCGTTTGAAGCCGGTCGTGCGCATATTAGCAATGTTATTGGAAATGACTTCTACGTTCAATTCCTGGGCCAACATTCCTGTGGCGGCGATGCTGAGGGCTTTCATAACTCTTTCCTAAACCGTACCGTTTGTGCCTGAGGTGGTCATTTTATGCTTGAACGCTGCCAAGCTTTTGAACTGCGCCCTGACGCAGGTCATCAATCCGTTTCAACATGTTGGCGAGTGACTGGTAGGCACGGCTGACTTGAATCATCTCGGTGATTTCGATCACGCCCTTGATGTTTGAACCCTCAAGCGCGCCCTGAGTGAATGCTGCCTGAGCGGGATTTGCACCTTCACCAGCGAACAGGCTGTTGCCTTCACGCGACAGCAATTGAGGGGAGTCAAATGTGACAGCCTGCAGCTTGTCTTTCACGCCAGCGCTGGAGGAGATCGTTCCATCTGCTGCGATGCTGATATCGGTTTCGGCATTGTTGAAGCTGATGGGGCCGCCTTCACCCTGGACCGGCATACCTTCGCTATTGGTCAGAAACCCTTCCGGGTTGATCTGGAATGCTCCGTTGCGGGTGTATCGCAGGCCAGCTTCCGTTTCGATCACGAAGAATGCATCTTCAGACAGCGCAACATCCAGGGGATTTCCGGTGAGTTTGACAGAACCGGATGCGAAATCGGTCATTGTCCCGCGATCCCAGACATATGACAGATCCCGATCTTCCATGCGGAAGGTGCTCGCTTCGGCTACTGGCATGACATATTCGGAGAAAAGGGAACGCTCAGCCTTGTAACCATTGGTGCTGATATTCGCCAGATTATTGGCGACAACATCCATCTGTCGTCTCAGGGCAGTTTGCCGTGACAGACCAATGAGTTCTGCATTTTCCATTTGTTACTCCCAAGCACATGTTCACCTTTTCTTAAGCGAAAATCGTGCCAAAGGGATAAGCTTTTAAAATCAACCGCTTAGCTTTTTAGGCGGCTTTTTGACCCGGCAAAATGGTGCAAGTTGCCATATTTGCTCGGCAAAAATTGCCGATCGGCGTTTACCATAAAGACTTTGTTAACGATTTTTTACGCATAACCAATCTATGCAATTGGGGACTCAGATCTGATGAGCGACGTTACTGCCGACGCTATTGATGACGCAGAAGAAGGCAATGAGGAAACACCCCCAAAGGGCGGTAAACTCAAGAAGATCCTTATGATTGCGGTACCTGTTGTGCTGCTGCTGGGCGGCGGCGGTGGTGCCTATATGATGGGTGTGTTTGATGGTGGACCGTCGATGACGGCGGACACGCCTCAACCGCCAAAGCGGGTTTATTTTCTGGATCTGCCCGACTTAACCGTTAACCTTTCATCGGTGGAGCAACGCGCTCAGTTTTTAAAACTGTCCGTGTCACTGGAAGTCGCCGACAAAGCCACTCTTCAGGCGATCGAACCCTTTATGCCACGTGTGCTTGATGCCTTTCAGGTCTATCTGCGAGAGTTGCGGACAAGTGACCTTGAAGGTTCTGCCGGCATCTTCTTGCTGAAAGAAGAGTTGCAGAGGCGAATCGAGCTGGCAATCCACCCGGCCAAAATCAATGACATTCTGTTTAAGGAAATTCTGATCCAATAGGGTCTGCTGGTTATGGAAGAAAAAGCACAAAAAAAAGAAGATATGTCCGACTGGGATGAGGCGCTGACCGAGCAGGGCGCTGAAGCAGCAGGCGGCGAGTCTGGTGATTGGTCAGGCCTTGTGGAAAAGGGCGGCGAAGATACGCCCAACAAACGTGGCGCTGAGCGCATTCTCAACCAGGAAGAAATTGACAATCTTCTCGGCTTTTCGCCGGATGACGGGGTGCTGGGCGAACAAAACGGCATACGGGCGCTGATCAATTCCGCTCTGGTGTCTTATGAACGCCTGCCGATGCTGGAGATCGTATTTGATCGTCTTGTGCGTTTGACCACGTCAAGCATGCGAACCTTCACGTCTGACAATGTCGAAGTCTCTTTGGATTCAATATCTTCGGTCAGATTTGATGACTATCTGAATTCAATTCCTTTGCCAGCAATCCTGTCTGTCTTCCGTGCTGAGGAATGGGATAATTTTGGATTGATTACGGTCGATTCGAACCTGATCTACTCCATCATAGATTCCCTTTTGGGCGGCGGCAGAGGTATGCAGGCCGTTCGTGTGGAGGGCCGCCCCTACACCACGATTGAAATGAACATCGTTCGCAAGCTGATTGAGATTATTCTGGGCGATGCAGAGAATGCGTTTCAACCGTTGACGCCTGTAAAACTCAATCTGGAACGGTTGGAAACGAACCCGCGCTTTGCGGCCATTACACGCCCCAACAACGCAGCCATTCTTGTTGAGTTGCGGGTGGATATGGAAGATCGCGGCGGCCGCGTACAGATGCTTCTGCCTTATGTCACAATTGAGCCGATCCGAGATCTGCTTCTGCAGATGTTCATGGGTGAGAAATTCGGGCGCGATGCGATTTGGGAGGGCCATCTGGCCTCTGAAGTCTACGCTGCGGAAATCGAAGTGGACGCTGTTCTGGTCGAACAGGAAATGTCGTTGCGCGATGTCATGGCGCTGCAACCTGGCCATACGGTCATGTTTGATGTTTCGCCTCAGGACCCGATTGAAATCAAATGCGGCGATGCCGCTTTGACAAAAGGTATTATGGGGCGGATTGACGATGCTATTTCGCTGAAAATTTCACGTAGTCTGAAACGTCCTAAAATGTCCCTTGCAGCGTTCGAGAATGCAGCACAAACCAATTCAGAGGTTGGATAAATTCTATGATGGGCCTTGCGATTGATATCCTGGTTTCCGTTCTTTTGGTTGTTACCATTGGATATGCTGCTGTGCTGAACAGACGTCTGAAACGCCTTCGTGATGAAGAAGACATCATGCGCGCCACGGTGCAGGAGTTGATAAACAGCTCTGCTCTGGCGGATCGCGCTTTGAAGGAATTGCGGGCGATGGCTGAAACATCTGATGCTGTGTTGAAAGCACGTTTGATGGAGGCTGAAACAATGACCGGACGGCTTGATCAGGCGACAGAGCGAAGCAATACAGCGTTATCTCGTCTTGGTGCTGCAGGTGTTCCAATCCCCGATGCGCCCAAAGCCAGTATACGCAAGCAAGCTGAGCAACAGGCTGTGCTCGGATCAAAACCGGAAACGGACTCTGTTGCGATTAGCCCAGCTTTCGCCAATCTGCGTGAATCTGCTTTACGCCTGTCTGCTAGAGCACAGCAATGAAAGATGTCCGCCTGTTGCCAATCCTGATGGTGGCATGTTCAGCAATGTTGGCGCTTAAGCTTCTGGGTTTTATGAACTTACCAGGATCTGTCTGGCAAGAATTTGCAGGCACCGCGAATGTGTTTGCGCAGGACGTTGATGCTGGGGCAGAAGGGGCGGACGCGAGCGAAGATATGACTATGGTGCCTGGTATGGAGGCTTCCATTGTAGAAGGTCAGCCAGCTCGCAACACTGAATTGTCAATCCTTGAAAGCTTACGCAACCGGCGCAAAGAACTGATGCAGCGCGAAGAGGAACTGCAGCTTCGCGAAAACCTCATCGAAGCAGCAGAAGGCCGTTTGGAGAGCCGCATTGGGCAATTGGAGGCTCTGGAACAACGCTTGCAGGCCGCGACCGAGGCTGAGTTGGGCGCACGCAAAGAGGAATTGCGCGGGCTTGTGACCATGTATGAAACCATGAAACCCAAAGAAGCTGCCCGCATCTTCGATCGCCTTCAGATGGATGTCCTGATTGATGTCGTGCTTGCCATGAATCCGCGAAAAATGGCTTCTGTTCTTGCGAGTATGAATCCGGAAGCTGCACAACGGCTCACCATTGAAATGGCAAAAGTGGGACGCCGGGATACACCAAGTGGCATTGATCAACTTCCCAAAATTGGCGGCTAAAGCCCCGTAAATGCTACAGTTTCGACGGTTAGTGTAACCTCTCTTTAACAGAAGAACGGCTATGATTGGTCAACTGACAGATATTGTCTGTCTGAGTTGCAGTCTGATCGGTGTCCGCATGTTTATGAGAGCCTGGCTACGGCGAGTGTCGTTGCTGATCCTGTTTTACCTTTCGAGCCTGTCGCCATTGTTTGCGATGCCGGCTTCTATTGTCGCGGAAAACAGCGCCGGCTATGGACGAATGGTGATCACTTTTGATGGCGAGAACCTGGTTCCATCTTACACATCATCCTCCAATAACAACGTTATGGTTATCGCGTTTGAAGACAATGTTGAAACCAGCATTAATTCAATCACTGTTACGCTGCGAGATTATGTCGGCGTTGCGCGGCTTGATCCCAATGGCAAGGGATTGCGATTTTCCCTAACGCGAGGCACGCGTATAAACATTCAAGAAGCGGGTGAGAAGCTGTTTGTCGACTTCCTTCCGGGCGGATGGGTTGGCTTGCCTCCGACCTTGCCGGAGGATGTGGTCCGTGCTCTTGCCGAGCGCGCGGAGCGTGCTTTCAAGGCCGCTCGCGCAGCTGAGCAAGCAGGTGTTGTTGGCGCGCTGCGCCCCCGGGTGGAGATGCGGGTGGGGAGACACCCAAGCTTCACCAGATTATCGTTTGGCTGGAATATTGGTTACAACGCTGCCTTTGTGCGCGATGGGAAAAATGTTGCCATCAATTTTGATACCGCTGCCCCTCTGGATCTTACGGATGTCACTACAAATCTGCCAAAGGGGATCGAACATGTCGAAAGCTTTGTGCAAGATGAAAAGCTGAATGTTGTTCTGACGGTTGATGACACGTCAGATGTGCGGGCGTTTCGTGATGGTGAAGTCTATGTGATGGATGTCACCGCACCAAGATCGGAAGCAGGCTCAGCGCTGACCGGGCTTGATGATGCAGGTCGCCCGCAAACAGCGTTGCTCGGGGGCAATGTTGGCTCGGACGTTCCCAATACACCTGATGGAGCCAGTCAGGTCACCGAATCCAGAGGCGCAATGGACGTCAACGCCTCTCAGTTTGACCCGGCAAATCAAGGGTCGGGGGGCGCCGACAATAGTAGACAGGCGCGCCTCGCTGAAGTTGTTATCGATTCAGCCACCTATAATCCTTCAGAAGCAATACTTGAACCCAATGATGCCGAACAGCAGCGCCAGCAAGCGCTCCCGCGTCCGGTACCGGAAGCCAGCTTTCGGGATGATGATGTTGATGATTCATCTGTCATGATCGTCGATGCCATTGTGAATGAAGGCACGGCGACGTTTGCATTCCAGTACAGGGAAGATGTTGCTGCTGCAATGTTCCGACGCGCAAACATATTATGGATTGTATTTGACAGCGTTGAGCCGATGGAACTGGGGCTGGCAAAATCTGTTGCTGACAGTTTCGACGCCAACATGACCCAAATTATCTCTGGCGACATGACACTCCTTCGCCTTTATCTGCCGCGCCCCCTGTTTGTAAATCTGTCAAAAAACGGAACAGATTGGATTATGTCCCTGGGCGATAGAATTTATGATCCCAGTCTTGCACTGACGCTAAATCCTACTGTTGATAAAGAAGGCCTGGCGCAAATCAAGGTGCCTCTCAATGCTGTTGGTCGCGTTCATGAAATCTATGATGAAGCGGTGGGTGATGTTCTGACAGTCGTAACAAGTTTTGGACCAAGCCAAAGCCTGTTGCGCGGACAACAATTTGCTGAATTGGGCTTCCTTGCCACCACTCACGGACTTGCTGTTACTTCGCGGATTGATGATCTTGAAGTGACCTTTGCATCTGATCACGCATTGTTTGGTCGGAAAACCGGATTGTCGCTTTCCTCGAAAGCACAGAGTCGAGGCTTTCAACTGACGCCGGATCGTTTGGGTGGCAATGTATCTGACAGTGAAACGACTTCATTTGCCGGTACTTTGCAAAGCGCTCGCTCTGAACCGGGTGAGCCTTATCGCCGTGCGGCAGATGCCATTTTTCGACGTGTGGCCTTGGCCGAACACAGTGAACGTCCGACATTGCGCCTGGAAGCAGCCAGGTTTTACCTAGCCAACAACATGCCTCACGAAGCCATCGGGATGATCCGATTGGCTATGACTGAGCAGCCCTCATTTGAAAATGATCCTGCTAATTTGATGTTGAATGCTGCGGCTAATGCAATGGCCCAACGCTCTGATGAGGCGGGTCGTATTCTCTCACATCGACGGCTTGAAGATAATGCAGATGCAGCATTCTGGCGTACCATCGCTGCAGCTGATATGCGCGAGTGGGATGTCAGCTACGAAAACATCAAGCGCGGACGTGCGGTTCTGGGTGCCTACCCGCCAACGGTTCAACAAAACTTCCTGTTATCCGCCGCTGAATCTTCCTTGGAGTATAATGACCGGGCCTTTGCTGATGCGCTCTTAACAGAGATCAATCCTGGTGCATTGACATCCGGTCATCTTGCCAAATATTTTCTGTTACGTGGACGTATCGCCATGCAGGCGGGTGATATTGAAGGTGCCATGCGGTCATGGACTCAGGCGAAGGCGCTCGGCCAAAGGCCACAAAGTGCCGAAATTGATTTCCTGACATTGCAGCATCTTCACAAGAGCGGTGAAATCTCCAGTGAAGATATCCTGCGGGAACTTGCCGGACTTTCATTGCGTTGGCGCGGCGACGAGATCGAGTTGAAGAGCCTCCGTCTTCTGTCCAGACTTTACGCAGATGATGCCCAGTACCGTAAATCGTTCCAGACCATGAAATCAGCGGTGCTGGTTGACAGCAAGTCGGAGACAACGCGCTCTTTGCAAGATGAGATTAACGGGCGGTTTGAAGATCTGTTTCTTCACGGAGGTGCTTCCGCGCTGGACCCCGTAGAGGCACTGGCGCTGTACTATGATTTCCGCGAGTTGACGCCCATTGGTGTCAAAGGTGATGAGATGGTGCGTAAGCTGGCCGCACGCCTGATTGATGTTGATCTTCTGTCACAGGCTACCGAATTGCTTGCGCATCAAGTTGATAACCGCCTGCGTGGCACTGCACGTGCACAAATTGCAGCTGATCTTGCATTCGTCCATATTCTCAACAAAGAGCCGCATCGTGCACTTCAGGCGATACGGAGGACGCAGCAGGCTCAACTTCCCAATCTGCTTGACCGTCAAAGGCGCCTTCTTGAAGCCAAAGCCCTTGCCGACACCGGGAAGCCGGAATTGGCGGTGACGCTGGTCAAGAATTTGCAGGGAAATGACGCAGACCGTCTGATTGCAGATATTCAATGGGATGCCCAAAACTGGCAGGCTGCAGCTGAATCCTATGAACGTGTCGCGGCCGATAGCTGGTCAAATGACAAACCTTTGATTGATATCGAGCGACAGGCTGTCCTGAAGGCCGGAATTGGCTACTCCCTAGCCGGAGATGGTCTTGGGCAGCAACGTTTACGCGGAAAATTTGCGGAGAAAATGGGCGATAGCGAAGATGCGGCTGCCTTTGATGTTGTGACAGCCCCGCTGGAAGGTCAGGGATTGGAATTCCGAACTGTTTCCCAGCAGCTTAGTACATCAGACGCAATGCGCTCGTTCATGAGCGACTATCGCAGACGGTATATTGCACCACCCGATGGCAGGTTAACAGCGCAGGCCCCTGATGCTCCGGACGGTCCCGCGCGGGACGCCACTATGCAAAATGAAGAAGGTCTTGCGGTGGACGGCTCGGTCTAGCAGGTGCCGCTCAGGGTTCTATTCCGCTGCCTGAATGCTATGTTCAGGCCCTGATTTCAATGCATTTGTCAGATCGCTTGCGGCTCGAATGAGCACATCCCGATACATCTGAAAATTCGACGTCGCATCTTGCTTCGGTGCGATCAGACATAATGTGCTCATGCACTGGCCCGAACCGTCATAAACGGGGGCTGCAAAGCAATGGGTGTATGTGTCGGCCAGACTGTCAAACGAGAAGAAACCATCTCTCTGCGCAGATCTGATGCTGCGGATGAAATCCTGTGTGTCCAGAGTCGAACCATCCGGCAGAATAAAATCCTCATCAGGAATGAAGTCCAGAATTTCTGCATCTGACAAATGAGTCAGAAGCAAGCGACTGGAGGCGGTCCATGGGAGGGGAGTCCGCTGGCCGACATCTGCACTGATGCGAAATTGCCGACTGCCCTCATTCATCATGACAACCGTATATTTGTCGCCATCAACCATACATAATTGCGAGGTTTCTCTGGTTTCCTCTGTTATGAATTCAAGCATGGGCTGCGCAAGTCGGGTGAGATCAAAATTCTCTATGTAGCTCAATCCCCAATGGTGCAGCTTGCGGCCCAGAAATACGCGGCCTTCGGTGTCTGTGCGTTCCAGAACACCCAGACTGGTCAGGATCCCAACCAATTCATAGACCGATGACTTTGGCGCTTCCATGCCAACTGCAATCTCAATCGGCCGCTTGGGTTCTTTGCCCAGATGCAGATAGTGAATAATGGCAAAAGCCCGCTCCAGCCCTCTGGCTCGGCTCTTTGTTGTGGTTGCTGGTGTCTGCGGCAACACAGTCTCCCTATCGAAATCAGCCCCACACAGTATAGGTTGTAGAATTCAGCTTGTCTTGCGGTAAGCAATGCAATCGACTTCGACCTTGCAATCAATCACCATAGCCGACTGTACGCAGGCACGTGCAGGTGGATGGTCTCCAAAATACTGCGCAAAGACCTTGTTAAAGCTCCAGAAATCCCTGGAATCATCCAGCCAAACACCAATGCGGACAATATCTGCCGTCGTATAACCGGCGGTTTCAAGAATTTCGATCATGTTGCGGATGGCTTGATTTGCCTGCGCGACGATACCGCCATCAATAACTTCACCATTCACCATCGGTGTTTGTCCAGAGACATACAGCCAACCGTCTGCTTCTGTTGCCTTTGCGAATGGCAGCGCTTGCTGCCCGGAACCCTTGGATTCGTCAATTCCGTACCGTTTAATTGTCATCATTGTCTTCCCTGTTAGAATTTGGCCGGTTAGAATTTGGAGCTCTTGAGGAATTCAGCCAGTCGTTCTGATTTCGGATGTCTGAAGAGTTGCTCCGGAGGTCCTTCCTCACCGATAGTTCCGTCCTGCATGAAGATGATTTTGCTTGAAACGTCATGGGCAAACTGCATTTCATGGGTCACAAGCAGCATGGTCATGCCGTCATTTGCCAGGTCGCGGACCACTGACAGAACTTCATTCACCAATTCTGGGTCCAGCGCGGACGTGACCTCATCAAAAAGCATCAGCTGCGGGTTCATGGCGATCGCTCGGGCTATGGCCACCCGTTGCTGCTGACCACCTGACAGCTGACCTGGGAAATGGTTGCGCCTTTCATGCATTCCAACTCTCTGCAGCCATTGTTCAGCTGTGGAATGTGCCTGATCCTTATCCATGCCCCGGGTTTTGACGAGACCCAGCATCACATTGCCAATGGCGGTCATATGAGGAAACAGATTGAAATGCTGGAACGCCATGCCGGTCATGGCCCTTTGCCGTGCGATCTGCTTTTCCGGCAGCAGCATGCGCTTGCCGTTTTTCATGGTGTAGCCAATCTGCTCACCGCTAATTGACACCACTCCCTCTTCATATTGTTCCAGCAGATTGACGCAGCGCAGCAGCGTGGTCTTGCCAGATCCGCTGGAGCCGATCAGGCTGACGACATCGCCCTTATGCATGGTCAGATCTATGCCTTTCAGCACTTCCAAGTCGCCAAACCGTTTGTGTAGGTTGGTTATTTCCAGGACCGGAGCAGACATCAGGGTACCTTAAGTGGGGATTGCGACTTTGCGCTCTACGAATCGCCCGATCTTCTCAATCGTAAAATTGATCAGGAAGAACATAAAACCGGCGAAAAAATAGAGTTCAAGGCTGAGGTAAGTTCGGGAAATCACCTGCTGGACGGAGAGCAGCAATTCCACGACGCCAATGATCGACAGCAATGTGGAGGCTTTGACGATCTCTGTGGCGGTGTTGACCCATGTGGGCAGTATTTGTCTCAGGGCCTGCGGTAACAGAACAGAGAAGAATGTTGTGCGGAACGTCAGCCCCACAGATTTGGCGGCTTCTGTTTGGCCGCGTGGGATGGCCTGCAGTGCACCGCGTACAATCTCTCCGACATGTGAGCTGCAAAACAGCGTCAGCGCAAAAATACCTGCCTGAATGGCGGTTAGCTGAATGCCAATGACAGACAGAATGTAGAAGCAGGCGAGGATGAGCACAAAGACGGGTGTCCCGCGCAGAAAGTCTGAATATACGCGTACGAAAAACCGGACGAATTTACTGCCATATGTCAGCAGCAGCCCCACCACAACGCCCAGAATTGTGCCGAATAAAATTGAAATCAGCGAAATGAAGAGTGTATTTCCAACGCCTTCCACGATTGGCCATCGTGCGCCCCATATGGCTTCTGATGCTTGAAGAAGTTCCATAACTCAAGCCCTATCCTGGAATCGCAAGTCGTGTTTCGATCCGTCTCAGGATTGCGGCGATGACATAGCAGGCAACCACATATAGAAGGCTCGCGACCAGCCAGGTTTCAATCACCCGAAACGTTTCCACATTGATCTTACGTGCATAGAATGTCAGTTCAGGCACCGCGATTGCAGCTGCAAGCGAGGTGTCCTTGAACAGCGAAATGAAATTGTTGCTGAGTGAGGGCAGGACATTGCGAAACATCACAGGCACGATGAGATAGAGCTTCGTGCGGAACTCTGTCAGCCCGATTGACAGGCCAGCTTCGCGCAATCCGGTGGGCAGAGCTATGAGACCAGCCCGGAAAACTTCTGTGAGATACGCGCCCGAGTAGACGGATAGCGTGATAATGAATGATTCAATTTTGCCAAAGCGGATGCCGAGTTGTGGCAGCGCGAAAAAGGTAAACAGGATCAGCACGAGAATTGGTGTGTTCCGTATTGCTGATACATAGGCTGTGGAGGCGAACCTTATGATCCGGTTCCTCGACAACATTCCGAAGGCAGCCAGCAGACCAATCAGACAACCGATTGCAATGGAGATAACAGCCAGGATCAATCCTAATCCAAGACCTGCCATCAGCAGATCAAAGTCCCGCCATACCGCTGCAAAGTTGAAATTATACTCCACCGAGCGCCCTCGAAATTTGTTGGTCTATTACTTGAACTCTACCGGGAAACCGATCTGCGGCGGAGATAATTCAGCGCCAAACCACTGTTTGAACGATGCAGCATATGTGTTGAACTCAACACCGGTCATGGCTTCATGCAGTACAGAGTTCACAAAGTTCAGCCAGCGTTGATCACCTGGCTTCACAGCACAGCTATAGCTTTGCGGGTTCCAGCCATAGCCAGCATCCAGATACCGGTCTGGGTTTTGGGCCATGAACCAGCTCAGCGAAGATTGATCGGTCGCGGCGGCTGCAGAACGGCCTGAATTCAGCGCCTGATACATCAGGTCGACGCTTTCATATTGATCAACATTTGCCTCTGGCAGGGCTGCATGTACCATTTCTTCTGCATATACATTTTGCAGAACTGAAACGGTCACATCGTCGCCCGCAGCCAGAAGTTCATCATGGCTTTTATAGTCGCCATTGGCCATCAGCATCAGGCCAACACCCTCGCGATAATAGGGAACTGTGAATTCGACCTGCTGGGCACGACCTGCGGTGACAGTCATGAATTGACAGGCAACGTCGACCTTATCAGTTGCCAGATTGGGTATGCGAGCATCACCGGACTGATTGACGAACTCAACTTTGGTCGGGTCATCGAACAGACCTTTTGCGATCAGGCGCAACATGTCGATGTCAAAACCAACTAAATCGTTGTTCTCGTCCTTAAAGTGCCATGGCGCGTTGGTGCTCCCCGATCCGGCGATCAGATATCCGCGATCAAGTACATCCTGCAGTTTATCTGCAAAGGCGATGCTTCCTGATGCGCATAGCAGAGCTGCGGCGATTCCATATTTAGACAGACTTCTCAGCATGTTTTTTCTCCTAGCTGGCGTTATTCCATTATATTGGAATTCATATCTGTATTGTGGAATAACGTTGACGAAGGGAATTGATTTTGTCAACACTGTTGGGGAAATGAGTGGCAAGCTGCTGAAAGACATGCGTAATTCAACAAGGCTACTCAGGCTGCGTGGAAACAAGTTGAAGGAAGATAGACATGAACGTGCTCCCAATTGATACGCCTGCCGTTCTGGTGGACATGGATATCGCGGAGAAAAATATTCGTGATTTTCAGCGCTATTGCGATCAACACAATCTGCGCCTTCGGCCACATATCAAGACGCATAAATTGCCGGGGCTCGCGCAATATCAGCTGGCTCAGGGAGCCGTCGGCTTCACTTGCCAGAAGGTCAGCGAAGCAGAGGCAATGGTGGCTGGTGGAGCCGTGGGCGACATCCTCATAACCTATAACATTTTGGGCAATGAGAAAGTTGCCAGACTTCGCGCGCTTTCAGAACGCGTTACCTTGTCCGTTGTGGCTGACAGCCAAACGGTCATTGATGGTCTGAGCGCGGGCTTTGCTGATGCGCCGCAGCCCCTGCCGGTTCTGATTGAATGTAACACGGGTGCGGATCGGTGTGGTGTCTCCACCCCGGAACAGGCGGCGGATTTGGCGGCTAAAGTGGCGAAGTCTCCCGGGCTGCGCTTTGCCGGTCTCATGACGTATCCGCCTGTTGGCCGTGCTGAAATGGTTGCTGAATGGCTCTCTGCAGCTATTGGCCTGATTGAGGACCGTGGTCTTAAAGTTGAAATCATCTCATCAGGTGGATCACCTGACATGTGGCAGGCTCATCAAATGCCTGTCGCGACTGAATATCGGATAGGCACTTATGCCTATAATGATCGTTCGCTCGTTGCGCGCGGGACATGTGACTTTTCCGATTGTGCGCTCACTGTTCTTGCGACGGTCGT
>Ga0163216_100438_pt1 | contig 69482 bp, 66 predicted proteins | sample SynspAceP_FD_167610 | JGI IMG/M metagenome (GOLD analysis project Ga0163216, IMG submission 167610) | Saline lake microbial communities from Ace Lake in Antarctica - Synechococcus sp. Ace-P (Illumina Assembly) | ecosystem: Environmental > Aquatic > Non-marine Saline and Alkaline > Saline ...
TACAGCGTTCTTTGCGCATCCAATTGGATGCGCAAAGAACGCTGTAGGGGCATGCTTCGGTGTGGGTTGAGAATAAAGTGGTTGTTTGCAACGGGCAGGTGTGAACAGTGGGAAGTCCATTGTCGGAAGACAAATCCTCCCAAGCCACGCAGGCGTTTTCGATCCTTGAGAGTGCCCTTCATACGATCACCAGTGCTGGGTTCATTGAAGGCCAACTTCGAGGTGTGAACCCACAGTAGTCAACATGTGCATCGACAGCACAATGAGCGCGGCAGTCCTGTTCACGGTCTGCGCCTGATTGGGTCAGGTTCCGTCGGTGAGTGTCCGCTCCGATAGCGCTTGTAGAACCGCGGCCTTCACGTCCTCATCCTGCGCCAGCACTGCCTGGCTCAGCGTGTGGAGACGCTGGCGGGTTTCGTGAAGCTGATCAAGCAGACCCAGCACAACAGGAAGCGTCTCTTCCTCCACATCCATATCGTAGCGCAAGGTGCAGATAAGCCGCACGCGGGCGAACTGGAAGTCGTTCAGTTGCGGGGGTTCCGAGTCTAGCTCGGCTTCAATAAGGGCGTCGCTTATCCAGCGTTCCAGATCGATGCGATTGAGCTCGGGAACCAGCGAGATGACCTCTTCGAGATTTTTCATGACAGGATCTCCTTGCGAGGATTTTGCGCATGGCGCGGTTTCCAACCTTCCAGAAACGCCGCCAATTCCGGCTCTTCATCGTCAGGCAGCACCACTTTGAGGGTGATGTAGAGATGCCCCTTCTTGCCGGTCTTCGGGTTTTTTATGCCCCTGTCTTTCAATCGCATCTTGGCGCCGGTGTTGGAGCCTTTCGGTACCGTCACGGTGACATGGCCGGTAAGCGTCGGAACTTCGATCTTGGCGCCAAGGACTGCTTCCTTCAGCGTGACCGGTACCTCGAGATGAATATTGTCATCCTTGCGCACAAAATGCGCATCGGGTTCGAGATGCAGTTCGATATAGGCATCGCCAGCCGGTCCGCCACCAAAGCCAGGCATTCCCTGGCCCTTCAGCCGCAAGGTCTGCCGGTCTTCGGCACCTTCCGGGATGGTGACATTGAGCACTTTTCCATCAGGCAGTTGCAGCTTCTGGACGCCGCCCTTTGCGGCCGCAACAAATGGCACGCGCAGGGTGTAACTGGCATCCTGGCCTCGTGCCTTCATGTTCGCCTGCCTGCCGCCGGTCCGACCACCGCCCATTCCGCCACCGCCCATGCCACCAAACGCCCGGCTGAGGAATTCCTCAAGGTCTTCATTGCTGGCAAAACCATCCTGGCCTGCGTGGGTGCCTGAACCGGCCGGGCCAGCGTAATCCCGGTAGTATTGCTGCTGGGTCTCGGCGCCTGACGCATCAATCTCGCCGGCATCGAAACGCTTGCGCCTGTCCTTGTCTTTGAGGAATTCATAGGCACCGGCGATATCCTTGAACTTGGCTTCCGCTTGTTTGTCGTCAGGATGCAGGTCGGGATGGTACTTTTTCGCAAGTTTCTTGAAGGCGAGCTTAATTTCTTGATCTGTCGCCTGCTTCTTTACCCCGAGGATCTCGTAGGGATTTTTCATTCGGTTCGCTCCAGCATTTGGCTGCCAATCCGTTCATTGCGTACTACCATCATAGCTGCGTGGAGGACGGGCGATTTTCAACCGCCTGCCGCCACAATCAGTAAAGTACGACTCGATTTCCACGCTATTTATCACTGCTGGACCAGCTTTCGCATTGAGCTTGATCAAAAGCCAGCTTGCGTAATGAATAAGCTGCTGTGGCCGCAGTGACGGCTTGGAAATCGTTTTTCGGGAGCCAGATCGTTGTCTGCTTGTCAAAAGAAGCAGAGCCATTACCCGGCTGACACAGGAATGGTGAACAATTATTATAAGTCATTGAAAACAATGATGGGTGCGACTGGAATTTGTCACCTACGCCAAAGACGTAAATCTCGAGCCGCTGGTCAAACCTGGCGAGAGGACCATCAATCCCATCGCCAGGTTTATCTTCGGGGCAGGTTGGGGTCTGCTATTCCTGACCTTGCATTGCGGTCGCTGCCGCCATCGGCCGATTCAGGCCGGGTTTGCCTTCAAAATATGACAGAAACACTGCAAGAAGATGGGCCATGAGAAGTGTCATACCGACGTGTCCGATAAACGACGATTGCGTGTAGGTACCGAAGTCCATCATGAAGCTACGTCCAATAAAGGGTGCAAGCATACCTTGGGCAACGAACCAGAGAACCAGACCTGAGATGAGGCCGGTAAGCCAGACCCGCGCAGGCATTAACAAACGTGTTGCATAAACAAAAAGGCCAAATCCCAATGACCCGATCAAAAAATGGATTGGGAAGGCCACGGTCTTCGTTATCTGCACGCCAGTCAGTTTTGCCGTGATCGCAATCACGAGATTTGAGGGCTGCAATACAACGTCAAATAAAGCCGGCGATACAAACCAGGCGTATAGTTCGAAGACAATTTCTCCGATCAGGCCGGCAAGGGCGATCGCCAGGATAATTTGCGTTTTGGGAATTGCATTCAAGGATGACATTGCGATCTTTCTTTGGGAGGAGTGGTGTTCAGAACGCGGTCAGTATCAACGGGCCATGGCGGGGGCAATTAACGTTGGATCACGGCTGATCACTTCGCGCGGCGTGAGCAGCCGGAAAATTCCGGTTCTGAATGGACGCAAAGATCGCCAGTGCGCCGGATTTGCGCGGGCGTTGACGGGTGGCTGCATCTCAGTCTTTGAAACGTAATGGTGGGCGCGACAGGGATTGAACCTGTGACCCCTGCCGTGTGAAGGCAGTGCTCTCCCGCTGAGCTACGCGCCCGTCGCTGGTCCTTGATGGCGGACCGAACGGATCAGCGGCGGTATAAGCGGTACGCCGGGTTATCGTCAAGCGGCAGTTTGATGATCTTGGTGCCGGTGGCTGTTCTTAGCCTTTCCGATTGTGGCTTTCGATCAGATTCGCCACCATTTCGGCATTGAGTTCATCGAAATGCTCGATGATCAGATCCGGGTTGAAGCTTGCGACGGGTTTGTCTGAATAGCCGAACGGAACCGCAATTGTCGGAACAGAAGCGTTTTGTGCCGCCAGAATGTCGTTGACGCTGTCGCCGATCATCACGGCGTTTCTGCTGTTGCCGCCGGCCTTTTCAATGGTGCCGAGAATATGATCGCCATGCGGTTTTCTCACAGCGAACGTGTCTCCGCCGGTAATGGCTGCGAAGCGATCCGTCAGCTTCAGGCTGTCGAGCAGCCGTCGCGCCAGCGCTTCGGTCTTGTTGGTGCAGACAGCCAGATCCATGCCTGCCGCATCAAGCCGGTCAAGCGCGCTCAGCAGTCCAGGATAGGGTAGGGATTTGCCCGGCATTTCCCTAGCGTAATGGGCGAGGAATGCGTCGAATGCGGTTTCAAGCTGCTCGGGCGAGGAGGGATGGCCATGATGCGACCAGGCTCTTTCGATCATCACCTTGGCGCCCTGGCCAACGAGCCAGCTCATGTCCTCGAATGCGACATGGGCGAGACCGTTCTGGTCCATCACATGATTGAGGCTCATCATCAGGTCCGGTGCGGTGTCAATCAACGTGCCGTCGAGGTCGAAAATAACCAGTGAAGATGTCATGGGGGCTCCGGGCGATGAGACAAGCGGTGCCGGCGAGCCGGTGCGGCGCTGACTTAACAGGGAAGCCGTCGCCGTGCAATTCCAGCCTCAATCGCCCGAGTTTGCCGTGTTGGGCGGAAAACTGGTATCCTTATGTTGTGAGGCTGTGGAGTTGTGGGCGATGACATGACATCTCGGGCTTTGCCTTGCCTGCCTTACATGCTAACAGGCTCGCCAGTATCAACAACAATGGCAGACAGGTATGGACGCCCGGCAACTTAAAATCGCAGCAGCACAAGCAGCCCTCGAATACGTCGAGGATGGAATGCGGCTGGGCATTGGAACCGGTTCCACCGCAGATGAATTTGTCCGCCTTCTGGCGGAAAAAGTCGCCGACGGCTTCAAGATCCAGGGTGTTCCAACATCCGAGCGCACGGCGCGGCTTTGTGTCGAACTCGGGGTGCCGCTCTACTCGCTTGATGACCTGCCGGAACTTGACCTGACGATTGACGGCGCTGACGAAGTCGACAGCGCGCTCGGACTGATCAAGGGCGGCGGTGGAGCGCTGCTGCGCGAGAAGATCGTCGCATCTGCGTCCGCCAAAATGATTGTCATCGCTGACGAAACCAAGCTGGTGGAGACACTCGGGCGGTTTCCGTTGCCGATCGAGATCGCGCCTTTCGGCATGGCCGCGACGCGGTTGGCGGTTGAACGGCTGGCGGCAAAGCTCGGTTTGACGGGCGAGATCGTGCAGCGGCCCGACAAGGATGGTCCTTATCTCACCGATGGGGGACATTTCATTCTCGATGCATCTTTTGGCCGCATTCCGGATGCAGAAGCCCTCGCAAACGGGCTCGTCGCAATTCCCGGCGTGGTCGAACACGGATTGTTTCTCAATATGGCAAATGCCGCGATCATCGCCTCGCAAAGCGGCGCGCGGACCTTGCTCGCGAAGGATTAAACAGGAGTGAAACCGAACATGACTATCTTCACCGGTCTCAAGCGTTTTGGCGCGGGCATGATTGTTGCCTCAAGCCTGGTTGTGGCGAGCCACTCGGTTATAGCGCAGGAGCTGAGCGACGATCATATTGCCGCCGCCCGCGCCATGATCAGCGCGCTCAAGTCCACCGACCAGTTCGACGCCATCATTCCTTCGGTGGCTGAGCAACTGAAAACCAATCTGATTCGCTCCAACGCCGATCTTCAGGAAGTCATCAGCGCGACGATTGATGAAGAAGCGCTGAAAATTGTTCCCCGCCGTGGTGACCTTGAGAAGGAGGCAGCCCAGATTTATGCCAAGTCCTTCACCAAGGAAGAGCTGACCGCTATTGCTGATTTCTACAATTCCGCTCCAGGAAAGAAGCTGATCGACAATGGTCCTCTGGTGACCCGCGAATTGATCAAGTCCGCTGAAATCTGGTCCGCCGGAATTGGCCGGGACCTCGCGGCCAACGTCAACACGGCGCTTCAGCAAAAAATCGGCGCGCGTCCGAAAGTAGCCGAAGAGACAAAACCGTAATCGATGATTGACCGGCTTCTCCGCACGGCCTTCGGCTGCGTGAAACTGAGAAGTTGAGTTGGGTCAGCCGCCATCACTTTGTCGTGTTGGAGAGATCATTTGAGAGCCTGGGGTCCGCCCCGGGCTTTTATTTTGGCCGCGCATGGCTAAAAAGACATGCATAGTTACGGCAAAATACCCCGGAGACCTGGTTTCCGGCAAAGCGCACACAAGGATATCCGCACATGAGCAGATTTGATTTCGACCTGTTTGTCATTGGCGGCGGTTCCGGCGGCGTTCGCGCTGCACGGCTTGCGGCTGGTCTGGGCAAGAAAGTGGCGATTGCCGAGGAATACCGGTTCGGCGGCACCTGCGTCATCCGCGGCTGCGTGCCGAAGAAGCTGTTCGTCTATGCCTCGCAGTTCTCTGAGCATTTCGAGGATGCGCGCGGCTTTGGCTGGAGTGTCGGCGAGACGTCGTTCGACTGGCCGACACTGATCGCCAACAAGGACCGGGAGATTGACCGGCTCGAGGGGCTTTACAAGCGTGGGCTGGAAAATGCCGGCGCCGAGATCATTACCTCACGCGCAGAGCTGACTGGCCCCAACTCGGTGCTGATCAAGGCCACCGGGCAGACGGTGACAGCGGACCGGATCCTGGTCGCCGTCGGCGGGCGCGCCAATCCGCATGCGTCGCTTCCGGGGCATGAGCTATGCATCAGCTCCAATGAAGCCTTTCACCTTACTGAGCTGCCCAAGGCGATCCTGATTGCCGGCGGCGGTTACATCGCAGTTGAATTCGCCAACATCTTCCATGGTCTCGGTGTCGAAACGACGCTGATCTACCGGGGCAAGGAAATCCTGTCGCGGTTCGATCAGGACATGCGGCGCGGGTTGCATGCGGCGATGGAGGAAAAGGGCATCCGCATTCTCTGCCACGAAGTCTTCGAGAAGATCGAACGTGGCGCTGATGGCCGGCTGCTGGCGCATACATCGGCTGGCAAGGCGCTTGTCGCCGATCAGGTGATGCTGGCGCTTGGCCGTGATCCCAACACTGAAGGCCTCGGGCTTGAAGCGGCGGGCGTGAAAACCGGCCACAAGGGCGACATTCTGATCGATGAGTTTTCGCGCACCAATGTTGAAAGCATCTATGCCGTCGGCGATGTCACCGACCGGGTTCAGTTGACGCCTGTGGCAATCCACGAAGCGATGTGCCTGATCGACACGCTCTACCATGACCGCCCAACCTCGCCGGATCTCGATCTGATCGCCACGGCGGTGTTCTCGCAGCCGGAAATCGGCACGGTCGGCCTGTCGGAAGACGAGGCATCCAAAAAATACGACGAGCTCGAAATCTACCGCGCCGAATTCCGGCCGATGAAAGCGACGCTGTCGGGCAGGGCGGAAAAGATGATCATGAAGATCGTCGTCAACGCAGCCGACCGCAAGGTGATCGGCGTTCACATTCTCGGCCACGAGGCCGGCGAAATGGCGCAGATACTTGGCATCGTGCTGAAGGCGGGTTGCACCAAGGATGATTTCGACCGCACCATGGCGCTGCACCCTTCGGCTTCGGAAGAGCTGGTGACGATGTACAAGCCGAGCTATCTGGTGAAGAACGGCGAGCGGGTGTGACAGTTGCAACTGCTGATTTGTGATGGATCGCTCGGCTTTTTTCTCCCATCTGACCGTTGCGGACCCGCGACTGTTTCCTGACGGGATGACCGCGGCGCAACGGGCAGGGCTGTCGGTCAAGCTCGATGTCTGGGCCAAATGGTATGCTGCTGATTATCCGCTGACCTTTTTGGCAGCCGCGCTTGGACAGATTTACCGCGAGACCGGGGGGCGGATGGAGCCGGTGCTTGAGGCGTTCGCGCCTGACCGCAAGACCTCGGCCGAACGACTGCAGAAAGCCTATGATGCGGGACGGCTGAAATGGGTCAAGTCGCCTTACTGGCTTTCGGATGAAACCGGACGTCACCCTGTCGGTGGCGGCGATATCCAGCTCACCCACCGGCGCAATTATGTAAATGCCGAAGAGAAGCTCAAAACGCGCTTCGGGGTCAGCGTTGGCCTGGCGGAGGATTACGACCTGATCCTCGATCCGGTCGTCTCCGCCCATGTGGCGTTTTCAGGCATGATCGAGGGATGGTTCCGGCCCTGCAAATTGCAAGATTTCTGCACGCCCGATGGTCTCGATTACGCGGCAGCGCGCGACATCGTCAATGGCGACGTCGGCCTGATCGGCGAGGAGATCGCGCGCAATTGCCAGATTTTTGAGGCGGCGCTGATCTCCGCTGGCGCGGATCGGAATTTCGGGCCGCCAGAGCGCGTGATTGACTGGCCGGTGCCGCCGAAGGTATCCCGGTTGGCGCGGATAATATCGTTTTTTCAATCGCTTGCCGCAAAGTATGGGTAAACTGATTCAGCTCGTCAAGGCGCTGAATCAGGCGCCAAAGCGCCGCTCCATTCGGTGTCGAACCCGCACTTGGTTCGCTTCTCGCCGCCGCCGTCGCCGCTGAGTCCGCAACGGCGGCGCGCCCTATGATCTTCTGTTCGACGGTTTGCGCTACGTGCGGCCGCGCAATGGCAGGCTACTAGTGGTCTGACTGAAACAGATGATACCCATCTGTTTCGAAAAGTCAGCCCACAAGCTATTGATCTGGTGGGGCGATTTGTCCTGACAGATGGGAACCATCTGTCAGGATCGCACCACTAGGTGTTCAGTCCGGGTGCCTGGGTGCGCCGCTTGGGGGCAAGGCCGGTCGACCGATGAAGAGCAGATGACCGCGCCGCCGATCTCTTCAGCCTAAAAGATTGTCATTGCTGTAAAACTATGAAGAGTCACAGCAATCTGTTACCACCCGCCAAACGGCCGTTTGATATTCAACACAAAGGTGTTCCGTTGGCTCCAGCCCATCGCGTTTCTATTGCAAAGCTCGCCACGGAGTTTTTCCTGTTTTATAGGCTGCTTCTCCCGGCTTTGGCGATATTGATGCTTTTCAGCGTGGGCGTTTTCGCACAAGAGCAGCCTGACAAACAAACGACAAATGCGGCAAGCGCCGAACAGGCTGTTCCCAGCGATGTTTTTTCGTTGCCCCGCATCAGGACTGAAAGCCCAAGGCAAACCTTGTCAACGTTCTTGCTCTTTAGAGAGGTGCTGGAAGCTGCCTTGCTTTCCTACCAAGAGAACAGGAATTTTGAGCGTCTTGGTCGCATTGTTGTCATCAATGAGAAGCTGCTTTCACTGATCGATTTTTCCGGAGTTCCGCCGGTATTGCGTGAACAGATTGGCGTCGAGACGCTAGGCTATTTGCTTGAGATTGCCGGGCGCGTTGAAATTCCAAACCTGGATGACGTGCCTGATGTTGATGCTTACAAAGACGAAGGAGCGGTGACATACCGCATTCCCAAGACACCGCTGAGAATTGTACGGAAGGTTGATGGCGAGCGTGCGGGGGAGTTTTTGTTCGGAGATCAGACTGTTCAGGTTGCAAAGCGATTTTACAATGGAATTCAAAACCTGCCGCTGCGTTCCGCTTTGCCGATCAAGAGCTGGATACAGTTCATGCCTCAACTCACCGGCCCACTCATTCCGGCGGATCTTGTTCCTGCCTTGCCTGAAATCCTAAAAAAGAAAATTTACGATACGCCGATTTGGAAGACGATTGCTGTGGTTACAATCTCGCTTGTCGCGGGTTTGCTGTTAATCTGGTGGAACCGGGCGATGACCTTGCGTGATCCAGGCAGTCGCATCGCTTACCTCTTGTGCCGAATATTAAGCCCCGCCGCAGTTCTGGTTATCATTACAGTTCTGTTTTACTTTTTTCGAACCCAGATTTTTGTCGTTGGCCAGTTTTCGCGAATGGTGGACTTCGTCCATGCCGGGATCCTCTACGCTACTATGGCATGGGCTTTCTGGTTGATTGTCAGAGCCTTCTTTGAGGCCGTCATGGTGAACCCGCGCTTTCCAGATGAAAGCCTTGATGCCAACCTGTTGAGATTGATTGCGCAGATCATCGGGGTGGTCGGCAGCGTCATCATAATTGCTTACGGCGCGCAGAAATTGGGTGTTCCGGTACTGAGCATGCTGGCAGGTCTTGGCATTGGCGGTATCGCCATCGCGCTTGCTATTCGTCCAACACTGGAGAATCTGATCGGTGGTTTCATTCTGTATATCGACAAACCGATCCGTGTCGGTGATTACTGCGAATTTGGTGATATGAGCGGAACGGTGGAGACCATTGGCATCCGCTCAACTCAGGTCCGGTCACTGGATCGTACGTTAATTTCCATTCCCAACGCCCAATTTGCCGACATGCAGATTATAAACTGGGCTCGCTGCGACATGATGGCTGTTACCCACACCATCGGGCTGCGATACGAGACAGAAGATGACCAACTGAAATTCGTGCTCGCGAAAATACGAGAGATGTTTCACGCACATCCAAAAATCGATAGTGAAACTGTCCGCGTTCGATTTTCAGGTTATGGGCCATCCTCGCTTGATATAGATATCCGCGTCTATGCGATGACCCGTGAATGGAATGATTTCTTCGCGATAAAGGAAGATATGCTTCTGCGCATCAATGCTATTGTCAAGCAGGCCGGCACAAGCTTTGCGTTCCCTTCTCAAACCGTTTACATCGGCAAGGATGAAGGGCTTGACGCTGAGCTCGGGGCAAAAGCCAAAGAAAAAGTTACCGCATGGCGTCGAACCGGCCAGTTGCCCTTCCCGCGATTTGCCAGTTCAAAACTTGACGAATTCTCCGGAACACTTGATTACCCGCAACGTGGCTCCCCGGATTTTAACGCCACCAAAGATGAACTTGCGGACGGTCACGAGCGTTTGTCAGCTGAACCTCTTGAAGAGCAAACAGGGCAACCGGAAGAAGATGCAGGCAAGCAGAATTGAACAACTGACTTTCAACTTGCTGCACGATCAACCAACAGCCTCGAACCGCTCGCGCTGCGGCTTCAGCCGGTTTATCAGTCTTGTACCTAATCCTTCAGGTTCTGCCGCACCCAATTGACGATTGCGCCCGTGTTCTGGGCGCCGGCCTGGCGGGCTACTTCCTTGCCCTTGTCGAACAGGATGATCAGCGGAATGCCCTTGATCTGAAACCGGTTTCCGACATTCTGGTTTTGCTCGGTGTCGAGTTTTGCAAAACGTACTTTTGGTGACATCTGGATCGATGCTTGGGCGAACATCGGCGCCATCATCCGGCATGGCCCGCACCAGGGCGCCCAGAAATCGACCAGCAACGGCACCTCGTCACCTTTGAGGTGCTTGTTCAGTTTCGCCTCATTCAACTCGAACGGGGCGGCTGGAAACAGCGGCGCCTTGCAGGCGCCGCAGGTCGGTTTGGCCGCAAGCTTGGCCGTCGGGATCCTGTTCTTGGCCTGGCAAGACGGGCAAACAATGTGGATCAGATCTGTCACTTTGTCCTCACGCGGGTTTGGCGACGTCTACGTCCACGACGTCTTCTGTCGGCGTGCTGTAGGCGCTGCCTGCAAGCGAGGGCAGGGTGTGAAGGTGAACGCCCTCGGCGTTGTGACCTTTGAGGATGCCGAGCGCGCGTTCCTCATGTTGTTTGTCGCGAGTGCGAACCCACAGCAGCAGGCCACCGGCCAGCAGATGTTTCTCGATCTCGTCGGAATGGGCCTTGCCGATCATGCCGGCCATGACGGAGCCAAGCGATCCGCCGACGCCGCCTGCAATCAAGGCAGCTGTCACGGCTGCCGCCAGCGCGCCACCGGAGGCGACGACGGCTGCCGCGCCGATCATCGCCGGCACATAGATCAGAACGCCGATGACCGCTCCCATGGCATCACCTATGGATTCGGTTGCAACAAAGGCTGTGGTGGGCACGGCCACACGGTCTTCAAGATCCCGCGCCGGAACATAGGCTTCATGCAGTTTGTCTTCGATCGCCCTTTCGGACGCCAGAATGCTCAGTTCCATGCGGTTGAAACCCTGGGTCAGAAGATCGTCAACCGCAGCCTGCAGATCCTGCGCGCTGTGGAAAATGCCAACGGCTTCTGTTGTGGTTGAATAGGCTGATTGTTCCGACATTTGTTTCACTCCGCTGATGCGATTTCTATGTCCTGTTCATAACGGATGCAGGACCCGTGGCCTTGATGTGCATCAAAATCCGGTAAAATTCCGCCTTTCCCGATCATCGTTTCGATGTTGGTTACTGAAACCGCTTGAGCCACCGAAGCTTCGTATCGGTATAGGGCGGGTAGCGCAGCGGCACATCGAGATGTTCGCTCTTGGTCAGCACGGATTTGGCATGGCTGAAGGTGTTGAAAGAAGTGCGGCCATGATAGGCGCCCATGCCGCTGGCGCCGACGCCGCCGAACGGCAAGTCGGGTACTGCGAGATGCATCACCACATCATTGATGCAGGCACCGCCCGAACTGGTGGCATCGATCACCTGATCATGGATCTGGCTGGATTTTGAGAACAGATACAACGCCAGCGGTTTTGGACGGGCATTGATGAATGTGATGGCGTCGTTGATCGTCGCATAAGTCATGACCGGGAGCACCGGGCCAAAGATCTCCTCGCGCATCACCGCCGCATCCGCATCGACTCCGGTCAAAACCGTTGGCGCGATGTATTTCGAGGCGCGGTCGGTCGCGCCGCCAAGAGCAATTTCGCCGCCCGATATCAGGCCCGCAACACGATCAAAATGGCGCTCATTGACCAGACGCGGGTAGTCGGGACTTGTGCTCGGATCATCGCCGAAGAATTCCTGGATCGACGCTTTCAACCGGGCGATGAACGCGTCCCTGATGCTTTCCTGCACAAGGATGTAATCGGGCGCAATGCAGGTCTGGCCGGCATTGAGGAACTTGCCCCAGGCCACCCGTTTGGCGGCAAGCGCGAGATCGAAATCATCGTGGATGATGCAGGGGCTCTTGCCGCCGAGTTCGAGCGTCACCGGCGTGAGATGCTTGGCGGCCGCCGTCATGACGATCTTGCCGACGGCCTCGCTGCCGGTGAAGAAGATATGATCAAAGCGCTGTTCGAGCAGCTCAGTCGACGTCTCTGCATCGCCTTCGACCACCTGAACGGCCTCGGGGTCCATATAGGCAGGGATCAGCCGGCCGAGCAGTGCGGAGGTGTTTGCCGAAATCTCGGAGGGTTTCAGCACCGCACAATTGCCCGCGGCAATCGCGCCGATCAGCGGTGTCAGGATCAGATTGACCGGATAATTCCACGGCGCGATGATCAGCACCACGCCCAGCGGTTCGGAGACGATCCGGCTGGACCCGGGCTGGTTGGACAGCGGTGTGGAGACCTTTTTCGGCCGCATCCATCCCTTGAGGTGCGACAGTGTGTGCTTGATTTCCGAAAGCACGGTGCCGGTTTCGGTCATCCGCGCCTCAAAGCCGGATTTGCGCAGATCGGCATGCAGCGCCTCGTGGATGGCGCTCTCATTGTCCTCAATCATCGCCTGAAGCCGCTGCAATTGCTCACGCCGCCATTGCTCAGGGCGGGTCTTCCTGCTGTCGAAGCCTGTGCGGAGGGCGGCAACACTGTCTGATATCTGGGTCATGCGGATCCGTCCGGATTTGATGGCGAGACATTCGGTCTGTATCTCTTATATGTAGGCAAGCAGGGACCTTTTGCAAAATACCGGTGTCAGCCAGTGCTGATATTGGTGCAGGGCCTAAACAGTGCGGGCAGGGCGATTGAGCAAGGATTTCAGGCAAAGGGCAGGCGCGGGCGAACTTGTCGGCTATTTCGGCTATGGTTCGCTGGTCAATCGCGCCACGCTGAGAACCGAAGTTGTCGCCGCCTGGCCGGCGCGGCTGAAGGGCTGGCACCGGACCTGGCGCGCCAGACCTGACATGGGGGCAACACCGGGCGTGGCGCTGCCGGACGGATTGACGCCATCGCTGCTGAGTGCGCATCGCGCGTCTGAAACGAACCCGGGGGCAGGCATTGACGGATTGCTGGTGATTGATCTCGTCGATAATCTGCCTGAGGTTGACGTCCGTGAATTCCGCTACCATCGCCGTGACATCATACTTGCCGACCTTGAATTCCCCGTTGGTGCCTTTGGAGACGCTTCGGACGGGGTGCCGGAATTGGCATTCAATCTGCATGTCTACGAGGCACGGGTCGAGCATCCTCCCACACAAGGTCCTTCGCCGATCCTGCGGTCTTATCTTGATGCGGTGATGCAAGGTTTCCTGCGTGAATTCGGGCCTGAAGGCGTGCACCGTTTCGTGGCGGAAACCGATGCGTTCCACATGCCGATCCACGAGGACCGGCATGCAGCGATTTACCCGCGCGCGGTCAGTCTGTCGGCGTCCGAGATCGAGCTGTTTGACGCAGCCCTTGGCCGCCGGGCGCAGCCTGTGTGAGACTGATTCGAATTGGCGGGTTTTCAGGCTGCCCAACTATCGCTATAAGCGCCCCTTGAAAACAGTGGATCCGCGGGCTTACACCCGCAAAACTGCCGGGGGAACGCCCGGCCAACACGGTGAACGACATGGCACAGAACTGGACCCCATCAAGCTGGCGCGACAAGCCTATCCAGCAGGTCCCGGATTATCCGGATGCAGAGGCGCTGAAAGTGACCGAAGCGCGGCTGGCCAAGTTTCCCCCCTTGGTGTTTGCGGGTGAGGCCCGCCGGTTGACGTCGGCGCTTGCCGAAGTCTCCGAAGGCAGGGGCTTTCTGCTTCAGGGTGGCGATTGCGCCGAGAGCTTCGCCGAGCACGAAGCCGACAACATCCGCGATTTCTTCCGCGTCTTCCTGCAGATGGCTGTGGTGCTGACCTTTGGCGCGCAGCAGCCGGTGGTCAAGATCGGCCGCATTGCCGGCCAGTTCGCCAAGCCGCGCTCGTCCAACATCGAAAAGAAGGACGGCATCGAGCTTCCGAGCTACCGCGGCGACATCATCAACGGTATCGAGTTCAACGAGAAGTCGCGGATCCCCGATCCGGAGCGCCAGGTCGCGGCCTACCGGCAGTCGGCGGCAACGCTCAACCTGCTACGCGCTTTTGCCCAGGGCGGTTACGCCAATCTCGAAAATGTGCATCAGTGGATGCTCGGCTTCGTCAAGGACAGCCCGCAGGCCGAGCGCTACCGGATGCTTGCCGACCGGATTTCCGAGACCATGGACTTCATGAAGGCGATCGGCATTACCGCCGATAACCAGTCCAATCTGCGCGAGACCGATTTCTTCACCAGCCATGAGGCGCTGCTGCTTGGCTATGAAGAAGCCATGACCCGCAATGATTCCACCTCGGGCGACTATTACGCCACGTCGGGTCACATGATCTGGATCGGTGACCGCACGCGGCAGACCGACCACGCCCATGTCGAATATGCGCGTGGCATCAAGAACCCGATCGGCCTGAAATGTGGCCCGTCGCTTGATCCCGATGAGCTGTTGAGCCTGATCGACATCTTGAACCCTGCCAATGAAGCTGGCCGGCTGACGCTGATCGCCCGCTTCGGCCATGACAAGGTGGCCGATCACCTGCCCAAGCTCATTCGCGCCGTCGAGCGCGAGGGCCGCAAAGTGGTGTGGTCATGTGATCCGATGCACGGCAACACGATCACCATGAACAACTACAAGACCCGCCCGTTCGAACGGATCCTGTCAGAGGTGGATTCGTTCTTCCAGATCCACCGCGCCGAGGGCACTCATCCCGGCGGTATCCACATCGAGATGACCGGCAAGAACGTCACCGAATGCACCGGCGGCGCCCGCGCACTTTCGGGCGAGGATCTGCAGGACCGCTACCACACCCATTGCGACCCGCGGCTCAACGCCGACCAGGCGCTGGAACTCGCTTTCCTCGTCGCCGAACGCATGAAGGGCGGCCGGGATGAAGAGAAGGCCGTTGTGAACGGGTAAGCTTTCCGCCGCAAGTGACTGACATGATTACGAAAACGCCGGGGTAAATTCCGGCGTTTTTCGTTTGAGGCTCGAGCGCGGAACAATCCCCAACCTCCCCCTTGAGGGGAGGTTGGAGAAGCGGAGCTGATCCGGGTGGGGGAAATTGAAGGCAGGCGCGCGATGTGGTACCAATTTCTGGTAATCGGAGACGTCACATGGGCAAGAACACCTCAGTGGTGCTGACTGAACAGCAGGAAGCGTTTATCCGTGACCAGATCGCGGCGGGACGCTACACTTCTGTGAGTGAAGCGGTGCGCGCCGGTCTGGCTACATTGCAAGAACGAGATCAGATGATGCAGGCGCTTCGTCTGGAAATCGACGCAGGCCTTGCCTCGGGCGACGCCGGTCCTCTGGACATGGACGCGTTTCTCGCTGATCTACGCGGGAGATGATCCAGCTAACCTATACGCGGCTGGCGCTGCAGGATCTGGTCCGTATTCACGTCTGGAGTGTGGCGCAATTCGGCGGCGAACAGGCTGATCTCTATCTGCGCCAGATTGGAGCCAGGCTTGAGAAGGCGGCAAGAGCGCCAGGCCTTTTTCGCGACGCTTCCTCTGTGCGTCCGGGGCTTATGAAACTTCGGACCGGATCACATGTCGCCTACGTTTTGTTCGCGCCAGGTTCGCTTCAGGTTGTCCGCATCCTGCATGGTCGCATGGACCCCGAACGCTGGGTATGACGCCACGGCACTTTACCGATCCTGTAGCAGTCCCCGCAGGCGGCCCTGATGCCCAGCCAACAACCCCGGAATTGGTCGCGACGCGGATTTCAGCCGCGCCGCGACGAAAGCTCAGGTCGTCAATTCGTCAGCCATTCGCAAAAACGGCGCCAGCGGACGCACTGGCCATGGTCATTGGCAGGTCACTGGCGGCCTGACTGCGGATTTCGGCGATCTTGGCTTGAGCCTTTTCTGCCGTTGCAGCGTCCGCATACTCGGTCACGACGGAGAGACTTAGATCGCCTGTGCGTACCATTTGAACTCTATTGGCGCCGGAGGACATGATCATGGGCACAAACTTGTCACGCGCCATTGCCTCCATTTCATCATTCCATTCACCAGAGATGTTCCAGTTCGAAATAGTAGAATATGCCATAAGATGTTCCTTAAAGTTGCAGTTCTTCGCGAATTGGCGATTTATAATGCTTGCACGGTCCATCTGAATGCGCAATTCTTATTGTGTAAAGCAAATGATGCTTTAGTATTGATGAGGGAGTTATTGATACCGATCCGGTATTTATATTTCAGAATGACACCATTCGGTGCGTAATTTTCTCGCTGGAGCCACTATTGGCTGGTCTTCCGGGCGAGAGTGGACTGCTCCTCATCCGCATCCTGCAGGGCCGGATGGATCCCCAATGCCGGGTATGAAATCGCGGCTTCCCGCGTCGCAAATGTCAGTAGCATGGCACCCCCGCACGTGTTTCTATCGCCTCCAACCTGATTCACATCCGTTGGAGCCCCCATGTCAGACAATCAAACCCGCACCGGACATTGCAATTGCGGCACGGTCAGCTTCCGCACCCATGGCGCGTTGCGCGAAGTGGTGGCGTGCCACTGCTCGCAGTGCCGGCGGCAGTCGGGTCTCTATTTCGCCGCCACCAATGTGGCCGACGACAGGATTGAGATCGAGGGTGAGGCGAACATCACCTGGTATCAGGCTTCCGATGTCGCCAAACGCGGCTTCTGCACCACATGCGGCTCGGCGCTGTTCTGGAAGCATCAGGCAGATCAGCACATTTCGGTGCTGGCCGGCAGTTTTGACCAGCCGACCGGGCTGGCGATCACCAAGCACATCTTCTGCGCCGGCAAGGGCGATTTCTACGACATCACTGACGGGTTGCCGCAATATGAAAAAGGCTCGGCGGGATTGCTGGTGGCGCAGTGAGATTTTCGGCTTGCTCCAATCTTCCCCTTTGCGGGCGTGATCTCACCTTAGGCGACAGAGGGGCACACGCCTGCACATCGGAACAAGCTGGCACTCACCCCGCTTTGTTACGATAACGACATTTTCCCCGTAAGTCGGGAGCGTGGGCTCGGTACAACACCGCTGCTTCGGTGTATACCTTCTTCCGCGCGCTCACCGCTTTAATAGCCTTGCCTGAACAAATCCGCCCAATTCATTCACGGTCCCCAGACCCCTGCCATCATCGCCACTCTCCGGCTGCTGGATCAATTGCGCGCGTACGGGGAGTGACAGCAACAATGCGCCATGCGTGCACTAAACTCTTCGTTGCAACGAAACTCGTTGATGAAGATGTTTGAGGGTTGATTGATGAGTTAAATGTCCAATGTTATTCAAGTTTTTTCCTCTGTTCTTTGCATTAGAAACATATGAAATTCAGCAAATCTAAATTCATTTCAAAGCTTGACAATCTTGTTCAAAGCTTTTCCACTTAGGTTGTATGAATCGAAAGGGGAGATAAATGAAGAGTATTATTAGAATTGGCGGATTTATGTTGGGTGCGCTGACAGTTTTCATGTCTGGTGCAGCCAGTGCGCAATCTATTTCTTGCGACACGATCTACAAGACAAAGCGTGGGGATTCGCTTTCACGAATTGCAGGTCAGGCTTACGGACGAACGACGGCGTACCAAGCAATCTTTGATTACAACCCGGGCGTGCTGTCTAGCCCGAGCCAAGTTCCGGTGGGGGTCGAGTTGTACATACCATGCGTAGGTGGAGGTGCGCCGACTCCTACATTGACCAACATCGTTGTGCCAAAGTCGTCAAAAACGAAAATTCTCACCGGCTCGGAGTATCCCCCGTATGTGGACGCCGGACTTCCTGAAGGTGGTTTCAGCCATGAACTGATCAACCGTGCCATGCAGTTTGACAGCGCCTCTGCTGACTATCGTATTGATACGATCAATGATTGGGGCTCGCATCTGCAGCCGCTAATCTCGGATGGTGCATATGACCTGGGTTTCCCCTGGTTCAAACCCGACTGCTCGCAGGCCAACAAGCTGGGTGACGCATCCAAATGGCGCTGCGACAATCTGCGGTTTTCCGAAGCGCTTCATGAAGTTGTTGTGACATTCTTTGCCTCAACTGAGGCGGCGGAGAGTATTCGCTCCCCGGAAGATGCTCATGGCATGAAGATTTGTCGTCCGCGCGGTTATTTTACGCATGATCTTGAGGTGATAGGTCTCGTGCCTCCAGCCGTTGTCCGTGTTGCAGGAGCCAGTCCCAAAGACTGCTTTGAACGTCTTGCCAGCGGTGAGATCGATCTCGTGACTGTAAATGCGGATACATCTGATAGCGTTATTACTGAGCTTGGTATCCGGGACAAGGTCGCTGAAGTCATCAATCTGGCGTCGATCCAGACACTTCATGCGGTTGGCATGAAATCAAATCCTCGCACGAGGATCTTGCTGCTGCGGCTGAACAAAGGGCTGATCGGGTTGAGGGATGACGGGACCTTCCGTACCTTGGCGGCCAAGCACCTGACCAATTGATACCTACTTGCCAAGTGCTGCCGCGGTCTGAAGGAATTTTATGCCGCGGCAGTAATGCGAATAGCAGAGGCGGTCTAGTCCTGCCGTAGCCATCAAGGCTGCTGGAAGAATGTAAAAAGCATAGGATTTCGCCAGGATTTTTATGCGGTCGTCGTGATTTGACAGCTTCGTCAGGATTTCAGTAGAGCGACGATAATACTCTCCAACTGCCTTCGATCTGACTGGATCGGCGGTCATGTACCGCTCGCGAAACTTTCGGAGACTTGTAAGCTCGTAGCAATCGTCGGCAAGATCGCACATATCGCTGCACGCGGTGGTGATCACGCAAGGCATGGGTGCTACCACATGAGTGCCTTCTCCCGAAGTGACTGTGCGTTTTGTGTTGCCGCTGCCGTCATTGCGTCCAGCTTGGGCCACATCATCACCGTTGGTGCAGAGTGGTCGAAGCGTGGTCTCTATTTCAGTTCTTGCTTCTGAGGCTGTCTGCGAGTTCGCTGCCGTTCGATTGCATGCGAATTCGATGTAGGTGTCCGTGAGATCGCAGGCATCTACCGACTTGATCGCCCGCTGACAGGCGTCTGCCCATTTTTGCTGATCGAATGCTCTGGCGCTGTTTGATGGAATTCCGAGCGCTAGAGAAAGGATGAGTAACCTGCCTTTCAATCGCAATATCCTGCCCTCATTATCTGTTCAAATTTTCTGTCTGTGTGCGGTGTGATCTCTACGAAAGTAATTTTCTGTAATTAGAATTGCATTTTTGGATAAATATTAAAGTTATCTGATTTCAATTATTTTTTAGGCGAGTTCATTATTCATCTGAGTGCGCTTTTGTCGAATTGTTTGCCCGAGAAATATTTTGCCTGCAGTAAAGCGTTTTATCAAGGCGCGAAATAAAATTTCAGCTTGACTGTTCTGGTGTTCGTTCTCTGCACAAGAAAATCACCCCATTTCATCCACACCCTCTGCGCCCGTGCCATTATTTCTGCACTCCCGCTGCCGGATGGATCGCGAACGCTTCGAGCCATGCGGGAGGAAGGCCTCTCGGGCCTTGCCGTAACGTGCGGTGAGGGACGGGAGGAGGCGGAAACGATTGCAAGTTCCGCTGGTAGCCAGTTCACCCTTGGAGGATAGGACCGGCCAAGCCAGCCACCGGGACGGCCTCGCAATCCGCAGTCGCCTTCGGGCGGAGGTGCGGATTAGATACCGGACCGGGCCTGTGGCGGATGTCATTGCCCTGTAGGGCAACAGCATGCGTGCCGGACACGCAGTTCAAGGCAAGCTTTCGCGGCCATAGTCCAGGCCGTGAGCGAATGCCGGTTTTCCGTCTGTCGGATGTGGACATCATCCGGCGAACATCGGGCCGCGCGCGTGCTGCGCCACCCTAAACCTACTCTCCAGAGGCAAAGCCTGCGTGCGGCCCTCCGGACTTCCCTTGATTCCCCGCGGAGCGATCCGTGCGGGCGGTCAGCCATGCCGCCGTGTAAAGACTGTTCACAAATAACGAACGCAGAGTGGTCAAAGTGGCGCCTTTCATGAACGTGGGCCGATAGGCATATTGAGGTCAAGGAGACAGTCCATGATCTCAATGCACACCCAATCCGCACAGCCCATGCCGGCGCTGTTCATTTCTCACGGTTCGCCCGACACGGCGATCGCCGATTCTGAAGCTGCTGCCTGGCTCAAGCAAATGGCGACTGATCTGCCGCGGCCGCGCGCCATCGTGGTGGCCAGCGCGCATTTTGAAGTTTCGAGCGGTGTCGCCGTCTCGGCCGATCTGCATCCCGAGACCATCCATGATTTCGGCGGCTTTGCGCCCGAACTCTATGCCATGCAGTATCCGGCTCCGGGCGAGCCTGATCTGGCGCGGCGGATCGTGGGTGATCTGCAGGCGGCGGGGTTTGCGGCCAAGGCGATGGAAAGACGCGGCTTTGATCATGGTGTCTGGGTGCCGCTGAAGCTTGCCTATCCCGGGGCCGACATTCCGGTTGTTTCGGTCTCAGTCGATCCGATGAAGGGGCCTGATCACCATTTTCGTCTCGGTCAGGCGCTGGCAGGCCTTGGCGCGGAAGACGTGCTGGTGATTGGCTCTGGCTCGTTCACCCACAATCTCGGTGAGGCTTTCAAGCTGCTTCGCGCAGGCATCCGCACGGCGGATGTGCCGGAATGGGTCGAGAGCTTTACCGGCTGGATGAATGCGAAACTTGCCGCCGATGATGTCGAAGCGCTGCTCGATTATCGCCGCTCAGCGCCGTTTGCGGCGAAAAACCATCCGACCGACGAGCATCTGTTGCCGCTCTATGTGGCAATGGGTGCCGCCGGTGAAGCGGCAAGCGCAAGGCTCGTGCATGACAGTGCCGAATTTGGTGTGCTGGCCATGACCATGTGGCGGTTCGATCCGGCAATCGCTGCGGTCGCGGCCGGTTAACCCGGCCTTCAGTGTTAAGCCACTAGAAAACGCGGATGAACGCTTCCTTTTACCGCTTGCCGTCCATTGTTGCCGGTCTCGTCCTGATGCTGTCCCTGACTGGCTGCGGCACCTATATGGTGGCAAAAACGGTTACGGGAACCGTCGCCGGGGCCGGATCTCTCGTCGTCGGTGGTGCCGTGAGCGCCGTCAAACTGACCGGAAAGACCGCTGGTGCGGTTGCTGGCATTGGCCGGGATGATGACGACTACGAATAGCCGCCAGGCTGCGCGAACGGCACTTGTGGTTCCATTGACCGGCTGATCGAATTTCGATGATTTTCAAGCGCGGCAAGTTGGGGTAACACAGGGGCATGACCCAGAGCGAAGCACCCCAGTCCGACATCATCCGTATCGCCATTGCGCAATTGAACCCGACCGTGGGCGATATTGCAGGCAATCTTGCCAAGGCGCGCGAAGCACGCGCTGACGCCGCCCGTCACGGCGCGGATGTGGTGCTGTTTACCGAATTGTTCATTGCCGGCTATCCGCCGGAGGATCTGGTGCTCAAACCAGCGTTTCTCAAAAGCTGCCTGAAGGCGGTTGAGGACCTGGCGGCGGAGACCGCTGACGGCGGGCCCGCAGTGATCATCGGCTATCCGCGTTTTGAGGGCGACAAACGCTTCAACTCGGCCGCCATTCTGGATGGCGGCAAGCTGATAGCCTCACGCGACAAGGTGGATCTGCCCAATTACGGCGAGTTCGATGAGAAGCGGGTGTTTGACCCCGGCGAAATGCCCGGACCGGTCTCACTGCGTGGCGTTCGGCTCGGCATTCCGGTGTGCGAGGATATCTGGGGCGATCTCGGGGTCTGCGAAACGCTCAGTGAAAGCGGCGCGGAAATCCTGCTGGTTCCCAATGGCTCGCCCTATTATCGCGGCAAGGTCGATATCCGGCATCAGGTGGTGTTGCGCCAGGTGATCGAAAGCGGATTGCCGCTGATCTACGCCAACCAGGTTGGCGGTCAGGATGAGCTGGTGTTTGACGGTGCCAGCTTCGCCATGAACGCCGACAAGAATCTCGCTTTCCAGATGAGCCAGTTCGAGGAGGCCGTGTCGGTCGTCACCTTCAAGCGCCAGGTTGATGGCGCATGGGCCTGCATTGAAGGACCTATGTCGGTGATCCCCGAGAGCGAGGAAGCCGATTACCGGGCCTGCATGCTGGGCCTGCGCGATTACGTCAACAAGAACGGATTTCGCAATGTGGTGCTCGGGCTGTCGGGCGGCATCGATTCGGCGATCTGTGCCGCATTGGCCGTTGATGCGCTCGGCGAGGAGCGTCTGCGTGCCGTCATGCTGCCTTACCGCTACACGTCTGAAAGCTCGTTTGCAGACGCAGAAGCCTGTGCCCGTGCACTCGGCTGCCGCTACGACACCGTGGCGATCGAGGAGCCGGTGCAGGGCTTCTTGTCAGCACTTGGTGAAATGTTCGAGGGCACCGACGAGGGTATCACCGAGGAAAACCTGCAGAGCCGGGCGCGTGGCGTCATCCTGATGGCGATCTCCAACAAGTTCGGCTCGATGGTGGTCACGACCGGCAACAAGAGCGAAATGTCGGTCGGCTACGCCACGCTCTACGGCGACATGAATGGCGGCTTCAACCCGATCAAGGACCTCTACAAGATGCAGGTCTATGCGCTGTCGCGCTGGCGCAACACCCATGTGCCGCCGGGCGCGCTTGGACCTTCGGGCGAGGTGATCCCGGTCAACATCATCGACAAGGCACCCTCGGCGGAGCTCCGGCCAGACCAGACCGATCAGGATTCATTGCCGCCCTATCCGGTGCTTGATGACATTCTCGAATGCCTTGTCGAGCATGAAATGGGCGTCGAGCAAATCGTGGCTCGTGGCCATGACGTCGCCACCGTGCACCGCATTGAGCATTTGCTCTATATTGCAGAATACAAGCGCCGGCAGTCGGCACCGGGCGTCAAGATCACCCGCAAGAATTTCGGACGCGACCGGCGCTACCCGATCACCAATCGCTTCAGGGATAGGTGATGCCCGTCATACATTTTCTGCGCGACAATGCCCGCTGGGTCGCCGGCGGGTTTTTGTTGACGTTCTTCTCGTCCTTTGGCCAGACCTATTTCATCTCGCTGTCAGCGGGTGAAATTCGGTCTGACTATGGTTTGAGCCATGGTGAATTTGGTACGCTGTACATGTTGGCCACGCTGGCGAGTGCGGCGACGCTGCCGCAGATCGGCAAGATCGTCGACCGGATTTCGGTAGCTTCGACCGTGCTGCTGGCTGCACCCGTGCTGGCGATTGCCTGTTTGCTGATGGCCTGGTCGAACTCGCTGGCGCTGCTGGTGCTGTCGATCTATCTGCTCAGGCTGTTCGGTCAAGGCATGTTCACCCATATCGCCATGACCGCCATGGGGCGCTGGTTCGCCGCCCAGCGTGGGCGGGCGATTTCGCTGACCGCCATCGGCGTCAATTTCGGCGAGGCGATATTCCCGATCAGTTTTGTCGGAGTGGCGGCTCTGGTCGGCTGGCGCGGTTCATGGCTGGTGGCCGCAGCCGTGCTGATGCTGGTCGCATTGCCGCTGATTTACAGCCTGCTCAAGTCCGAGCGGACACCGCAATCGGTGGCCACCGACCCCAACCGGCCGGCGGTGCGTGACTGGACCCGTGGAGAAGTGGTCCGCGACCCGTTGTTCTGGGCGGCGTTGTCGGGGGTGCTGGCACCGGCCTTCATCGGCACCACAGTGTTTTTTCATCAGGTCTATCTGTCTGAATTGCGCGGCTGGGCGCCCAGCGTATTTGCGGCCTCGTTTGCGATCATGTCGTCGATGACGATCATCTTCGCGCTGATCGCCGGACAACTGGTCGACCGGTTTTCCGCGACCCGGATTTTGCCGACATTCCTGGTTCCACTGTCGCTGTCATGCTTCGTGCTGGCGTCGACCGAGGCAGCCTGGGGCGCTTACGCCTTCATGGCGTTGATGGGTGTGTCCTACGGATTTTCGTCAACCCTGTTCGGTGCATTGTGGCCTGAACTCTACGGCACTCGCCATCTTGGCGGTATTCGCTCGGTCATCGTTGCCTTTATGGTGTTTGCTACCGCGATGGGGCCGGGCATCACCGGAATGCTGATCGATGCGGGCGTGCCGTATTCCGCTCAGATCGCGGCAATGGGCGTCTATTGCGTGGCGATGATAGGTGTCATGGTTCTGGTCAGCCGCAGGGCGCTGCAACGCCACGCCGCTTCCGGTTGAATGGGCGACAAGCGGCGCTGACAATTGGAAACGAATACCTGCAAGGCGGAGACGTCAGTGGCGGTGGCCTCTAACGGATCATCAGCAAGGTGCCAGCGCTGAGATCAAGGTGATCTGACTGGTCCGGGAGGAATGCCGGTCCGACCACCCGAACGTCCTGACGGTCCTGCGTCAGCGGCCGCTCCGCGGTTGACGCAGCCAGCACAGCTGCGACATCTTCCGAAGTCAGGCGCATTTCGGAATTGAGAATGGATTCAGGATCTTCGCCCGGGTCGGGCCGGTTGAACGGGCGGACCCAGGTGGTCACCGGAGCATCATCGGTAGCGTCTCCATTCAGGATAGCTTCGCGGCGCTGCATTTCCTTGTAAAACGCTCCCATGTTGCAGCTGCATGCTTCGCTCATCGGAGCGCTGGCATTGCGGTAGGCGAATGCGTTGGGCATTTCGGTGTAGGATTCCCGAGTGCGGGCGGAAACCATGTCTTCGCTTTCCTGGCCCTGTGCACTGTGGAAATACAGCGACGTCTCGGTGCCGGGACACATCATCTGGCAGGTCCGCTCGTCGCGGGCGAAGTCGGACGGGCTAGCTGCGGATGAGACCGGAAAGAAAAAACCGTCACACTGGCGAACGCACAAAGTCCGGTAATTGCCACCGCGCGATGCCCGTGGTTCGATCGCGATGCGGGCTCCGGTCTGCCTAGTCTTGCCACCACTGTTGCCAAGAACAGCGATCAGGCCGGGGCTTCTGTTGGCCTTCGCCTTTGCGGATGCCTGTTGGCCTTTGAGCGTGGCGGCTTGAATTGATGCCCGCTTGCCATCGCAATCATTGGCTTTTAGCGCTGCCCGGATACGCAGTCTGGCAGTCTTGCTGGAGCGGTTGGCGTAGGAATCGCGCTTGCGTTCCAGTGATCCAAGATTGGCACGCATCTTGGTATGCGCTGCGGTGAGCTTGGCACAGGCCTTGGCGTTCCTGCCGCCTCTGACAATAAAACTGCCCGAGGTGCAGCTGAAGCGCCTCAGATCAGCCTGAACCTGATTGATCTGCTCCGACTGTCTTTCAGCAGCGTTGGCATAACGCTGGAATTTTTCAGATGCACCGGCGTTGCCCGAGGCGTTTTCCAGTTGTGCCTTGAGCCGGGTGCAAACTGCTGAAACCGCAGAGGCTTCCGCCGCGCTGGCGCCAGTCAGGGCGAGCACGAGTGTCAGCATATAACTGCGAAACCAGACCCGGCGCATGAGCAACTCCAACACAGATAAAAACGCTGTTAGTAATCCAGTTCATACCCCAGATACCCTAACAATTTTATACTAGCGTTCGAGGCGGTTCGCGCCAATCACAACTGTTTGTTTACCTTAACCGGGGAGCGAAAGTACCCGGTTAAGGTACCGCAAGTGTCCTCTGAATTCAGTCTCAGGACGACGCTTCAACCACTGCCAGTGTCGCCATGTTGACGACACCGCGTGAGGTCACCGACGGAGACAGGATATGAGCGGGCAGGGCGGGGCCAAGCAGGATAGGCCCCACATGCAACGCTTCGGTCATGGTCTTGACCACGCCCAAGGCAATATTGGCCGCATCGAGATTGGGGAAGACCAGCAAATTGGCTTCGCCAGTCAGGGTGCTATCGGGCATCACCCGGCGGCGCAGCACTTCGGAAATTGCGGAATCGCCGTGCATCTCGCCGTCGACCTCCAGGTCCGGTTCAAGCGAGCGAATGATCTTGAGCGCCCGGCGCATCTTGTCGGCACTATCTGAATCGCGTGATCCGAAATTCGAGTGAGAGAGCAGAGCCGCCTTCGGAGTGATGCCGAACCGGCGGATTTCCTCGGCGGCCATGATTGTGGTCTCGGCGATTTCTTCGGCGCTCGGGTCGAAAGACACATAGGTGTCGGTGAAAAAGGTGGCACCACGCTGTGAAATCAACAGGCTTAGTGCCGAGTAGTCAATGACGCCTTCGCGTTTGCCGATGATCTGCGAGACCTCGCGCAGGTGCCTGGTGTAGCGGCCCTCGAGCCCGCAAATCAGCGCGTCTGCTTCACCGCGGCGCACCGACAATGCGCCAATCACAGTGGAATTGGTGCGGATGATCGTGCGTGCTGCTTCCGGGATCACGCCCTTGCGGCCGACAATCGAGAAATATTCATCCACATAGTCACGAAACCGTGGATCATCTTCCGGATTGGTCACGGCAAAGTCGACACCGGGCCTGATTCTGAGGCCAAACCGTTGAAGGCGGGCTTCGATGATGCCGGGACGACCGATAAGGATCGGCTCGGCAATGCCTTCTTCGAGCAGAACCTGAGCGGCGCGCAGTACCCGTTCGTCCTCGCCTTCCGCAAAGATCACCCGCTTCTTGGTGGCGGTCTTTGCTGCTGTGAACAGCGGCTTCATGATCAGGCCAGAGCGGAACACAAAGCGGTTGAGCTGATCGACATAGGCATCCATGTCGCCAATCGGACGGCGTGCGACACCCGATTTGGCCGCGGCTTCGGCAACAGCCGGCGCGATCCGGAGGATAAGCCGCTGATCGAAAGGAGAGGGAATGAGATATTCCGGACCGAATACTGGCGTTTCGCCGGAATAGGCGCGGGCAGCGATGTCAGAGGGTTCTTCCTTGGCAAGTGCTGCAATGGCACGAACCGCTGCCATCTTCATCTCTTCATTGATGGTCCGCGCGCCGCAATCAAGCGCACCGCGAAAGATGTAGGGGAAGCACAGGACGTTGTTGACCTGGTTGGGGAAATCAGAGCGTCCGGTGCAGATCATCGCGTCTGGCCGTGCTGCGCGGGCTTCGTCCGGCATGATTTCAGGGTTCGGGTTTGCGAGCGCCATGATCAATGGACGCTCGGCCATGGTGGCGAGCATTTCGGGCTTGAGGACACCGGCAGCAGAGAGACCAAGAAACACGTCGGCGCCACCGATGGACTCGGTCAGCACCCGGTGGTCGGACTTCTGCGCATAGACCGATTTCCACTGGTCCATCATCACCTCGCGCCCCTCATAGACAAGGCCGTCAATGTCATGAACCCAGATGTTTTCGCGTTTGGCGCCCAGAGCTACCAGAAGGTTGAGGCAGGCGAGGGCTGCTGCGCCCGCGCCGGAGGTGACGATCTTGGCTGTTTCTATCGGTTTGCCTGCGAGCTCAAGGCCGTTGAGAATACAGGCCGCGACGATGATGGCGGTGCCATGCTGGTCGTCATGGAAAACCGGGATATCCATGATTTCGCGCAATTGCTGCTCAACCTCGAAGCATTCCGGCGACTTGATATCCTCGAGGTTGATTCCGCCAAATGTCGGTTCGAGCGCCGAGATCACGCTGACCATGCGGGCAACATCGGGCGCGTCGATCTCGATGTCGAACACATCGATGCCGGCGAATTTCTTGAACAGGACGGCCTTGCCTTCCATCACCGGCTTGGAGGCGAGCGGGCCGATATTGCCGAGGCCGAGCACGGCTGTGCCGTTGGAGACGACACCGACCAGATTGGCACGCGCCGTATAGGCATCGGCGGCATCGGGATTGTCCCGTATCGCCAGACAGGGCGCGGCAACGCCGGGCGAATAGGCGAGCGCCAGATCACGCTGGTTTCCGAGCGGCTTGGTCGCCTGGATCTCGAGTTTTCCCGGCCGCGGATACTGATGGTAGAACAGCGCGTTTTCGTCGAGATCACCGCTGGAAGGTTTGGGGTCGCTGGCGCGCTTGGTGTCTTTGGAGGTCATCTGCGGCTCTTCTTTATTGAAAGCGATTGGGCGTGCCGGAGGCGGTCATGCCGCCGGACATTAAAATCGGATGGGAGGAGAGACAGGCGGCGGCACGCTTGCTGGTTTCGGTGCGAACGGCGCCGAGTCGGTCAAGTTTCATGCAGTATCCCCCTCCACAAACCGTCGTAGTGGTCTGTTTCTGTTTTAGAACTGATCCAGTCCGAATGAAACCTGTTTGATTGCAGGTCTATTGGCAGACTGGCCTCGCGTCATCATCCCCAGAGCTCGGAAGCGGGGGGAGAGACAAGTGATCCGGAATAGACAAGGCCGGGGGATCGATCCTTGGCCAACAGCAGCGGTCCGTCAAGATCAACCCAATCGGCGTCCTGAGCAAGCAGCACCGCCGGCGCCATCGCCAATGATGAGCCAACCATGCAGCCAACCATTACGCCAAAGCCAAGCTCGCGGGCGCGGTCACGCATGAGCAAGGCCTCGGTGAGGCCGCCGGTCTTGTCGAGCTTGATGTTGATGGCATCATACCGATCCGACAGCGATTGCAGATCGGCAAGAGTGTGGACGCTTTCATCTGCGCAAATTGGCACCGGATGGGGAATATGGGCCAGGATGTCGTCCTTGCCGGCAGGCAGCGGCTGTTCGATAAGGCCGATATGCAATTCGGCGGCGAGCAGCAAATGTTCGCGAATATTGCTTTCATCCCAGCCTTCATTGGCGTCGAGGATGATTTCGGCGTCGGGTGCTGCACTGGCCACAGCATGCATGCGGGCACGGTCATCGGAGGTTCCGACCTTGACCTTGAGCAGCTTCTGAGAGGCGTGCGCACGGGCATCATCGGCCATATCTGCCGGTTCGCCAAGTGAAATGGTGATGGCGGTGGGAACCGGGCGCGGAAGAATGCGGCAGGCGGTGGCGGAAACGCGTTTACCGCTGAGTTTTGCTTCGAGATCCCACAGGGCACAATCAATCGCGTTGCGTGCAGCGCCCGGCTTCATGGCTGTTTGCAGGTCTTGCCGGCTCATCCCGGCTGAAATTGCCGAGGCCAGCGATTCTATCGCGCTCAGTACACCTTCGACGGTTTCGCCGTAACGCGTGTAGGGGACACATTCACCATGACCGCTGACGCCATTTTCGGTAATGGTGCAGGTCACAACATCGGCGGCAGTCTTGGCGCCGCGCGAAATGTTGAAAGCTCGCTTGAGCGGAAAACTGTCGATTCTGGCGCTAAAGTGTCGGGGCATTGCAACGGGTCCGTAAAAAAGGGTCGATAGACTGGCAAGACAGGCGCTATTCCCGAGGCTGTCCGGTGACAGGTCTGGAACGAGCCGCTATGTGTGGGGCATGTTGACCAAACAGCAAGAAGATACAAGAGCCGATGCCCGGTCGGGCGCCCCGAAAAACTTGCCGGCGCAGCTTGAGCATACTGTCTCCGCTGACGGGGAGAGACTTGTTCTTGCGGGCGACTGGCGGCATGCGGCGATTTCGGGCGTGTACGGCAAAATCCTGGAAATTCAAGGAAATTTGTCAGGTAAGCCGCTCGAAATCAATCTGGCTGAGCTGGGGAATTTTGACACCGCCGGAGCATGGCTGGTGCGCAAGACGATGCATCTCGCCAAATCGCGCGGCGCTGATGTGGAACTGGTCGGAGCCTCAAAGCAGGCGGCGGAACTTATCGAAGCGCTGCCTGATCTGCTCGACCAACCCGGGCGAACTCCAGCGAATATACCGCCGCGATTCGAACGCATGTTCGCGCCGACCGGCGAGGCCATGTATGAGCTTTATGACGATTTTGTCGCCTCGCTCTATATCCTGGGATCGGCTGTTCGGGGCGCGCAACTCAAGCTGAACCGGTCGGCGGGTATTTCACCGGCGGCAATTGTCACGCAGATGGACCACATGGGCGTCCGCGCGGTGCCGATCATCATGGTGATGAGCTTTCTCATCGGTGCGATCATTGCCCAGCAGGGGGCGTTCCAGCTGCGTTACTTCGGCGCGGAAGTGTTTGTCGTCGACCTTGTCGGTATTCTGCAATTGCGCGAGATCGGTGTGTTGTTGACCGCGATCATGATCGCCGGACGGTCCGGCAGTGCGATCACCGCCGAGATCGGCTCGATGAAGATGCGCGAGGAAATAGACGCGCTCAAGGTGATGGGGCTCAACCCCATCGGCGTTCTGGTGTTTCCGCGTCTTGTGGCGCTTACGGTGGTTCTGCCGCTCTTGACCGTGGTCGCGAATTTCGCCGCTCTTGCCGGGGCTGCTGCGGTCGCCTGGAGTTATTCGGGGATCACGCCGGATGTGTTTATTACACGGCTGCGCGAGGCGATCGACATGTCGACTGTCGCCTCGGGCATGATCAAGGCTCCGTTCATGGCGTTGATAATCGGCATTGTCGCCGCAGTTGAAGGCATGAAGGTTGGCGGTAGCGCGGAATCGCTTGGCAGGCAGGTGACCTCCTCGGTGGTCAAGGCGATCTTTGTGGTGATCCTCGTCGATGGTCTGTTCGCCATGTTCTACGCCGCCATTGATTTTTGAGGCCGACCTGATGAACCCAACCGATCCTCTCGATCCGACCAAGCGCGAAGTGATCCTGTCGGCGCATGATATCACCGTTGCCTTTGGCAAGAATGTGGTGCTCGACAAGCTGAATCTGGATGTCTACCGCGGCGAGATTCTCGGATTTGTCGGCGGGTCCGGGACGGGGAAGTCGGTTCTCATGCGCTCTATTCTGCGCCTGATACCACGCCAGAGTGGCGTGATCCGCATTCTCGGCGAAAACTATGATCAGGTTGACGAGGCCAAGAAGATTGAACTCGACATGCGGCTCGGGGTGCTGTTCCAGCAAGGGGCGCTGTTTTCGGCGCTGACGGTGCGCGAGAACATCCAGGTGCCAATGCGCGAATATCTGGACTTGCCGAAATCACTGATGGATGAGCTGACCGAACTCAAGGTGGCGATGGTTGGGTTGGCGCCGGATGCGGTGGACAAATACCCCTCCGAGCTGTCGGGCGGCATGGTCAAGCGCGCGGCGCTGGCGCGGGCCCTGGCGCTTGATCCTGACCTGGTTTTTCTGGATGAACCGACATCGGGGCTTGATCCGATCGGCGCCGCGGAGTTTGATGAGCTGATCGCGCAATTGCGTGACACGCTGGGACTGACGGTCTACATGGTGACCCATGATCTAGATAGCCTGTTTTCGGTCTGTGATCGGATCGCCGTTCTGAGTCAGAAGCGTGTGCTTGTGGAAGGGACGATTGAGGATATGCTTTCATTCGACGACCCGTGGGTTCAGTCCTACTTCCGAGGCAAGCGGGCGCGGATGATCCCTGGCCATGAACCACGGCAAGAGACCAAGCTACAGCAAGAGACAGGCATGCAGTTTTCAAGCGGCCAGAAAAGCGAAACTATCTGATGGAAACGCGGGCCAACTACGCCATTGTCGGCTTTTTCACCTTGGTGGTGATGTTGTCGGCGTTCGGCTTTGTCTACTGGATGGCACGCTTCGGCAATACTGGAGAGACGGCACCGCTGATCGTACGTATTTCCGGATCGGCAAACGGGCTGTCCAACGGTTCGGCAGTCCGGTTCAACGGGATTCCCTACGGGGTGATCCGGACGATCAGAATCGACCCGGAAAGCCCTGATTTCGTGATCGCCGAAACCACCGTGAAAGCTGATGCGCCGATCTACACCGACACCCGCGCTGCACTGGAAATTCAGGGGCTTACCGGCTCGGCCTATATCGAATTGCAAGGTGGCTCGCCGAGCAACCCGAATATCCTGGTGCGGGCACGCGAGCTCAATGAAGTTGCCGTCATCGAGGCCGACCCGTCGGGAGTGACCAATCTGCTGGCCACTGCCGATGATATCCTCAACCGGGCCAACCGGGTGATCGGTGAGGTCGAAGGCTTCATCAAGGATGCACGCTCGCCGTTGACCGAGACCCTGAAAAACACCGAAGTCTTCACCGCGGCGCTGCGTGACAATGCCGACGGCATCGACGGATTCCTGAAGAGTGTTGGTAATCTGGCTGAGACGGTGAAATCCCTGTCCGGCCGGATCGACACAGCACTTGCCTCGGCAGAGAACCTTCTCAACTCTATCGATCCGGAAAAGATCGACCACATTCTTGCCAATGTCGACAAGGTGACTTCAGATGTCGCCAGCGCGTCGGGCGAGATCACCAAGACGCTCGAGAGTTTCAGCGCAGCCGCGCAGTCGCTGGAGACATTTGCTGCGGATGCCGGCGCTTCGCTTGCCAAGGTCGACAGTGTTATTTCAGAAATTGACCCGATCAAGGTCGGCGAGACAATGGAAAATATTACCCTGGCCAGTGCGGATGCGCGCAAGGCGCTCAATGATGCACGCGGCGTGGTCGAGACTTTCAGCGCCAGGAAAGAGGATTACGATCTAATCATCACCAATACGAAAGAGATGACGGCCACGCTCAATGCCGCCTCGGTTCGTGTTGACGGCGTGTTGGCCAAGCTCGACAATTTCCTCGGTGAGGGCGATGCCTCGTCGCTGATTGCCGATGCGGAAGCGACGCTGAAATCGTTCCGCGATGTTGCCGATACGCTCAATGCCCGTGTCGGGCCGATCGCCGACAATCTTCAACGGTTCTCGGGCTCGGGGCTGCGCGACGTTGAAGCGCTGGTCAATGACGCACGGCGCTCGATCCAGCGCATCGAGCGTTCGATATCCACAATTGAACAGGATCCACAGCGGCTGATTTTCGGTGGCGACACCGTCAAGCAGTATGATGGGCGAACACGGCGTTGACTCTTTCGTTTCTGCACAGCAAGACATTGGTTAACAAATTGCAAAGAGGCCGGATTGCGGCTTCAGGGAGTGGCGTTAGCGTGAAAGCGGGTCGATGGATTATTGCAATGGCAATGGCCACAGTTCTGTCCGGCTGCGCGGGCGGGATTATCCCCACCACACCTCCCGAGACCTATGGGTTGTCCGCGGCGCCGGAAATTGCCGGCCAGACTGCCCGCAACCGGCAGATCTTGATTTCTGATCCGACCGCGCTCAAGGCGCTCGACAGCGAACAGATTGTCATTCGTCCGACACCATCGGCGATAGAGTATCTGGCGAATTCGCAATGGTCCGACCGCTTGCCGAATATCGTGCAGGACAAGTTGGTTCAGGCGTTCGAGAATTCCGGCCGGGTTGGCGGCGTTGGCCGTCCAGGCGACGGGCTGGCGATTGATTACAAGATCATCACCAGTATTCGGGCCTTTGAAATCAAGGCGGATGCCGGCGAGCAGGCCGTTGTCGAATTGTCGGCCAAGGTGCTCAATGACCGTAACGGCGTAGTGGTGGCGTCGAAAGTGTTCCGATCATCCGTCCCGGTCACGGGCTCCGGCAACGCAGCCTACGTGCAATCACTCGACCGGGCGTTCGAAGTGGTGGTGCAGGACCTTGTCAGCTGGACGCTGTCGCGGATCTGATCCGGGTCAGGTCTATCCGGGCTACTGAATGTACCCATTCTCCTAGCAGTGCCGTAATCCAGACCACGCAATTGCTGGCTGTAGCAGCTCCGGCAAAACCCAAGCGCGGTTCCGGTGCGAACCGTCGCGTCAGGCGCTGTCGTCGCCTGGCTGCTGATCAATGTCATGCGCTGAAATGCACTTTCGTTCAGATTGTTGGAGCAAGATGGCGCATTGTGGGCCACTCACGGAGTTTTATATCACGAAATATGCGTATAATTTAATATAAGTACAATGTATAGTATATAATTAGAAATATATCGTGAGGCCGTATTCATGCGATGTTTCATTGATTCATGCGAATTTACCTCATCTCGACAAATCGCAATTTTTTGACACGAAATAGACGAATTGATGCCTTGATTGGCCTCCTACTGTTGTTTGCGGGTTGTCGATCCGAAACAAGGATCAAACCGCTACATAGTCACTGGCACACGGCCAGCAAACAGGAGAGACACTATGAAACGCATTCTTGTCACACTCGCCATTGTCGGCTTTTCCGCTCCCGCCTTCGCGCAGGCCGCAGATTTTTCAGCCTCTGATACCGACCAGAACGGAGCATTGAGCTGGGAAGAAGTCGTAGTCGCAATGCCGGACACGTCGGAAGACGCGTTCAAGGCTGCCGATCTTGACGGAAGCGGTGACCTGTCGGCAGAGGAATATGCCATGGTTACCGGACAATAGGTCCTGATGGCATGGAAACCCATCCGATGACCAGGTTCATAACGGCTTCCGCGTTTGCCATCGCGCTGCTCGGGTTTGCCGGCTGCGATGACAACAGCGCGGCGGAGGGCAGCGGCGGGGACGTGGAGCAATCTGACGCGGTGCCGGGGTCGCAGACCGATGTTCCTGCGGCAGAAGAACCGTCTCCGCCCGTTGCTCCCGTGGAATGACTCCCATCCACGAAGTCAGCCGGAGATATATCACGGGGACCAGTGCGCTGGTCCCCGGAATCATGTCTGGACTGACGAGGATCACGCTGCGGCGCTGATTGGCGGTCATGCGTTTGACCGCCATCACCAATCGCCATTTCAGCCAGCGGCAGGTTGCTGAGCTTCAGCCGGCAATCGGCCAGCCGGCGGAGACCAGTTCTACGATATTGCCGTCGGGATCGGACACGAAAACGCCACACCAGCCGATCCCATCGAAAGCCTCCACTTTGTAGCTGATGGTATTGGTGTCAAACCATTTACAGGCGAACTGCTGCCCGGTCTGATTGAGGCTGAGCGCCAGATGATGCAGCATTGACGGCTTGACCTGTGGATCACCGCGCTCGGGATTTCGGTTGACGTCAAACAGCGCCAGCACCGCCGTATGCCCCTCGACACCGTTGCCCAAACGGAAAAAGACAATGCCGCCGCGATAAGCCAGCACCTCTCAAGCCCCAGAGTGTCGCGGTAAAATTCCGTCATTGCGCCGAAATTGATGCAGCGGATGGCGATCTCACCCAGCCCTGAAACTGCAAAACCCCGCTTTGGGGCGGGGTTTTGCAGTTTGTCAGTTGTCTCGGACATCCTCAGTCGCGGCCAAAGCGGCCGCTGGCATGGGCCAGCATGGTGTAGACCTTGCCGGTATCCGAGGTCAGGTAGGTCTGGGTCATCATGTTGTCGCGGTCGTTGCGGGCAACATCGGACAGCAGCTTTTCGAAATCGGCGATGTAGCGGTCAACCGCTGCGCGGAACTCAGGCTCGCGGCCATACTTGTTCTTGATTTCATCAAAGGTTTGCTGACCCTTGAGCGTGTAGAGGCGGCGCGTGAAGACGTCACGCTCGCCGCGCTGATACCGCCGCCACAGATCGACCGAGGCGTCATGGTCGATGGCGCGAGCGATGTCGACGGACAGCGAATTGAGCGATTCGACCACATGACGCGGATTGCGCTCCGGTGTCTTCGTAGCGACCGGCGCGGTGACCGGGGCCTGTTCTTCGCGCGACGCTGCACGCAGCAGATCGCTGACCCATCCTTCGCTCTTGGCGGGCGGTGCTGTGGCTGTCGCAGCCTCATGGCTGCCGCGCAACGGCGCGCGCTGGGCTTGCGGCTCCGCACGTGGCGCAGGGGTGGCAGCGGGTTCACGGCGCGGTGCAGCAGCGGGCTGAGGCGCTGGAACTGGCTGCTGAACCGCAGCGGCGCGCGGGGCTTGGCGCGGTGCAACAGGTTCGCTGACCTCTGCACGGTAGCCCGACTGACCGACGATCTGCGAAAGCTCCTGCAGCGCCTTGATCTGGTCGGCGACCGCACGGCGCATGGCCGCAGCACTTTCCCGGGTTTCTTCCGGCAGATCAAACGCACCGCGCTTGAGTTCGCTTCTGGTGTCGTCGAGTTCCTTGCGAATGCTGGTGGCGGACTGACGAATTTCCTCGGTCGCGCCCGAGAAGCGGGAGATCGCATCCTCGATGGCTTCCCGCACGCTTTCGCGCATCGAACCGGCAGCTGCCTGAGCGCGGCTCTCGGTGCTGCCGAGCAGCTTGTCAGCGTCGGAAACGGCTTCGCCCACGGTGTGGCGCATTGAACCGGCTGCCGATTGGGCGCGGCTTTCGGTTTGGCTGAGCAGCTTGTCGGCATCTTCGACCGCTTCGCGGATGCTTTCGCGCATCAGGCCGGCGGCGGCATGTGCCCGATCCTCGGTTTCACCCATCAGTTTGCCGGCATTTTCAGCGGCACTGCGCAGGCCACCTTCAAGGCGCATCGCCGAGCGCTTGGAGAGATCCTCTGCGCCAGAGAATGCCTTCTCGATGATGTCTTCCAGCGAATGCATCGTCGTTTCGATCTGCTCCGAGCGGCTGACCAGTCCGACTGACAGAGACTGCAGGGCTTCGCGGCGTTCCTCAAGCGTGGTGGCGAGATTGGACTGCGCTGCACCCAAGAGATCGGAAGCGGAAGCCAGTACCTTGGAGTGATCGTCGAAACGACCGGCAATGGCCCCGACCTGGTTGAGGGTCCGGCTGGAGATATCGGTGAGCCGTTCGACCTTGCCATCGAGAAGGCGGGCCGATCCAGACAGCAGTTCGGCTGCCTTTTCGGTCGAGGTGGAAATCTCGCTAGAGGTCTGCGTGAGTTGCGAATTGGCATTGCCAAGCATGCTTGCGGCCTTGGCGATGACGCTCGAGATCTCCTCGTTGCTGGCGCCAAGCCGATCGAGAAGATCGCCAACATTGCCACTGAGGCTCTGGTTGACGGTTTCGAGGGCGGACAGGGTCTCGCTGGTGCGGTTGGTGATGGCGTTGATCAACGCTGCGTTTTCGGCGCGCAGACGATCTGTGGAGGTTTGCGTGACCTCGGTCAGGCGATTGGCAAATTCCTCACCACTGGCGACGTAGCGGTCAACCAATGGACGGGCCTGCTCATCAATGACGCGGGACAATTCGACCGAGCGGCTTGCCAGCATGGAGTTGAGTTCGCGTGTCCGCTCATCGAGGGTCGAGTGAACGGAAGTGGCGCGGACATCCATTGCCTGTTCCGCTTCAACCAACCGCTGGATGATCGAGACGGCCTTCTGGTCGAGTGCCTCTCCCAACGAACCGGTGCGGGCGATGAGGTTTTCGCCAGACGCAGTGAGACGGGCATCGATGGCATTGGTCTTGTTGTCGAGGGTGGAGACAAGCTCGCTTGTCCTGCCGTCGAGGGTGGAGACAAATTCGCTGGTCTTGCCGCCGAGGGTGGAGACAAGCTCGCTGGTCTTGCCATCGAGGGTGGAGACGAGTTCGCTGGCAGTCCGTCCCAAGCGCTCAGAGATCGCACCGGTTTCCGTCTCCAGACGGGATGCAAGTGCTGCAGCCTGTACGGCAAAACGGGCTTCGGTGGCATCCAGAGTGCCGGAGATGGTGTCGGCCTGCTTGCCGACGGTTTCGCCGACGCGCTCAACCAGATCGCTGATCCGGTTGGCTTCGTTGCCAAGATCGGCAGCACCAGCGGAAATGCGGCCGGCGATGTTTTCGGCATGAGCCGCCAGATTGGCCGTGCGTTCATCGACGTGGCTGTCGAGCCGCTCGGCGAAGTTGCGCGCTTGCTGGTCCATGCGGCCGGCAAACCCGGAGCTGACTGTTTCAAGCGTTTCGCCAGCTTTCAGGGCTTCAGCATCGAGTTCGACAGCGGCCTGTGAGACGGCTTCACGCAGCTTGGCGGCGAGGCCGGTTGCCTTGCCCTCAATTGTCTTGGAAACGGTATCAAGTCCGATCCCGAGCATATTGTTCATCGTCGTCAAGCGTTCATCAATGTGATCGGTGCCCTTGATAAAGGTTGCATCGACACGATCGGAGGCGGAGTTGGCAAGTTCGGAGAACCGCTGACCTTCAACATCAAGAGTTGCGGCCAACCTGTCGGAGGCTTCCGAAATACTTGTTTGAACGGCGCTGGTCCGTTCGCTCAGCAGTCCATCCATCGCGTCGGCCGCCTGGCTGACTGCGGTTCCGAATGCGCCGGCGCGGTTGGCGAGCTTGAGATCCAGAGCTTCGGCACTTTCGGCAATCGAGCCGAAGAGGGCAGTCGAGCGTTCGTCCAAGCTTGTGTCGATGCGGTCAGCACCTGCGGCCAAGGCCCTTTCCAGGGCGTCGGTGCGGGTTATCAGCGTGGTCTCGATCCGTTCAGTGACGTTCAATGTGGAGGTTTCCACACGATCAGCAACACTGGATGTGGATGCCTCAATGCGTTCTGAACTCTCAGCAAGTGCTTTTTCCAGGGCCTCGGTGCGGCCTGTAACCGTCGCGTCCATCCGTTCGGTCACGCTGGATGCGGTTGCTTCCACACGTTCTGCAGCACCGGATGTGGCGTCGACGATGCGGTCCGCACCTGCGTTCATCAGCTTTTCCAAAGCGTCGGTGCGGCCTGAAACTGTTGCGCCCATCTGTTCGGTCACGCTGGATGCGGTTGCTTCCACACGTTCTGCGGCACCGGATGTGGCGTCGACGATGCGTTGGGCGACATCGGTCGTTGATGCGACGATGCGGTCCGCGCCTGCGTTCATCAGCTTTTCCAAAGCGTCGGTGCGGCCTGAAACCGTTGTGCCCATCTGCTCGGTCACGCTGGATGCTGTGGCTTCCACGCGATCAGCGGCACTGGAGGTCGATGCTTCAAGTTGCAGAGCAACATTGAAAGCCGTGGCTTCAACCCGTTCGGCAGCACTTGAAGCGGAGGCCTCAATGCGTTCAGTAACAGTAGATGTAGAGCTCTCGATGCGTTCAGCAACGGAGGAGGTTGAGGCCTCAATGCGATCAGCAATCGCAGAGGTGGAGGTCTCGATGCGTTCCGCGCCCGATCCGAGCGTGGCTTCCAAAGCCTGGCTGCGGTCAGACAGGGTCGCGCCAATGCGATCCAGACTTGCCGAAAGAATGCCATCCATGGCGTTTGTGCCACCATTCAGCGTCTCATTGATGCGTGACAGGCTGTCTGACAGCTTGCCATCAAGGCTTCCGGCGCGGCTATCGAAGGCAGAGGTGAATTCGCCGACACGTTCATCGAACGCAGCGGTGAGGCGGTTGATCGAGGATTCGAGTTTTTCCTCAAAGAAGCCGGAGCGAAGGTCGAGATCCATGACGGCATCGTCGGCGCTCGACTTGAGTGCCTGACTGAAGGTCGCGCCCTTTTCATCCAATGCTGAATTGAGCGAGGCAAGCGTTTCCTCAAGGCCGGACGAAATAGCCTGCTGGCCGACAAACAGGCTGTCGGAAATTTCGCGGGTGCGGGCGATCAGTGTTTCGTTGAGCTGACGCGCGCGCTCACCCAGAGCCGAATTGAGTTTCTCGGTATTGGCATCCAGCGTCGAGGCGCGGGTCTCAAATTCGGACAACAGCGCTTTGCCGCGATGGTTGAGCTGGACATTGAGCATTTCAAGCCTGGTGTCGAACTCGTCGGTCAATTCGCCGCCGCTGGTCTTGAGCGCCGAGAGCAGGGCTTCGGTGCGGCCGTCCAGCATATTTTCCAGCTCGCGGCTGGTTTGCGACGTGCGTTCCTGCAAGGCGGCTGCACGGATTTCCATGAGTTGGGCAAAAGCCTCACCAGACGTCGAGATCCGGGTGGAGATTTCTTCACTCGCCGTCGTCAGTTCTTCCTTGAGCTGCTCATGTGCGCCTGCGATCGAGGCGCGGATGCGCTCGGCATGACTGACGATGGAATCGCGCTCGCTTCCCAGCTCATGCACGAGGCCGCGGACACGCATCTCATTGTCGGTATAGCTGCGTTCGAGTGCGTTGACTTCGGAATGGACCAGGGTTTCAAGTTCGGAGGCGCGGGCAATGGTGCGCTCAATGCCTTCGTTCATGGCGGAGACTTCGCGCCGGACAGCCTGACCGACGGTCAGAATACGATCTCCGGCAACGTTTTCCGGTTCGGCCAGGCGCAAGGCAACCTCGGCCATGGAACGGGCGGCGGACCGCATTTCCCGGGCACGGGCCATCATGATTGAAAAAGCGAAGAAAATCAGAATCGGAATGACGATGGCAACAAGAAAGCCAATGGCTGCAGGCATGGCAAGCAGATCACCAATGGAGCGGATCTGCCAGATCGCCGGTGCGTACAAGAGATTGGCCAGGCCGAGCACGCCAACAGCCCAGAGCAGCGAAATGACAGCGGCATTGCGGACGGCGCTGCGGCTTGAGCGGCTCTCAAGCGTGCGCAAAAGTCCGGCAGTGTTCTTGCGGCTGTCGTCATTGGCAGGTGCCATCTGGCCTGCGGGGGTGAATGGCGGTGTTGGTGTTCGCGGCGATGTGCTTTCGCCCGGGGCCGACGGCTGAGATCCAACTGCTGGGCGGGATGCGGCGCCTGCGTTCTTGAGTTCGCGGGCGGCACTGGTGACCTTGTCTTCAAGCTCGTCCATTGAGATGTCGTCAAGCGCATCCAGGTTGTCGTCACCCAGATCAATTTTCAAGGCGTCTTCAAGCGCCTCGAAAGTCTGCTCTTCAATGGTCTTGTCCGCTGGTGTTTTACTCATGCCACTCAAGCCTCGTTACTCCAAACAGGATTTGCGCGTGCGCCCTGCCATTTTCGCGTACTCCGAAACAGCACAACCGGCTGGCTCAGGACGTGCGACAAGGCCGAGAATACCCGTTTCCGGCCTCTTAAACTTCCATTTTAGTGGCACACACAGCACTAATTAACAAATGAAAGCGGTAGGATGGCCCCTGCGTCCACTGGTTTTTAACGATTGGCTGTCTCAAAAAGAGGCACAAACGTCAATGAAACGCCATATTTACAGGTCGTTAACCATTCGGGCAGTTTTCCTGGCTCGCAGCATGACGGTGTTTACCCGATCTACAGGTTGCGGCAGGTATATTTGATCCAGTTGTTGATGAAGTAAAGGAAATCCGCAAATGGCGGCGTTCAGTATCGCATTCGAAGCCCAGGAAGTCAGCATCCAGCCGCGCCCATCCGGCGAGCGGCCGGTCGATTTGGTGCACCTTGCGCGTCAGACAGGTGGCGACAAGTCGCTCGAGACCGAAGTGCTGGCATTGTTTGCGCGTCAAGCGCGGCAGGCGGTGGCCCAGATTGGTGATCTGAAAAGTCAGGCGCGCTCCGAACTGGCACACAAGATTGCAGGTGCTGCAAAAGGAGTAGGGGCTTCCGAAGTTGCTCGCTGTGCCTGCGCACTGGAGATCGAACCGGGCAATTCCGCAGCTGTTGCTGCGTTCACCAAGTCGGTGATTGAGGCAGATAATTTCATTGTGGGCCTGATGCGCTGAACGGCCGAGCGATTTCTGCCAAGAAATAGCCATTTTAGAAAACCATGCCGCGTATCACTGTCGCAGCGCGGTTTTCATTCTTGCCTCACACTGTCCAGCGTGTATGAAAGCCTCATATCCCTGAGACTATGCCAGAGGCCGTTATGACCAAAATCTCTCTTGTCGCCTTTGACGGTACGCGTTTTGATGTTGATGCCGAAAACGGTTCGACGGTGATGGAAAACGCGATCCGCAATTCCGTTCCGGGCATCGAAGCCGAGTGTGGCGGGGCCTGCGCCTGCGCCACCTGTCATGTTTATGTCGATGAAAAATGGGTCGAAGCTGTTGGTTCTCCGGAACCGATGGAGGAAGACATGCTCGATTTTGCGTTCGACGTACGTCCGACTTCGCGGCTCTCATGCCAGATCAAGGTTCGCGATGAACTTGATGGTCTGGTTGTGCATGTGCCTGAGCGGCAAGCCTGATTTTCCTCCCTACTCCGGATACATTCCATGTCTACCCCGATTGAAACCGATGTCGTGATTATTGGTGCCGGGCCGGTTGGCCTGTTTGCCGTGTTCGAGCTTGGCCTGTACGATCTGAAATGCCACCTGATCGACATTCTGGATCGCCCAGGCGGCCAATGCGCCGAGCTCTACCCGGAAAAACCGATCTACGATATTCCCGCTTGGCCGGAGATTTCGGGGCAGGCGCTGACGGATCGGTTGATGGAGCAGATAGCGCCGTTTTCACCTGAATTCCACTTCAACAGGATGGTGACGGGCTTTCGCAAGCTGGACAATGGCCGGTTCGAAGTCGAAACCGACGAGGGCGAATTGTTTCACGCCCATGCTGTCGTTGTCGCAGCCGGCGGCGGATCGTTCCAGCCCAAGCGGCCGCCGGTTCCCGGGATCGAAGCCTATGAAGGCTCAAGCGTGTTCTACTCCGTGCGACGCATGGAGGAATTCCGCGACAAGGATCTGCTGATCGTCGGTGGCGGTGATTCGGCGCTCGATTGGACGCTCAATCTCCAGCCTGTGGCGAAATCGGTTACCCTGGTGCATCGCCGGCCGGATTTCCGCGCAGCACCCGACAGCGTCAACAAGATGTTCGCCATGCGCGACGAGGGCAAGATCAACTTCCAGGTCGGGCAGGTCACCGGTCTTAAGGGCGCTGACGGCCAGTTAAGCGCTGCGACGGTGAAGGGGCCTGATGGCGAGGTCGACATTGCCTGCAATCGCATGTTGCCGTTTTTTGGTCTTACCATGAAACTTGGCCCGATCGCCGATTGGGGGCTCAATCAGCATGAAAACCTGATCGCAGTCGACACTGAGAAATTCGAGACCAGCATTCCCGGTGTATTCGCCATCGGTGACATCAACTGGTACCCCGGCAAGCTCAAGCTGATCCTGTCAGGCTTCCATGAAGCCGCGCTGATGACCCAGGCGGTCAAGCGGCTGGCGCATCCGGGCGAAAAGATGGTGTTCCAATACACAACATCCTCGACCAGCCTGCAGAAGAAACTCGGCGTCAAATAGATCTGAGCGCTGCAGCAACGCGTGTTTGGATGCGAACGCGACCTATACCTCACCGGCCAAGCAACGGATAAAAAAAGCCTCGCTCTCCTGTTCAGGAGAAGCGAGGCTAATGGGCGCTTCAGGTGTCAAACTCGATGAGGGAGGACCATCAAGTGGCTTCCTTGCGCCGGGGAACCCGAATCAATTCTTTGAACTAGTCCCTTAAGCTGAATCTTATATAAATATGTTTCAGCGAATATTGTCAGTAATTCCGGGTGGAAACTTGGGATCAAAGGTATTTCGCAGTGTAATTTGGAGGTTGTTTGTCCAGATAGTGGAATTTGCTCTGGTTTTGTCCGCCTGCGGGCAGGTAAATGAACGCAAGCCGTTGCTGCGGACCTGCCGGGCGTAATAGTTGTAATATTCCGGAATATGCTGCGCGGCACCGGGCGGGATCAAATTGCTCGTATCAGGTATGAGATGACTGCGCTGCGTGTTTGATCGCACCTACAGCGTCCTTGAATTGATGCATGTCCGTTGCCGCGCCAGCAAGTCACGTCAAGCGCGGATAACATCAACTGCGGTTGTTGTGTTTGTCCACCTTGAAGCGAAGCATTCGGAGCATGCGCCGTTCGAAGCTTGCAGCTTCGACCCGGTCGAATCTTTCCTGGTCGGCGGCGTGTTTGTCGATGATTGACTTGCTGGTCGCATCGACGCGCTCTTCCATCTTTTTGCAGTTCCGCTCGGGATAGAGCGCTTCGAGAGCTTTCTCGAGTTTGCGGGCATATTGGCGGGCAATTTCGGCGTGGCGTTCTTCGTGGCGCTTGATGTCGGAGGACAACGTGTCCCAGATCATGACCGTTTCCCGGTTGGCGCGATTTCTGTCTTTCCAGCGCGGCAGGGTTAAATGGGTTTCCAGTGTGACGGTCGCATCAATCACCCGGCATTTGCCGCCGGAGCTTCTATAGTCCACTGATCCGCCAAGATTGATCTTGGTGGCTCCAGGGTGCCGGACGCCAGTCTCGCTGAGCATTGGTCCATGCTTTGACAGTTCCCGTTCGAGATCTGCGCCGGTCAGGCCGCGAACGGTGAAATAGGAATAGGTTTTCTTAATCACCGGAGCTGATATGACCGTAACAGCAGATGCGCACAGTAACGTCAGGGCCGTGACGGCGAGGCGTAGACGGCGCATGGAAGACTCCTGATCAGAAACACTGCGGCGGAACTTGCGTCATGGAGCTCGATCATGCAACAGGAACCGGGTGCCATATTGCCACAGTTAACGGGATAACAACGTCATGCAATTGCCGCCCGACAGCGTCTTTCATCTGAAAACCTTACGGCTTGGTGGCGACAGGACGATCGAACTTGGACCGCGTGCGCGGCTGATGGGTATTCTTAATGTGACGCCGGACTCCTTTTCCGACGGCGGGCTGCATGTGGATGCGACAGTCGCCGTTGATGCAGCACTTGCGATGATCGCCGAGGGGGCCGACATCATCGATATCGGCGGTGAATCGACACGTCCGGGCGCCGATCCGGTCAGCGCGCTTGATGAACAACGCCGGATCATGCCGGTGATAGAGGCCTTGGGTGAGCGTGAGGACGTGCTGATCTCGGTTGATACCTGGCGGGCGGATACAGCGCGGCTGGCGCTTGCCGCCGGGGCGCACCTGATAAACGATGTCTGGGGGCTGCAGCGCGAGCCGGAGATGGCGCGGGTTGTTGCCGACGCCGGTGCGGCCGTCGCCATCATGCATACGGGCCGCGAGCGGGAGCGCCTGCCTGATCTTGTTGAAGATCAGTTCCACTGGTTTGCGGGATCGCTCGACATTGCCCGCCGTGCGGGCATTGGAGATGATCAAATCATGCTTGATCCGGGCTTTGGCTTTGCCAAGGACGCGGCTGACAATATCGAACTCATGGTGCGATTTGCAGACTTGCATGCACTGAAGCTGCCGTTGCTGGCCGGCACCTCACGCAAGCGTTTTATCGGTGGATTGACCGGGCGGGATGCTTCCGAGCGCGATGTCGGGACCGTGGCCACCAGCGTCGCGCTGAGGCTCGCCGGTGCAGCGATGTTTCGGGTACACAATGTTGCTTTCAACAAGGACGGGCTTGCGGTCGCCGACGCGATGGTTCAAAGCAGCCGCGAAAAGGAGCCCGGACATGGCTGAACGCTACACCATCCGTCTCGCCAATTGTGCGTTTTTTGCCCGCCATGGTGTCCATGACGAGGAAGAATTCCTGGGGCAGCGCTTCTTTGTCGATGCCGAGCTTGAGGTGGATCGGGGCGACGCGCTGGAAACCGATTGCATCGAGGGTACGGTGCATTACGGCGTGGCGTTCAAGGTGATCGAGGATATTGTCACCGGCAAGCGGCGTTACCTGATCGAGGCTCTGGCGCTCGACATCGCCAAAGCGCTGACCAGCCAATTTTCACAGATCCGTCTTGCCCGTATTACTGTGCGCAAGCCGAGTGCTGCGGTTCCGGGTATCCTTGATCATGTCGAAGTGATGGTCGAGCACAGTGCCTGATCATAAAACCGTCATCGCTGCGATCGGGCTCGGCGGCAATATCGGCAATCCGCGCCGCACCATGGCACGGGCGCTGAAATTGCTCGATGCGCGCGACGATATCACCATCCGCACGGTCTCACGGCTTTACCGGACACCGCCCTGGGGCAAGACCGATCAGGAATGGTTTCACAATGCCTGTGCGTTGGTAGAGACCACACTTGATCCGCACCAGTTGCTCAAAGTGTGTCTGGATATTGAATTGCAGCTCGACCGGGTCCGCACCGACAGATGGGGCCCACGGACGATTGACCTCGACGTGCTGTTGCATGGCGACTTTCTGTCCGATCACGCTGATCTGACTGTGCCGCACCCGCGCATGACCGAACGTGCATTCGTCATGGTGCCGCTGGCCGATATCGCACCGCAGGCGGTGGTCAATTTGCAAAGCATTGCTGACTGGTCAAGCGAAGTGGATTCCGAAGGAATCGAAACGCTGAGCCGGACTGGAGACTGGTGGCAGGGGGAGGAGTAATCCGTTCCGGTCAACCCGGACTCAAGTCTGTCGGACAATCCTGCCGATGACATTGACGAGAATGCGGGCTGCGGTCAGGGCTGATATGCCACCAATGTCGGACGGGGTGTACAACTCGACAAGATCGAACCCGACGAGGCGTCCGCGCAAACAGGCAGCTTCGACCAGCTCGACCACTTGCATGTAGCTCAGACCGCCCGGGGTTCGGGCCATGACACCGGGCATGACGCTGGGATCGAGGCCATCGCAATCGAGCGTGATGACTATCCTTGCCCCTTGGGAATATGATTTATGGCGGCCTTTGCGCCGACTGAATGAATTTCCCGGGCGGTGACGATCCTTGAGCCGAAATTCCGCGCCGCTTCCAGTTCCGAGGCTCGCGCGCTGCCTACCGCCCGAATGCCGACCTGGACGATTCCGGCGACATGGGCCATCTCGCTTGCGCGCCGCATCGGGCTGGAATAGCCAAAGCGTTCGCCCTGGAGTTCATCGCGCCAGTCGATATGCGCGTCGATCTGCAGGACCCAGATCGGCCCGCTTTCGGCAAATCCGGCAAGAAATGGAATGGGCACCGAATCGTCACCGCCGATCATCAACGGGGTGGCTGCCGCCGCGAGTATCTCGCTCGTCTTTGCCTCAATCAGAGCCCTGTTTCGGGTGTTTTCGCCCATGCTGGTGCGGAGGTCTCCGACATCCACGCAACTCGCTGACTGGCCTGCGAACAAGGGGCCATCGAGATCGAAGTCCCAGTTCTCGACGAGATCGGTATCTTCCTCACTGGCCGCTCGGATTTCCCTGGCTGCCCCGGAATAGCCGCTGCTGTCTTTTCCGGGATAATTGCTGCCGTGGGGCGCGCCAAACAGCACTATGCGGGGCTGCTTACCGTTTGGGAGCTCGTCGGGCAAACCGAGAAACCCGGGATGTCTGATCATGGTCGCTTGTCCCGATCAAAGGGGAACCGTACGCCCTTGCGGTCAATTTCAGCGCAGGGAGCCGGTCTTGATGTTTTCGGCTTTGCGCTTGAGGGTCATGCCGATGACCGGAACCATCTGCTCTCCGACCTTGACGGAAATTGTCACGTTCATGGTCTCGGTGTCGTGCAACCGGGCGATCATGGCGCCATCCAGCGTCTTGCGATTGATGCCCATCACGGCGCGGTCTTTGGTGACCCTGCCAGAGACGATGTCGAGGCCTTCACCAGCAGAACCATCGAGGAACCGACCGGTATAGGTTGAGCCCTTGCGGGTGATCAAGGCTGACATTTTCTGGTTGAAGACGCCAACACGGCAATGGCCGTCAAGCGAGATCCCAGCTGCTTTGCCGGGGACAGGGTCGCCGATGAGATTGCAAACGAACTTCGTGCCCTTGTATTTTCCGGCAACGATTTCGCCAGGACCCTTCCAGCCGCCAGCAACGGATTCGAAGAAGACGCTGTCCTTGTCACGCGCCAGAGTTGGCGAGGCAGTGAGCAGAGCGATTGCCGCAAGACAAAGCGGTATGATGCGAAACTTCGAGGACATGGTCACACCTGTTGCGGCTGAAAGTGAAGTCTGAAATTGACCTAGAATGGTTAATGGATCGTAATGATACCCCAATTACCGGAAATTCGGGCCGCTGTCATGTTCTGTCTTCAGGTGGTTGTGTGCCTGTGCCCTTGGTGGCGAAGCTTGCGATATCCGACATGAAATCGCCAATGCCCGGGCGTTTGAGCGCTGTAAACGGCATCGGGCGGCACAAATCCATTGCGGAAATGCCGATCCGGGCGGTCATCAGCCCGTTGATGACGCCTTCGCCAAGTCTGGCGGAGAGCTTGGCTGCAACTCCGTGGCCGACCACTTGCTGGATCAGGCTGTCGCCCGCGGCGATGGCGCCGGTGACCGCCAGATGGGCAATGACATCGCGAAACAGCCGGATCATGCCGATGGCGCCGGGGCGGCCGCCATAGAGCTCGGCCAGGGCGCGGATCAGCCGAACAGCTTCAAAGCCGACATAGGCCAGATCGACAAAGGCGCGTGGGCTGACTGCGGTGACAACGGAAACGCGACGGGCAGCGTTGACGGTCAATTGCCGTGCCTGGCGGTCAAGTGGCGCCATGAGTTCACGCTCGGCGAAGGCCAGGTAATGCGGGCCGTCAACGATTTCGTCATCCAGCGTCTTGAGGCTTTTACGACCGCGTGCAGTCAGCGGATTTGTGGCGATGAGGCTGGATACCTGGGCGGTGAGGGCGCGCGCTTCCCTGGCGGTCGCAGTCTTGCTTTTCGCAGTGATGGCGGCGCGCAAATGCGCGACTTTTGCCAGCTGGCGGATGCCGACGATTTCCTTGATGACAAGTACAAGCAGCGCCACAACCGCAATTGCGGCGGCCACAACGGCGACCCAGCCAAGCCAGGGAACGCGGTCAAACAGGCTGCGGATAAGCGTATCGGTCCAGACCCCGAGCGCCAGGGCGAAAATGAAGCCAAGACTTGCCATCAGCATTTTGCCCGCTGTCAGGCGGCGGGGCCGGGGTGTTGCGGGCGGCGGTGTCAGCGCGTCAAGTTCGGTCGGCTGCGACAGGAACGGATCGTCCTCCTCCATGGTCATCGAAACGGTGACAGGAATGGCGGCGGGCTTGCGCGCCTTGGTGGCAGTCTCGCGCGGACTCTCCGAGTTGCCGGTCGTTGCTTTTGCTTCGGGATCGTCAACAGTGAAAGCCCGTGGTTTGCGGGCGGGGGAAGCGGGGTTGCTATCGGTCATGCAAGCCGGTCTCCCAGAAGGTAGTCCATAGCGCGGTCGAGGCGAATATGCGGCAATGAGAGCTTCACCCCGTTTTCGCTTTCCTCGATCATTGGCGGTCGGAAACGGACGATGTTGATCTCTGGCAGCAAGGGCTCGGAAACGGAATCAAGCGCTTTGAAAAATGAATCCGGACTCTTGGGTAAGTCGCCGGGAAATATGGCTGTTTTGCGTTTGCCGTCGAACAGTTCACCGGCAATGCGCTCACCCTCGAGCGGGGTGCCGACGATCACCGGAAGCTCTTCGCCATCCTGTCGCACGGTGGCTTCACGGGTCGCGCGAACTGCCGCCAGCGCCAGCACTTCAATGTTGGCGCCGGAGGAGCCTATATTGGCCGAGGCCCGCTCGACGATGCGGCGGGCGATGGCCTCCAGCCGGTCATGGCTTTCATGGTGAAGGTGGTCGGCCTTGGTGGCGGCGATCAGCACCTTGTCGATGCGGCGTGAGACGAGGTTGGTCAGAAGATTGCCGCTCCCGGGCCTGAAGCAGGACAGAACATCGGAGAGCGCGCGTTCAAGGTCAATCACCGCCTCACGGCCGGCATTCATCGCCTGCATGGCGTCGATCAGTACGATCTGACGATCAAGGCGGGCGACATGCTCGCGGAAGAAGGGTTTGACCACGACTGATTTGTAGCTCTCGAAGCGGCGTTCCATCATCGCCATCAGCGAGCCTTTGGGCCCAGGCGCGTCTGGTAGATTGGGCAAGGGTGCGAAGGTCAGAGCCGGCGATCCTTCGAGATCGCCTGGCATGAGGAAACGGCCGGGAGGCAGGGTGGAGAGAGCGCGCTCGTCTTTCTTGCAGGCTCTGAGATAGTCGGTGAACAGCCGCGCCAATTCGCGTGCGTCGCTTTCATTCGCCGGTTTGAGCGGGTCGATTGAATTTGCCTTTTCCAACCAGGGCGCGGCGAGATCGGCGCGGACCGGGGATCTCGCCAGTGAGGCGGCATTGAGCGAGAAGGCGGCGAAGTTCTGACCTAGCAGCGGCAGGTCAAGCAGCCATTCACCGGGATAATCAACAATATCGAGGCAAAGCCTGCCGCCGGAGAAGAAGCGGTTCCAGCCGCTGGCCGATTCATACTCGATGACCAGTCGCAGTTCCGAAATGGCGCGGGTCGAATCAGGCCAGATGCGGTCGCTGATCATCCGCGCGGCATGGTCCTCGTATTGAAACCGCGGGACCGCGTCGTCGGGCTGCGGTTCGAGAAAGGAGCGGGCGAGGCGGCCGGAATGGGCCGCTTCAAACATCGGCAGACGACCGCCATGCAGCAAATTGTGCACCAGTGAGGTGATGAAAACTGTCTTTCCGGCTCGTGAAAGACCGGTGACGCCAAGCCGCAAGGTGGGTTGGATCAGACTGCTGGCGCGATCGGTAAGCGTATCGAAGGCGATCAGCGCCTCATCGGCAAGGGTGGTGATGGAAGATGACACGTTGGGATCGGCTCCGGATTGCTGCTACCGATATAGGAGAGTGCGGGGCCAATTAAAAGCACGGACCGGAAATGCGGCGCCAGCCTCAGATGCCTGCTTCAGGCGTCGACCGGTGACAAAAGATCAACGAACCTCGCGCCACCATTGCTGGCGCAGTCGCCCCGTTTGTCGCAATCGACGATCAGCAGACCGGCGGTGGGAAACCCTTGGCCAAGTGCGGCTTCATAGGCTGCTGGATCATTTTGCAGCAGCGCTTGGGCGGTTTCCTCAATCATCGGATTGTGTCCGATGATCATGATCGATTTGATGGTTTCGTCCTTCACAGATCCGATCAGGTCAAGGTAGGCGTCATGACTGGCAGCATACAACAGGTCGCTGTATTCTATGCGCAATTTGTAATCAGTATGCTTTGACAACGTCTCCAGAGTTTCGAGGCACCGGCGTGCGTTGGAGCAGTAGACCAGATCCGGTTGAAATCCGTTGACAGTCAGGGTTGCGGCAAGGCGTGCTGCCTCCTCGTGTCCGCGCTCATCAAGTGGCCGGTCGAAATCACGTACGCCTGGAAGAGCCCATGCCGCGTGTGCATGGCGGACAAGGAAAACGCGCAAAGGTGTGTCAGGTGCAGGGCTCATGACCTGACTGTAGCCATTTGTGGCTGTGCTTCAATTCTCCAAAAGGACAAAGTGCATTGCAGCATAAAGCTGGCGGGACGGGTATGGGGCCCGTCGCAAACTTTTCAAGCGCTTGTATCGAGCGTTTTGACCTGCAAAACGTACCGATTTGAACCAGGAAAATTGGCTTATTTCAGTTTATTGGCGTGATCTTGACGTTTGTATGAAATTGCGGTGATCGGTTACTTTACCGCTTGTACCTGTGCCGTGGTCTGGCTATACACCCCCCGGAATGGCTTAGCCGGGAGAATCGTCATGAGTGAAGACTTCGATTTTTCCTCTTATGTGCCCTCTGATGAGGAGGACTTCATGAACGTCAATCAGAAAGCCTATTTTCGGGCCAAGCTGACAGCATGGCGGAATGATATTCTCAAAGAGGCTCGCGAGACGCTTGACCATCTCGCGGAGGAAAGTGCCAACCAAGCTGATGTGGCCGATCGTGCATCGTCGGAAACAGACCGTGCGATCGAATTGCGCGCCCGTGATCGGCAACGCAAATTGATCGGCAAGATTGATGCTGCCTTGGGGCGTATCGATGACGGGACCTACGGATTTTGCGAGGAAACCGGCGAGCCGATCAGCCTGAAGCGGCTGGATGCGCGACCAATCGCGACTTTGTCGATTGAGGCTCAGGAACGGCATGAGCGCCGCGAGAAGGTCTATCGCGACGAATAGGTCTGGTCTGACAAATTTGAGTGATTATGGGAAGCCGGCCTCTGGGTCGGCTTTTTCATGTTTGGAGCCGCGTTAGGCCAGGCCAGAGGTCAGAAAAGACACGGGACGCTGCCGCATCACACCGCGAGGATGCTCCGGGTGTGATGCGTGACTGTTTGGAATAGAGCGAGCTTTACGCGCCATATCAGACGCGAGGCGCTCTATGGCTTGCGCGACAAATCTCCGAGCAACCGTTCCATCTCCGCTTCAAGCGAATCGCGAGATGGTTGCGGCTCAGGTTTGACATCCGGCGCTTCAATCAATTCCACTTCGGATTGATCAAGCTGGTGCTCGCCATATTGCTGGGCAAAGAAGCTGTCGTCGGGTGCGTCGAATGTCAGGTCCTGTGACAATTCCTCAGCCAGTACGGATTCAAAGTCAGACGGTGAAGGCCGCGGTTGCGAGATCGATGCGGAAACCGGTGCGGGATTTGGTGCTGCAGTAGTGGGGCTGGTCTGCGCAGCCGGAGCCGGGACTGCCGTCAATTCGTCAAAGGCGCTCTCGTCGAAGCTTGATTCCTCAAAGACCCGTGTTCTTGCGTTCTCGAGCAGGTTTGCTGCTTCGGCGCGTTCAATATCTTCCGCACTGGTGGCTGCTGGCGCTTGCGTTGAGGGTGCAACGCTTGGCTCAGGGGACTGTGGTGCTGGGGTATTTCGCGCTGAAGCCGTGGGATGTGCTCGGGTGGTTGGCGGCGGGACGGCGGTCAGATCGTCAAATGAATTTTCGTCAAAGTCCGGTTCTTCGAAAACGCGCGTCCTGGCGCTGTCAAGCACATCAGCGGCTTCACTCTGGATGGAACTGGTCGCACTGATGGTTGCTGTGGTCGCTGCGGCCGGCGCCAGCGCCGACAGGGAAGACTGTGATCCGGCCGTTGGCTGCGGCGGTGCACGGTCAACTGGCGGCTCGACGGTTCGTTCTGGCGGGGTGGCAAGGCCTCGCGGTTGCTGCAGAGCTGCCGCTCTTTTGGTTGGAGCGGGCTGAGCCGTCTGTTGCTGCTGTGGAGCTGCAGCCTGAAAGGGCGTTTGATCGGCTTGCCGGGGGATGCGGCTTTCAATGACAATGTCGGTTGGCCCGCCAATCATGACAAGATGCTCAACGTCATCACGACGGATCAGAACCAGCCGGCGGCGGGTGTCGACCGCGGTCGCATCCAGCACGGCAAGACGCGGTTGGCGATTCTTGCCGCCACGGATGAACGTGGATGACGCGCGGGCACGCAGCAGCCAGAAAACCCCGACAAGGGCCAGCAGCGCTACAGCGACGATGATAATTGCGGTCAACAGGGTTGCACCCTGGCCGCCAAAAAAGTTGTCCGGCATCGGGATACCTCGCGTTCCAGTCAATGTGTGTCGATCAAATCGGCGGTGTTTCGCCGGTTTTTGTCGTGGTCAATCTGCATTTGACGTTTTTTCCACGGCGACCACAAGTCGTGGTCACGGGTTTTCCAGTGCAGCTTTGAATGTTGCGGGGTGGAGATGCTGCCGAACAGGAAGGATTGGCGGTTTTTATCGCCAAACTTCGCAGGTAACCGGGCTGGAGAGGTCTTTGGGCTTTCCATCAGCGGCGGAATGTGATTCAAACCGGACGGATCCGTTGCGGGGGCGAAAGAGCGATTCATGACAGAGACGACACCTGCGACCGGCAATCCGGCAGCGCTTGTAGATCGCAGCGCGAAACCACGCTCGGTGTCGAGGCTGGTTTTCCTCGCACTTGTGATGATCGGCGCATCGATCGTGTTTTTCCTGTTCAGGGACAGGCTCAACAATGAATTGATGCTTGGCATTCTTGGCGTGCTCGCGGTGGTCGGAATATTCTTTCTGGTTTCCACGGTGATCGGCTTTGTCGACATCATGCCGAAACGAACCGCTGATCCGCTTGCTCGCGCCTTTATCGACACCCATCCCGAAGGCACGCTTGTCACTGACGAGAAGGGCCGGGTGGTCTATGCCAATCATGCCTATGGGCACCTGACCGGCTCCACCAGTGCTGCGGACGTGCAATCCATCGAAGCTATCCTGTCACGCCACAGCGAATCCGCCGAGGCGGTTTACCGGCTGACCAATGCGATGCGCGACGGCAAAGACGGGCAGGAAGAGTTCCGCATGACCCAACCGCTGGGCGCGGCGCAGGACAATGCCGGGGCTGGCCACTGGTACCGTTTGCGCGGCCGGCCGATCATGTCGGGTGATGGGGATCCACGGCTGATGGCCTGGCAATTGTCCGACATCACCCACGAGCGCACCGAACAGGAGATGGTGTTCAAGGAGCTGCAGAACGCCATCAACTATCTTGATCATGCGCCAGTCGGGTTTTTCTCGGCGGGGCGCGGTGGCGAGATTGTCTATCTCAATGCCACGCTGGCTGACTGGCTGGGCATTGATCTCACATCATTCCTGCCGGGCAAGACCATGCTGCGCGACCTCGTCGCCGGCGCAGGCATGGCGCTGGTTGAATCCGTTCAGGCCGAGCCGGGCCTCAATCGCACGGCGCAACTCGATCTCGATCTGCTCAAATCCAATGGACAGAGCCTGCCGGTGCGGCTGGTGCACCGGGTTATCGCCACCCGTGATGGCTCGCCCGGCGAAAGCCGGACGATTGTGATCAGCCGGGAAGAGGGCGGTTCTGGCGTCCATGATGCGGCGAGTGCGGAAATGCGCTTCACCCGGTTCTTTAACAACACACCGATGGCGATTGCCTCTGTTGACGGGGACGGCAAGATCCTGCGGACAAATGGACCTTTCCTGCAGATGTTCAGCGGTCTGGTGACGCGTGACGACATGGAGCGCGGGTCGCTGTTCGAGACAGTTCTGCGCGAGGATGATCGCAAGGGGTTTCAGGATGCGCTGCGGCAGGCGGCGGACAAGCAGGGCGATATCTCGGCCATCGATAGCCGCCGCGCCGACGATGAAGAGCGGCATTTCCGGTTCTACGTCAATGCGGTGATCGAACACTCGGAAGAGGCGCCGGAGGAAACTGCAATCATCTATGCGGTGGAGACCACCGAGCAGAAGGCGCTTGAAGCGCAGATGGCGCAGACCCAGAAAATGAATGCAGTCGGCACGCTTGCCGGCGGCATCGCGCATGACTTCAACAATGTGCTGACCGCGATACTGTTGTCGGCTGATCATCTCTTGATGTCGCTGAGGCCTGCCGATTCGAGCTTTGCCGATCTCATCGAGATCAAGCGCAACGCCAATCGCGCTGCCGTACTGGTGCGCCAACTGCTGGCGTTCTCGCGCAAGCAGACGATGCGGCCGACAGTGCTCTCGATGACCGATGTAATCGGCGATCTGCGGATGCTGGTCGATCGTTTGATCGGGACCAACGTCAAGCTTGAACTCGAATTCGGCCGCGATCTGTGGCCGGTCAAGACCGATCTTGGCCAGTTCGAGCAGGTGCTGATCAATCTGGCGGTCAATGCCAGGGACGCCATGCCGGAAGGCGGCACGATTACCGTCCGAACCCGCAATGTCGAGGCGGAGGAAACCGAGCGGTTGAATTATCGCGGCATGGAGGTGGGCGAGTATGTGCTCATTGAGCTTGCTGATGCGGGCACCGGGATTGCGCCTGATGTGATGGAGAAGATTTTCGAACCGTTCTTCACCACCAAGGATGTTGGCAAGGGTACAGGGCTCGGGCTGTCGATGGTTTATGGCATCGTCAAGCAGTCGGGTGGCTATATTTACCCGGTGTCGGAGGTGGGCAAAGGCACAACATTCCGCATTTTCCTGCCGCGGCACGTCGAGGACGAGGCGGAAAAGGCTGTTGCTGCTGCGGAAGCCGCTGCCGCGTTGGAAGTAGGTGCGGCAAAGCAGGCGAAGATTGCCGCGGACGGGCCGGAGGATCTCACGGGCGGCTCGGCAGTGGTGCTGCTTGTGGAAGACGAAGAGGCTGTGCGGCGCGGCGGCAAGCGCATGCTCGAAGCGCGCGGCTACGAGGTGCATGAAGCCGGAACCGGCGTCGAAGCGCTGGAAGTGCTTGCCGAACTTGAGGGCAAGGTCGACATCGTCGTCTCTGACGTGGTGATGCCGGAGATGGACGGCCCGACGCTGCTGGTCGAGCTGCGCAAGGATTATCCCGACATGAAGTTCATCTTCGTCTCCGGCTATGCCGAAGACGCGTTTGCGCGCAATCTTCCCGCCGATGCCAAGTTCGGTTTCCTGGCCAAGCCGTTTTCGCTCAAGCAACTGGCAACCTCGGTGCGCGAAATGCTGGATGAATAAGCACGGCGGATTATCGGTCGACGGGATGGCCTGGTTAACAGTGCTGTGACGAAATCTTCATTATCCTGCCGCATTTTCCGCTAAAGTCCGCATTTCCAGTTTCGCCAAGAGGGGCCCTTATGAAATCCAAACTCCTGATTGCAGCATTGGCTGTCGTCTTCGTTGCCGGTTGTTCGACCGACCCGTATACAGGTCAGTCCAAGATGTCGAACCTGGCCGGTGGTGCAGCTCTGGGCGCTCTCGGCGGTGCCGCGCTCGGCACGCTCGCTGGCGGCGATGACCGCAAGAACGCGCTGATTGGCGCGGGCGTCGGCGCGCTCGCCGGTGGCGCAATTGGTGGTTACATGGACCAGCAGGAAAACCAGCTGCGGGCGCAGCTGCAGGGCACCGGCGTATCGGTGACCCGCGTGGGTGACAAGATCGTACTCAACATGCCGTCCAACATCACCTTTGACAGCGACCAGTCGGCGGTGAAGCCTGAGTTCTATCCGACGCTGAATTCGGTGGCGCTGGTGTTGCAGAAATTCAACCGTTCGCTGGTTGATGTTGCCGGCCATACCGATTCGACCGGGTCTGACAGCCACAATCTGACGCTCTCGCAGCAGCGGGCGCAGTCGGTATCGAGCTACCTGATTTCGCAGGGTAATGATCCGCGCCGCTTCTACGTCCAGGGCTTTGGCGAAAGCCAGCCGATTGCCGACAATGGCTCGGATGCAGGACGCGCCGCCAACCGCCGCGTGGAAATCCAGATTTCGCCGCTGAGCTAAGCGCTGGCGTCAAAAGATCGTTTGAGGCGACATCAGACCCGGCAGCGAGAGCTGCCGGGTCCTTTTTATGGTTTGATTTTTACTCTTCGGACCCTGTCCGAATGGCGGGTCCGTCGTTTTTCTGCCAGGCTTAGCGCTAGTTGCTCTCGAGCCCGGCAGCGGCCCGCAGCGCGGCATTGATGCGATCCTGCCAGCCAGGGCCGTCTTCCTGAAAATGCTCAAGCACGGCGCGATCAAGCCGCAGGGAGACCAGTTCCTTGCCCTCGGGCACGGTCTTGGGTTTGGGCGCAGCTTCAACCGGCTTGGTGGTCGCGGACTTGAAGGCGGCTTCAGCGCGGTCGAAGGCGCTGCCGGTGCGTCGGGTTGGCTTCATCGAAAATGTCCTCTTTGTTTTGACAGCAGGCGAAGGCTTGCGATCATTTTGTTCCCGATGTCATCGCTGCGGCGATGCGGGCTGCGAGGCGGGCGTTGTTGAGCACAAGAGCAATGTTGGTTTTAAGGCTGGCGCCATTTGTGAGGCTCAGGATTTCACCCAGCAGGAACGGTGTGACCGCCTTGCCTTCGATGCCTTGCGCTTTGGCAGCAGTGAGTGCCGCTGCGATGTGGTGGTTCATGTCGCTTGCGGGAATTTCATCGGCTTCAGGCACCGGATTGGCAATCAGCATGCCGCCATGACCGCCAAGCGCCCGGCGGCTGGCTTCAAAGCCGGCGATGGCGGCGGCGTCATCGAGGCGCAAGGGCGCCTTGAGGCCCGAATCGCGTGACCAGAAGGCAGGCATTTCGTCCTGACCGTAGGCCACCACCGGCACGCCGCGGGTTTCGAGTGCTTCCAGTGTCTTGGGGATGTCGAGAATGGCCTTGGCGCCGGCGGACACGACGATGACCGGCGTGCGGGCCAGTTCTTCAAGGTCGGCGGAGATATCAAAGCTGAGTTCTGCGCCCTGGTGAACGCCTCCGATGCCGCCAGTGGCGAATACGCTGATGCCTGCCAGTTGAGCGGCCAGCATGGTGGCGGCAACCGTGGTGGCGCCGGTGCGGCCCTGAGACAGTGCAAAGGCAAAATCGGCGCGTGACAGCTTCATCACATCCTTGGCTTGAGCCAGCTTGGTAATCGTGGTCTCGTCGAGGCCAACATGCAGGCGGCCTTCGATTACCGCGATGGTGGCGGGAACCGCGCCTTCAGAGCGAATCACGGCCTCGACCTCAAGCGCCATGTCGCGATTGCCCGGCCAGGGCATGCCATGGGTGATGATGGTGGATTCAAGCGCCACCACCGGGCGGCCTTCAGCCAGCGCATCAGTCACTTCGCGTGTGGTTTCGATGTTGATGGATCCGGTCATGCGTGGTGCTCCTGAACTCGGAAATTAGATTTGTGCTGGCTTTGGCATGGCGGCAAGCGCCTTAGCAAGCATGCCAGGGGACAAATCAGGACGCACCGGCCCGCGGATGCCGGCCGTCAACCGCGCCAGGACAATGCCGCGCGTCAGGTTGGCTGCGATTGCGCCGCCCGACAGCAGCCCGTCGAGATACCCCGAGGCCAGCGCATCGCCGGCGCCGGTGACATCCTGAAGCTCGTCTAGCCGGGGGGGCAGCAGGGTAATGGAGTGAGGCCCCGAGGGATTGGCCGTAAATGCTATGACAGGCTCGGAGCCGCTGCTCACCAGGCCGCCCGACAGGCCTACACCGGACAAAAGCTCCGGCCATTCGTCTGGTGTGTGTGCCTGCTTGCCGATCATGGCGGCAGCTTCAGACACATTCATGGCCAGGCAGGTGATTTTTGAAAGACTGTTGCGCCAGCGGACCACCTTGACCGGTGAGATTGCGATTGCAGCTAATGGCAGGCCAATCTCACTTGCCGCATCGGCCAGGGCCGAGAGTGCGCTCTCGGGCAGATTGGAATCGGCAAGCAGCAGGTCGGTCTCCGTAAGGCGTTTGCGCAGTCGAGATGAAAGCAGCCGACGTGCCGGAACCATATCATAGAGCGCCATGTCGGCGAGAGCAGTGACCAGATTTCCGTCAGGCTCAAGGATGGCTGAATAGCTCGGCGTGGTTCGATCGAGAAAGGTCAGCGGGCAATCCTCAATGCCTGCTTCCTCGGTCGCACGGGCGACCAGTTCAGCTGCCGCATCGCCGCCGCGCGGTGCCACGAGTGTGACTTGATGGCCGAGGCGGGCGAGATTGCGCGCCGCGTTGAAAACGCCGCCGCCGATCTCGGTTTCCCAATGGCCGGGATTGGAGGCGCCATTCCGGTGCGGGCCGGAAAGCCAGCCCTTGCGGTCGATATGGGCGCCGCCGATCGCCAGAATTCGCGCCATGTCCTAGGCTCCCAAAATTTCAGGCTGCTGGCGAATCGCCGGACTTGCCCCGTCGCGCCAAAGTGCTGTCGTCCGTAAGGTGGACACTTTGACTTGCATGGAAAAACAAAAATAGAACATGGGTAGTTTTATCATTAAGATTCAGTGTGTTGAGTGGGGGTTGCGTGAACGGAACAAATAGAGTACAAATTACACAAACGAGCATTCATTGCTTGCAGTGGCATGATAACCTAAAGGTGGACCGAATGGCACAGAACTCTTTGCGGCTGGTAGAGGAAAAATCCGTGGATAAAAGCAAGGCGCTCGACGCCGCACTTTCCCAGATCGAACGCTCGTTCGGCAAGGGCTCCATCATGAAGCTCGGAGCCAATGATAGCGTGGTCGAAATCGAAACGGTTCCGACCGGTTCGCTGGGGCTCGATATTGCGCTCGGCATTGGCGGGTTGCCGCGCGGCCGGGTGATCGAAATTTTTGGCCCGGAAAGCTCGGGCAAGACCACTCTGGCGCTGCAGACCATTGCTGAAGCGCAGAAAAAGGGTGGCATTTGCGGCTTTATTGACGCCGAACACGCGCTTGATCCGGTTTATGCCCGCAAGCTTGGCGTTGACCTCGAGAGCTTGCTGATTTCGCAGCCTGACAATGGCGAGCAGGCCCTTGAAATCACCGACACGCTGGTTCGCTCGGGCGCGCTTGACGTGCTGGTCATCGATTCGGTTGCGGCCTTGACGCCACGTGCTGAAATCGAGGGCGAGATGGGTGACAGCCTTCCCGGTCTGCAGGCGCGATTGATGAGCCAGGCGCTGCGCAAGCTGACCGCCTCGATCTCGCGTTCGAACTGCATGGTCATCTTCATCAACCAGATCCGCATGAAGATCGGCGTGATGTTCGGCTCGCCCGAAACCACGACCGGCGGTAATGCGCTGAAATTCTATGCCTCCGTGCGGCTTGATATCCGCCGCATCGGGGCGGTCAAGGACCGCGACGAAGTGGTGGGCAACCAGACCCGGGTCAAGGTGGTCAAGAACAAGATGGCGCCGCCGTTCAAGCAGGTCGAATTCGACATCATGTATGGCGAAGGCGTGTCCAAGGTGGGCGAGCTGGTCGATCTGGGCGTGAAGGCCGGGATTGTCGAAAAATCCGGCGCCTGGTTCTCCTACAACAGCCAGCGGCTGGGGCAGGGACGCGAGAACTCCAAGCAATTCTTGCGTGACAATCCGGCGGTGGCCGATGAAATCGAGATGTTGCTGCGTCAGAACGCCGGGCTGATTGCCGAGAAATTCCTGGAAGAAGACCGCAGCGCCGGTGAGGATGATGACGCTGCCGGTGGCGCTGAAAACTAGGTCTTCCTTACTCCTTCGTAGTGATTTGAAACCGGCCGTCAGTCCCATTCAGGGCTGGCGGCCGGTTTTCCTTTGATGGCGGACCCGCTGCCGTCTGGACAGGTAACCGGACGAACGATAAAAGCGGCGGTCTGCCAGTCGCGCGGTGGATATGAAATTGTGGCTTCGAAGCTGTTTTGAGGCACTGCCTGCCTATCAGACAAAGGGTTGATCATGAGTGGCGTGAACGAAATCCGGTCGGCCTTTCTCGACTATTTCAAGACAAACGGGCATGAAGTGGTGGCCTCCAGTTCGCTGGTGCCCCGCAATGACCCGACACTGATGTTCACCAATGCGGGCATGGTGCAGTTCAAGAATGTTTTCACCGGTCTTGAGCACCGGCCCTACACGACGGCGACGACATCGCAGAAATGTGTCCGCGCCGGCGGCAAGCACAATGATCTCGACAATGTCGGTTACACCGCGCGCCACCACACATTCTTCGAGATGCTCGGCAATTTCTCCTTTGGCGACTACTTCAAGGCACAGGCCATTGAGCTTGCCTGGAATCTGCTGACCAAGGAATTCGGCATCGACCAGAACCGTCTTCTGGTCACCGTCTATCATACCGATGACGATGCTTTTGATCTGTGGCGCAAGATCGCCGGGATCCCCGAAGACCGGATCATCCGGATCCCGACCAATGACAATTTCTGGGCGATGGGCGATACCGGACCGTGCGGCCCGTGCTCCGAGATCTTTTATGATCATGGCGACCATATCTGGGGCGGACCTCCCGGTTCTGCGGATGAAGACGGCGACCGGTTCATCGAGATCTGGAACCTTGTGTTCATGCAGTTCGAGCAGACAGCCGATGAGCGGCTGGATCTGCCACGGCCATCGATCGACACCGGCATGGGGCTCGAGCGGATCGCAGCGCTGTTGCAAGGCAAACACGACAATTACGATATCGATCTGTTCCGGCACCTGATTGCAGCATCGGTGGATGCCACTGGCGTTGCTGCCGAGGGCAAGAACCGTGCAAGTCACCGGGTGATTGCCGATCATCTTCGCTCGTCTGCATTCCTGATTGCCGACGGGGTTCTGCCATCCAATGAAGGTCGAGGATATGTGCTCAGGCGTATCATGCGTCGCGCCATGCGCCATGCGCAATTGCTCGGTGCACGCGATCCGTTGATGTACCGGCTGTTGCCGACGCTGGTCGCCGAGATGGGCCGGGCCTATCCGGAGCTGCAGCGTGCTGAAGCGCTGATTTCGGAAACGCTGAAGCTTGAGGAAACCCGGTTCAGCAAGACCCTTGAGCGCGGCTTGAGCCTGCTTGATGAAGCCAGCGCCGAGCTTGGCGAAGGCGATCGGCTCGATGGCGAAACAGCCTTCAAGCTCTATGACACCTACGGATTTCCGCTGGATTTGACCCAGGATGCGCTCCGCCAGCGTGGCGTTGATGTCGACACCGATGCTTTCAAGGTAGCGATGGAACGGCAAAAGGCCGAAGCGCGCAAGCATTGGTCCGGCTCGGGCGATGCTGCCACTGAAACCATCTGGTTCGAGATCAAGGACAAGGCCGGCGCCACGGACTTCCTCGGATATGATACCGAGGTCACTGAGGGCGTGATCGAGGCGCTTGTTCGCGACGGCAAGCAGGTGGAGACAGCCGAGGCAGGTGAGCTCGTGGATGTGGTGGTCAACCAGACGCCGTTTTACGGCGAATCCGGTGGCCAGATGGGCGACCAGGGCACGATTTCCGGCGAAGGCTACAAGCTTGAGGTAAACGACACCCAGAAGCGAGGCGAAGGCGTGTTCGTGCACCGGACGAAAGTTATTGAGGGCAAGGTGGCGCGTGGCGCGGTGGCGCAGCTCATTGTCGATCATGGCCGACGCGCAAAGATCCGCGCCAATCACTCGGCGACACATCTGCTGCATGAGGCTCTTAGAGAAGTGCTTGGTACCCATGTGGCGCAGAAGGGCTCGCTGGTGGCGCCCGAGCGTTTGCGCTTCGACGTGTCCCACCCCAAGCCAATGACTTCGGAGGAACTTTCGGAAGTCGAGACCATGGCCAACGAGATCATTCTGCAGAACAGTCCGGTGACAACCCGGCTGATGGCTGTGGATGACGCGATTGCCGAAGGTGCTATGGCGTTGTTTGGCGAAAAATACGGCGACGAGGTTCGCGTCGTGTCGATGGGAACCGGTGTGCGCGGGGTCAAGTCGAACCGGCCCTATTCGGTGGAGCTGTGTGGTGGCACCCATGTGGCAGCCACTGGCGAAATAGGCCTTGTTCGGGTGTTGTCCGACAGCGCGGTGAGCGCCGGTGTGCGCCGCATCGAAGCACTGACCGGGGAGGCAGCGCGCCAGCACCTGGGCGATCAAGACGAGAGGCTCAAGCAGGTGGCGTCGCTGCTGAAAGTGCAGCCAGGCGATGTGCCGTCACGGATCGAAGCGCTGATGGATGAGCGCAAGAAGCTTGAACGCGAGCTGATGGAAGCGCGCAAAAAACTAGCGCTCGGTGGCAGCAGTGCGGGTGGCGATGAAAGCCGTGACGTCGGCGGGGTGAAATATCTCGGCAAAGTGGTCACTGGCGTATTGCCGAAGGATCTCAAGGGGCTGGTTGATGCCGCCAAAGCCTCGCTCGGCTCGGGCGTGGCAGCCTTTGTCGCGGTCAGCGACGATGGCAAAGCCAGCGTCGTAGTTGGTGTTACCGAGGATCTGATTTCGCGATTGTCGGCGGTTGATCTGGTGCGTGCGGCATCGGAAGCAATCGGTGGCAAGGGCGGTGGCGGCCGGCCTGACATGGCTCAGGCCGGAGGCCCGGATGGCGCCAATGCCAATGCGGCAATTGACGCGGTGGCTGCTGCCATCGGCTGATTGTCTCGGAGGAGTATCCGCCCACAGGAAGCCAATGCATGTCGCGTTCAAATGTATTCATTTGAGCGATAACGTACATGCATCGTTTCAAAGTGTTACAGCGTCCTTTGCGCATCCAATTGGATGCGCGGCGCTGTAGATTTGAGACAGCGCCCGGGCTTTGTCCGGGCGTTTTCCGTTTGGCTGAACCGCCGAGCCTGATGCATGTCGCGTTCAAATGGATTCATTCGAAGAATAACGTACATGGATATCTTGTTGTGGAGGCCGGTCATCGCCCGAGCAGTGTCTGACATGTGAATATCAGCGAAACAGTCAGCTCGCCGTAATCCGGTCGAAATGTCCGTTTGGCAGATGGCTTGGTGGTTTTCAGCTCATGCAGAACCTGGATCATCACAGGGGCGTGGGAATGCGGTCATGCAGACCGGCTGCCTGCGACGTCCTCTTTCGCTGTGGCGGAATTCGCGGGGTTCATGGCTTTCGGCGGTATGGCCCGGACATTCGAATTTGCCAGAGTCTCAAAGCCGGTCTTGTCCACGACAACATGCCAATGACCGGCTTTGGGGATGGTCAGGCGCGCTGGCGATTTCTCGGTTCGTCCACCAATAAATCTGCAATTCTTGGAGTCGTTATAAAGCGTGAAATTGTCATGATCCATGAGGCGGATGTTGTTGATACAGGAGAGAACAACTTCGACAATCGTTCCACCGGGCTGCTGGCCCAGATCATAACGTTTAGAGAGTAGAGAAGGTTTTGCTGTCACTGTAAGGGTCCATTGCCGTTTTGTCGGGGTCAGAATTACCGAATACAGTTAAGGCTTTGTTTGTTTCGTGGTGCTTTCGGGGTTGTTGCTTTGTATTAGAAATTACGCATAATGCAGGGTGCCGAAATTCGGAGTATATACTTCTGGTCTGTTTTCTTGCCGGTTTTCACCGTATGGATGTTTTTGACCAGCTTTCCGGATTTTTGGGTTGTGCTTCCGGGGTTGCGGAGCCGGCGTCGGGGTGAATTCAGGATGATTGCGGCCATGCCTGAGCGCGGCGCCACCAGGCCATGAGCCTGGGTGCATGTGCGGGTAGATAGCTGCCCGCTGCGCTATCAAGAATGTAGCCCATGCAGGCCGCGAGATAGGCGTCGGCAAGCGAGGGGTTTAGGCCGCAAAGCCATGGCTCGCCCGTCAACCCCTCCAGGACAGCCAGCACCGTGCGGCCCTTGTTCAGCATTTCCGGCTCGGGTTCCTGGCCTTGCGACTGAGGCACATGCAGTCCCCAGACGAGGATGGGGTAGGCCTGGGTGTCGACGAGCGAGACGATCTGGTTCATGCGGGCGCGATCAGCCGCATCTCCGGGCTGGAGTTGCGGGCCGTTGAATGCCTGATCGATGTAGCGGGTGATGGCGAGCGTTTCATAAAGCGGCAGTGCGCCGTGGCGCAAAATCGGGACCTTGCCGAATGGATGGCCGGCATTTCGTGCTTTTTCGCGGCCGCCATCGGCAAAGACATCCAGCGGTTCAAATGTGTACGGCACGCCTTTGAGATGGAGTGCGAGCCGGACAATACGCGTGTAGACGCTGTAATCAGCGCCGATAAGAGTCACTTGGTTGTTGTCGGCTGCAGTGATCATTGCCGATCTTTCCGCTTTTGAACTGTACGAAGCTGGACTGCCTTTACAGCCAGTCTCAGCCGCCAGCCGAGGAAGGCAGCCAGTGCCAGCATGGCTAGCGCCATCGACAGGTTGCCAAGTATGTCGGACAATGCCTCGATGTTGGAACCGAAACTGTAGCCAAGAGCGATGTAGATCGACACCCACAGGACCTCGCCCGATACACCCCATGCGGTAAATGTATGCCAGGAGAGGCCGGTGATGCCGCTGGCGATATTGATCGCCGGGCCGAGCGGGGTAAACAGCCAGCGCGTAAAGAACACGCCACGTCCGCCCCAATTGGCCAGGCGAGGTTCGGCCGCGCGGGCTTTTTTCGCCAGTCCACCCAAAATGCCGGGACGGCCTTCGGCAGACTGGATGAAAAACCGGCCGGCGAGGAAGCCTGCCTGATCGCCCAGCGTTGCGCCAGCCAGGGCCCAGATGAAAGCGGTCATCAGATCCGCGTCGCCATTGGCAGCCAGCGCGCCAAGCGTCAGCAGTGCCAGTGAGGTGGGAATCGGGATGCCGAATTGACCGACCGCCAGAAGCAGGGCGGCGGCGGGAAGGCCGTAGACGGTGAGGAATTCGAGCAATTGCCCGGTCATGGCTGCGATTTGACCGGTGGTGGTGCGGTTGGGGACTTCAAATTGGGGGCGGGAAGGTTGCCCTCGGGCCGACCATGGGCCGCGCGGTCATCCTTGATAGCTTCCAGGATGCGCGCAGTGATCTGGTCCAGTGGCTCGCCGTCCTCTCTGGAGATCTTGACCAGTGGCCGATGGTCCGGCCCTGTTTCCGGCAGACCGATGGCGTGATGAACGATTTGGGGGTCGACGCGGTAGGAACGGGCGATGTAGCGCACCGTCATCCAGCCTTCAATTGGCTCATCGGTGTGGTTTTGCCAATAGACAAAAAAAACGCCGGCGCGAATGATGAAAAACAGCGCCAGCGTCAATGTAATCAGAAATGACAGAGTGAGCCACCGGTTGTGCCGCCACAGCTTTTTGAGCGTGACGACAGGTCCGGTGGCCATCAGTCAGGCCATGGCCTTCTGCAGGTTCTCATCGATCTTGTCGAGGAAGCCGGTGGTCGACAGCCAAGGCTGATCGGGACCGATCAACAGCGCCAGATCCTTGGTCATGAAGCCTGATTCGACGGTCTGGATGCAGACCTGCTCGAGTGTATCGGAGAACTTTGCGAGTTCCGCATTGTCGTCGAGCTTGGCGCGGTGGGCAAGGCCACGGGTCCAGGCGAAGATCGAGGCGATCGAGTTGGTAGAGGTTTCCTCGCCCTTCTGATGCTGGCGGTAGTGGCGGGTGACGGTGCCGTGGGCGGCTTCAGCTTCCACGGTCTTGCCATCCGGGGTCATCAGCACTGAGGTCATCAGGCCGAGCGAACCGAAGCCCTGAGCGACGATGTCTGACTGAACGTCGCCATCGTAGTTCTTGCAGGCCCAGACATAACCGCCGGACCACTTCAGTGCAGAAGCCACCATGTCGTCGATCAGGCGGTGTTCGTACCAGATCTTGGCCTCGGCATATTTGTCCTTGAATTCTGCCTCGAAGATTTCCTCGAACAGATCCTTGAAGCGACCGTCATAGGTCTTGAGGATGGTGTTCTTGGTCGACAGGTAGCAAGGCACCTTGCGCAGCAGCGCATAATTCAGCGAGGCGCGGGCGAAATCGCGGATCGAATCATCAAGGTTGTACATTGCCATGGCAATGCCGGCGGACGGTGCGTCGAAGACGTCGTGCTCAATGGTTTCGCCATCATCGCCGACGAACTTGATCGACAGCTTGCCCTTGCCGGGGAACTTGAAATCGGTGGCGCGGTACTGGTCACCATATGCGTGACGGCCGACGATGATCGGCTTGGTCCAGCCGGGGACCAGACGCGGCACGTTCTTCATGATGATCGGTTCGCGGAAAATCACACCGCCAAGAATGTTGCGGATGGTGCCGTTAGGCGAGCGCCACATCTTTTTCAGGCCGAATTCTTCAACGCGGCCTTCGTCCGGGGTGATGGTGGCGCATTTGATGCCGACGCCGTGCTTCTTGATGGCGTTGGCAGCATCGATCGTGACCTGGTCATCGGTCTCGTCGCGGTGCTCGACCGAGAGGTCGTAATAGTCGATCGACAGATCAAGGTAGGGCAGGATCAGCTTTTCCTTGATGAACTGCCAGATGATGCGTGTCATCTCATCGCCGTCGAGATCCACGACGGGGTTTGCGACCTTGATTTTTGCCATGCTTGTTTGACCTTTTGAGAGGGTTATCAGGGGGAGGCCGAAAGCCTCCCGTTCAGTTGGCGCATCTCTTAACAAAAGCCGCGCGCCCGCACAACATGTGGACGGCCGGTTGGTGTGAGTTGGCGGCAATAAATCCAGGTTTCTGGCTTCCGTGCCGCAGACTTGCCTCATGCTGTTCAGATTGACTGTGTATTGGTGCTTGTTTAGTCAGACCCTGTTTGCGAATGGAAAAACCCGTGCCGGCTTTGCCCTGTCCCCATGAGACTGAACGATTGCTGCTGCGCCCGTTCACGCTGGCGGATGTTGATTCTGTGCACGCCTATCATAGCCTGGCGGAGGTTGCCCGTTACCAGATGTGGGAGCCGCGAACGCGTGATCAGGTTGCGGTTGAGCTCGAGAAATGGACATCCCAACCCGCTGAGGGCGGTTCAGTCGCCTGTGCGGTCACTCTGATGGAGACTGGCGAGCTGATCGGCGACGTCGTTCTGATGCATCGGGACGAAGAGGCGCGGCAGGCGGAGATCGGATATTCCTTTGATCCCAAATTCGGAGGTCATGGATACGCAACTGAAGCTGCAGCAGCACTTTTGGAGTTCGGCTTCGAGCAATTGAACCTCCATCGTATTTTTGCTCGTTGCGATGCGCGCAACAAACCTTCCTGGCGGGTGATGGAGCGGATTGGCATGCGACGCGAAGCGCATTTTCGTGAGCACGCCATCTTCAAGGGCGACTGGGATGAGGAATTCTATTACGCGATGCTGTCTGATGAATGGGCGAAGTTGCGCCGGGGAGCGAAGTAGTGGCCGGAACTGACAGAAATCGCGAGATCATCACCGGTGGACCGGCGATCATTCTGGTCGAGCCGCAACTGGGCGAGAACATCGGCATGGTGGCGCGCGCCATGGCGAATTTCGGGCTGTCCAATCTCCGCATTGTCAATCCACGTGATGGTTGGCCCAATGACAAGGCGATCAGTGCTGCAGCCCACGCCGACCATGTGATCGAAGGCGTGGTGGTGTTCGAGACACTCGAAGCAGCGCTTGCGGATCTGAATTTTGTCTATGCCACCACTGCGAGACCACGCGACGGGCACAAGCCGGTACGCGGGCCGGTGGAGGCAGGCGAGATTTTGCGGGGCCGCGAGATTGCGGGCGAAAAGACCGGGCTTTTGTTCGGGCGAGAGCGAATCGGCCTGCGCAACTGGGAAGTCGGGCTGGCTGACGAGATCGTCACTTTTCCGGTCAATCCGGCCTATGCGTCGCTCAACATCGCGCAAGCTGTGCTGCTGATGTCGTATGAATGGATGAAGTCGGGGCTTTCCAGCCGGCACGAGACCGCGTTTGACAAGCCGGAAGTGGAACCAGCGCCAAAAGCCGATCTGCATGGATTGTTCGCCCAGATCGAGGAAGGGCTGGATGCGCGGGGCTATTTTCGCTCCGAGACCAAGCGGATGAAGGCTGTTGACAATCTGCGTGCGGTGCTGACCCGGCCGGGGTTTTCGACGGACGAAATCAATGTGCTGCGCGGTCTTTTTGCCTCATTTGACCGGTTTGGCCGTCCCGGCCAGCGAATGCCCGCAGAGGGCGGAGAAACTTTGGACAAAGACCGAGGGACGACGAATGAGTGATCAGCCGGTTCTGGTGTTTGACAGCGGCATTGGCGGCTTGAGCGTGCTGCGTGAAGCGCGGGTGATCATGCCGGACAGGCGGTTTGTCTATGTCGCCGACGATGCCGGCTTTCCTTATGGTGCTTGGGAAGAAGGCGCACTTCGCGACCGGATTGTTGATCTGTTCGCCGGACTGATCAAGCGCCACAACCCGGCGCTGGCGTTGATTGCCTGCAACACCGCCTCGACCATCGTCATGCCTGCCTTGCGAAGGGCGTATCCCAATCTACCGTTTGTCGGGACCGTGCCGGCGATCAAGCCTGCTGCCGAGCGGACGCGGTCGGGTCTGGTCTCGGTGCTGGCGACGCCGGGGACGGTGAAGCGGCAATACACACGCGACCTGATCCGCGATTACGCCGACAAAGTGCATGTGCGGCTGGTGGGAAGCGAAAATCTCGCAAGCCTGGCTGAGACCTATATGCGCAAGGGGTTTGTTGACGAGGCTGCGGTGAAGGCGGAAATCGATCCGTGCTTTGTCAGCCGGGACGGCCGCCAGACCGATATCGTGGTGCTGGCCTGCACGCATTTTCCGTTTCTGGTCAACCGCATGCGCAAGGTGGCGCCGTGGCCGGTGGACTGGATCGACCCGGCGGAAGCGATTGCCCGGCGGGCGCTGGCGATTGTCGAAACACTGCCGGGCGGCGATGCGCCGCCCGGTGCCAAGGACAGTGTGGTGTTCACGTCGGGCACTCCGGACAACAGCTCGCTGAGGCTGATGCATGGATTTGGGCTGCAGGCGGACTGACACTGCTGGTCAACGCGGTGGCGTCAGAAACTCCAGCTGAACGCCAAAAACCTCATGAAAGCCGCGTTCTCCATCGCGGGTGATGGTCAAAGCGCGGCTCTCCCTGACGGGGCGAACCCAGTGGCGTTCGATGGATTGGGCGAGAAGTGCCGCGCCAAGACGGCCACCCAGATGCATGCGACGTTCGCTCCAGTCGAGGCAGGTGCGGCAGAGCGGCCGCGCGGATTTTGGCCTGTTGTCGAGATCGATGCCGAATTCAGTGAAGAAGCGCTGGCCGTTCTCGGTGAGGAGGCCTGAGCGGTCTTCGACAATGATCAAGTCCCGCGCGGAAAGCGCATCGGTGATAGCCACTGCCAGACGCCCGGCCATATGGTCATAGCAGGTGCGGGCTTGTCGCATTGCTGCATCTTTCGGTCCGGTCGGCCGATGGCGTTTGGGGCCGCTGGCGGCAAGGTTGGAAAGTCCCTCCAGCGCCTCCGCCACGGCGGACGAAG